>Ga0208563_1000519_pt1 | contig 33690 bp, 33 predicted proteins | sample June2015DPH_17_1_2_FD_184717 | JGI IMG/M metagenome (GOLD analysis project Ga0208563, IMG submission 184717) | Peatland microbial communities from SPRUCE experiment site at the Marcell Experimental Forest, Minnesota, USA - June2015DPH_17_150... | ecosystem: Environmental > Terrestrial > Soil >... | reverse complement strand
TCCTCTGTCTACGCTTCGTTGGGTCCCTCGCGGTAGCAACGCAAGACTCGAGGCCGAGCAGATCGCTAGTCCTTTCTCGTGAGACTCTTTCATTCTCTGCTTCATGCCGGTTCATCCCGGCGCACTGAAACCGCGATATTTCGCCAACTGAGACTAGGTCCCTGCGTTTCGCCTGTTTAATGCTACGAATAGCGATTCGCTTGGCACTTTCGCAATCGTGAAGTTTGATCAATCAATTGCTTGGCAGTCATTTAACCGCCATGATAAGCTTACGCTCCGTTTAGGAGGTCTGTATGGCTGCCAATCCGCTGCCCACACCAACCCTGACGCTCGTCACTGAGAAAACGCCTACCGAAGCGACCGTTCGTTGCTCAGGCAGAATCACCATGGAAAACGCCGATCAGTTGCGCGACACCGCGCGCAAGCTCATCGCCGAGAGCAAGCGCCTCGTGCTCGACCTCAGCGATGTCACCTACCTTGACAGCTCCGGGCTGGGCATGATCGTCGGCGTGTACATCTCGGCCAAGAAGGCCAGGTGCCAGTTGAAGCTCATCAATCTCAGCCCGCGCGTGAAGGAGATCTTCACTCTCACACGGCTGGATGAGGCGCTGGCAGGCCACGAAGAGTATCTCGGAGTTACACCGGACTAGAAACGGCTCTGTGCACTCCGTTGCCCGCTGCGATGCCAACTGAACCAGGCAGCTTGGGGGGAGGACCGTCGGTTGGGGATTGTTGGATCCCGGTGTTGTCCACTCCCGCTGCTCCGCCGTTGGCTTTACAGCGTTCGTAGGCATAGGCCAGAACATCTTTCCGATACACCTTGTCGTACAGCGCATGGAAACGAGTGTTGGGCGATTCCTTCGCTTTTGCATGCAACGCCGTCTGCAACTTCTGAACACTGAATGGAGTTGTTAGGCTCATCGCCAATCCCTCGGTCCTTTGTCGCTTCTTGCGTTCGTCTTTAACTTAGTAGGGTCGAGGACTGGCGCCGCGCTCCGTAGACTCGGCCTATCTATTGCTCCCCGTTTCCTCTGGGAGTGCCTCACTAGCCGAATCGTAAGCCGGTTTCCAGTCCCCGCCTCATCAAACCCAGCGTGCAGCTTTCCCGCACTAGGCTTTCCTGTGTGCTTCTTGTCAAGGGTTATGTGGCTCATTCGAGCGGAGCAACTTTCAGCTGTGATCTCCATACACGACCCGGTAATCATTAAACAGTCCGAGAGTGTCGTAGATCCACTGCGTACTCCACCGCTTCCAGCCGAATCCCTTGCGCCCTCGCGCACGTAGCAAATGCCGCCGCACCTTCTTTTCCACCCAGAGTTTGATATAGGAAAAGCACCCGCTCGAGTTTCCTACGCGAAAGTAGTTCACCCAACCCCGCAGAATCGGATTGATGCGTCCGATCACGATCCGCGCGGGCTGGCTAACGGATTGCCTGAAGATTTCCTTAAGCTTCCGCAGGAGTGCCGTCCGCTTCTTCGGCTTGGGCACAAAATGAGGCCGCCACTTTCCCTGACGACTTCGGACGCGGCGATACTCAAACCCCAGAAAGCTGAAGCTTTCTCCCTTCGTTAGGTCTACTTTCCGGCTCTTCTCCTCGTTTATTTCAACTCTGAGTTGACCCAATTCCTCTCGCAGTCGTTTCTCCACCGCCCCGATTAGCCAGTCCTGCCGCGGATGAGAGCTAATCAATACCACCAGGTCATCCGCAAAGCGCGCGTATTGAACATTGGGGTATTGTCCCCGTCGCGTGGTCGCAATCGCCTTTTCCAGCATCCGGTCTACCTCGGTAAGGTAGAGGTTACTGAGCATTGGCGAAATTACCCCGCCCTGAGGAACTCCCTTCGCTCCGGTCGACTTCAGGATCATCTTCAAGAGTTTCATCACCGATGCATCTTGAACCCGCTGAGCCACTTTCTCGAGCAGCAATGAATGCTGCACATTATCGAAATAGGCTCGGAGATCCAAATCGATGATTCGTGTTAACCCTTGGACGATCGCCTGATCAACTCTGCTTACCGCTTCATGGGCCGACCGCTTCGGTCGATAGCCGTACGACCCCGGTTGGAAATCAGCTTCGAAGATCGGCTCCAGGATGAGCTTAAGCGCACCCTGAACCACCCGGTCGCGGATCGCGGGGATCGAAAGTACGCGGACTTTTGTGCCCCCGTCCTTCGGGATCTCCTTCTTCCGCACTGGCATGGGTTGATACGTGTTTTGGTCCAGTTCGTCCTGAATCTGTTTCAGAAAACCCTCCACTCCACTTTCTTCGACGGCATCAAACGTGACTCCATCGATCCCAGGTGCACCATTGTTGTTCTTGGCCATCTGGTAGGCTTCCTGGAGCGTTTCCATCTTGCAGACGTGAACGTACAGTCCCCAAAAGCGCCAAGTTGGTTCTGCCTTCGCCTTGACGTATATCCTCCTCCTCAGGTCTTGCAAACTGATAGGTGACTTTGTCATCTCACCTTGCCTCCCGTTGGTTGGAGTTCGTACACAACAGCAGGGCCTCTTCGCTCCACGGGCATTACCCCGCATCACCGCTACTGCTGGCCCCTCCGCCACCCTCTCGCCGTCCTCCGATTTCCTGGTGATCCCAGTTATACGGTCTTCTGCTCCGTGGATTTCTCCATGGGACGAGGAGGGTTTCTCCAGTTGCTCAATGTGTCCTTGTCATCGTGCTGTCGCTATCGCCCCGCCAGAGCGTCTCGTCGCATCGGTCAGTTTGCAACGGTCCATCTTGCCTTCACCCCCTCAGTGTGGGTTCGGCCTCTGGGGTTTAGGGTTTCGAGGTCACCTGTGCGTTCACTTTCGTTACAGCCCAATGACTCGCTCACCATCCCAAAAGGATGATTTTGTCGGACCGACTTCACGCGTTTCGTTTCCTCCACACATGCGGCCCTAGCTACAAGAGTTCTGACTCTTCCCTTGATGGGTCTACCTCCCATTGAACACATCTGCCTTTTTCTGGACATACACTAAGGCCCCTTCCCTCCACCGGCATTACCCGGCTTCATCGGTCGTACGAGCCTCTCCGCCACCCCATACGGCCCGGCCTGTCTCTCGCGAGTTGCCAGTTGATCGATACCACGATCACCGCTGGGGCTTCCCGTGTTGCGTCTGGTCTCCTATGCGTACATGCCATCGCCATTACCCCGGCAGGTCCAATGGAGCTTGTTCGCTCGTCTGTCTCCATTGCCAGCGGCCTTCCCCGTGTAACAGTAAGGTCGGCTCCTGCAATTATTTTTCCGGGGCCTGCTCAGCGTTCACTCACGTTACGGCCTGCACGCTCGCGGAGTCGCCATGCGACCCTTTACACCGAGAGCTCCGACAGCTTTGTTGCCTCCGCTGTCGCCTCGATTGCTACCGGGTGGAGCGAACCAGTTCCCGGGCGGGAGTTGCACCCGCTGTAGTCCAGCGCCTTTCACGGCGCACTGTTACGTCAATAGAGCAAGATTTCGTCGGGTTTTTCGGAGGGTTTAGTCGCAGCTCCCGCAAGAGCGGGAGCTGCGCTGCAAAAGCGGCCTGTTTTAAGCGTGGGGATCCGTGGCGCGGGGGCCGAAAGCGCTAGTGGCTACCGACAGTCTTCTGGAGCCAAGGAATCCATAGAATCCTGGCGGCGCTGAAGGTCGTGCATCCGTGCTCATCCGGACCCGCAGGACATCCCCAATAGTTCTCGGTCGCATCGATTGTGCCGGTGCACACCGTCGAACCGTCGAGTGCACAAACGTCCCCCACTCCAATGCCGCTTCCCAGCAAAGAGTTGAGATGCATATCCACTTCGGCAGGAGTATTGACCGCTATGTCGATATCCTCGTCGCTGATTACGTTCTGGGAAATGACGGTGCCACGAACTGGGGAACCACCATCGCCGCTATTGATGTTGATTCCCACACGCCCGGGAGTGGCGGTGTCGGCCTGATCTGCGAGATTACCGGCAATCGTATTAAGGATGATTTTGTTCCCACTCATGTCGTCGGCGGGAAGCCCAAACGCGGGTCCAACGTGCGTGTGCAGTGCGACGCCTCCCAGTCCATTATGTATGAGCTTGTTCCCAATGATCACGTTGTCTGACACGCGGCCGCGGCCCATGCCATCGGAAAACATGCCCGCCCCCGAACCACCAATTTTCACGCCGTTGTCGTTAGAAATGTTCTCCGCCACGGTATTGTGGTCCACCCCAAAGTGCGGACCGTAAGGTGGCGAGGTCTTGCCCGACGGCGGATGCGAGGCCAGCACAATGCCGCACTCCAAGGGGTTGTTCGTGATTGTATTGTGGATGAGCAGGTTGTCATGGCTTTCGGAGGTCTCGTCACTGATCAACACACCATCGGCGTTTCCGGTGATGAAGTTCCCAGAAACGATGGAGTTGGCTGTCCCGATCAAATGAACAGCGCCGCCGCAGTCCCCGGTTTCATCATCCTCATAAACGCCATCACCAGGCTGATTAGGGCAACCGGTTGCGGCTCCGGTGAACCCCAAGCCCGGTGTGGCATCGTTGTTAATCACGCTGTTGTCTTGGATGGTGACATCCGAAGCGCTCACCACCAAAACGCCCTCAAAGTCTGCGTTCTCTACCGTAAGTCCGGTAATGGTGACCTGCTTCAGGCCGGGATGGTCGAAACCATCCACGAAGATGCCATGAGCGAGACCGGTGGCATCAATAATCGAGGCGCTGGCACCCGCACCGATAATCGCCACTGGAAGACCAATATCCACTTCTTCGTTGTAGGTGCCCGCTTCAACCTGGATAAGATCGTTGGCAGAGGCATGGTTGACGGCGGTTTGGATGCTCTTGAAGCAGTTGTGGGAACCGGCCGGATTGACGCAAAGGGTTCCAGCCACGGCAGTCTGGCAGATGGCGACGAACACCACCGCAGAACAGAGAATTAGCATTCGGCTCAATCGTGTTGGTTGCATGGATGCTCTCCTCAAGTACAGCAATGATTCCGAGGTTTGCGAGCCGGGTACGCGCCGGTCGCGGGTTCGAGATGATAACGTTGGAAGTCTGGCAGGAACGCGGCGGATTGTGCCCGCGGGCCTCGCACACAGGCTAGTTGTAAAACCGCGCACGAAAGCCGAGCGGTTCTTCATGGACAACCTTAGGGAGCGGAATCGGACCAGAGGTGAAAGTGTCGGAATCCTAGCACTTCTAGGTTTTCAGATCAAGGGAGAATCCCGTCCCCAACACACAATAGGGACAACGGGGTTCCTGCGACCTTTTTCCTGTCAGAGTCAGACACTCCTGCACTCAGTTTGTGCGGCAGAAAAGAGACTACAGAAATCGAGGCTTCGCAGACTGTTCGATGACGAACGAATTCTCTTTTCTTACAGACTCTAACGAGCGCCAGCGAACAGGTACACGAATCCTGCCAGCGAAATGAAAATAAAAACGTACGGCCACAACTCAATGAGGCGATTCGGCACATTTAAAATCCTAGGCCAATAACCCTGATTCAAACCACTAGACGGAGCCGACAGATTACGTTGGTTTGGTGCGGAGTCGTTAGGCTTCATACGGAGGGACGACGTGTGAAACGGAGTGGCACTTGACGCAGAGGGGAAGTGGGATTTCCCAAGTCTGCCCCCTCAAAGAAGAATGTGCAATTACGATACTCCACGCTTGATGCGCAGTCAGGGCAAGCGTTCGCAGCCCAATGAGTGCTTGCAGTGTTTAGGAATTCGATTAATGCTTTGGAAACCAGATTGTCGCTCATCGGGCATCCTCTCCCAGACGCCTTGGTGGAGGGTCAGGAGTAGCGTAGCCGTTTGGTGAATTGAGGACTGTGCAATATTGATCAGATAGGGAATTCTTGTGCGCCCTTGGCGTACTGCGTAGTGCCACGTTCCTTGCGCCGCGATGGCAGATCGACGTCCGATTGACGATCAGGCCATTACACTTAAAACCCCTCGCACCCAAGCACGCTCGCTTCCGCGCCAACGCGCGAGCCCTACCAATGCGCGGGCGGGCCCGGCCTAAAACCGGCTGACTGTGGGGGTGCGGGGGGGTGTAGCCGAATTTTTCCCGAAGTATATAACCCCCTTTCTGGTTTGACCCTCTGAGCAGAAGTCCTTACACTTGAGAGTGTTCTCTGCCCGGCACACCACTTATCTCCTGTGGAGGGTTTCCTGAGTTTGCGATCGCGAGTTGCGATGTTCGCGGCCTTGATGGGGCTGCTGGGGTCATTCTGCGCGGGACAGGAGAAGCCGTCTCCGATCGCGCTTGATAGCAGCGAGACGCTTTTTGCGGTGCTCACTGCGCTCAACTCCTGTGGGTATGACCAGGACTTGACCATCTCGGACGCCACGCGGAGCAATGTGCGGGCCGAAGTGCAAAGAGTTTTGGCGGGCTCGGGGGAAGCAGAGGCTGCCCGCACCGCGCTGTGCGAGTTCTACCAGACCCACACACCGGATAGGAATACGAATCGCAGTTTGTCGCCCTACATCTCCCTGGCGTTGTACATGGATGGTCCGCCGCATTTTGCGCCGCGGATAAAAGAAGAAGACCTGCCGCCGGATGCGTATTCGATTGTGGCTTTCGGAACGGAACTAGAACACTTCTACGAGAAAGTGGGATTGCACTCCATATGGGAGCGGCATCGGAACGACTACAGGGCGATGATGAACCGTTATCACGAGCCGCTGGCCAAGATGGTGTTCGACACGGAAATCTATCTGAAGCAGCCATCGTCGCAGTACCTGGGGCGGAGGTTCACGATTTATCTGGATTTCATGGGTTCGCCGAATGAAACGGACGCGCGAAATTACGGAGCGGATTATTACGTGATTGTGTTCCCTGCTCCGAACACGCCTTCGGCAGCGGCGCCGAAGGCGGCGCTGAAGATGGACCAGATTCGCCATACGTTTTTGCACTATGAACTGGATCCGCTGGCGGATAAGCATTACACCGCTATTAAGCGGCTGGAGCCGCTGCTGCAATCGGTGAAGCGAGCTCCACTGGAAGAGAACTTCAAGACAGACATCTCGCTACTGGTAACGGAATGCCTGGTGCGCGCGATCGAGATCCGAACAACCGGGAGCAAGCAGGCTGCGGACGAGGCGCTGCGGGCGCAGGCAGTGGATGATGCGGTGAAGCAAGGTTACATTCTGACACGAACGTTCTACGACACGGTGGTGGCGTTTGAAAAAGATCCGGCGGGCATTCGCAACGCGTATGGCGATTTCCTCGTAAATATCGACGTAAAGAAAGAAGAAAAAGCCGCGGCCGAGGTTCAGTTTGCCAGCAAGACGTCGCCGGAGTTGGTGCAATTGTCGCGTCCTGAGGAGCGGCGGATGCTGTTCGCGGCTGAGAAGCGGCTGGCGGCGGGCGATCCCAAGGGAGCGCAGGAGCTGGCGCAGCAGGCGCTGGATAAAAAGATTGGAGACCAGGGACGGGCGCTATTCATTTTGGCGGAAGTGGCGGTGGCCAACAAGAATCGGGATGGGGCGCAGGACAATTTCCAGAAGGCGATTGAAGCGACGAGAGATCCCAAGGTGGTGGGATGGTCGCATGTGTATTTGGGCAGGATTCTGGATATGAAAGAGGATCGCGAGGCGGCTTTGCAGGAGTACCGGGCCGCGTTGAACTCGGCCGGCCAATTGCCTGAGATCAAGGCGGCGGCGGAACGAGGGCTGGAGCAGGCCTACGAGCCTCCGACCAAGCCGCAGTAGGAGTAGGAGTGAAGTTCGATAAGGAGCGGAGCCAAACGGGCGTTTATTGTACCGCAGAGAATGCGACGCTTCACGCTCCGGGATCCTTCGCCGCGCAAGAACGCTTGCTCAGAATCACAATCAAAGCATGGATCCGGCGGTTACAATGCGAAGGTTGTTAGAATCAGGAACGGATTGCAGCTGTGGAAGTCGAATGAAGGTATGGCGGTTTCAAGGAGAACGCATGAAGCGAACAGCAATCATCACCATTATTGCAGTGCTGGGAATTTCGGCCTGGAGTTTTGGCCAGACCAAACCCGCTACTCCGAGCACGACGTCCGGGCAAGCGGCAGGACAAACGGCGGCGCCCGCGGGAAAACGTCCACCACAAGCCAAGACACAACCGGAGTTCGAGGCGTATAAGACTGCCGCGGTGATAACCGATCCCGCCGCGCAAGAGAAAGCGGCAGACGATTTCGCGACGAAGTTTCCGGACAGCGAGTTGCGGGCGCTGCTCTACAAGCAGGTGATGCGCTCCTACCAGCAGATCAACAATGCCGACAAGATGCTGGCCATGTCGCGAAAAGTGTTGACCTTCGATCTGGACGATCCGGATTCGTTGCTGGGCGTAGCGCAAGTGCTGGCCGAGCGCACGCGCGACACCGACCTGGATAAGGATCAGCGACTGGCGGAAGCCAGAAAAGATGCGGAGCGCGCGCTGGTCACGATAGACACTGACATTCCCACGGCGGGGCAACAGCAGGACAAAATCGATGCCTACAAGGGCTTTCTGCGGTCCGAGGCTTACGCGATTTTGGGGACACTGGATTTCAATGCAAAAGCGTGGGCGGCAGCGGAAGAAAATTTGAAGAAGTCGATCGATGTGTTCCCGCAGCAGCCGGATCCGATCGCGGTCTTCCGTCTGTCGGTGGCTCTGGATATGCAGAATAAATATCCAGACGCGCTGAAGTATGCCAACCAGGCGGTGGATTTGACGAAGGCAGGAACGAATGCCGGAGATGCGGCCCGCAAGGAGAAGGATCGTCTGGTGCAGTTGATCGGGGGCATAAGCGAGCCACCCGCGAAGTGATGCGGGCGTAAGCACCGGTCGGCTCAGCGCTAGCAGCCATCTTGTAATCGATAGCAAGAATAGGCCCTAAGGGGGCTAAAGCCACATCTGTTGTTGGCTCTGGGCGGCACGGCTAAAGCCGTGCTCTTCCTAAAACGATTTGGTGAGGGATCTCGTAGCAGTTTCATCATGAAGGAACGGGAAATCACTGCGCTGGAAACGGCGTTGGGCTACCATTTCCACCGCCGCGGCGTGATCGAGCAGGCGATTACGCACAGTTCGCAGGCGCGCGAGCAAGAGTCGCAGCAGGCGGGCGATAATAAATATAGCGTCAACGATAACGAGCAGCTGGAGTTTCTGGGCGACGCGATTCTGGCGCTGGTCACCAGCGAAGCGTTGTTTCATCGCTTTCCGCAGTTTCGCGAGGGCGAACTTTCCAAGCTGCGTGCCCATGTGGTGAGTGAGCGGCACTTGATCCGAGTGGCGCAACAACTTGAGCTGGGACACTATTTACGCCTGGGACGGGGCGAAGAGAAGAGCGGCGGGCGGAGCAAGACGGCGCTGCTGGTGGACGCGCTGGAGGCCATCCTGGCGGCGATCTATTTGGATGGCGGAATGGAGCCGACCCGCGAATTTATTCTGCGGGAGATCCTGGCGCCCGAGCTGGAGCGGATGGAACGCGAGGGCGGTGCGCTGCCGATGACCGACTTTAAGTCGGCCCTGCAGGAAACTCTGCAAGGATTGGGAATGGCACAGCCTTCTTATGTTCTGGTAGAAGAGGCCGGGCCGGAACACAGAAAGACATTTACCGTAGAAGTCCGTCTGGACGGGAAAAAGAGTGAAGGCCGGGCGGAATTTGTGGGACGTGCGCAGGGTTCCACCAAGAAGGCGGCGGAGCAGGACGCAGCGCGGCAGTTGTTATCCTACCTTGCATCGCGGCCGCCGTCTGCGGGAAACAGGCTGCAGCGGACATCGCGCTCTCCGGACAAGTAGGCTGGCGGGACAAGTGGAGTGAATGAATTCTTCAGAAGAACATTTTCCGGAAGAGCGTTTCTCAGAAGATCGCAGAACTGCAGGGACAATGGGCGCGGGCGTAACCGGGTCGGTACAGTCTCTGCTGGGAACGGTAGTGATCGCGGTATTCGTGATCACGTTTATCGTGCAGGCGTTTCAGATCCCCTCTCCGTCGATGGAGAATACGCTCCTGGTGGGCGATTATCTGCTGGTCAACAAGCTGTGCTATGGAGGAGGTGGATTGGGCAACTATGTGATGCCCTACCGCCGGATACGGCGGGGCGACATTGTGGTCTTTCATTATCCTGTGAATCCCGCGCAGCACTTTGTGAAGCGGGTGATTGGAATACCTGGGGACCGAGTGCGGCTGATCAACAAGCAGGTGTTTGTGAATGGAGTGCCGTTGAAGGAGCCTTACGCAAACTTCACCCGCCCGGCGAATGACGTGTTCCGGGATAGTTTTCCGCGGCTGGATGTGGCGCCGGGCGAAACGCCGGAGTGGTGGGTGCAGTTGCGCAAACTGGTGGAGGACGGACGGCTCATTGTTCCCCAGGGAAATTACTTTGTGATGGGAGACAATCGGGACGATAGTTACGACAGCCGCTACTGGGGGTTCGTGCCGCAAGCTAACATTATTGGGCGGCCGCTGTTGATTTACTGGTCGGTGCAAGAGGGAGACAGCGAAGTTACGGCCCCCAATTCGGTGGCTGGCAAAGTGGCGCACTTTGCCTACGCGTTGACGCACATTTTTCAGATCACGCGCTGGAACCGGACGCTGCGCCTGGTGAATTAGACTTTCCGCGGCTAAGATAGACCGTGCAGCCTTCAATTAAGACAGGACGGATGGATCACGGTGGCGAAGAAAGATAGCCAAGCAAAGAACGACATCGAAGAAAAACCGCGCGAGACTACGGTGGAGTTTCTTTCTTCGCTGGCCGCAGTGCTGGTGACGGGGTTGTTCATTATCACATTTGTGGTGCAGGCGTTTGAGATCCCCTCCAGTTCGATGGAGAACACGCTGCTGATCGGGGATCACGTGTTTGTGAACCGTATTCAATTCGCACCGAAGACTTCCTGGGTGGGACCGCTGCTTCCCTATCGTCAAGTGAGGCGCGGCGATATTGTGGTATTTCTGGCTCCGTGCGAGCCGGGATTGTACGTGGTCAAGCGAATCATGGGCGTGCCCGGCGACCACATTCACCTGCGCAATGGCGTAGTGTACCGGAATGGCGAGGAGTTGAAAGAACCTTACGTGATCCACTCGCAGGATGCCGCGTCGTTTCCGAATCCCTATCGCGACAATTTTCCCGCCGTGCCACCCTCGGAGAGCTATAACGTCTATCCGTGCTGGGAGCCGGAATTGCCGATGCACATCCAGGGGGACGATCTGGTGGTGCCGCCGGGTCATTACTTCGGCATGGGCGACAATCGCGACGTGAGCCTGGACAGCCGCTACTGGGGCTTCATTCCGCAGGAAAATATCATTGGGCGTCCCATGTTCATCTACTGGTCGTTCGAGACACCGGGCGACCAGTACCGCAAGACTGACATGGGGGACCGCATTGGTTTCCTGGCGCACGTGGTGTTGCACTTCTTTGATGAGACGCGGTGGCGGCGAACATTGCGAGTGGTGCGGTGAAGTCCTTCTCTTCCAAGCGGCGCGTTGCGGCCGCGGCCGTGGTGATTCTGCTGGTTCTGTTCCTCGTGCGTCCGGGTGTTTCGCGTCTGAAGGCGCGCATTGCGAATTCCATTAGCCAGGCGGTGGCGCGTCCGGTGGAGATTGGTTCGGTGCATCTTCGGTTCCTGCCGCAGCCCGGGTTCGATCTGGAAAATCTGGTGATCCACGAAGACCCCGCATTTGGTGCAGAGCCCATGCTGCGCGCGCCGGAGGTTACAGCGCTGGTTCGGTTGACGTCGTTGATGCGCGGACGGCTGGATATCTCGCGTCTGGAACTGACGGAACCCAGTTTGAATCTGGTGCGACGAGAAGACGGGAGCTGGAACTGGGAGGCTCTGCTCGAACGCACGGCGCGCACGCCGCTGGCGCCCACGGCGAAATCGAAGCGCGAATCGCGTCCGGGTTTCCCCTACATTGAGGCGAGTTCGGGCCGCATCAATTTCAAGGCGGGGCCAGAAAAAAAGCCATACGCCTTGCTGAATGCCGACTTTGGGTTGTGGCAGGAATCAGAAAATGCCTGGGGCGTGCGGTTGAAAGCGGAGCCGCTGCGCACCGATATGGGCTTGAGTGACACTGGTGTGGTGCGAATGAATGGAACGTGGCAGCGGGCCGGAAGCCTGCGCGAAACGCCGCTGCAGTTCAGTTTGGAATGGCAGCACGCGCAACTGGGGCAATTGAGCAAACTAGTATCAGGCAACGATAAGAGGTGGCGGGGCGACGTGCAGGTGGAGGCAGTTCTGAGCGGAACTCCTGCGGCGATGCAAGTGGCGGCGGATGCATCGATCCAGGACTTTCACCGTTATGACATTTCAGCCACGGAGGGACTGGCGCTGGAGGCGCACTGCGATGGCAAGTACAGTTCGACAGAAGAAATGGTGCGCGAAATCTTCTGCAGTGGGCCTGTGGGCAATGGCATGGTCACGCTGCACGGCGATGCGGGCGGGCCAGGAGTGCACAAACTGGATTTGTCATTGAACGTGGAGAACGTGCCTGTGAGTGCGGTGGCACAACTGGCTCGCCGCGCCAAGAAAGATTTGCCGGCGGATCTTGCAGCCACGGGTAGTGTGCAAGGCAACTTCGGCGTGAAAGAAGATGGGGCATCCCCGCGCGGACCGGAGTTTCGGGGCCGTGGTGAGATCAGCGATCTGCGCTTGCAGTCGTCGAGTACGAAAGCGGAATTGGCTGTGGGGAGCATACGGTTTGGACTGAGCTCGGATGGCGGCAGCTTTATCGGTTCATCGAGCGGTAAAACTTTCCGCCAGTTGCCTGCCGAGATTTTGCCGGCACCCAACGAACTGCATATCGAGTACGGTCCTTTCCCGGTGGCGCTGGGGCGGCCTGTGCCAGCGCAGGCGCGAGGTTGGGTAGGGCGATCGGGTTACGCGATGGTGGTGCGCGGAGATGGAGAAGTGTCGCACATGTTGCGAATGGCCAGCCTGCTCGGCTTACGGGCGGTGAAGGCGAGCGCGGAGGGCATCTCCCAGATCGATTTGCAGATCGCCGGATCTTGGGCAGGAAACGGGTTTGGAAGTCCTTCTGGTTTTCCTTTGCCGAAAGTTACGGGAACAGTGCAACTGCATAACATCCGCGCGACGGCGCGAGGAGTGAATGGACCGATTGAGATATCCTCGGCGGAACTAAGGCTTCTGCCCGATGAAGCGCGAGTGGAAAACTTGAGCGCACGGGCCGCCGATGCGCACTGGACGGGCTCTGTGGCGTTGCCGCGCGGATGTGGAGTGCCGGGGGCGTGCCTTGTCCGTTTCAATTTGAACACCGACCAGATTGCGGTGAGCGGCCTGTATGAGTGGCTGGGTCCGCATCCGAACCAGCGCCGCTGGTACCAGGTATTAAGTTCGACCGAGCCCAGAGCACCATCGTTTCTGCAAAACTTGCGGGCATCGGGAAAAGTGAATGTGGGTCGCTTACGGATTCACAATGTGGTCGCGGAGCGGGTTTCCGCATCGCTTGGGCTGGAACGAGGGAGGATGAAGGTCTCTGAACTTCGCGCCGAATTGCTGGGCGGAAAGCATTGGGGCGATTGGCAAGCGGACTTCACCGCGGCATCGCCGGTCTACAGCGGTTCTGGAACTGTGACGGGAATTTCGCTGGAGCAGATGGCCAGCGCAATGCATGATCCCTGGATTTCGGGAACTGGTGAGGGCACTTATCAGTTCAGGGCATCGGGAACGGATTCCGCGGCGTTCTGGCAATCGGCTGAGGGCGGACTTCGTTTCGATCTGCGGGATGGAGTGCTATCGCACATTTCGCTGGCGAACGATGGAGGAACGCTGCAAATCGCACGCTGGCAGGGTCGTGCCCACTTGCATGACGGGAAGATTGAAATCGAGAAGGGTACGCTGGTTTCTCCCGGTGGAGCATATGAGATCAGCGGCACGGCGTCGTTGGGGCAAGTGCTGGACTTCAAAGTTGGGACACAAGCGAAAGCGGCCGGCGCGGGTTCGCTGGTGTATAGCATCACGGGGACTGTGGCAGAACCGCGCGTAACGTTGACTCCGACGCCGGAGACGCAGGCGCGATTGAAGCCGTAAGCAGCACTACTTTACGTATCCGGCGCCACGCAGAACTTTTCCCGGCAAGGCTCCCGTCATCTTTGACTGATCGAGTACGGGCACGCCATTCACCAGGACATAGTCCATTCCTTCGGAAAGCTGATTGGGATTGTCGAACGTAGCGAGATCGCGCACGGTCGCGGGATCAAAGATGACGACGTCGGCCCACAGGCCGGCCTTGAGAACACCGCGGTCGGTAAGGCGCAGACGCTGGGCTGGCAGAGCAGACATTTTGCGGATGGCGTCTTCCAGCGTCAAAGCTTTTTCTTCACGAACGTATTTTCGCAGGATGCGCGGAAAAGTTCCGTAGGCCCGGGGATGAGGATGCTCCTGGCCCAGGAGGCCTTCGGGCGAAGTTCCGGAAGAATCGTTGTCGATGGCGACCCAAGGCTGCTGCAGCGCGAGCGTGACATCGGGTTGGGACATGCCGAAGACGGCGACACCAGTGTTGGGATCTTCGATCAGAAAATCAAAGAGCGCATCCATCGGATCTTTATTCCACAGCTTGGCGATCTCGGAGAGGCGCTTGCCCTGCAAGGGTAGCATCTTCGGATTCTGCACCACGCCGATCATGATGGCGTCGGGCCCGGGAATTTCCTGCCACTCGTTGTCCCAATCTTTGGATGGTGTGAGCATGTCTTTGCGGATGCGCTCGCGAGTGGCGGAATCTTTGAGGCGCTCGACGAGTTTTGCCATTCCGCCATCGTGCGCCCACGGTGGAATAAATGCGGAGAAATCGTTGAACCATGCCGTGTAAGCATAAGTATCGGCAGTGACGTCGGAGCCGGCGGCGCGTGCGGCGTTGATCTTGGCGACGACTTCCGGCATGCGTCCCCAGTTATTTTTGCCGGCAACTTTGATGTGCCAGATTTCCACGGGGACGTGGGCTTCGCGGCCGATGCGCAGGGCTTCGTCGATGGCTTCGAGGACGGAGTCGCTTTCGTTGCGCATGTGCGTGGAATAGATACCGCCGAATTTGCCGCCTTCCGCGGCGAGTGCAATCAGTTCGTCCGTTTTGGCGTACGGTGCGGGAGCGTATTCGAGGGCGGTGGAAACACCGACCGTTCCGTCTTGCATGGCTTCGCGGACAAGAGTTTTCATCTGTTCAAGCTGCTCCGCGGTGGGTTGCTTGTTGTCGTCGCCGAGAACCATGCGGCGGATTTGCGTGGCGCCCACATAGCTGGCCAGGTTGATGCCCATGCCTTGCTTTTCCAGTCGCGCGAAATACTGGCGGAAGGCTCGCCAATCGGGAGTGATGTGGTAATGCTCGTATCCGTCGTGATCGGCCTGAATGACGGCATCGTCGAGCGGGGCGATGGAGCCGCCTTCGCCGGTGATTTCCGTCGTGATGCCCTGGTAGATTTTTGAGGGCAGGCGCGGATCGACCAAGATGGTGAGTTCGGACTGGCCGAGCATGTCGATGAAGCCGGGAGCGACGACCTTGCCCGCGGCATCGATGGTGCGCTTGCGGGGAGCGGCAGCGAGATTGCCGATGGCCGCGATTTTTCCATCGCGGATGCCGAGGTCGCCGGAATACCAGGGAGAGCCGGTGCCGTCGATGATGTGGCCGTTGGTGATGATGAGATCAAAGGCGGTGGGCGTTTGCGCGATTACCTGCCACGCAGTTGCGAGCATGACTAGCAAGACCAGCCTACAAGGGAGTCCGAGTTTAGCTTGCATCGATTTGGCCTCTCTTAAAACAGCACAGGTTTTTCTCTGTCATGGAGAATGCGGAGAATATTAACCCTGCACGGCATCAACTTTCCGCCGGTGCGAGATTGCGCCTAGAACAATCCAAATCCCGAGCGCCAGCCATTCGTGAACTGTGAAGTGGCCGGGGACGGCTGGAATAATCTTCATCAGAAACATCGCGATGGCGACGAGCAAGCCTAAGCCAGCGACGATCCATTCGATTGCGGAAAGAGCGAGCTGGCCGGGCAGTGTTCGCGCGCGTCTCATAAAAAGGTAAGCGGCACAGGTTGCTGCCCATCCTATCGCACAAGCAACGGAGCCGACTTCGGTAATCGGCACCAGGATTGCATCGCCCAGAAGCATACACGCGGCTGTGGCTAGCCCGATGCAAAGAACGGCTGCTGACGGCGTCTGGTGCCGAGGGTGGATAGTGCCGGCGCGTGCATCGACGAGGCCGCGACGTCCCAGAGCAAACAGAAGCCGGCTGGCGGCTACGAAATTTCCATTGAAGCATTTGAACAGCGACAGTAGCGCGGCCGCAAGGATAACGTTGACGATCCAGCGCGAGCGTACCGCGCGCTGGAAGGCAACCGCTGTCATGAACTTTTCTCCGGTCAGGTCGTGCCAGGGAGCCACGAATGCTACGGCAGCGATGACGATTGTGTAAAAGAGGATGCCGACCAGGATGGCCATCCAGATGGCTTTGAGAAAGCTTTGGCTGCGAAACTCGGGAGTCGATTCTTCCGCAGCCTTGCTCACGGATTCGAAACCGGTCATGAAATACGGGACGATCTGAATCATGAGCAGGAACGAAACCAGTGGCGCGTGGGTAAAGAGCGGAGGAAAGTTGCGCGGCGATCCTTTGCTGGCGCCGAGCGCTACGAAAACGATAAACAGCGCCAACGTGCCGAAGGCAGTCCAGTTCTGGAAGGTCGCGCTGAGGCGGATGCCGCGGTAGTTCAGCGTGGTGAGCAGCGCCGTGAGCCCGAGACCGATGACGAGATGCGGAAGATAGACGGGGCGTCCGGCGATACGGTAGATTTCCAGCGAATCGAGCGACGGGACGATATAGCCAGCGATGCGGCCCACTGCGACGGCCTCCCAAGGACAGACGATGAAGTAGGCCAGCATCATCATCCATCCGGCGGAGAAGCTGACGGGGCGGGAAAAAGCCGCCGCAGTGTAGGCGATTTCGCCAGCGGCATCGGGCATGGCAGCCACCAGCCTGCCGTAGACCCAGCCGATTGGGAACAGCAGCGCTCCGCCGATGGCGAAGCCCAGCAGCGCGCCCAACGCGCCGCCGCGCAGCAGCCAGTCGTCCATAACAACTAGCCAGCCGACACCCACCATGGTGCCCCAGGCCAGCGTGAAGTAATCGGTAAGGCGAAGTTTGCGGGCAAGATGTGACATGCGGACGAGTTCGATCCGGCGAGCGGAGTGGAGCGCGAATTATAAAGCATGGGGAGCGGCGAAGGTCTGCGGGAGCGCGTCCACTAGGCTTGTCTTGCAACTTCGCGCCCGAAAACCGCGCGCTGCATGGTAGTATCGACAACTCTATTCAGTCGTTGATTGCAAAGGGATTAAAGGGTGGTCACAGTACGTTGGTCACAATAATCGTTGATTCTCCAAGAACGCAGTATTTGAGGAGAATGAAGCGAATGAAGTCGAAAGCAGTTATCGTCAAGCTGTTCACCCGTCCCACGATCAAAGGCAAACGCACTTGGGAAGTAGTCAACCTCAAGGATGAGTATCCGGAAGACACGGTATTTTACCTGCGGTGGCTGCCTCGGGGTGCCAAAAACTACTCCGTGAAGGCTCTTCCTGTGAACACAAGCTTGCACGATGCGCAGGTCAAATGTGTTTCCTTTAGTCCGCAACCTGTCGTAGCAAAGCCGACATCTGCGAACAAATCCCAAACTTTAGCGGAATTGCGGAAAGCAGTCAGGTCTTGGCTATCACATCTAAATCCCCTAACCATTCACCAATCACTTTACTGCCTCGGCTGTCGGTGCGACCACCCAGACGTACTCAAGGACTTGCGATCCATTGTTCGTGACGTTGTGCCTCGTCGCTGGCGGAATGTAGGCGAGCATCTTTTCCGCGAGCGGCACGTCGGGGTGCCCCTCGATATTCGCCACGCCGCTCCCATGCAGGATTACCAGAGCTTCCTCATTTGCGGAGGTCGAGTGCCAGCCCACGCTCTCGCCCGGCTTGAGCTTCACTGAACCGCCCCTCATCCCACTTGTCTGCGGTGCGCCTTTTAGCAGTGGGCAGTCGCCCCCGGCACAGTCCAAGGCAAACGTCATCGGCTCACGCTTCGTCCGCTCCTGTGCCGAGATGACGCCGAACGCCACGGCAACACAGATCACTGCCAATACCAGATTGACCTTCGTCATGGTTATGTCTCCTCAACTGGCCAACAGTCTCCAGCCGACTGGCGCAATTTCGCCGCCAGCTTCTCGCGAATCCGCAGAGGGATTGCCAGTTCATGTCCCATCGTGAAGGTCACGTACTCGAACACCCAGCCCTTGTTCCTTCGCACCTTGATTTCGCTCCATGGAACAAGGAGTGGAGGGTGCATAAACCGAAAAAGGAACATGCTGGCCAAATACAAACCCTGCTGACTGACTCCCATCGTCAACACGTTGTTGTAGTTCGCCAACCACCGCATCCGTCCGCTCTGCCCTCCCCATTTCGCTCCGTTGAACGGAACTCGTATGCGATAGCATTTCGACAACGAGAACCAGCCGCCAACGAAGCTGATTATCGCGCCTACCAACATCCACAATAAAAGGAAGTAGATCGGGAAGATCACCGCAAACACGGAGGGATGCTGGTCAATCCAGTGTTGGAGATTCATGCAGGTCAGTTAATGCAGCGCGGTTCTATGCCGCCTTCTTCTTCTGCTGCGACTTCACCTTGGCCCATCTCGCACGCTGTGCGGCTGCGATTTTCCTGCGGATTGCTACAGAGATGGTTCGCTTGGGTCCCTTAGACGGACCACTCTCCTTCGCCCATCGCGCCCTTTGCGCCCGCGCCATTTTCCGGCGCGAAGCTGCCGATATTGTTCGCTTCGGTTGGTTCGCGTTGCTGTGATTACTCCCGCCGTTCAACTTGCCAAGCACCGAAAGAGCCGCATCAACATGTCGAAGCTGATTTGCCAGATTCGTTCTCTCTACCCTTAACTCCGACACTATGGATGCCAGCCCCTTTAGATTTGCCATGAATTCTCCCTCGGCAAGGAATTGTAAACCACATATCCAAAAAAGAGGTGGTGTGTGTTAGACGACAACAGCAGGACGAATGCGATGGAGAGTGGGTCGGGCGGTCATCTGGCCTTCGACGCAGAAGTATAAACCTAGCTGTAGCGCGGCTCATCACCGTGGCACGAGGAGAATGACATCCTCCGGTGTAATCCTCGGCGATCTAAGGGCAAGCTTCGTTGTTAACCGTATAGACGCGGCTTGCCTTGTCTTATGTGTGAACTCGCCGCTAGTTGCCGCCCTCGCCCATTCTTCAATGCCGAGGCCCAAAGTGATAGCTGGCTTCAGTGGTCGCAACTCACCTTGGCGCGAAAGATTGCGGCGATCACTCTAATCCTCTGGAAGAAAGGAGCACATTTCGACGCTGAACAATTGAAACCACAAGCAGTTTGAGCGTCTCGGACCAAGAGTCCGTTCCATCCCTTGGGATCATCCTTGGCGGTGGCCAGTCGGGTTCTTGTTGAGACGCTCGGGTCGAGGGAGAGTATCCATCAAAAGCTTAGGCTTTGTGCGCCCAAGCGTGCACCAAGTCTCAGGGTATACCCTATGCCCCCTCGCATGACCCAAGAAAGCTATAGGCCACGAGTCTCAGGGTTGAAAATCCCCCGCGCTCATGCTGCAGTGCCCAGCGGTTCGACCCGATAGCCGAGGTTTCGGAGTTCCCGGATCATCCTACTAGCGCGCATTATTCATATATTTGAAGACAACAAAAGCCTCCTCTGTTACAAACATGTTGTCGAGACAATGTTTGCAGCAACAAAAGAGGCTTCTGAATGTCTGACGATAGCACAACACAGCGTTTGTTGTTCCCAGGAATTTTTCGCAAGCCTGTAGTGGCCCAGTTCGATCAGCGAGAGGGGGAGTTCCGACGGCGGAGCCCTGCTGCTGAAGGCCGGCGATCGGCACTATGGGTTAGTGGCTGGACTGAGCTCCTGCCTTCGAGACGAGCGGCAAGCCGGCAAGGTGGATCATTCGTTACGCGAGTTGGTGGCGCAGCGCGTGTTCTCGATCGCCTGCGGCTACCCGGACGCCAACGACTCGGCTCGCCTGTCCGAGGATCCGATTCACAAACTGCTTCTGGAGCGCGATCCCATCGAGGGTCGCGACCTGGCTTCGCAGCCGACGCTATCCCGTTTCGAGAACGGGGTTGGGGTCAAGGAACTCTATCGCTTGGGCGAGTTTCTGGCCGAGAGTGTGATCCGGCGTCACACCAAAAACCTTGGCCTGCGCCCAAGCGAGCTTATTAAGTTCAGCCGACACGGCTTGATCCTTCGTGTCAAGGGTATAGACCTTATCGCCGACCACTAGTGCATAATTAACGCCTTTTTGCACGCAGGCACGAACGCAGTCTGCGGGGGCGATATTCCGTAAGTGTCAGAGCAAACACACGGTTGACAGGTTGACAGATTGAATCCGCAGCCAGCGTGACTTCGCCACTTGATCAGCAAATTCTCAGGCGGCAAGTATTCGTGCCTTCGTCCAAGGCGGATTAGTGCCGGTTTGCTCGTTATTCGCGGGGTGACTGGCTCGATTTTCACAAACTGACCTCTCATTACTTCAGGCGGTCCAATGGTCGAGCCGCCGGAACCGCCCGACCCAAGGTCCAGCACCGTCTCGCCCGGACTGAGCTTCGCCAAAGCAGTCGGGTTTCCGTATCCTAGCGAGGCCAGAAAAGCCTAAAAGCGGATCACCGTTTTCAGTTGGATCATGCGGGGGGAAACATCGCCTCCAAGGCCAGCTCCCAGAATGCTGGTCGGTGGCATCTCCATCGTCGATACCTCTCCGAACCCTGGGTCCGAGCTGTCGTTGTCGGGCGAGCCGAAATTTGGGTGATTGAAGAAATTAAAGAATTGGACGCCAATACCCACCACCACTTTGTCCTCGACAAAGCTGATTCTCTTCACGACATCGAAGTCAGCATTGAAATAGTTCGGATAGCGGAAGCGGTTGCGGCCTTGAGCGAAGGAAACGGCACCGCCTGAACAAGGTCCCTGTGAAGTTGGCAGGTTCCCGGTATTGAATCCTGTTTCGCAACCCGTTTGCACGAAATCTGCATTTGTATTGGGTGTCGTTGTGCCGTCTGGCCGCGTCAACACTTGCGGCGGCCAACAAGGATGCGGGAAGGGCGGAACTACGGCTCCTGCTCCGCAGGAATGCGGCCCGCTGAGTGGCTCGACTGGCACCGAGTAGATTGTTCCATAGAAATTCTTCTTAGCCAGGTTGCCGCTTTCTGCGAGATCGATCACCGTGTAGGGAAATCCGGTTCGGGCGAAAATCGTTCCCGAGACCTGCCATCCCTTCACCAGGTAATCGGGGCCGCGGCCGCGGAGCACGGTCTTTACCGGGAGTTGCCACACATAGTTCGCATTTAAGGAGTGACGAACATCGTAATCTGCCGCCCCGTAGCTGCCTCGCAGATAAAAGGGGTTCTGCGGGAATTCGGAACTGCCTGCCGTGAATGGAGCTTGCCCGCCGTTGGAAACTTCATCGAGAGCGTGGCCGAACGTGTAGTTTGCCTGGAACAAGCCATTGCCAAAACCAGCAAATCGTCGTCGAAAGGAAACAACCATGCCATTGTAGTTCGAGATTCCGGGTGTCGTGTATTCAGTGACACCAGCGAAGCGAGTGTCGCCGCAGGGCGGAACGGGTGGGCTGCTGCAGAGCGTAGTGGGAAATGGACCCCATCCGTAAGCATTGACCGAGGGATTTTGCACCAGCTCATGAATACCGTGATTGCCGTAGTATCCAAGAGTCAGCGAAGTGCTGGTACCAAATGTCTGCTGCAGTTCCAGGCTCCACTTCTGATACTGGGCTGAGGGGGTCCTACTATCCGGAACGGTAAGATTTGGGGGAAAGAACTCCGGATCCGCCGCGTGGATCTGAATAAAATTTTCGCCGGCTGCAAACCCATGGACAAAGGCGGCATTCGAGGCTGCGGCCACTTTAAAGAGGCTGTTGGTTTCTTCCGGAGCGAGATTGTAGGCGCCAAACACCCTCACGCGGTTCACGAGTGGTGGATTGTCAGAGAAAACGGGTCCGAACCCGCCAGCGAACAGCTCGTAAAATAGACCGAGACCGCCGCGCACCACGGTATTATGCGAAACTCCCAGCGGCTGCCAGGCGAAACCGAATCGCGGTTCCCAGGCAACCGGGTCGGTGTGAAGAAAGGCTTGCTTACGATTCGAAAGCGCCTGATTGTAAGGCTGTGCGGGGTCGTGACTGATCGATTCAAACGCTCCAGAGAATTCGGCAAAGCAATCATGGGCGCAGACCGGATTTGATTGATGTTCTACGCGCAAGGCGAGAGTTAGGGCCAGGTTGGATTTTACGTGCCACTCATCCTGCCCATAGCCCGCCAGAGTGTAGTTAAGGAAGAGCTCAGCCCGCTGCGTCGGAAAGGATTGACTCAAGCGCGTCGAGTCACTGTTGGGAGATGCTGGGTCCACGCCTCCAGAATAAAATGCGTCGATGGTTTGTGGAACTATATCTCCGACGGCGTTCTGGGTATATTGGGCGTGTCTCAAGAATGCTCGGAAGAAGTCTCCCCCGAATCCGAACTTGTGCTTGCCCCACGTCTTCAGGAAATCGTCGGCGATGCGGTACTCCGTGAACCCTGTGACGAGAGGATAGCCATAGAGATAGTCAGACCCTCCCAGCGACGTAAACGGCTGACCTGCGTTGGACCAATCCAGGGTGGTCGGAAAAGCAGCCAGCGTTCGCATCGGGTTGACGAGGCTCGACACATCGTCTTTGTAAACACCCGCCACTAGGAACTGGTTCGCGGCGGTAGTTCCAAATGTGTGAGTTTCGCTCAACTGGGCTTCCCACCACGGCCCGGTCTCATAGACGTTGAAGAGTGTGCTTATTGGGTCGACGACAATGGGTTGACGGCCATTGTCGTATTGGAGGAGGAAGAAAGCACGATCGTTGGTACGGATGTTCCAATCCAGACGGCCAGACACAAGGGATTCACTCGTCGGCTGCCCAAGGGTTTTCTGAAAATGGATTGCGCATGGAAGATTCACGCCGAGTTGCCCTTGCGCGGTCTTCGGACCGATGAACACGCCACTTGCGTCAGTACAGCCAAGAAGAGGTTCGGCGAAGCTCCCCCAAGTAGCCGCCGCTATTCCAGGGGTTTGGTTATACAGACTGAACATTTGCTTGTAAAAAGCATCGGAAGCGGAGGCAGAACCAAAGATAGAATCGATATTGGCGATAGTTGCCGCCTCGAACTGCGGGCTCGGGAGAACCACCTGAACCGGAGAAGGCAACAAGACTCGCAAGCCCTCGGTATCAAAAAAGAAAAACAATTTGTTTTTCTTGATTGGTCCTCCCAACGAACCCGCCCACTGATTAGCGATGTCGAAGGGCCGAGGATTGCCGAATGCTTTCGTGATCCAGTCGGTAGCGTTCAACACGCTACCATTCCAAAAGTACTTGGCGTTCCCGTGGAAACCATTTGCTCCAGACTTTGTGACGTAGTTCACATGCGAGCCCGCGTCGGTTCCAAAATGTCCCGAGTAGCCATCACTCACCACAGTGGCTTCCTGAATCTCGTTCTGACCCAGAAGCATACCCGTAACGCCAGTAAAATTAAGATGACCCGCGTCGTCGTTCATGCCATTCAAGGTGAATTGATTTGAGGTCCCCGGCAGGCCCAAGATCGAAAAGTTCCCGCCTCCACCTCCAGTGCGCGCATTATCGGTGTTCATGATTGCGCCGGGAGCGGTCTGAGCGATGTAGGTGAGGTCGTTACCGGGATTGGGTAGCTCCGATATCTGCGTCTGGCTCATAGTAATCGAAACGTCGCCGTTGTCTGCCTGAACGAGCGGCGCTTCTGCGGTCACGTTGAGCTCTATGTTCGCTTTTGCAATCTCCAGCGTGATGTTGACTGTGACTGGCGTCTCCAGCAATACAGTCACACTCCGGACTTCCTTGCGAAAGCGGCCGTGCTCTACGATTAGCGTGTATTGGCTGGGAGAAAGAAAGAAGAAGCGGTACACGCCATCGCGGTCTGTTCTGGTTGATTCTGTCGTGCCCTTGTTGACGTCCCTGATCTCGACATTCGCATTCGGCACAACCGCACCGCTCTGATCAGTAACGACGCCGGTCACTGCGCCCGAGGTAGCTGTTTGAGCATTCAGCCTATTTAAGAAAGACGTACTGAGGAAGATTCCAAGAAGAAGTGCTGCCGATCTCGGGCGCAAACTCGTCGAAGCACTCATGGGATTCAATCACACAAGGTCACAGGTCAGTCAGGGAGACATGATACTCCGCGCTTTCTCAGTGGGGTAAGTCTAAACCGACTTTGTGGACCAGGTCTTTAAAGCGAGGATCTTCGCGTAAAGGATCAAAGTAAGGATGGACTTTTATCAATTGCAGGATGTTCGACTGCTCCAGGTAGGCCCGCTCCAGCCAGGCAAGTGCCTGTTCGTTGTCACCAAGTCCCAAATAAGCGTTCACAAATGCGGCAGTAGGAACGTAGGTGCTTCGCTGCCGTTGCTTCAGTTCATCCAGCAAACGAAGCGCTTCCTCGCGGCGCCCCGCATGCGCATAGGCCCGAACCAGGATGCCCATCACAGCCGGAGTCCGGTTAGTGCCGAGCGCCTTCTCCAGCACTTTAATTGCTTCGTCCGGCTGGCCGTTGGCAACCAGGGCCATCCCCAGATACCAATGGTCCGGGTCGTCGCTGCGCAATTCCCGGATGGCCTCGTCGTAACGTCTCGCATGAAATAATATCCAGGCCTTGGTGATGCCAGGGGACCCAAGCAGATCACCAGCGGATCCAAGCGGGTCAAGGTCGCGGGCACGCTGGGCCCATACCAGGGCGTCGTCCATTCGTCCCTGGCACATGAGCCACTTCGCGTAGCCGACGTATGCACCGGCATCGTTCGAGTTCAACTCCAGCGCCCGCTTGAATTCCGCTTCGGCATCGCCCCAGTGCCACTGTTTCTGATATACCGCCGCGAGCAAGACGTGCGGTGCCGCAAGGTCTGGATCGAGTTCAATGGCCTTTCGGGCCGCGCTCATCATTTTAGGATGCGTTTCCTTCGGGGAGCCACCGACAGGAACTGATCCCAGCCGCTCGTATGCCCTGGCGAGGCCGACATAAGCCGGTGCGAAGTTAGCGTCTTTGCCGATCGTTTCCTCAAAGTAGGCAATACTCTGTTCAAACTCAGCCGGGCCGCTGCTCTTGTCGAATTGTTCTTCGGCTTTGAGATAACTTTCGTAGACTTCAGGCGAGACGTGACGCGCGGTGACCAGCCTGGCATGCTCTTCTCCGGTGACCTTTACTTCCACCGTGCGCGCGATCGATTGCGCCACCTCGCTCTCAAGAGTAAGCACGTCCTCTAACTCGCCGTCGTACTCATCCGCCCAAATGTGCTCGTCGGTTGAGGCACGAATCAACTGGGCGTGCACACGAATACGGTTGCCCTGCCGGATCACCGAACCCTCGACGACGGCGTCCACTCCAAGTGTCCGGGCGATCTCTGGCACCGAGAGCTTCGTACCCTTGAAGCGCATCACCGAGGTCCGGGAAATGACGCGCAGTTCATGGATTCTGGCCAGGCGTCCGCACAGCTCTTCGGTCATCCCGTCAGCCAGGTATTCCTGAGTTGAGTCGCCCGACAGGTTGCTCAAGGGCAGCACTGCCAGCGACCTGATTTTGGATTGGGCTGAATGCCCACTGTGGCCCCGGAACACAACGTAGGTGATGGCAATTAGCGCCAGAGCAGCAACCCCGCCTAGAACAAGCCAGAGACGTGCCCGCGAAGTCCCGGTTGGTCGGACGTCGACTTCTCCTTCCGCCGGGCGTTCCGCCCTAAGCCCCTTCTCATTTGGATCTGGCTGCAAAGGGATACCAGCGAGCGACTCGATCGGAGCCACTCCGGTAGACAAATCGCCATTTTGCACCTGACCAATGAAACGGTACCCGCGGCGCGGCAGAGTCTCGATGTAGCGGGGTTCCTCGGCTGAATCGCACAGCGCGTCGCGCAGCTTTTTGACGGCGCTGTTCAGACCGGTATCGAAGTCGACAAAAGTCTCGGCAGGCCAGAGTTTCTGGCGAAGCTCCTCGCGTGTAACCAGGTCCCCGGGACGCTCGAGCAGGAGCGAGAGTATCTGGAAGGGCTGGCGATGGAGCTTTAGCCGGATGCCGTGCTTGCGCACTTCACCCGAACGCATGTCCACGTCGAAGGCGTCGAATCGCACCTTGCGGGTTCGGTCGGTAGCCTCCATAGCCGCTCCCCAGATGGCCAGTAGTCTATCACCGCGGCTTATCACCTAAGGAGCATGTGCTGCGGTGCCCATAAGCCGCCTGCAATCAGAGAGTTGCACGATCAGAACAAAAACACTCACAGACCATACGCCGACCATTGCACCTCAAGCGACTTCGCGCCAATGTCGCGGGACGCAGGCCGGGCATTTAGGCACAACGACCGAGATCAGTGTTCCCAAAATTTTCTGGAGGCGACTATGCACAGCAAAACTTTCTTCTGGTCGGTAGCGGCGTGGGTTCTCGTGCTCGCGCTAGGGACAAGTGCGACGGCGCAAGGTCGAAGCCGCGAGCACTTTCGCGGCATTATCAACGACTTCACGCCTGCACACAACGCGCAAGGCAATCCCAGCGGTCCTTGGGAGATCCACGGGGTATGGCGTTTGGACTTGAGACGAGAGTTCAGCACGGCAGATTTTTCGGCCGCCTTGACCATGGAAAATTCCGACTACTGGCTTTTGATCAATTCCAATCCCCCTGCCGATCCCGACTCACCTGCAACTCGGACTCCGCATACTCACCACATCGCTCTGAAAGACGCGCAGATCACTTGGGACCCGAGCGCGGTAGCCAGCAGTTGCCCGACTGCCAACTACAAACCTCCGACTACGACTGGTTTTATGGTTACGGGAATGGCGAGCGTTACCGGAAATGGAGGCTACCCGCCATTTGCACCTGAAGGTCAGCTGTCGCCGCTCACGGTCTGCGTGACCGGAGGGACGCAGGTTGAGTCTTCGAACATCACGCTGGTGTTCGGTGCACCTGCGAGCGGACATTTCGGCTCGCAACCGATCAACGGCGCCGTTCGTGTTCGGAAATGAGGCGGTCGGATGATCCATAGAAGCACGCAAACAAAAAACGGGAATGCCTCAAACACGAACCTGAGTTTTGGGCCAAAAACATAAGGAGAATCAAAAATGAACAAGATTGGAAAGTATTTTCTTCTCGTGACGGGTTTCGCGCTCGTTGCACCTTTTGCCCCCATTCCGGGGGCCAACAACAAGGTTCATGCCCACGATCGGAGCTGTAGCGTGGCCAGCCTCAAAGGGAAGTACGCCTTCCGCAGGTCGGGCACGATCAATCTCGTGGGCGGTCCCAATTGCCAGGGCTTTACCGACTGTGGCCCCATCGCTGAAATGGGCGTCGCCACCTACGACGGAAATGGGACGCGTGGTCTTATTCGCACCACCAGAAGCACCGCTGGTGAAATCCGACCCTGGGGCGATCAGCCCGCACCGAACGGAACCTACACCGTCGATCCGAATTGTACGGGATCATTCTTCGATACGACCGGCACACTCAGGGACGACGTCGTCGTCGTTGACGGAGGCAAGAGGTTCTTCGTGCTCAGCCAGGACCCGGGCACAGCCGTCATGGAAGAGGGAGTAAGGCTGGAGGACGACAGGGACTAACGGTGTGCTGACCAGTTCGATGCACACCTCTCCACTTTGCGAGGGTGAGAACAATGGGTAGACGAACAAAAAAAAGGAAAGAGGAGACCACCGTGATTTCCAGAATAATGATTTCCAAAACAATTCGCATCGCTCGAATGATTGTTCTCACCAGCGTTGCGCTCAGCTCTGCTGCCTGGGCGGCTGGTTCAACCGCGACTTGTTCTGACGCCTCTTTGAGCGGCACCTACGGGTTTCTGCACGCCGGCGTGACCCGCCGCGGCGCCCCTGCAGTCGCCGTGACCCAGCTCACGTTCGACCCAGCTAAAGGCACATATACCGGAGAGGACTTAGAAAACATAGGTGGCGTGCTCACCCCCTCATCTCTCACCGCAACCTACGCAGTCGCCAAGAACTGCACCTCCACGGCTGAGGTCACGCTGGTCAGCGGCGGCGCGTCCGAAAACGTCGATGTCTCGTTTGTAGTTACGCCAAACGGCTTTTTGTTCCTTTTCCAGAATCCAGGCGCGACCTCGTCGGGATTCGGCGTGAAGCAGGGCTCCTCGACTTGCACCAATGCAGGAGTTGAGGGTCATTTTGGGTTTGAAATGACCGGCACGTTGCTCGCAGGGGCGGCTGTCACTGGACCGGTAGCTTTTATCGGCGAGTTGAATTTCAAGGTCAACACATCTGGCGACGGAGAGATCAGCGGACACATTGCCGCTAGCGAGGACGGCACGATTCTAACGTTCGCCGACGAGCCCGTTACCGGTTCTTACAAAGTCGGCCCGGACTGCAGAGGCACGGCTACCATCACGCCGAGGGGCCAGCCCGAAATGCACTTCAGCTTCGTAGTTGTGGACTGCGGGAAGGAACTGCTTGCCATTGAGACGGACGCCGACGCGGCTGTCAGCGGCACTCTGGTGAAGCGCAATTGAGCAACGAAGACGGCATCTCTGCAAAGCACTTACCCTTCGACTTTTACCACTCGAGAGAGGAGCGAATCCATGAGGCATAGTCGTTTCATCAGTTCGACCCCACTGATCGCGGGGCTGCTGACCGGCCTCCTTCTCGCGATCCTGGTTGTTCCACTTAACGCAGAAGACTCTGATTCGCGGTATGACGTCAGTAAGGAAGTCACGCTCAGCGGCACCGTATCGAGCGTGCTCCGCAAACCCGCCCCGGGAATGATCTGGGGCTCCCATCTCATCGTCGAGACTGTCTCCGGCAGGTTAGACGCCAGTCTGGGCCGATTCGGTTTGGAAGGAAAAGGCGCGCTGTCCGTCACCCCCGGCCAGCAGATTGAACTCACCGGCATTATGAAGACGGTTCGCGGCAAGGAAGTTTTCGTCGTCCGCAGCGTAAAAGCGAACGGCATAACCTATGCCCTGCGCAATGAGCACGGGATCGAAGTGTCGCCACAAGCCCGTGAACGCGCCGCCGAGAAAGGGGTGACGCTGTGAACCGCAACTTCACCAGCATTCTCGCGTTGATTTTGGTTGGCTTGGCTTTCGGGTTCCTGACGGGTTGCAGCAGCAGTTCGAGTATGCCGCCTCCTCCTCCCACCATCGCGATCACGGCGACCAGCGGATCAGGACAAAAAGCAAACGTCGGTGACGCCTTTACCAACATGCTGGTAGTCACCGTGACATCCAACGGAACTGCGGCCAGCGGGGTAACGGTTACGTTCACGCCTGCTCCGGGACCAGCCGGTCAGAGCTGCACCCCCTCCGCCACCACTGCTACCACCGCCTCCGATGGCACCGCGTCGATCACATGCACTGCAAACTCGACGCCCGGCGCCTACTCAGTAACGGCCGCAGCGACGGGAGCCACAGCAACGGCCAGTTTCACCGAAGGCAACACAGCTCCCCGCGTGTTCGTGTTCTATGTGAACGGGCTGGAAAATAGCGCCTCCGAAGGACCGGTTTACTACGGCGTCGCAGGCGCGGTGGGCTTTGACTTAGGCGGCAACGTCCTAGGCGGCGAACAGGACTATAACGACGGGCAAAACGGCTTTACGGCACCGGTCGACACAATCACGGCAACCGGCAGTTCGATGACGGTGAATCCAACCACCGGCACCGGGACACTCGTCCTTGATGTTTCGGCCAGCAACCCTAATGTCGGGGTGAACGGCATCGAGAAATTCGCCGTTCAGTTTATAAACGCAAGTCATGCGCTGATCACGCAGTTTGATGGATCGGCAACTTCCAGCGGAAGCCTCGACCTGCAGACGGCAACGAGTGCTGTCGACGGCAATTTTGCCTTCACTCTCTCCGGGATAGACATCGCGGGCTTCCCGTTTGCGTATGGAGGCGTGTTCTCGAACACCAGCGGCAGCATCCACGGCACCTACGACGAAAATGATGCCGGAAAGGCGCTCGTGGGGAACACTCTCACAGCGACGGACACCGGGGTCGGAGCGGACGTGTACGGGCGGGGCAGCATCAGCGGCTTCACGGATCCCAACAACGGCGACGAAGCCATCTCGCTCGTCTACTACATCGTCGGTCCAGAAGTATTACGCATCATCGATGTTGACGCCGACGATACGATGGCGGGTTCAGCCTACGGCCAGGGCAGCGCCACCTCCTTCGACAGCACGGTGCTGTCAACGGATGTATTTGGCATCCTGGACAACACGGAGGACGAGCTCTTCGCTGCAGCGGGGCAACTTGTTGCCGCCAATACCGCCGTTGGAACGTTTAGCGCCACATTCACGGGTGAAGGCGATGACGACGAACTGGGCAACGTCGTGGCCACGGGCACCCCGGGCGGAGTCGCAGGCAACTACTCCTTTTCGAACACCGTGCTCGGTTATGGCAGCATGACCGGCATCACGGGGTTGGGATCCATTCACAAGCTCGGGCTGTATGCGACCGACCCAACTCTCAACCTTCTGGATCCCAACAACACCAAGGCGGCCAACCTGGGAGCCGCCCTTGTCCTCGAGTTGGATGATTTCGCCCAGGGCACGGGAATCGTGGTTCCGCAAGGGACCATAGCGTCCGACGGATCGGATCTCAACCACAGCTACGGCTTCGGGGCGCAGGCCTTCGTCGACAACGGCAGCTTTCCTAGCGGGAACCCGGGCTGGGAGTTTGATTTCGTCGGGCAAGGAACGTTTGCGTCGCTTGTTTTCACGACCGGCGGGCCCCCAACTCCGGTAGATATCAGCGATCCCTACGCGTCCTTCGTAACGGGCACGCCCGATGAGTACACTGCCGTTCCGATCGCGGGGACTGCGGCCGCACCTGACGCTGCGGGGCGATACACCTTCCCGTCGGCCACTCCATTTGCCGTCGGTCCCGTCGGGGGCGCTGACGGTCCAACCAAGGACTTCACCGTGGTCGTGTACGAAGCTGGTCCGGGACTGCTGTTCTCGATCGACGAGGACGAGAGCAGCGAGTGGCTGGGCACCTTCCAGGAAATGAGTGCCGGCCCGCTGAAGGCGATGCATGTGAAGAGAGGACCGCTTAGTCAAGAGCCAATCGAAACCGAAACCCTAACCAGCCGGCAGTTCGGGGGGTGTCGGCAAACAGGGCACCATGTTTTTGGTCGCAAAATAACTTCACGCTAATACCCAGGTCGCTTGAGTCTAGCAATGCCGGGCGACCCACACAGCGGGAGTCAGGTCTGGAAGGCACCGAATCGGGAGATCAGCGAGCCCGGGGAGAATCGTGGAAAAGTAATCGCGCACCGGGAGTTTCAACCTGCGGCAGCTTTCCACGACTGAGAGAATCGCTGCAACCTTCGGTCCTGCCAGTGGACTGCCGATGTGCAACCAGTTCTTTCGACCAAGAGCTATCGGACGCATGGAGTTTTCCGCCAAGTTAGTACTTAGCTCCAGTTCGGGATACTCCAAGAAGCGGGAGAGCTTCTTCCACAGTGCGAGCGCGTACTGGCAAGCCTTACTAAGTGTGCTGGAAGGCAATGCCATGGACTGCGCTGCTTCGATCCTCCCACGAATTTCGTCTAACAATGGTTTGGCTCTTTCCTGACGTCGGATATGGCGCGCCGCAGTAGTCAGCGCTTTGCAGCGAGCTTCTGCATCGACGGCAAACAGATCGTCCATCTGAGCCACAATCGGGGTTGCAATCGGATCTCGTGGATTTAGCTGCACCGCCTCGAAGAACTGTCTCCTTGCATGAGACCAACAAGCGGCATGTACCATTCTCGGCCCACCGATTTGGTCATACGCCGCATAGCCGTCGGTTTGGAGAATGCCTTCGAACTGTCCCAGAAATCGTTTTGGCCCATCGCGTCCACGGCCTAAGCGGAAGTCGAACACCACGCTTCCTCCGGGGCGACTGTATTGCCAGAGGTACGCTTGGTGGTTTTTGCCCCGGCCCTCGCGTGTCTGCACATCCACTGGGGTTTCATCCGCCTGAATGTAACTTCCGCTGATCAACTCTCGCCTCATGGCGGCGACTAAAGGGATGAGCAACTCGCCGACTTTGAGGACCCAGCCGTCCAGCGTTGCGCGGCTGATTTCCAAGCCGAGGTCCCTTTCCAGAATTACGCTCTGCCGATGCAGCGGCGTGTGATTGCAATACTTGCCGACGACCGTCTCGATGACGATCTGGTCACTCGCCAGACACTTCTCGATGATCCGCGACGGCAGGGGCGCTGAGAGGACGCCGAGATCCTCACACGACCGACAAGCCCGCTTCTCTCGTTTCGTGACCAGCACAAAGTACTTCGCCGGTTCCACGTCCAACTGGGAACTCTCCTCGTAGCCGATCACCACTGTCTCTTTTCCGCAGAGTTTGCATACGCGCTGATCTAATGCGCAGGGCAGAATCCGCTCAACGCGAGGAAGATTCGCCGGCAACTCCTGGCGACCCGGATGTTTACCTGACTCCTTGGCCCAGCGATGCACTGGCGCGCGCTCACTTTCCGCCTGCTCGATCACTTCACTGACGACAGGCTCAAGCTCGAACAATTGCATTTGCGCCTGCGAAAGTTTTTCTCCGCCCGCACCATACTTCTCGATCCGCAGCAGCCGTAGTCGCTCTTCCAGCATCCGAATCCTCAGCTCAGCGTACTGTAGCTTGCTCTTCAGTTGTGCAATGAGTTCCAGATCGGCTGGTGATGAAGGAATGGGAGCTACACTCACAATGGGTTATTGATTTACCAGAGTTGATCAAAACGATCAAACAACAACGTAACTTATGCGGCCGCGTGTCCCTCGGGGGAAGCCTTTCGGTACCACCGTTTGTGCTTGGTTTTGGTCAGATCGATCCCACCCAACAACAGCGAAAGCTCTTCATGACTGAGGATGACCTTGCCTTGCGCATCACCGGATTGCGGCCAGGTGAAACGCCCTTTTTCCAACCTCTTGGCACAGACCCAGAGTCCGCTTCCGTCCCAGACGAGAACCTTCAGCCGATTGCGCTGGGCATTGCAGAACAAGAACAGATGCCCGCTAAGAGGCTCACACGACAATCGGTCTCGGACAAGACCGTACAGCCCCTCGAACCCCTTGCGCATGTCGGTGACTCCCGCAGCCAGATAGATCCGTGTGGCTGGGCCCAATCCAAACACGGCTTACGCCCGCTCCAGGATGCCCACCAGGCGTTCGAACGTGGTCGTGTCAAAATCACGTTGCACTTCGATCCGGCGCCCGCCCGGCAGCACCACGGCCAGCCCACAACTCGGTTCCTGCTGCTTCGGCGATTTCCTGGCGGCCAATTCCACCGGCACCAAACGACCGGACGAGGAAATTAGCTTACGCCTTCTCTTCCAATGCAGTTTCTTTAGATGGCGATCCAGAGTGCTGAAGCTCAAACCCCGATTCCGACAAAACTCGCTCCGCCGCATACCGCTGCTAACAAACTCAGCCACCAACTTCTGAACTTCCGCACCGGTACGTCGCTTGGGCGCTGATAACTCTGTTTTTGTGGGCATCGAGACACTTCAACACAGCCCCCGCCTGTCGAACAGGTGTGTTGCTCAGACGGTTACGATATTCCCCTCAGAGTGCTTGGCACCGCACATGGCATCGCTAACTTTTCCGGTAAAGGTTTGGGTACCGCCCGCAGCCACTTTCGGCACGACTGCCAATCCCATACACAGCACCGCAGT
>Ga0208563_1000484_pt1 | contig 34998 bp, 32 predicted proteins | sample June2015DPH_17_1_2_FD_184717 | JGI IMG/M metagenome (GOLD analysis project Ga0208563, IMG submission 184717) | Peatland microbial communities from SPRUCE experiment site at the Marcell Experimental Forest, Minnesota, USA - June2015DPH_17_150... | ecosystem: Environmental > Terrestrial > Soil >... | reverse complement strand
CCCGTCTTCGGCACCTATGCGACCTTCGCCGCCGCCCGCAATCTCGACCAGATCCGCACCTCCATCTGCTACGGCAACTTCAACGTCCTGATCGCCGGAGCCCACGGCGGCGTCAGCGTCGGCCCCGACGGCGCCACTCACCAGGCGCTCGAAGACTGTTTCGCCATGTGCGGACTGCCCAACATGAGCGTCGTCGTCCCCTGCGACATGATCGAAACCCGCAAGGCCACCGACTACCTGCTGCTCAAGCACGTCGGCCCCAAGTACATCCGCTTCGCGCGCGAAGCCACGCCCATTGTCACCGACGAGAACACGCCCTTCGTCTTCGGCAAGGCCAACGTGATTCGCCTGCGCAAAGAGGCGCCGAACTTCATCGAAGCCTTCGAGACCAAACTCGAATCCGATTACCGCGACGAGTGCGAAGACCTCACCATCGCCGCCTGCGGCCCCATGGTGCCCGAAGCCATGCGTGCCGCCTGGATATTGAAGTCCGATTTCGGCTACGAAACCCGCGTCCTCAACCTGCACACCCTCAAGCCGCTCGACACCGAAGCCATCGTGCGCGCCGCTCGCGACACCAGCGTCGTCCTAACCGCCGAAGAGCACCAGATCGGCGCACTGGCGTGGCCCGTATCGAGCGCCATCACCCAGTCGCCTACGCTCTACGGCATCCCCATCATCACCGGCGCCATCGGAGTAAAAGACCGCTTCGGAGACTCCGGCGCTCCCTGGGAGTTAATCAAGGAGTTCGAAGTCTCCGCCGAACACATTGCAGCGAAGGCAGTTGAACTGATCGGTATAAAGAAATCGCAGACCGGGCCGCCAGTGTCGGAAGTGCATTTGGTGGGGACAAAATAAAACAGATTGTTCGGCGTTCGTGGCTAGGAACATCCTAGGTATCGACAATGTAGATACATTGTGCTACACTGTATATTATGCGGAGGACCTCCGTTTATGAAGACGCAAATGGTGAAGTGGGGCAATAGCCTTGCCGTGCGCATCCCCAAGCCCGTGCTTGAAGAAGCCAGAATGAAGGAAGGCGATTCGCTGGAGATCGAAGCCGCCGAAGGCCGCGTCGAACTGCGCCGGGCAACCAAAATTCCCACGCTCGCGCAACTCGTTTCCCAGATCACTCCAGAGAACCGCTACGCCGGGATCTCCACCGGCGCGGAAGTGGGGAAAGAAGTTGTCGAATGGTGACGCCGTGATTCCCTACGTCCCAGAAGCCGGGGACATCGTGATGATGGACTTCGATCCGCAAGTTGGCCGCGAGCAGGCCAAGCGGCGCCCCGCATTGGTGCTTACGGATCAGCGCTACAACCGCGCCAGCGGCCTCGCCATTGTTTGTCCGATCACGAGCAAGCGCAAACCCTATCCCTTCGCTCTGCCTATCACAGTTGACCAGGTGGAGGGAGCGGTTCTCGTCGATCAGTTGAAGAGCATGGATTGGGCTGGCCGCAAAGCGAAATTCCACTCCAAGGCCGAGCCCGCGTTAGTCGGCAAAGTGCGCCAGTATGTCGCGGTTCTGCTCGGGCTTCGGTGACAGAAGTCGAGCCCACCGGTGTATCCGACTTCAGTCGATGATCGCCTGATACGCCAGCTCATTCACTTGACGGTCGAGGGTCAAATCGCCCGCCGGATGCAGTTGCCCCATGAAGATCACGATCATCTGTTCCTTCGGGTCGATGGAAAATGCGGTGTAGAAGAAGCCTCCCCAGTTGTATTCCCCCGGGGATCCAAGTTCGGAGAGCGGCGCTTTCACTCCATTGACGCCGAAGCCGAGCCCGAAGCCCTGGTCCGGACTTATCTTTCCCAATTGGTCCTGGGTCATCAATTCAACCGACTTGCGGCTCAACAAACGAGTGCTCCCCACCTTGCCGCCGTCGAGCATCATCTGGCAGAAACGCGCATAATCGGTCGCCGTCGACACCAGTCCGGCGCCGCCAGAGAACAGCTTCTTCGGGCCTCGCGCCGGGTAGTCCGCCGAATATGTGAAGGCGCCTTCCGTGATCGGAGTATCGGGAAAGCGGTTCAGGCCTTTCTCGTCGTAGTAGGTGTAGGCCGTGGCGAGCCGCTCCAGTTTGCCGTCGGGTGGATAGAAATAAGTGTCTTTCATGCCCAAAGGCTCGAAGATGCGGGTACGAAAGAATTCGTCCAGCGGTTTGCCAGACAGCACTTCCACCAGCCGTCCCAGCACGTCAACGCCGAGGCTATATTCAAACTTCTCGCCGGGGTTGAAAAGAAGCGGAAGGCCCGCGAGGCGCTTGGTGCTGTCTTCGATGGTGCCGTCGTAAGGCAGGAGGCCAGAAGCGACATTCGCGTCTTTATACATGGGGCCGAGGTCCTCATTCCAGTGGTAAGTGATTCCAGAGGTGTGACGCAACAGGTCGCGAATGGTGATCTCATGAGTCGCGGGGATCGTGTACGGTGCGCCGGACGCGGGCTTGACCAGCACTTTCGGATTCTTGAACTCGGGCAGGTACTTTGAGACCGGGTCGTCGAGCAGGAAGTGGCCCTCTTCGTACAACATCATGACCGCCGCGCTGGTGATGGGCTTCGTCATGGAGCAGATGCGGAACATGGTGTCGGGGCGCATCGGCTTGCCCGCTTCGCGGTCTGCCATGCCCTGCGCCTTGAACCACGCCACATGGCCGCGACGGGCCACCAGCGTGACCGCGCCCGCGATTCGCTTTTCGTCGATGCTGCGCTGCACCGTGCCGGCGATGCGCTCCAGCCGTTCCGGCGACAGGCCGACGGTTTCCGGCTTGACCACCGGCACTTCCTGCGCGACTGCCGCGGACAAGACGAGCGCACAGAAGAAGGCCGGAAATATGATTCTGCGATTTGCGATTTGCCGATTCATGCCGAAGAAAGCTCCTTATCGTCGCCTTCGCGAGATGGGGAACACCGATTGTACAACGACAGAGACTGTGTGAACTTTGCAGGGCGGCAGCTTGCCGATTTGCCTCACAGACGACCCGGATGGTACAAACCTCCCGAGGCCTCCGCTCGTGAAAAACCTTGCGAACCAGTTCATAAGAAAGATCGCCGTTGTCTCCCTCCTCGCTCTTTCCTCGTTTCTTGTTGTGTTCGTGATCGCTCGCGCCGCCGACCGCTCGCGCCGCATCAATCTTCCGACGAGCAAGAGCCTGACCCTCCCCGTCCCCGGCTATCTCGCCCGCACCAACAGCTTCCCTGCAACCATCGCCCTCAGCCCCGACGGCCGTTACGCCGCGCTGCTCAACCAGGGCTACGGCACCGAGGAAGCGGGCGAGCGCCAGTCAATCGCCATTCTCGATCTCAGCAACAATCAACTCCACGACTTTCCCGACGACCGCCTGAGCAACGATTATTCCACTCGCCAAAGCTATTTCATCGGCCTCGCGTTTTCGAGCGACGGCAAGCATCTTTATGCCTCGATGGGCTCGATCACCGATCCTACCGGCGAGAAGCCAACCAGCACCGGCAACGGCATCGCGGTGTACAAGTTCGCCGACGGACGAGTGACCCCCGAGCGTTTCATCAAGATCCCGCCCCAGCCTATCGCCGAAGGCAAAGAAGTCGCGTTTGCTCTACGCACAACTCCCGCCGGAACCGCGGCGCCGTACCCCGCGGGATTCGCAGTGTTGCCCGGTGCGAAGCGCGACCGGCTGCTCATCGTTAACAATCTTTCCGACAATGCCATTCTCGTCGACGCGAGTTCAGGCAAGACCCTGCAGACTTTCGACCTAAGTCGCAGTCGCTACATTCCCAGCGCATACCCATACACAGTGATTGCCAACAAAGCCGGAACCAAGGCCTGGGTTAGTCTGTGGAATAGCAGCGAAGTTGCCGAGCTCGATCTTCAAACTGGCAAGGTTGCACGCTGGATAGAAGTAGGGACACCTAATGATTCCGTAGGTCCGAGTTCGCACGCGACCGCGATGCTGCTAAATGATAAAGAGAATAGTCTTTACATTGCACTGGCGAACGCCGATTCCGTAGCAGCTGTCAATCTAAGTTCCGCTGTCACATACATTCGGTATCGCAGCGATCGAGGCAACCCCGGATCTGTCTTCCAGTCCATTGCTCTCTCGTTGGATGGCAAGTATCTTTACGCCGCCAGTGCCTCGCTTGATGCGATCGCTGTGTTCGACGTCAAGGATTCCAATCGACCACCGGTGATGGCCCGCACGTCGGATTCGCCTCCGATCGGTTTTATCCCCACCGAGTGGTATCCCAGCGCGCTCGCCATTGCGGGCAACGACCTCCTCATCGCCACAGCTAAAGGCCAAGGCAGCGGCCCCAACAACATGCAGAACACATTGAAAGGCGAGCGCAAGAGAAAACATCCTTATATCCCAACCCTGATCGGCGGCTCCATCCAGCGCCTCAGCCTCGCTGACATCGATAAGAATCTCGCCGCCTACACACGCCAGGTCGAAGAAGACAATCTCCTCCGCTCCGATGGTGGCAAGCTTGAATTCGCCGGAGGAGCGAACCCCATTCGCCACGTGATCTACGTTCTGAAAGAAAATCGCACCTACGATCAGATCTTCGGTGACCTGCCCGTCGGCGACGGCGACGCATCGCTGACCATGTATGGCGCTGAGATCACGCCCAACCAGCACAAACTGGCCCTGCAATTCGGAGTGCTAGACAATTTCTACGACAGCGGAGAAGTTTCCGGCGACGGTCACCTTTGGTCCACCGCCGCCACCACCTCCGACTACAACGAAAAAACATGGCCCATCGCTTATCGCAGCAAAGAGCGAACCTACGACTTCGGCGGCAGCGTCGCCGATGAATTCCCGCTCGAGCAGGGAATCCCCGACGTCGACGACCCCGCCACCGGCTTCCTCTGGGACGACCTAGCCCGCCGCGGCCTCACCTATCGCATCTACGGAGAATTCATCGCCGCCGTCTGGTGCAAAAGCGAAAAAGCGAAATCCCCAAAGGAAGGCGCGCCGTCTCCCAGTTCCGCAACTTGCCCAGTCCCCGAAATCAAGAAAGGCGATCCCTTGCCCGCGAACGTCGGCAATCCGCGCGGCGGGCCAAGCCCGTGGCCCTGGCCCATTCCACAGATCAAGCGCATGCGTCCCACCAAAGCCGCGCTGCGCGACCACTACGATCCGCAATTTCCCGACTTTAACACGGACTATCCCGACCAACTCCGCGCCGACGAATTCCTCCGCGAATTCGACGAGTTCGTAAAAGCGAAGGGAACCGCCAAAGAACTTCCGCAGTTCACGCTGCTCTACCTGCCCGACGACCACACCGGAGGCACGCGCCCCGGCAAGCCCACGCCGCAGGCCTCGGTCGCCGACAACGATCTAGCGGTCGGCCGCGTCGTCGATGCCGTTTCCCATAGTCCCTACTGGGACGACACCGCCATCTTCGTGGTTGAAGACGACGCACAGGACGGCGCCGATCACATCGATGCCCATCGATCTACCGCTTTGGTCATCAGCAAATATGCGCCGCGCGCGCCGCAAACCTTCGTCGATCAACGCTTCTACACGACCGTCAGCATGATCCATACCATGGAAGCTCTGCTTGGCCTTTCCCCGATGAACTTGTTCGACGCGCACGCGCCGCTGATGGCGCCGCTGTTCTCCGGTCCCGGTACGCAGCCGCCGTATCAAGCTGACGATCGTAACCTTCGCAGTGGGCTGATCTACCAGATGAACGCCAGGACGGCTCTGGGAGCGAAAGAATCGTCACTGATGAATTTTTCCAGGCCCGATGCGGTCGATGCGAAAAAGCTAAACGCGATCCTCTGGCAGGATGCCAAGGGAGACGCGTCCATGCCAGTAACAAGCCATTCACATTCTGGACCGTAAACCTGCGCTAGAATGCCCTGATGGGGTCTCCAATCGAGTGCGCCAACCTGCGCAAGACCTACGACGGCAAAGTCGAAGCCGTCCGCGGGCTCAGTCTGCGCATCGAGGCTGGCGAATGCTTTGGCCTGCTCGGTCCGAACGGAGCAGGGAAGACCACGACCATCGAAATCCTCGAAGGCCTGCTCGCACCCACTTCCGGCGAAGTCCGCATCTTCGGCCACACCTGGGCCGAACACCCGCGCCAGCTCCGCGAGTGGATCGGCATTTCGTTGCAGGAGACTCGCCTCTCGGAAAAACTGAGCGTCCGCGAGACCATCGAACTCTTCGCCAGTTTCTACAGCGAGCCGCGTCCCTCGTCGGCAGTCCTCGAAGAACTAGAACTCACGGAAAAAGCCGACGCCTGGGCCGGCAAACTTTCCGGTGGCCAGAAGCAGCGCCTCGCCGTTGCCACCGCGCTGGTCGGCAATCCGCGCATCCTTTTTCTCGACGAGCCCACCACCGGACTCGATCCCCAAAGCCGCCGCCAGCTCTGGGAGATCGTCCGCGCCTTCCAGAAAAAAGGTGGCACCGTCCTGCTCACCACTCATTACATGGACGAGGCCGAACGCCTCTGCGACCGGCTGGCCATCGTCGATCACGGACAGATCATCGCCGAAGGAACTCCCTCCGACTTGATTGACCGCCTCGGCGGCCATCACGTGGTCGAGTTCGAAGTGAGTAACAATGTCAGTAACAACGCCGCCGGTAACTCAAACGGACAAGGACAAGGACAAAGAATGGATCTGTGGCGCGCGCTGCCCAGCGTCGAATCCGTCCGCAATGAGGACGGCACAATCTGCCTTAACGTGCGCGAGCCGCACCTCGCCATTCCCGCGTTGCTCGAAGCGTTGAATCGTCAAGGCCAGCAACTCGAACACCTGAGCACGCGCCAGGCGAGCCTCGAAGACGTCTTCGTCAAGTTGACCGGCCGCCATCTGCGGGAGAACTGAATGGCAACCGAAACCCCCATGCCAATTCCAGTTCCAGTTCCAGTTCCAAAGACTCCGAACGTCGACGGCCAGCCGCCAGTTCCCTCCGTTCCCACCCGTCGCAACGGCCGCTGGTCCGGCTATACGCACCTGCTCTGGGCCCGCACGCTGGAGCTCAAACGCGAGCCGGAAATCATCTTCTGGGTCTTTGTTTTCCCTCTCCTGCTGGCCTTCGGACTCGGCATCGCCTTCCGCAACAAGCCTGCCAGCGCCACTTCGGTCGCCGTGGTCCAAAGCGCCGGCGCCGCGAAAACGCTAGCTCTACTGCAAGCCTCGTCCGATAAACGCTCGTCCGCCCACTCCTCCATCCAAGCAACAATCCTCGACCGTGAAGCGGCGCTCAAAGGTTTTCATTTCGGAAAGTTCGATCTGGTCGTCGAGCCCAACCCCGATGGCAGCGTCACCTACGATTACGACCCGTCGCGCCCCGAAAGCGTGCTCTCGCGCTCCGAGATCGATACCGCCCTTCAGGCCGCCGCCGGACGCAAAGACGCGCTCGCCACGTCGAATAAAATCTCCAGCGAGCCCGGTTCCCGCTACATCGACTTCCTCATTCCCGGCCTGCTCGGCATGAACCTCATGAACTCCGGCATGTGGGGAGTCGGCTTCGCGCTCGTCGAAATGCGCCAGCGCAAGCTGCTGAAGCGCTTCATTGCCACTCCGATGCGCCGCACCGATTTCCTGCTCGCCCTCACCACCAGCCGTCTGGTTCTGATGGTGATCGAGGTCGCGCTGCTGCTCGGCTTCGGAGTCCTGGTGTTTCACATGCCCATGCTGGGCTCGATTGTTTCGGTGATCTTGCTGGGAACGCTCGGCGCGGTCGCCTTTGGCGGCGTTGGCCTGCTCACCGCCTGCCGCGCTCAGAAAATCGAAACTGTCAGCGGCCTGATCAATCTCGTAATGATGCCGATGTGGATTTTCTCCGGCGTCTTCTTCTCCTACCAGCACTTCCCAGCCAAAGCGCAGCCCTTCATCAAAGCCCTGCCCCTGACCGCTCTCAACGACGCCCTCAGAGCCACCATCTTAGAAGGCGCATCGCTCCATTCGCAGTCGCTGCGCCTTCTGATTCTCGCCCTCTGGGGAGGCGTCTCGTTCATCCTGGCCCTGCGCTGGTTCCGCTGGACATAGAGCAGCTATCAACGGTCGGCTCCCAGTTTTCAGTTCTTCGCAACATTCTGGGGGTGCCCGTCGTTTTTTCTCTGCCGATGCTCAAGAGCAACGTGCGCTATACTTACTCACCGGAGATGTCGGCCTCCCGCCGATAAACTGCAAAGATGTTCTCGGACGTTTCCACAGTCATCCACGCGATTCCTGAATTCCTTTTTGCACTGGTCTGCTCCCTGGCTGGATGGATCACGGGAGGCGTCGTAATGGCTGCGATTTGGGCATGGGAGCACAAACAAGGTCGTAGTCTTTCATGGAAAGCGTCCAAATGGGTGCTATGGAGTTTTCTCGTGGTATCGTTCTTTTCCGTGTGGTACAACCTTCGACCAAGACTATACGCAGAGATCCAAAGAAAGGTGTCTGGCGCTAATCCCAACAAACTCCCTATAGCGATTTTGATTGTAGAAGTTCGAAATACTGGCGCGCCCACTTCAATACACTCATGGCGTCTGTCAGTTACGACCCCTGACAAAAAGCAACACGACGGAGCCATGCAGGGCATTACGGGACCGGTGGTAACGTCAGACGAGCAAGGGCGTGTGACTACCTACGCTGCTGTCGATGCGCTTTACGAAAAGGCGTTCCGTGACCCAATGCCCGAAGGGAAAATAATGACCGGAGTGCTGGTCTACATCTTCAATGGAGTCACACCAAGTGACCTCCAGGATCAACGAACAAAATACTCTCTTAAGTTTGAGGACGCAAAGGGAGTCTTTCACGAAGCAGTTGACATGGCAAAGGATAGAGAGACGCAGCCACGATCCTATCCAGGGCTCACTCCTCCGTGATCGCTGTCGTTATGGCCTTACGGCCGGGGTGCCCCACTCCTTGCGCTTTTTGCAAGAGGCGGGTGTTTGCGCGGTCACATTTCTCGCGGGCATTCGCACTTACGCTTCCTTATGCCCAAATATCTCAGGCGGTATTGCGGCGCTGCTCGCTTTTCGGGTAAACGCGTGGTGTCCACTGGCACACGATTTCTCTTGACCGACGGTGTCCATTGGAGTACAAGATGAACAGGCAGACCGTTGTCGAAACGCCTTCTTACATCGCCCTCGCAGCCAAGCTTTTCAGCGAGAGGGAGCGCGAGGATATTGTGACCTTGATTGCAGAGAATCCACAGTGCGGCGATGTGATGGCGGGGACGGGCGGATTTCGCAAGGTTCGCGTACCGCGCCAAGGCATGGGAAAGAGAGGCGGGGCGCGGGTGGTGTATATCTGGCGCAACGACAAATTTCCGGTCTTCCTCATTACCGTTTTTCCGAAGAACACGAAGGCCAATTTGACGAAGGCCGAACGCAATGCCCTGAAGAAGCGTGCCGACGAAATCGTTGACAGCTACCGGAGATAGACGATGAAAACCGCGTTTGAACCGTTCATGACCGGACTGGACGAGATTGAAGCTTTTCTCGCAGGAGAGCGGAAAGGCTTCAAGGTGCATGTGCCGGATGAAGTCGATGTGAAAAGCATCCGCAACAAGCTCAACATGACGCAATCCCGCTTTTCCGACACCTTCGGATTCAGCCTGGATGCGATCAAACATTGGGAGGGCGGACGCCGCAAGCCAGAAGCGCCAGCCCGCACTCTGCTCACAGTGATCGACAAGAATCCAGCCGCCGTCATCACCGCCCTTCATCCCGAAGCTTTGCCGGAAGCGACTACCAAGAACGGCGCTAGATTTCGCACGGAGACAAAGAAGCGCCCTTTCAGGGCTAGGAAACCCGCAGCGATGGCGGCCAAGGCAGGGGGCGGTAATGGCGCTCGCTCACATCCGAAGAACGGATAGAACGGTGGACGCGAGGCTGCGGCTTTTTTCATCACAAACAGCCTGTGCGCCGCGTCACAGACATCCAACCCGCCGCGCGCGATAATGGAGATCTGATTGGGGGAGCGAGAAGTGTGCCAGTCTCTCAAGACGGACCTCGACGCTTCCCCAAGACCATTTTCAGCGCTCTTTTGGAGTTAACTCCTTATTCCCGAATACTTTACCTATAAGTCCTTTATGCCGAATACTTTGCGGGAATTTGCCCCATAACTCTATGATTCCAGAAGACCGGGGGGGAGGGGGGTACCCCGCCGTACTAACTGGTTAGTAACCATATCGCCAACGCCGGCAAAATTGAAACCCTGCTCGTCGTGAATGGCGATGGCGCTAGACGGCGAGGCCGAGCAGTCGTAACCATGTTCCAGATGCGATCCAAAAAGAACATCAGCCGGCACGTTCTGTGAAAATAACGGGTATCTTTCCGGCGCGAGCCAGCGTCCAACTAAGTGGGGAAACTCCGCCGGTCCAGACTTGCTAGCGGGGGTATAATCTTCTCAACCGACCGGGTTTCCGCGGGGTGTCCAAATGTCGTTCCGTAAATTGCTGATCTCCCTCAGTTTGCTAGCGCTGATGGCGCTGCCCGCGCTGGCGCAGGATCAAACTTCCCAGACGCCAAGCGCACAGCCACAAGCCTCGCAGCCGCAAACAGCACAGCCGCAGACAACAAAAGATCAGACGGCGCAGCCGCAGGGCACGCAGCCCACTACTGGCTCAACGGCCGGGTCAACGACTGGCGCAACGCCGGCGCCAACGCAGAATCCCCCGGCAAGCACCAGTCCGACTTCGACTCCGCCCGCGGATTCTACTTCCGACACCGCTGGCAGCGATGCGGCCCCGAGTGGGCCGCCTCCCATCCAGGAGCCCGACGACAGCAAGGTCAAGCACGATGGCAGCGAAGCCGATGTGGACGCCATCGGCAATCGCAAGATCGGCGCGCGCGGTTTGGGCAACTGGTACTCGCTCGAGACCGAAATCAAGATCGGCAAACAATATTCGATGCAGGTCGAGCAAAGCGTGAAGCTCGTCCAGGACCCGGTGGTCAACGAGTACGTCAATCGCATCGGCCAAAATCTGGTGCGTAATTCCGACGCGCAGGTGCCGTTTACCATCAAGGTCATCGACTCCGACGAAATAAACGCATTCGCGCTGCCCGGTGGATTCTTCTATGTGAACTCCGGCCTGATTCTGGCGGCCGACGAAGAGGCCGAACTGGCCGGCGTGATGGCGCATGAGATTTCGCACGTTTGTGCCCGCCACGGGATGCGTCAGATGACGCGGGCGAATTGGGCGAACATCGGGACGATTCCTCTGATCTTCATCGGGGGTGGCATAGGCTACGGAATCTACGAAGCAGCCGGCCTGGGCTTGCCACTCACGTTTATGAAGTTCCAGCGCAATTTCGAAGCGGAAGCGGACTACCTCGGCTTGCAATATATGTATAAGACGGGATACGATCCGCAGGCTTTCATCAGCTTCTTCGAAAAAATTCAGGCGAAAGAGAAGAAGAAGCCGGGCTCGATCGCCAAGGCCTTCGCTTCGCACCCGCAAACGCCCGACCGCATTGAGGCGTCGCAAAAGGAGATCGCGACCATTCTTCCGGCGAAGGCGCAATACATCGTTTCCACGTCAGAGTTTGACGACGTGAAAGCGCGGCTCGCCACCATCGAGAACCGGCACAAGGTCGTCGAAGAGAAGGATGGGAACCGTCCCAGCCTGCGCCGAACTTCAACCAGCGACAAGACGAGCGGCACGGACACGAACAGCGACGACGATCGTCCAACGCTGAAGCGCCGGGACGATAATCCGGACCAGAATAATCCGAACCCGACGAATCCGAGCCAGAATTAGAAGCAGCGGCAGTTTGCGGAAGCAACAAGAAACCGGCGGCTAGACCGCCGGGTTTTTATTGAAGTTAAGTTGCGATTGTCATCTTGAGCGAAGCGAAAGACCTATGCATTTCGGCGGGCCCAAATACATGAGGTCCTTCGCTTCGCTCAGGATGACAGTGTGTGTTACGATCCCGCAGCCACCGATTTTACCGTGATCGTATCGCCGGCCACTTCTCCGGTCACCTTTGCCTTCGCTCCCGCCAGATCGTTGAGCTTACCGAGCGCGGTTTTATCCGATGTTTCCAGTGTGTAGACTTTGTCCCCGACCACGAGCGCGTACTTCGATCCATGCTTTACGCAGCCGCGCGTGCACTCCGCGGCATTGCCGGGCATTTCATGCTTCGCCCCGCACATGGCGTCGCTCACTTCGCCGGTCAAGGTCTGGCTCTTACCGGCAGCGAGCGCCGGAACCGCCCCCGAGGCCGGCCAACATCTGCATCCCAAGAACCGCAGCCGCAATTCGATTCACTTTCATATTGTTTTCCTCTCAGGTGAAACGGAGTGATCGTCCAAAAGCGAAACCCCACGATGGTCCTATAAGGATTCGCCCGCAAGCCTCGGGTTGCAAAATATTTTGCTCTTCGCAATCCGCAGTTTCGAGCGCTACTGCTGTTTGAAACGGATTTCCACGTCCACCGTCTTGTCCTTCGCGTCCAGCGATTCATGAATGCTGACGGCCCACGGCACGCCGCGCGGAGCGAGCTGTCTGGTATCCTCCAGAAATTTCTTGGGGTAGTCGGCGTTGTAGGGCTCACCTTCGCGCAGAGTCCACGCCGCCCGCATACGGGCTTTGGCCTGCGTGTCGAGTCCTAAGATCTCCAACTCTCCCATCTTGTAGAGGTCGCCCTCGACGATGTTGAGGCCGTAGCGCACGGTGCTTTTCTCATCGTCGAACTGGGCGTCGGGCTTGATCTGGACTGTCATGTAGCCGCGGCTACGGTAAAGCTCGCTCACGTTTTCGAGGTCGCGGAGAAGACGCACGGCGTCGGCGGGCTGGCCTGGCGGCAAGTGGAGGAGGGGCGCGACTTCACTGGTGGCGATTGCAGAGTTGCCCTTCCAATCGACGCTGGAAGTTGAATACACCTCGCCCGGCGTAACCGGCACGATCGCATCCACCTGAACGTCGGCCAGACCTTGCGCATCATCCGCAGCGGGGGGGTGGGGCAGCACGCGCGCGTCGGACGGCCCAAACTCGGCCCTCAAATATCCGCGTTGGAGGTATACCGGCAGCAGGTCAAGCTTCGCGACCACAGCGAGACCGGGGCGAGAGTAGTTTCCGCCGATGGCGCGGCGCGCCGCGGTTGTGAGTAGAGCCGTCTGCTCCGGCGAAGCTCCCGGGAATTCGAAGCCGCTAATCCGGATACTGACTTCCTCGACGCGATAAACGATTGCAGTCAGTGCGCCGTCCGATCCGTCTGTATTGCGCAAGTAATCTACCCCCCCCGGAAATTGCTTTTCGGTGAGAATGGCTTGCAGCGCCTCGGAAACTCGATCGGGAAGGTTGCCGGCAATCGGCAGCATCTGCTTGAACAGCGGAACTTGGCGCTGGACCGCGGTGCGCAGTTCGTCGTCGGTGAACCAGACGAAGTTTTCGAAGCGCGCGGGAACGAGCTTGTTCTTGTCGGTATCGGCAAGCTGCAGTTCGAGTTTTATGCCCGCACTGGAAAAGGAATAGGAATAGGCAACGTTGCTGAACACGCCAGAATCGCCCAGGCGCTGCACCGCCTCTTTGAAATCGCCATCGGCGGCGTTCTGGCCGATTTGCAGGCCGCTCGCGGCAAGAATTTCTTTGTCGGTATAGTGCGCCGTTCCCGCGACTTTTAACGCAACGAGCTTGTAGGCGGCGACCGGGGAAAGTTTGCCGCTGGTGGACTGCTTCTGGGCGGCGGCAGCCGAAAGGAACAAGGACAAGAAGAGCGCCAGACACGTAACCCTGTTCATTTGGATCGCTTCGCAGTCCCGGCCGTGGGAAAATTCTTTTGCTTGACCGCGATGTCCATGAAGGCCTTGGCGGCGCGGCTGAGCGATTTGTCTTTGCGGAACACGAGCGCGAGGTCGCGCCGGATTTGCGCGTCGGCGAGTGTGATCGCAACTAGCGCCTTGGCGCGAATGTCTTCCTCGATATTCGACCGCGCGATAAATCCCACCCCGACGTCGGCTGCCACGAAACGCTTCAGCAGTTCGCTCGAATCGAGCTCCATAGCCAATTTCGGCTTCAAGTGATGGTCATAGAACAGCGCATCGAGCGCGTCGCGGGTGTGGCCGAGCTTCGGCACGACGAGCGGATAGGCCGAGACCTCAGCCACGGTGACGCTCTTCCTCGCCGCGAGCGCATGACACGGGGCCGTGATCACGACGAGTTCGTCGCGATGAATCATTTGCGCTTCGAGCCGGTTGTCGGTTACGGGCAGCGAGACCACGCCAAAGTCGACCGCGTTTTCGAGAATCGACTCGAGAATCCTGGCGTAGTCGGAGCGCTTGATGCTCACGGCGACATTCGGATAGTCGCGTTTGAATTGCGCGAAGACCTCAGGCAAAATGTGCAGGCAGGTGCCTTCATTCGCTCCGACGACAATTTCGCCGCGGGGCACGCGCTCGGTCTCGGCGATTTCGGTGAGGATCGTCTTGCGCCGTTCGATCGTTTCCTCGGCATACTTGAAAAACAATTTGCCGGACGCGGTGAGCGAGACGCGGCCTCCGGAGCGGTCGAGCAGACGAGCGCCCACTTCTTCTTCCAGCGCCCGGATTTGGGAGGAGACAGCGGGCTGGGTGCGATAGCGTTTCTCCGCCGCGCGCGAGAAGCTGGAGAGGCGCGCCACCTCGAGAAAAATTTCGAGCTGATCGAAGTCCATTAGTGGCTGTGTCCCTCGTGTACTGACCTCAGACACTATAGCGAGGCTGGGGCGATCACGAAAGGGAAATCAGAGACGGGCAGGGCTACTTTCGAGTAGCACGGAAAAACTCCCAAACGAACCCTACCAAAAAAATCCCGATCACGACGAACGGGGTCGCAGGTTTTGTTAGAGAGATCGGGTCCCAACCCACCGATCCAAGGTCCGTACCTGTGTTCGCTGGACGACGAATCCACAAATAAACCCTCATGGCGAACGGCAAAGCGATGGCTACGATCATCACCGCCGCAACTCCCGCCAGCAGGCTCTTAAGAAAAACCATTTTCTCCTCGCCGTCTCGATCTACGCGGCTCTTTCCGCTCTCCGCTGCTCGTAGGTCTAGACGTTGATCACCGTGACGAGTTCTTTCACGGCGGCGGCGCTTTTGTCGAGCGCCACTTTTTCTTCCGCCGTGAGTTCGATCTCGATGATCTGGTCGATCCCCTTAACGCCGAGTTTCACCGGGACGCCGACAAAGAGTCCGTGGATGCCATACTCTCCGTTGAGGTAGGCGGAGCACGGGAGAATCTTTCTCTTGTCTCTGATGATGGCCTCGACCATCTCGGTCGCGGCGGCGGCCGGGGCGTAGTGAGCGGATCCGGTCTTGAGATATTTGACGATTTCGGCGCCACCTTCGCGGGTGCGCTGGACGATGCGATCGAGAGTAGCCTGGCTCATGAATTCGAGGACGGGAATGCCGGCAACGGTGCAATAGCGGGGAAGCGGGACCATGGTTTCGCCGTGTCCACCGAGAACGAAAGCGTTGACGTTCTCGACGCTGACGTTGAGTTCCTGGGCGACAAAAGTGCGGAAGCGGGCGGAGTCGAGCACGCCAGCCATGCCGATGACGCGCTCGCGCGAAAAGCCGCTCATTTTGTAGGCAGCCTGCGCCATGGCGTCAAGGGGGTTGGAGACGACGATGAGGATGCAGTTCGGCGAGTACTGCACGACGTTGGCGACCACTTCGTTCATGATTTTGTGGTTGGTATGCAGAAGGTCGTCGCGGGTCATGCCGGCCTTGCGTGGAATTCCCGCGGTGATGACGACAATGTCGGACTTGGCGGTGTCCGCGTAGTCGTTCGTGCCGAGGATGTTGTAATTGCACCTCTCGATCGGCATGGCCTCGAGCATGTCGAGACCTTTTCCTTGAGGGAAGCCTTCCACGATATCGATGAGGACGATATCGGCTAGTTCTTTAGCCGCGATCCAGTGAGCGGTGGTGGCACCTACGTTTCCGGAACCGACGATCGTTACTTTATGACGCATGAAGCTCCTTTCTCGTCAAGAACGTTGCCCGCGAAAAACACTAGGGTACACGAAGGAAAGTAAGAGTCAACTCAGTCCGCTGCGACTGCGACGCTCATGTTGTCGATCATACAAGTTGCAAACTCGCTGGTTTTCACTTTGGTGGCGCCTTCCATCAGGCGCTCGAAATCGTAAGTTACTTTTTTCTGCTCGATGGTGCGCTCCAGGCTCTGCTCGATCAGATCGGCAGCTTCGCCCCATCCGAGGAAGCGGAACATCATGACGCCCGAGAGAATGACGGAGCCGGGATTGATGACGTCCTTGTCGGCGTACTTGGGAGCGGTACCGTGAGTGGCTTCGAAGATGGCGTAGCCGTCGCCGATGTTCGCTCCGGGAGCGATGCCGAGGCCGCCGACCTGCGCGGCGCAAGCATCGGAGATGTAGTCGCCATTCAGGTTGGGCGCGGCCAGAACGCTGTATTCATCGGCCCGCGTCACCACCTGCTGGAAGATGGAGTCGGCAATGCGGTCGTTGATCATCAGCTTTTTCTTCCACGCGCCTTTGCCGTGCGTGGTGTAGATGGAATCGAGACAGTCTTTTACTTCTTTGTAGATGGCCTGGCGGAAATCGTCTTGAGCAAACTCGAGGCCGGGTTCGATGAGGCTCGCGTTTTCCTCGACCGTGAGATTGGGATTCTTATCCTTGTTGTTGAGGATCCAGCTCTCGCGCTCGGTGACAACTTTATCGCGGAATTCCTCGGTGGCGAGTTCGTATCCCCACTTGCGGAACGCGCCTTCGGTGAACTTCTGGATGTTGCCTTTATGGACGAGCGTGACCGCCTTGTTCTTGTTTTCGAGAGCGTGCTTAATCGCCATGCGCACCAAACGTTTGGTGCCGGTCACGGACATAGGTTTGATGCTGATGCCGGAATCGAGGCGGATTTGCTTCTTGCCGCCTTTCAACATGTCTTTGTTGAGGAATTCAATGAGGCGGGCGCAATCGGGCGTGCCTTCTTCCCATTCGATGCCGGCGTAAACGTCTTCTGTGTTTTCGCGGAAGATGACGATGTTCATGCGTTCGGGATGCTTCACGGGCGAGGGCACGCCGGCATAATACTTCACAGGACGCACGCAGCAGTAGAGATCGAGGATCTGGCGCAGGGCGACGTTGAGGGAGCGGATGCCGCCTCCGACAGGCGTGGTCAGCGGGCCTTTGATGGCAACGCGAAATTCACGGATGGCGCCGATGGTGTCGTCGGGGAGCCAGTTCTGAAAGCGAGTTTTGGCTTTTTCCCCGGCAAAAACTTCATACCACGCGACGGAGCGCTTCCCGTGGTACGCCTTTTCGACCGCGGCGTCGAAGACGCGGACCGAGGCTTTCCAGATGTCGCGGCCAGTGCCGTCTCCTTCAATGAAAGGGATGATCGGGCGATCGGGAACGCGGTACTTGCCGTTGCTGTATTCGATCTTCTGCCCGTTGGATGGGACAGGAACTCCATTAAACGACGCCATTACACTTGCCTCCAGAAGCTAGGTAGGGTTCCGGCTATTATAAGGTGAGTGGGGGAAAATTGGTCGGCTGAATTACACGCTTGCTGTAATGAGATCTTGACTGTGGAGAGCCGGGCGTCCCCGGCCGGCTGGACCCTTCGACTTCGCGCAGGGCAGGCTCGCGAGACGCCCGTCCCTCCACCGAATCACTCATCACGCACTCGCAGCACTAGCGTTCGATCCTTACCGACTTCACTACCACGTCTTTATGGGGACGGTCTTGGTGGTTACGAGCGACTTTCGAAACTTTTTCTACGACTTCGTATCCCTCGACTACCTCGCCAAAAATCGTGTGTTTGCCGGTGAGCCAGTCGGTGTTGCCGACGGTGATGAAAAACTGCGATCCGTTGGTGTTGGGGCCGGCGTTGGCCATCGCCAGCTTTCCCGCCTTATCGAAGCGATGCGGCGAACTTTTGGTTTCGTCTTCGAACTGGTAGCCGGGACCGCCGAAACCGGTGCCCATCGGGTCGCCGCCCTGGATCATGAAGTCCGGTATCACCCGGTGAAAAATCGTCCCGTGGTAAAGGGGATCGGTGGTCTTCTTACGGGTGGTGGGATGCGTCCACTCGCGCTTGCCTTCGCTGAGCTCGACGAAGTTGGCGACAGTCTTGGGGGCGTCCTTCTCAAATAAGCGGCAAACGATAGTGCCCTCGCTGGTTTCGAACACGGCATAGGTTCCGGGTGTGCGGGTCATAGTGTCCCTTCGAATTCCTAAATTGATCGTTCACACTCTTGCGTAGAGACGCGGCAAGCCGCGTCTCTACATGAGCTACTTCCCGATGACCTGCTTCACGCCCGCCGATGGTTTGGGCGCGGATGCGTCGGAGCGATCAATTTCGATGTGCGTGATCTTGACGGGATGGAACGGGCGGTCGTTACTCGGGTCGCGTGTCATGCGAGCGATCTTCTTGACCAACTCCACCGCGGCCGTGTCGCATTGACCGAAAATGGTGTAGTGGCCGGTCAAATGCGCACTGTGGGCAACGTCCTCGGTGATGAAGAACTGCGAGCCGTTGGTGTCGGGTCCGGAGTTGGCGTAGGCAAGACGCCCGGGGCGATCGAATTTAACCGTGGGCGAAGTCTCATTCTTGAATTTGTAGCCGGGATCGCCCGCGCCGTTGCCGGCGGGATCGCCACCCTGAATCATGAACTCGGGAATCACACGATGGAAGATAGTGCCGTCATAGAGCGGAACGCCGTGCTTCTTGGCGTGAGAGATGGGGTTAGTCCAGTCCTTGGTGCCGTCGGAAAGGCCGATGAAATTCTCGACTCCGATCGGGGCTACGTTCGGAAACAGCGTGCAGTGCAGATCGCCGGCCGTGGTGTGGATGATGGCTGTCGGCTCGGCGGCAGCAGCGGTGTTGACCTTGTGGGCGGGCGGCGTTGTTGCCGCAGGTGAAGTTGAGTTTGCCTGCGCGGCACCGAGCAGGGACATGGAGACGATCAGGACAAGCGTATGGATTAGAGTTCGCATGGATGCTCCTGTGTTTGTTTTGACAATCCTTGATTGTACGACAAAGGATTGTACGACACCGATGCCGTCTATCTAGCGGGCATTTCACGGCTGACTCGCTCGGCTTCGCGGAAGACGCGGAGCAGGTTGCCGCCGAGAATCTTGCGGATATCGTCGGCGCTGTAACCGCGGTCGAGCAAGGCTTGCGTGATCTTGGGCAGGTCGGCAGCGGAGTCGATGCCTGCGGGAGTCGCTCCGCTGACGCCGTCGAAATCTGAGCCCAAGCCGACGTGGTCAATGCCAGCGACTTTGGCGATATGGTCGATGTGATCGATCAGCGATTTCAAGGGAGGGCGCGGAATCTTGGCAGCCCACTCGCTCTCGATGCGCTCGGCATCGATGTAGGTGACGGTTTTTCCGGCGGCCTTGAGTTGGTCGGTGTAGGCCTTGACGGCGGCGTCGCGATCTTTGGCTTGCGCTTCGAAGGCCTTGCGGTAGTTCTCGTCGATGAAGGCGTTGAAGAAATTCACCTGCACGACGCCACCGTTTTTGGCGACGGCGCGGAGCATGTCGTCGGTCATGTTGCGCGGATGATTGGTCAGTGCGCGCGCGGAAGAATGCGACGCGATGAGGGGCGCTTTGGTGACGGCGATAGCGTCGTAGAACGTCTTGTCGGAAACGTGGGAGATATCGACCATCATGCCGAGGCGGTTCATCTCGAGGACGATCTGCTTGCCGCCTTCAGTGAGTCCGTTATGGTGCTCGACTTTGGGATCGTCGATGTCGCCGGAAGAGTCGGCCCACTCGTTCGTGTTCGACCAGCTCAGGGTCATGTAGCGAACGCCGAGGCGGTAGAAATCGCGCAGCAGGCGGACGTCGTTTTCGATGGAGTGGCCGCCTTCAATGCCAAGCAGGGCGGCGAGCTTGTGCTCGCGGTGGGCGCGCTCGATGTCGTCGACACTGAAGGCCATCATCATGCGGTCGGGATGGCGGGCGGCCTGCTCGTACACAGAATCGATGAGATCGAGTGTGTGGCGGGCGAAGTGGCCCTGGTTGGTTTCCGGCTCGGCCCAAATGGAAAAGAACTCGGCGCCGAGATTTCCAGCTTTTGCCTTATCGAGGCTGATGTTACCGGGGTCTTTGGGATCGGTCGATCCGATGTCGTAGTTTTCGTCGAGGAAGCGTTGCGGGGTATCGGCGTGGGTGTCGATGACGATGGCCGAGTTGTGGATCTCGCGAGCCTTGGCAGAGACGGCGGTCTGCGCGCAGAGAGGAACTGCAATGGCGAGTGAGAGTGCGACGGCAAGGATTCGCTGGTTCATGGCGAGCCTCTTCATGTGAACAACGATTCTATCCGATGCGGCAGAGCTACGAGATACGAGCTTCGGGTTCAAGCCTCTACTGGAGAGCCGGGCGAGACGCCCGTCGCTCCATCGAATCGCTCATCCTACAGTCACGGCGGCCAGAGCCTGCTCGATGCACTGCTCAAGCGCCTCGTCAGTGTTGATCATCGTTTTCAGATACGTGATCGGTTCGAAGCGGGCTTTCACTTCGAGGTAGAGCGCAAAGGTCCGGTTGTGCGCGGGGTGCGAAGGGTCGGGTTCGAGGTCCAGACGCCGGCGTGCGGATTCATCGGAACACGTGCACTCGATAATCGTCCAGGGCTGCGCGAGTCCGCGGGCAAAATGGAGAACGCGGTCGATCTGGCAGCGGCGGGAGAAGGTGCGACCGTCGAGGAAGATTTTGCGAGTGGGGGTATTTTGCAGCAGGAAGCGGGCAGCTTCGAGCATGACCTCCATCACGAAGTCGTCTTGCTTAACCGAGTATTCGATATCTTCTGGCGAGAACAGAGCGGCGCGGATCTCGTCTTTGCTAAGGAGCGCGCCCTGAGTGCGGTGGGCCAGCTCGCGAGCGAGCGTGGTTTTGCCGGTTCCGGGAAGCCCGGCCATCAGAACAATCATACTGTGGAGATTGTAGCGGAGGCAGCGTTCGGGCGGAGGTTCAGTTGGATGCGGCCATCGCAGTGGCAGCGGCCGTGACCGGTGCGGTGGCAGGTTCTTCGGCTGGCGGACGCGGGAAAATCGTCTGCGTCTGGCGCCAGTCGCTGTAGCGGTCGGAGACCATTACGTGGAAGCACCAGTGGCGGCGCTCCTCTTCGGGTTCGACCAGGCCGAGCGCGTTCAAATAGAACAAGTAGTGCTCGACGAATCGAATCTGCTCCTTCGTCATGCCTCGGCGCTGGAGATCGACGGTGATGCCGGCGAGATGAGACGACGCGGTGTCGCCTTCGGCGGGAGCAGCGTTGCGATTGCGGCGGCGAAGCTTCTTCTGCACCTTGACGGTACGGACGGCGGAGTTTACCTGAATTTGCGCGTGGAACTGGCGGTAATAGACTTCGGAAAGATCCTGCACGAAATCGCGTGTCCACGGACGACAATAACGGCGTGAGGGATCAAGACTGCTCTCAATCTTCAGAGATTCGCTTTCCTCGATGGGCACCAGCGCGCCCGAGGCCTTGAGCGCTTCCAGTTCAGCGTCGTCCTGAATGCGTGGCAGATCGAGGCGGTTGATTTCTTCGTTTTGCCGGATCAGGGAATCGTGCGACGGGCGAAACAGTGGGTTCCAGAGCAAACCACGAAGGCCCCGGAAGTGAAACGAGTGCAGGATCCGGTGGTGGCGATGGTCGACGCGGTGCAGGGCAAAAGCGGTTCCCGGCGCCGCAACCGTAACGAACATCGCCAGCATGATCAGCGCAACCACCAGCGCAGCGGGCGGTTTGGAGCTTTTCAGGCTTCGCGTTATGAATCTTGGCGTTGTGGATCTTCGCGTCATTACGATGGCATCATTGCGCCACTTGAAACACCTCCGGGGCTGTGGAAAAGTGCCCATTTCCCGAGAGGAAGAACGATTGTAAACCACAGGTGAACAAACTTGTGAAGCAATTCCGGCTAAACCCCCTTACTTAAGGGAGTTGCCGATGGTTACCGGCGGACAATTTGTGATTTCAGGTGCCAATGCCGGAAAAAGCGCCGTTTGGGGATACAAAGTTGTGCTCTGGAAGATTGCGGAAAAATCGGGTGCCGTATCGGGGCATCGCTTCAGCGATGCCTCAAGTTCACCGAAATCAGGCCCCTTTTAGTGGCTGGGCATCAAGAGTCGCAAACCGTCGTCACTTTCGGAGCAGATCGCCGAGCGCTTGCTTCATGACCTGGCCGCCGACTTCGGCGATTGACGTTGTCAGTGGGATGTCCTTCGGGCAAATCTCCACGCAGTTTTGGGCGTAGCCGCATTCCTGGATGCCGCCGTCGCCCATGAGCGCCGTCAGACGCTCGCGCTTCAGGGCCTGGCCGGTCGGGTGCGTGTTGAACAGTCTCACTTGCGAGATGGTGGCCGCGCCGACGAATCCCGTGTCCTCATTGAACTGCGGGCAGGCTTCCATGCAGCAGCAACAGGAAATGCAGCGCGAGAGCGGATAGGCTTTTTCCTGGGCCTCGGCGCTCATGCGCGGGCCGGAGCCGAGGTCGTAAGTTCCGTCGATTGGAATCCAGGCTTTGACTTTCTTCAGGTTCTCGAAGAGCACGCTGCGGTCAACCGACAGATCGCGCACAACGGGAAATTTCGAGAAAGGCTCGAGCTTGATCGGCTGATCGAGGTGGTCGAGCAGTGAGGAGCAGGCCATGCCGGCGCGTCCGTTGATCAGCATGGCGCAGGAGCCGCAGATTTCTTCTAGGCAATTCGAGGTGTAGGTGATGGGCGTCGTCTGCTTGCCGTCGCGCGTGACGGGGTTGGCCGCGATCTCCATCAGCGCCGAAGTGATGTTCATGTTCGGCTTGTAAGGAATCTCGAACTCTTCCCATGCCGGCTTGGCGTCGGGAGTGAGTTGGCGTTTGATCTTGATGATTACGGTTTTGTTGTTATTAGCCATTAGCTTCTAGCCTCTAGCTCCTAACCTACATGCTCGGTAGAACTGGCGAAGCCACATCATCAGCACAAATGTCCAAAGGGCTACGACCAGCCATCCGCGAAAAAACCTCTATGTTGCAAGACTCCATGCGTGCCGAGCGCAATCCCAACAAGTGAAGCGAAAACCCAGATTGCAGGGAGCTTCCACTTCCGAGGGGCGGATTCTATTGAATCAAACACAGGCATCTCCGAAAGCGGCTCTCTCACTTCTTCTCATCAATACTTCCTCGGTCTCGGCGGAATCAGCGCCGCGTCCACCGGCTCGAACTCAAACTTCGGTTCATCCAATTCGGGAGCGTAGACGGCTTTCGTGGTCTTCATCCAGTTCTTGTCGTCGCGGTCGGGGAAATCCGGCTTATAGTGCGAGCCGCGAGATTCGTCGCGCATGGCCGCTCCTTGCGCGATCACTCGCGACAATTGCAGCATGTTGTACAACTGGCGCGCGAAAGCGATGGTCGTGTTCGCCCACTGCGAGCGATCGCTGAGGTTGATCTTCTGGAAGCGCTGCAAGAGTTCCACAACCTTGGCGTCTGCTTCCTCGCATTTCTTGTTGTAGCGGATCACGGTGCAGTTCGCGGTCATTACTTCGCCGAGTTCGCGCCAGAGCAGGAAGGGATTCTCGTTGCCGTCGGCTTTCATCAGTCCGGCATTGACTTCTTCCTGCCGTTTACGCTCCGCCTCAAAATGCGCGTTGGAATTGCTCGGCGCGGCTTGCAGATTCGTGGCGTACTGCACGGCATTCGGCCCGGCGATGAAGCCTCCAAAAATGCACGACACCAGCGAGTTCGCACCCAGGCGGTTCGCGCCGTGATATTGATATTCGGCCTCGCCTGCCGCGTAGATTCCGGGAATGTTGGTGGCTTGCTTGTAATCGATCCAGAGTCCTCCCATGGTGTAGTGCATGCCGGGGAAAATCTTCATGGGCACGTCGCGCGGATCGTCGCCAACAAACTTCTCGTAAATTTCCAGGATGCCTTCGAGCTTGCGGTCGAGCGTCTTGCGATCGATGTGCGTGAGGTCAAGATAAACCATTGGCTTGCCGTCGATGCCGAGGTTGAGTTCGTACACCACTTTGAAAATCGCGCGTGTGGCCACGTCGCGCGGCACGAGGTTGCCGTATTTCGGATACCACTCTTCGAGGAAGTACCAGCGGTCGCTTTCCGGAATAGATTTGGGATCGCGCGGGTCTCCAGGAGTTTTCGGAACCCAGACGCGTCCACCTTCGCCGCGCGCCGATTCCGACATGAGGCGCAGCTTGTCTTCGCCGGGGATGCAGGTGGGGTGCACTTGTATGAACTCGCCATTCGCGTAGTAGCAGCCCTGCTGATAGAGCGCGGACTGCGCCGATCCCGTGCACACCACCGAATTGGTGGACTTGCCGAAGATGGCGCCAATGCCGCCCGTACAGATGATGATGGCGTCGGCGGGGAAGGTGCGCACTTCCATCGTCCGCAGATCCATCGCGCAGATGCCGCGGCAGACGCGGCTTCCATCGAGCACGGCGGAGAGAAATTCCCAGTGCTCGTACTTCTTCACCTTGCCCTCGGATTCGTAGCGGCGGACCTGTTCGTCGAGCGCGTAGAGAAGCTGCTGGCCGGTGGTTGCTCCGGCGAAGGCGGTGCGGTTATAGAGCGTGCCGCCAAAGCGGCGGAAGTCGAGCAGACCTTCGGGAGTGCGATTGAACGGAACGCCCATGCGGTCGAGCAGGTCAATGATGCCGGGAGCGGCCTCGCACATGGCCTTGACCGGCGGCTGGTTGGCGAGGAAGTCGCCGCCGTAGATGGTGTCGTCGAAATGGATCCAGGTGGAATCGCCTTCGCCCTTCAGGTTCTTGGCGGCGTTGATGCCTCCCTGCGCGCAAACCGAGTGCGAGCGCTTTACGGGGACGATCGAGAACAGGTCAACCTCACCGCCCATTTCGGCGATCTTGATGACGGCGGAGAGGCCGGCGAGGCCGCCGCCCACTACGATGATTTTTGGAGTTGCTGACATGCTGTATGAATCCGATCTGCCGGGCTGGGCCCGGTCCTTCTAGCACAACCACTATCGCATTACGATATTTTCCGGAGCATTGGAGTCCACAGGCTGGTACGGCGTGCTCAGGAATCCGTACATGCTGGCCGCGCCGATCGAAACCAAGCAGAGAGCAAGCGCGAGGCAGATATAGCCAAAGCCGCGGCGCGCCCTTTCCCCGGTCGTAATTCCCCACTTCGCGGCGAAAAGCCACAGGCCGTAGCTGAAGTGCCAGGATGCGGCGACGATGCCGGCCGCATAAAAAACGATCATCCACGGATTCTGAAATTCTCCCTGGACTTTGGCGTACGACTGCATAGGATGTGTCGGCAGGTGCACGCCAGTAAAACGCAGGAAGTAAGTATGCTGCGCCATGAAGATCAGCGCGATGATGCCGGTATAGCGCTGGGAGGTGTAGAGCCAGTTGCCAGTCCACGGATAATCGGCGACGTTGGTGTCGCCTTGATACCAGATGTACACGCCGTAGAGGCCGTGGTAGAGGATCGGAATCCAAATGAAGAACAACTCCAGCAGAAAAACGAAGGGCAGGCTATTCAGAAACTCGACTTGCTTTCCATAGGCAATGGGACCCTTGAAAGCTTCGGCATTCGAGATGAAGTGTTCGAGAAGGAAGGCTCCGATGGGCACAACGCCGCTGAGCGAATGCAGGCGGCGCAACAGGAACGACGTTCCCTCGCCCGCGCGCAGTGGAGCGACGCCGGGCTTGATCTTTGGCGCGGCGGGACTGGGAACGACGGGATTGGCAGTTGACGCCACGATGAAAGCTCCTTACGCGGTCCGATGTGCAAACTCGTTATTATCGGTTTGCTTGAGAAAAGAAGTCAAGGAGAGCGTGAACCTTGAACCGCAGAGATCGCAGAGCGCGCAGAGAAAAACTTGTCGGTTAACGGTAACGTGCGGAATCCGCCGCAGACAAATGGCTGCGCTTGAATTCCTCCGCGATCTTTGCGCACTCCGCGGTTAGGGGTTTTAACCGTTGGCGTTCCGATACCATTCCAGGAATGCGCGAAAAGCTGCGCCACGATGACTGTACTGCGCTTTTTCTTCCGCGGTCAGTTCGGCGAAGGTCTTGCCGATTTGCGGGAAGAAGAACAGCGGATCGTATCCGAAGCCGTTTTTGCCTCGGGGCGCGTCGAGAATCATTCCTTCAGCGGCGCCGCGGAAGGTGCGCAGCGTCTGGCCATCGCGGGCCACGGCCAGCACGCAGATGAAACGCGCGGTGCGTTTTTCCGCGGGAACGTCCTTTAGTTCGCGCAGCACGCGCGCGTTGTTGGCTTCGTCATCCGTGTTCGACTTCGCAGCATGAGGTTCGCCGGCAGCGTAGCGCGCGGAATGAACGCCGGGCGCTCCACCGAGCGCGTCAACCTCCAGGCCGGAGTCGTCGGCTAGGACTAGTTCGCCGAGAACCGCCAGGCTGTAGGACTCTGCTTTCTTGCGCGCGTTCTCTTCGAAAGTCGTTCCGTCTTCGACAACCTCGGGCAGAGATGAAAAATGCGGAATGTTTGCGACCGTGATGCCGAAGGGCGCGGCGGCTCCGGCGAAATCGCGGAGTTTGCCGGCGTTCGAAGTTGCCAGCAGAACCGTGCGTGCGGTCATGCGACGGGGCTCACGAGGTTCGACGGTCGTCTGTCCGGCCGTCGCGTCTTGATCCATGCTGGGCCAAGCCATGCGACAACAAGCAGAGCCAAGCTGATCAGCGAGACGACGTTTCCGATGAAACGATCGATCGTCCGGCGGAATTGGATGTGCACATCGCTGTCTCCAGCGGCGATGGGGATCACTATCAGGCCGGTGAGGTCGGTTGTCCGCGTTTCCGTGGGCGTGCCGTTCACGACCGCTTCCCACGCCGGATAGTTGAAAAGGCGCACGGTTAGATTTTCCGGTGCGGCGGCGTGGACGGTGAAATGTTTTTCCGTCTGCCGCCACGCCAGCATTTCGCTCTGAACCGGCGCTCCCGCGTCGTCGCTGACGCGAGCCAGACTTTTGTTCAATTCGTAGGAATCGGCTCCGGCCGGGACGTACTCGTCGGCGCCCTCGTAGCCAGTGCCGTCGGCGAGAGCATCGCTCATCTCGCGGATATCGTCGGCCGTGTCCCACCAAGGAGGCTGGATGCGATAGCCCGCGACGATAACGACGGCCAGCAGAACGGCAGACGCCAGCAAGCGCGAAGGCCATCGTTTGGCGGCTATGGTCAGAAGCATTGCCAGTGCGGCGTTCATGCACAGCAGCCAGCGGAAGGGAAGTTGCACGAAGCGGAGCTTGGGCAAATGCTGCCAGAACAAATTGCTCGCCGAGAGCATGAGCATCGTGCTGAGCGCACCCCAGGCGGAAAGCAGCATCCACGGGCTTCGGTCAGCGGCTGCCCCTGCGCGTTTCGCCCGCCAGCGGCTCGAACCCCAGATCGCGAAAGCGAGGACGCCGATTTCGGCAAGGGCTATAGTCGAAACCAGAAGATTGAAGCGGTTGTGATCGGGATCGGGGATGGTGGTGAAAATAAAATTGTCCTGCGGCCGGACTCCCGGCGACAGCACCTGGCTGAGGTCGACCCACCGCTGTTCGTAGATTGCCGGAAGCAGGTAAAACGACGCGAGGCCGGCTCCGAGGAGCATCGCCAGCGCTGTTCGAACTAAGGTTCGAACGAGGGGACGCCAGATCTGCGGACTCCATGAACGTTCCCGCAGGGTCTCACGCACAGCCAAGACCAACGCCAGTCCAGCCGTTGAGTAATAAATCATTACCGCCGCGGGTGCGTTCGTCAGCCAGGCTGCGGCCAGCGTCAGACCCAACCACAGCGTCGGACGAAAGCCCGGCTCGGATTCCCGCGAAAAGAGCCGCAGAAGACAAAGCAGCAGAAGCGGGAGCAGGGCCGCAGCCAGCAGTTCGGCGTATGCGCTCCGCCAATAAACAATCAACAAGTGGTAGGGATTCAGCGCGTAGAACACGGCCGCGAACAACGCATCCGGAGCCGGCAGCCACTCGCGGGCGAGCCGGTACATGGCCGCTCCGGCAAGGGTGAGGACAATCCAGCAATACGCGCCCGGCACCATCTTCCAGGGCAAGGCAGCGCCGAGCGCGGCGCCCAGAGTCCAGGAAGCGGGCGGATAAAACAGGAAGCGAGCCTCGCCGTATCCCCAGTGCGCCAGCGCGGCCCAGCGCGGATATACGATGCCCTGCTTCCATTGGCCTAGGACTTCCATCCACGAAAACATGTGGAACTCGAAATCATGCCCGGAGGGACTGCCCCACCAGAAAAACGGAGTGATGGCCACGAGACAGGCGCCAGCGAGCACCAACGCGCGCGAGATTGGACTTCTGAGCAATTAGCCTTTCCCTGACGTTCAACGGGGTCGCGTCGCGCTGCCTTGATCGGACTGCCGTTGCCTCGGCGGCGCGCAGAGCAATTCTATTGCATCGGAGAATTCTCGGAAAATTAACCGAACCGAAATCATTCCGGAAGGGGTGTCGAGGTAATCTGCGGTCAATGAGGTTGAACAGCCCGCCGGGGACTGGGCCGGCACCAAAGACGGGGTGCCGATCTGGTTCTCGGCTTTTTTGCGGGGCTCACCGCACTATTGGGCGAACGCTGATGGGCTGGCTTCTATTGGCGGATGTCTATTGGCTGACGCTCGCCGGAGTTCGCTGGCGGTGCAGTTCGGCGAGAAACGCTTCTTCCTCCAGCGCATTGCCGGTCCGCAGTAATTCCAGGAGTGGGTCCTCCGGGTCGGTTTCGGCGCTGCTGGTGTGGCTCAAGTCAACCGCACTGGCGACGAGAGAACGAGGCGAAGTTTCCAGTTGCGGAGTGGCGCCGGGCTGGCCGGTGAGGAACTCGATGAACTCGCCGACGCTTTTGCGCTGGTCTTCCGTACGGGCAGGGAATTCAATGCCCATGCCATGTCCGGGATGCATGACCCGGACCAAACCTTCGGCGTGAATCTCCATCCCGGCGGCGCGCAGGCACAGGTCGATGGCTGAGGATTGAGGGAAGGGAGATTCGGTCTGCACGTAGCAGCCGCCCAGGCTAAGGTCCGTCAGTTTACACTGGGTGACCGCTTCGGGTTCCTCGGGCAAAGCATCGTGCGAATGGGCAGCCAGCCACTCGCCCATTTCCTCGCGCATTTTTTCGTCCATGTCGAGGAAGCGCAGGCCAGTTTGACCGTTGGTGGCACTCCAGGCAATCTCCGCGTCCACTTCAATGCCAGCGCTGCCGTCGGGAAGCTCGAAGGAGACGCGAACAAGAGCTGCGGATGGAAGCGGCTTAGCCGCCAGCACATCCATGCCGCCGGTGCTCAGGTCGAGCAGAATACCTTCCACAGTGTTGCTTTCGTCGACACGAATCGAAACCGCCGCCTGGACAGCGACCCGCAACGATTGCCGCCTTTCGCGCTTCAGCAGCGCCGTGGCAGCGCGAAAGGTGTTTTGAGCCTGCTCGTGGGAGATTGGCTTGGTGAGGATGAAATGAGCGCCCGCGCCGAGGATCGAGCGGATCTGCGAGGCATCGTTCAGCAAGGCAACGGTGACGGGCGGATTGCGGTCTGGGCCGAAGAAACGCCGGCAACCTTCGAGCAGCAGAGAGGCCGCTTCAGGATTGTCGAAGTCCACGATGACCTGATCGAAACGCTCCTCCGCCAGTCGCGCCACGGCGACATCGGCCGCGTTCGACCGGTCAACCGCAACGCCGAACTGCGCCAGGACCTGAATCAGCGTTTCCGCCGTCAGGTCATCCGTTGACACCAGCAATGCCTGCAATACCATGGAACCGAACCTCCCGCCTCGCTCTCCTCTTCTACGGCCAGCGAGGAGTTACGCTGCGCCCCGGCTTGGACGCGGCGGGCGAGGATTGAGCGCTGGCCTTGGCCGCCATCGCAGTGGAGTTTTCGTCGTCCACTTCCGCCAGTACTGCGCTATCGTCCTCGGTGTCAGTTTCGGCAAGCAAGGGCGCGACCTCGCGCAGTTTCTCGGCAGCCTGCTGCAGCATCTCGATCTGCTTACCCAGCTGTGTGTACTGCGCCTGCTTGCGGCGCAAAACCTCATGGATATCTTTCATACAACCCCCTGCGCCTGACTGTAGGTTTGGACAAAGCTAAGGTCAACGGCAAAGCCATCGCTGCCCGTTACCGCAGTAACCGAGCAAAAGGACGTGGGGCGGGCATCAAAGCGGTGTTCGAATCAGGGCCGGAATCGGGGGGCACGAAGCAGTTGAGACCCTACCAGGCAAGGGCAGGGTTCGGTGCGGAACCGGCCTTCCTGTGAAGCCCATCAAGTGGCTTGTGCTCAAACTCAAAGGCCCCGCCTTGCGGCGGGGCCATGAGTTGAGTGTTCGGGAGGGAACCAACAAATTTACGTTATGTCCCGAGCAGCTTGCGACGGAACATTGCGGCTATACCCACAAGCCCTGTTCCTAGGAGACCCAGTGTGCCGGGTTCAGGAACGGCCAAGCTCGTCTTGCCGAGATTGATGTCGCCCGTCTGATCCCTGAACCATTGATTCTGGTGCAGAAAAATAGTCTGCGTCGTGAATCCCTCCACCATCCGGCCGGTATAGAGCTCTCCGTAGATCTCGCCCGAGAGCGTAAAGGTATAGGCGAACGGGGCGGTGTGATTAACCAACGTCCAAGTGATAGGCCCGACAAAAGCGCCACTAAAAATGGTTCCCCCGGGTTGGCCGTAGTCGCCTGCGCCGGTCACGACAAAGCTGGAGCCCACGCTGGAAAAGGTTCCGCTGGCCCAGAGATTGGTGCCGTTGAAAACGCCGGTCTTAAAGGAAACATGGCCCAGAGCGTGTCCGGCAGGCGCCGTGAACCCGTTGAAACTGTGCAGCAAGGACTGGCTGGATAAGATTCCATTGGTGGTGAGGTTGACCGAACCAAACACATTCGTTAGATCAATCCCGTTTGCCCAAGCTGCCGATGGCAGCAGCAGAGCCAACAGCCCAAATACTACTGCAATTCGCCTCATTGTTCCCTCCACAGAATTCAAGCGACCCTTTCAGGCAACCCTTTGGAGGGAGGGCCGCCGGGATCGCGAAGGTTGAATTGCTAATGTCGCACGCTTCAATAGAGCAGAGTGCAAGTGACTCCAAAAGCAAGCGGTCGGGGGGAGGTCGACAGCTAGCAGTCTAATTCCCTTGCCCGGAGAAAGCTGTGAGCCTCGTCACCGTGTTTCGTGACGAAAAAAACGCAGTTGCCAGCCGTCCTCTCGCGGCCAGTATGGGTTTTGCGGCACTGAACTGCGCTCGGTTGAACGGCCGAATGAGAGCGCGGCTCGGTGTCACGAAACCCTCATCTTCGGCTGGAAAGTGTAGCACACTCTTTGATCGATGGCGAACTCAGATTCCTGCCGATCACCCAAAAGAAAAGCGGCCTTTCCGGCCGCCCTTCTTTTCCCGAATTTTAGTTGTGGCCTAGACGCCTTTGACGTTCTCCGCCTGCCAGCCCTTGGGGCCTTTTACGACGTCGAACTGAACCTGTTGACCTTCCTGCAGGCTGCGAAAGCCGTTTGCCTGGATGGCGGAGAAGTGAACGAAAACGTCCTCGCCATTCTGGCGGCTGATGAAACCATAGCCCTTGGCATCGTTAAACCACTTTACTGTTCCTGTTTCCATGATGTTGCTGTGTTCCTTTTGGGTTGAAGTATGCGCTGGAACTCGCATAGTGCAGGCAGGTCACGCTGTAGAGCGGGGTACTGCTCACGACCGCAAAGATCAAACGCACCTAAATTGTACATATTCGGGAATAAATGGCCAGAAGATTCTGCGCTTACGGAAGTCATTCGGCCTGACTTGGTCAGGTAACCATTTCCCTGATACCCCCGCGAAAGTTGCCGGCTTAAGCCCTCCATCGTTTCGTATCAAGCTGAAAAATAAGGCCCATCGCCCTTTGGTCAGGATCTTGACTTGCGCTACAGTCGAAATGGAAAAAAGTTAACAGTTTTGTCTATCCACTTTTTAGTGACCGCGTAAGTTATCCCCTTCCCGAGCATTCCCAAAAAGATTCCCGAACAAATCGGCGAACCATGCGATCTTGATATGTGAGGGTCGGCGAGTGGCAACCGGACAGGCGATCGGAGAAGCGAGCGACGTGCCGGCAGACGCAGCGACAGGCGTAGCTATAAACGACAGCGACCTCGAATTCGCCGTCCGGGAGCACGCCAGGCTTGTGTATCGGGTCGCGTATTCGGTTCTGCGGAATCACCACGACGCGGAGGATGCCACGCAAGAAACATTCGTGCGCGTGCTGCGTTATCGCCGAAAGTTGGCGGGAGTACGCAATCCTCGCACCTGGCTGGCTCGTATCGGGCTGCGAGTCGCCTTGGAACGGAAACGTAAAGCGGGCAAAGTCCGCTTTGAGGATCTGGACGGCGCGGCCCCGCAAGTCCGTTCCCAGGCGCGCCCTGCCGACGAATCGCTGCTCGAAACGGAGATGAGCGGGCACGTGGAAAAGCTGATCGCGGCCTTACCCGCCAAACTGCGCCATCCGCTGAGACTTTCCGCGTTGGAAGAAATGTCGCCTGCCGATGTCGCCGAGGTGCTTGGCATCAACGAGGCGGCGGTGCGGTCGCGGCTGTTCCGCGCCAGACAGATCCTGCGCGAAAAACTCTCGAGCGTTCTGGAAGGAAGATATGGAACCTAAAAAGCGGGAACGACTCATCGACGATCTGCTCGACAGCGCCCTCAAGCAGTATGGCGCAGCCGAGCCGCGGGCCGGGCTGGAAGACCGGGTTCTGGCCGCAATGCAAGCCGAAGGCAGGCGTGTCGAGTCACGAACTTGGAGCTGGTGGCCAGCCGCCATCGCATGTGCCCTGCTGCTGTTGAGCATCTCCGCCGCGCTTCTCGTGCGGAACCATCATCGGGATACATCGGCTGCCAAGAGCCACGCCCCCGCAGCTTCCGCAGCGCGTCCAAGTCCGGAGCAAGCTCGAGGGAACGTTCCAGAGAAAGAATCAGGCAAAGTCACGGCGAAAGCCAATCCGCGCGGGTTGAGGGACGGGCATCCGCGCCAGTCCGGCGTACACGGCCCTTCGCAACCACCCCACCTGGAACAGTTCCCATCGCCGCGGCCTTTGAGCGAACAGGAAATACTGCTGGCTCGACTGGTTGAGCAGTTTCCGCGCGAGGCCGCGATGATCGCCAGGGCGCAGACCAGACTGTTGGCGCAGGAAGAAGAAGAGGAAAAGATCGAGCGGCAAACGCCTTCAGAGAAAGAAGTCCCACAGAATTTGCAGGAGCAGAATCCATAAGGAGAACAAAATGAACCGACAGATCGTTGCAAGGCTTGGCAAATTGTTTTTGATCTCAGTTTTCTGCTGGAGTGCGCCACTCAGCGTCGCGCAGGAGATAAAGCCTTACCGCCTCGACTTTTCCCTGAACGAGATGGAAGATGGCAAAAAGATCAACAGCCGGCAGTACTCCATGTATTTGAATGCAGCGGATCCGCACGGCCACTTCAACCGCGTGACGGAGGACCCAAGCGCCAAGGAAATCAAAATTGGCGAACGGGTTGCAGTCGAAACAGGCCAAGGACAGTTCCAATATCTTGAGGTCGCAACGCGGATCAAGGCCGGGATAATGGAGCAGGAGAATGGGTTGCTGCTGGACGTAACTAGCGATATCAGTAGAATCGCAGATCCCGAAAAGGCCAGCCCCCCTGGCAGCATGCCGATGCTCCGCCAGATGAACATTAATGCCAGCACGGTAGCCGGTTTGGGCAAGCCGACCGTGATTGGCAGCGTGGACGATCCTGGTTCCAAGCGTCAGTATCAGATCGAGGTCACGGCCACCAAACTCAAATGACTTGCTGAGCTGCATTATTCATGAAGCCTGCTTTGAAAGGGCGCGGCTTCAGCCGCGCCCCTTCAAATCCGTACCAATGCATATAAATAATCCGGGCTACAACGCCGCGCCCTGTTCCCGCCGTCGCGCTTGGATCTCGATATACACGTTGATCAGCGAAACCGCCGCCGGCGTCACGCCGGGAATGCGCGAAGCCTGGCCCAGCGTCTGCGGGACGACTTTCCCGAGCTTCTCCTGCATTTCGCGCGACAACCCGCTGACTGCCCGGTAATCGAACCAATCCGGAATGCGGCGCTGCTCGGCCTTTTTCAGCCGTTCGATGGCGCGCTGCTGCTGGTCGAGGTATCCGGCATACTTAATTTCAGTTTCGACGGACTTAAGCTCGTTCCGGATTTCAGACGAAAGATGAACCGGAGCGGAATCAACCGCAGAGAATGCCGAGTTCGCCGAGAAGTCTCTTTCAAAAAACCGCGGCACGAGATCCTTGAGAACCGGCGCTAGTTGCTCGATGGCAATCTCGGGCCGCTTTAGCAGTTGCGCCAAAGGCAGGCCGAGGGCGGCAGAGAGGTCGTGTGGGGACGGGCGCCCTCGCCCGTCCAAGTCGAGCGCAGCTCGACCGGTTTCGCTGGCAGCGGAATAGTCTCGCTCAATCCGCCCCACCATCGCCGCCGTCACTTTCGTCCTCTCCAGCGTCTGCTTCACTTCCTCCAGCCGCCGCTGCTTCGCCTCGAACTCCGACCATGCTTCATCCGAGATCAGCCCAACGCGGCGGCCGTGCGGAGTTAGGCGGCGGTCGGCGTTGTCGATCCGGAGGTGTAAGCGGAACTCCGCACGCGAGGTGAACATCCGGTAGGGCTCATTGGTGCCTTTCGAAATCAGGTCGTCGATAAGAATGGCGGTGTACGCTTCCGTGCGATCGAGCACCAGGGGAGACTCTTTCTTCACTTTCAGTGCGGCGTTGATTCCGGCCATAATTCCCTGGCACGCCGCTTCTTCGTACCCTGACGTCCCATTGATCTGCCCGGCGAGAAACAGGCCGTCAATTTTTTTCGTTTCCAGCGTGCGCTTGAGTTCCGTGGGATCGATCGAGTCATACTCAATGGCGTAACCAGGCCGCATCATCTCGGCCGCCTCAAGCCCCGGAATCGACTTGAGGATCGCCAGTTGCACATCAATCGGCAGTGAAGTGCTCATGCCGTTGACATAAATCTCGTGGGTATTCAGGCCCTCGGGTTCCAAAAAGAGTTGGTGCGTCAGTTTGTCCGGGAACTTGACGATCTTGTCTTCAATCGACGGACAGTACCGTGGTCCCGTCGAGTGAATCTGCCCGCTGTACATCGGCGAGCGATG
>Ga0208563_1000480_pt1 | contig 35090 bp, 42 predicted proteins | sample June2015DPH_17_1_2_FD_184717 | JGI IMG/M metagenome (GOLD analysis project Ga0208563, IMG submission 184717) | Peatland microbial communities from SPRUCE experiment site at the Marcell Experimental Forest, Minnesota, USA - June2015DPH_17_150... | ecosystem: Environmental > Terrestrial > Soil >... | reverse complement strand
CAATCGCGGTCCATGATATCGGCAACAGGGCGACCGCGAAGCCCCTCCATGAGTTCTACCTGGACGTAGCTGCGACGGGACGCATCAAGCAAGAACCACCCAATAAATGCCAGCCAGAGGCCACCGAAATTTGCACCTGCGAAAAAGCGGTAAAGCCCCAGCATGATGAATATGAAGGCAACTGCCTGACCCATTTGAGCTGCCAGTCGTGTCGAGCGATCGGCGTTATGAGTGATCCCCCAAGTGATAACCCGCAAGATACGACCGCCATCGAGCGGATATCCGGGGATCATGTTGAACGCGGCTAGCATGATATTGATGTAGCCTAGCCAGAGCACCACAGCCATGACGGGAGTACCAGGTTCTCTTCCGGGCAGCCAGCCGGACAGTGTCCCTATTAGTAGAAAAGCAAAGCCAATAACGAGACTGGCCAGAGGACCGGCGATCGCAATCCAGAACTCAGACTTGGCGTCCGATGCTTCCGATTCAATCTGCGACACTCCGCCCAGAGCAAACAAGGTAATCGAGCGTACCTTCAGGCCATACGCCTTCGCCACCAGCGAGTGCGCCATTTCATGTAAAAGGAGAGCCGCGAAAAACAGCAGGCCCGTTATTATCGCGGATGACCACACGACTGTATCGCTCCAGCGCGGTGTGACACTGTGAAAATGTCCAGCAAGAGAAAGCGTGATCAACACAGCGATGATGAACCAGCTGTAGTGCAGTCCGATCGAAATGCCGGCGATCCCGCCAACCTCGATTTGTGCTTGCATTTTCGTGACCCTCGGCGGGAGTGGCGCTATTCACCCTTGGCAACTCTGAATGCTGACCCTGGAATCAAGGCTTCGGCACGCAATCGGTCTTCGTTGGGATGACCATCCCCGCGACTGTATTTCTCGTGCAAGTCGTAGGTCATGCCGGCAGAATTGTTCCCTCAGTTACTCTGTGCGGGAAACCCGGTGGTCCGCAAAAGCTCGTACCCCCGCCCAGGGCATTGCAAGTCTAGCCGCGACTCCCAGCACGTTTGTCTTGCGTGAAAGCGCTACCACACGAACAGGCGAGCGCCGCCGCCGGGTGAGCGGGACCTTCCAGTTTGGACGGAGGGATCGCGGACAGGAGGCGCCTCACCGTGGTCCGCGCTCGGGAGTTCCGGCCGCGAGGCGCTGAGCTTTTCGATCTCCACAGCACCGTGGCGGTTCATAATCTCAGTTGCTGCCTCTGCTTTGTCGCCCGAACCCGTGGCGAAAACCATGATTCCTCCGCGCCGTACGCCTTGGACATAATCTTCCGCGTCCGCTTCGAGGACCCCGAACACCTTGAGATCACGAACCAAGCCCACTTCAAAATCCGTGTGTGGGGTACTCATGAGTCCGCTACCCGCCATCTCCCGCGGCTCGCCCAAAACACGGACGTCCTTCCGAGGGAAGCCAGTGGCCTCGAGATCGCGAACGACCTCGTCGACCGAGCCTGGATTCTCAAACAAACCAACTGCCGTTTTTGCCATATTGGCCTCCACCGATTTAATCGTTAACTCGCCCGGCAATGCCTGCAGCATTGTCTTGTTCTGCTACGTCGCCACCGGTCGTCCCTCTGTCGTCGCTTGGAGTGGCGCAAGTTCTCTGCGCGCTGCGCTTGTCGAGTTCCACCGGGGCGGCTGCAAGTCCGCCTGTCGCCACAGATAGACCGTCTGGTTGGCGGATAAACTGCTCTCTTGAGCCATCCACGGGGTAACCGCTGTCTTCGAGATCACGAACGAGATCATCGGTCGAACCTGGATTCTCAGACAGACCAGCTGCCGTTTTTGCCACGTTGGCCTCCACCCACTTAATCTGCAGCGCCGGAGTTGCCTACTCACCCGGGATATCTGCAGCACTGCCTTGTCTCGGTACGTCCCGATCACTTCTCGTTCTGTCTTTGCTTCCGCGCGGAACCAATCCTCCCGGTCGGTTCCGTGCACTTGCCCACGGTTCTCGAAAATCTCAGGGGTTGGGTTCTTGCTCCGATTAGCAGTCCCCCAACCTCTTCAACTGTGAAGGCAAACCTCCGAAAACACTTGTAAAGTGTCTTGTCATATCGCGTTCACACCTGGTATCTGACGGCGGGGAATAGGATCAAGGAAAAGCCCTCCCGTCGCCTGGAGTCCACTATTGAACTTTGGCTTCATGGGCATATCCGCCAATTTCGTGCAGCAGTGCCTGCGCCGACTCAGGAACGGCAACTTTGCCGTCAAGAATTTCATGGCGGTTTACATCGTCGCCATACATGGCTCTGTCTCCACTTTTGTCGGCTTGCACCACGGCTCCGTTCAGGCTCACCCCGATGAAAACACCTTTCGAACGCGAGTAAGACAAAATCTCCGCATTCAATTTGAGATCCGTGCCAGCAGCGGCGTTCCGGCCCACCGGCCCTGCTGCTACAGAGGCGTCGGCTCCGAGCTTGAATTTGTCGCTGAGCAGGCTTTTCAAGGCGTGATCGTTCATAAAGAGCATCACAAGGTCGGTGGAAGAGCCCCCGATCTGATAACCCACGCTACCGCCGTCAATAGCCAGAAACAGGGGGGCGCTCCAGCCATGGTCGGTGCGACAGGTTGCAACTCCCCTGCCGTAGTTGCCGCCGAATATAAAGGCGAACTTCACATCGCCTGGAATAATGGCGATACATTTCGCCGATTCCAGTAGACCGTGAGGAATGCCCTGGTCCGGGGTGTTCATGATCTCCTTGAAGACCTGGGCAGCTTTGTTGGTGCGATTAACATCATCCTCGCGATCCGACGCGACAGCGGTTAGAGTTACAAGTAGAACTAGCGTTGTGACCATCAGAATACGTTTCAACATTTGTTATCCTCCTCTTTCGAATTTGCGCTCGCTTATGGAAACGCGCTGTAGATTCATCGATTCCAGACCTCGCTACGGTTCGCCAAGGTGCAACTCTTCAGCGCAGATCGATGCGACAGTCGTAGATGAACTGCGTCTTAACCTATGGTCGTTCATTAACTGCTGAACGAATTTGTAGGATATCTCGCAGCTTGTAGCCAGTATGTTTGCACGAAGAAACGATGTTCAAGGTCTTTTTCATAGTCCCGCCGTGTTGCTCGACGCTGCGCGCACGAAGAAGCGGGGTGTCACAATCTTCTCGGCTTTCGCACCCGCCATTTCTTTTCTTCTAGCTTCGGATCAATGGCGGGTCATCCACAATGGCATCCTAAGACACTAAGGAAAGGCATTTCTGTTCAATAACGAACACATTTCATTTGGGTCACAGAGTGGCTGCCGTAAGCGTCGGGAGTAGCTGAAATGTAGGCCCCCACAAGTTCGCACTCGATTCACGCGGAACGGGATGAGGTAGATTTCTTCGCGACACCTGGGTGTTGTTCCGTGTGGCAAGTGTGAGCATTATTGCTCAGACCGTTTTAATTTTGACTTGCTAAGGTCTGAATTGATTCGCTGCGCTGGCGCTCCAGCAGCGGCGGATCCACTTGGAACAGCAGACCCACGCCGACGTGATCAGATTCACGTTCGCGTGTGCGACTGGGAGGTTGACATGCTGCGGATCATGTGGGTTGTTCTTTTTTATTGTGTGGGTTCTGGGACTCGGTTTTCACTTCGGCGGAGCTCTGATCCACTTATTTTTGGCTGTGGGGCTGGTGCTTCTGGCTATTGAACTACTGAACCGACGGCGAAGTACAGTTTGAAGAAAGCAGTACGAATCCCGGCACCATGAGGTACAGGCGTGGCCTCTTCACGCCTTCACATTGTGTTCGGCCCTTTCCAACCGGACCATATCCGCTAAGGAGTCCGCAATGTCCGAGCTTGATTGCACCGTGAGTTTGAAACCGAACACCCTGATGCGGTTCGAAGAGCGTTCTGCGCTGTTCGAAAAGAAGCCAGCCTCGTGTTTGCCAGTGAAACTCAGCCAGCGGTATCCAGCACGGTTAGCGGTGATTGGGAACCACCTTCCTCGACAGTGTGGAATTGCCACCTTCACGACAGACTTGTGTGATGCGATTGCTGCTCAGTACGGCGCCGCTGGAGTATCCGTAGTAGCCGTCAATGATCCGCAATCGCGCTACCGCTACCCTGCGCGCGTGCGATTCGAGATAACCGAAAGCGACCCTTCATCCTATAAAGCCGCCGCCGACTTTCTTAATTCCAGCAATGTCGATCTGGTGTGTTTGCAGCACGAGTATGGGATTTTTGGAGGGAAGGCCGGCAGCCATGTATTGCGGCTGCTGCATCGCCTCAAAATGCCAGTCGTGACAACTCTGCATACGGTTCTTCGTGAGCCAGACGTCGACCAACTAGTCGTCATGCAAGAAATCGCCGAGCGCTCTGGTCGTCTCATCGTTATGAGCGAACACTCTTCTCAGTTTCTGCAGGATGTGTTTAGGGTTCCAGGCGAAAAGATTGATCTGATTCCTCACGGCATCCCCGATTTGCCCTATGCAGAACCGGCCTCTTACAAAGATTCGTTTTCAACCGGAAAGACGGTCTTGCTCACGTTCGGCCTCTTGTCTCCAAACAAGGGATTCGAAAATGTGATTCAAGCCCTGCCGCGTATTTTGTCTCGGCACAGCAACGTAGTGTACATAGTCGCAGGCGCTACTCACCCGCACGTTAGACGCCGCGAGGGCGATCGATATCGGGTCCAGTTGCAAGCCTTAGCCAAAGAGCTAGGTGTTGAGCAGAACGTAGTCTTCCACAACCGGTTCGTCAGCCCTCAAGAAATGGCTGCGCTGGTTGGTTCGGCGGACATTTACGTCACTCCGTATCGCTACGAGGCACAGGCCGTATCCGGCACACTGGCGTACGCCTTGGGCGCCGGCAAGGCGATCATCTCGACTCCGTACTGGCACGCCGCCGAACTGTTGGACAATGGGCGCGGGGCGCTGGTTCCCTTCGAGGACCCAGCCGCCATCGCGGATACGGCGATTGAACTCTTGGACAACGACGCAGCCCGCCAGGCGATGCGTAGACGAGCTTACCTCTATGCACGCCATATGGTGTGGGACCAGGTAGCACAGTCTTATATGCGGACCTTCCTACGATCTTGCGCTAATCGCATGCAACCGGCACGCATGGCTTTGCACCTCCAGGCTGCCGAGAAAGATACAGGCCAACGAATAAATGTGTAAACGCTTTGCCAGTACCGAACTCCGGAGCGATATTCACGGCTTAACATGGCCACCTTGTCGGGATGTCCTTGCGGACCGCGCGAAGAGCGTGGTGATGAGGTAAATCGGAATGTGGACCAGTTCTTTCGCATGAAGCAGGTGGAGGAATGAGATCTGTAGTTGGGTTTGTAGGACAGTTCCTTGGCATGTCCTTGTTGGGAACGATGTCAATCGCGACCCCTCCGTCATATCCGTGCGAGAACCTTTGTAAGCTGCCTGTGGCTGCAGTGCAGCTTAACTCATCCATTCGGGAGCAAAACAATACAGAAGACCTTTTTCGCAGGTTGACCACGCGTCACCGTTGGCAAGAAGATCATCTAATTCGGCTCTCTGGAGTTCGCACCTACAAGCTAGAGAGCGGCAACGATAAAATAGTGGCCGAAGAAGCGGTAGTCGTGGAATACAGGGCGCCGACAACAGAAAAGTTCACAACCACCTCAGGAAAAGGCTCGGGATTCGTGCGCCACCATGTATTCCAGCGCCTGATGAAGGCTGAAGAGGAGAGGGTACGGGTTAACAAAGACCCAGACAGCCTGATCACTCCGGAAAACTATGCCTTGGAGGTAGTTGGCACGGATCGAATCGGCAACTCTGACTGCTCAGTGGTCCACGCTGTTCCGAAGCGTAAGGAAATGGATCTCTTCGAAGGAAAGATGTGGATCGACAACCAGGACTTTGCGATCGTGAAGATCACCGGCCATCTCGCTAAAAGCCCGTCGTTTTGGATCAAGCAAGTAGATTTTGTGCGGGACTATCAGAAGATTGACGGGTTCTGGCTTCTCTCGAGAGAAGAGGCGATTTCAGCCATCAGAATATTCGGCAAGGAGACACTGACGGTCGATTACCGAAACTATACCGTCAACGGGCCGGGAACAAGTCAGTCTTTTTTAACGAATGTGGCGCATACGCGTTACGTTGCTGGTCATATGATGAATAACAAGGCTAACGCGAATGGGACTAGGAAGCACCGTCTTATATGCGGACCTTCCTCCGATCTTGCGCTAATCGCATGCAACCGGCCCGCGTGGCGTTTTCCCTCCACGCTGCCGAGAAAAACGCTACGATCCGACTTATAAATGCCTGAGTCCTGGTCTTGCTATACTTTTCTGTCTTTGGTTGTTGAGGGCACGCTGGATACGTTGGACGGATTGAAAGGCAAGCTAGCTCTCGAGAAAACGGAAGCGAAGAACCGAGGGAGACGCTTAGCATCGGCAGGACTCCCTGTGAAGAGACTCCGACCGATGATGGTTCAGAATTTGTTTTTATGCTGCGATTTCTAGTTCAAAATTAAGAGGTGTGCCTGTGATTGAACGACTTAAGGAAACTGGAGGAGCCGCATTCGGTTTTAAGGTGGCCGGAGCGCTGTCGGAGGAAGACCTCAAAGCATTCGAGCCGCAGCTTGAATTCTTCATCGCACAACATAAGAAGCACCCGATCGGCATCCTCGCGGACCTTACAGAAATGCACGGAGCCGAATGGAAGGCACGCTGGGAGGATCTTCGGTTTCTCCAAAAGCACACCGACCATATCGCTCGGATGGCGGTTGTCGGGGCACATCGTTGGGAAGAGATTGTGGACATTCTAACCGCGGGAGCCGCCGTTCTGCAGTCCGAGACGCATTACTTCGAATCCTCCGAAATCCAACACGCGTGGCAATGGGCGCGGACTGCGAAACACGCGGAAGATGCCCCTGTCCGAATAATCTCGCCAGCGACTGGAATCTGGAAGGATTACCGCCCTGAGTTTATGGGTGTGTAACCACGAAAGCGCCGAAAGAAAGGCGGTGCATGCTGGTCAGTCTTGATCGAGACTCTGCAATCGCCGCCTTGTGCTGTCTCCGCTAAGAGCACGTCCTCGGAGGGGAACAGTTGGCGCGATAGGCCTCGACGACAAACAGCAAAACAGCACGACCAAATCCCCGATCGTGAAAGTGGAGAATTGCTCGTCAAATAGGCTGCTCACATAAGAAGGCGTCGTCGTGGGTATCAAAGAACGGTTCGCGGCCAACTCAATCGCCTGGAAATTCAGCTTAAGAGCGCCGCGAAGGATACCCAAGCTGAAGAGCAGGTTATCGAGAACGCGCAGTTAAGAACCGCCAGGGACGCTTATGATCGGTAGCGCGCCCTGTGAATAGACCTCGACGGCCGTGTTTGCTCTACTCTTGTCGGCCAATTGCGAGTCCGTTTCAGTGCCGCCGGGGACGCTTATGACTGGAAGCGCTCCCTGTGGAGAGACTCCGACCTTAGTTTCGCTCCTGTCTGCCAGTTGTGAACCCGTTTGAGAGCTGCCGGGGACACTTACTACGTCTAGCGAAGCACCTTTTGCCGGCTGCGGTCCGGCTGTTTTCGCCCGACGATGATCCAGGGTTTGTTGTGTTTCTTTGGACATAATTCTTGTGCTCCTTTGGATTCTTCTCTGAGGCGCCCCTACAGATTCGCTCACTTCCCGCAGCAATACTGTGCAGTATGGCTCAGGTGATGAGCCGTCCGACCACGTGCGACGACATCACTTGCAACGATGCATTCTCCGCTTGTGTCCGTAAAACGACTCCAAGAAGTGTTGCCCTGAAGGACGGTAAATCCCAAGGAGCTTACTCGCCCATCAGAAGCCCCAAAACAAAGCGCCTTCTCCCCCGTCATGTTCACAATTGACCAGATTTCTCGTCATATTTTGCTTGATATTCAAGGAGGATTTAGAAAACTGAACGCAGGAACGGACAATGAGCGCAACAGCCGTTGAGAAAATTACCCTCCAGGCACATGAACCGCGCGACGCTACCCGCGGGAAGCTGTCACCCACAAAAAGCCATTTCCCGAGGTGGAGGTGGGGTCTATTTGTAGCGATCGCATGCGTCATCGTTCTGACAATCCTCCTTGGCCTAATCCAAAAATGGCTTTGGATGCGGGAACTCGACTACGCCGGGATCTTCTGGACCCTTCTTTCTGTCAAGTGGGGGATGTTCGGCGTGGCTTTGGTCCTTTCGTTTCTTTATCTGTGGATCAATCTCCGCTTTGCAGCCAAGAGCGTCGACATTTCACGGGAGCACGGCCCTTCGCTCAAAGTTGCTACTGCCTCCCCTTCTGGCAAGGTCGTCGCCGCCTCCGCCGATGCGCTCGGGAGACTCAACATCGATATAAGCCCCAAGGTATTGATGCTGGCCAGCGGGGTCGCTGTCATGTTCGTCTCCCTGATATTCGCGGTTGGTGTTTCCACGCAATGGGACACCTATCTCCGCTTTCGTTATGGCGGATCGTTCGCGCTGACCGACCCGCTCTTTGGGGTCGACCTTGGCTTCTACTTCTTCCGTCTTCCATTCTACGAGCTACTGCAGGGTTGTCTAACCTTTCTGACGGTGGCCGCTCTTGTGATACTTGGTTTTGTTTCCTTCCTTGGCCTGCGGCAATCCAAGCCCAGCCAAAAATTCACAATCGGTGACAATACAGCTCGACATCTCGTCGTGCTTCTCTTCATTTTGGCTGCCACCGTCGGGTGGGGCTTTTATCTGGATCACTACGAGCTCGTCTATTCGACCCTCGGGGTTGTCTACGGAGCGGGCTATGCAGCGGCGCACGTGACCAGGATCGCCCTTTGGATGATGCTCGGCGCCTCCGTGCTGGCATGTGCGCTTCTCGTGCTCGCTTTATTCCGTCGTCCGCAAGTGAAGACGTTGGCCGTAGCCATTGGCATTTATGCGGCACTGTATGTAGTCGGAGTACTGGCGTTGCCCTACCTGTTTCAAACGTTCGTCGTTCGACCGAGCGAGCTAAGCCTTGAGACGCCGTACCTGCAACATTACATAGGGTTCACTCGAAAAGCTTACAATCTTGAGGCAATCCAGGAAACCGCTTATCCGGCTCTCACCGATCTGACTCCCGACGTTCTCTCTAGAAATCAAGACACGATTCAGAATATTCGTCTCTGGGATTCGCGGCCGTTACTTCAGACCTATCAACAAACGCAGGCGATTCGTCTCTATTACCAGTTCTATAACGTGGATGTCGATCGCTACCATCTGGCCGATGGCTATCACCAGGTGATGCTCGCATCTCGTGAACTTGCCACGCAACTACCCGCACAGGCACAAACGTGGGTGAACGAGGAATTGCAGTTCACTCATGGCTATGGGTTGGTCATGAACTTTGTATCGAAGACCGAAGGCGGAGGTTTTCCGCAGTATCTTATTAAGAATATTCCTCCCGAATCCCAGTATGCCCGCCTGAATATCTCGCAGCCGGCCATCTACTACGGAGAGGTGACGCCGGGCTATAAGATCGTGGCGACCGGGATTAAAGAGTTTGATTATCCCAAGGGCAATGAAAATGTTTATACGAGCTACCAGGGGAAGGGCGGAATTCCGCTGGACAGCATCTGGAAACGGCTTATGTTTTCCTGGACGCAGACGGACATCAATATCCTGCTCACTTCTTACCTGAGGCCGCAAAGCAAAATCCAGATTTGGAGAAGCGTGCAGGAGCGTATTTCACAAGTCGCGCCCTTCTTGCTTTTGGACAAGGATCCGTATGCGGTAGTGAGCGAAGGGAAGCAGTATTGGATTCAGGACGCGTATACCACCTCGGACCGTTTCCCCTACTCACAGCCGCAAGCTACTGGTTCGGCAGCGGGCATCAATTACATCCGCAACTCCGTAAAGGCCGTCATGGACATGTATGACGGAACAGTGTCGTTCTACGTGATGGACCCGAAAGATCCCGTTCTCGGACTGTACCGGCGCGCTTTCCCGGGTGTTTTCAAGGATCTGAGCGAGCTTTCAGCGGATCTGAAGAGCCATCTGCGTTACCCGCAGGATCTCTTCGCCATCCAGGCGAATCAATACGAGAGCTTCCATATGACCGACCCCCAGGTGTTTTACAACCGGGAAGATCTTTGGGTTGCACCGAAGGAAAAATACGATAACGCGGTCAACCCTATGGAGCCTTATTACATATTGATGAAGCTTCCCGGGAGCGATCAACTCGAGTACCTCATTCTGACTCCTTTCACGCCGCAGAACAGGGATAATATGATCGCTTGGCTGGCCGCCAGGTGTGACTTCCCCGATTACGGGAAGATGCTGTTCTATGAGCTCCCGAAAGAGAAGCTGATCTACGGACCCAACCAGATTAGTGCAATGATTGATCAGAGCACGACTATTTCTCAACAACTCACGCTGTGGGACCAAAAAGGATCGAATGTAATTCGCGGCAAGCTGATTGTGATTCCGATCGAGAATTCTTTTCTTTATGTGGTGCCACTGTATCTCAAGGCGGAAGGCACAAATTTCCCTCAACTGAAACGCGTGATCGTGGCGACAGGAGATAAAGTCGTGATGGAACCGACACTCGACGAGGCGCTGAGTTCCTTGTTTGGAACATCACCAGCGCAGCCGTCGCCAGCGGGACAAACGAGCGGGACGCAAGGACTCTTGCCGACAGCAGTGCTGGATCAAGCCAGGGCCCAACTTGCGGAAGCGCAGAAAGCAATCAATTCGCTCAAAGGCCTGCTGGCTACGCCGCCTCGATAGACGGGGCACACGAAGCTGATATGCCGATGAGACCACAGACGAAGGACAGTCGCGCGCTGAGCTGAAAGTTGAAGATAATTCTCGGGAGGTTCCGTGGTGAAAAGTAGATCGCGTGATAACGAAGCGCAGCTTGATGAACTAGGAAGCGATCCCGGGCAAGTAGGCTCGGACAGCGCTGGGCAATCAGGGGATACTCAGGGCCTCTCGCAAATCGCAGATGCTGCTGACGAGAGCGTCGAAGAACTTGCCGATACTGATCAAGCATATGAGGCGGAGGCCGTCAGCGGCATCGAGGATGCTGCTGACCACCCTGAGAGGGCTGTACGCACCAGTGAGGATCGTGCCCGGTCAGATGACATTCCGCCGGAGGGTGGACAATAGCGGTCGCGGCCGAAGGGGCAACCGACACTTTCTGAGGGCTTAGTCGATGGTTTCCGAGTGCTCTCTTGCGGCTCAGACCGTGGTCGTACACCAGGTAAGTAGCGCCCCAAGTTGCAACCGAAGATCGCAACCTTCCCGAATCCGCAGGTGCGCTTTATGATCCGCCCTGCGTCACCTGCTACAACAGTTCCTACCGTTTTGTGCCTTGCTCCACTTTTGAAAGAATGGGCTGCATCTCGGAAACGACAGCGGCATCCCCTTTTGCCAAATCGGCTATGATCCGATCGCGCATTGATAGAGTTCCACCGAGCAGAGTGCGCAGGGCTTCATCTTGGGTGCTGTTCTCAAGGCCCTGGGCCTGATCAAAGAAACGGTTGGCATCATCTCCCGAAGTTCCGTAATTCTTTTGTGTTGCCTCCAGGAACATCAGCGTGGCTGCATCGCGAAGCTGAGACAGTTGTTCAGAGAGCTGACATGCTTCGATCTGGGCTGTCGACGCTGACACTTTCTGCTCTAACCGGTTTGCTTTGGAATGTTGCGGAATGAACCCGGCAAGAAAACCTGCAATGAGCAGAATCGGCCAGACAATAAGACTGTTTCGCATAAGACTTCCTCGCGTCGTGCTTCCCGTCGTTATAATCCGCTCGTCCCATTATTCGGAGGCCTCTCAAGTTTTTTCAGGGCGAGATGGAGCCGTGCTGGTTGCGCCAGCCTCCTCTAAAGAAGCGGTGACGCACCATGTTGTGGGCAAGCAGAAAAAAGAGGACTGCCAAGACAACTATAAACAGGAACTTTCCAATTCCCAACCAGATGGACTTTCGTTCTTCAGGCCCCGTTCTGTCCAAATCAGTTGTCATCAGAGCCGTACCAGCTTGGGTGCTCGCGATAACGAAATTGATCCCTCGAACCTCCGACCAGGGCCGCATTCTCATGCGGCTCGTGGTATTGGTGGCACTTGTAGTTCGGCACGCGACCACAATGCCTGCAGCGTGAGCACGAGAAACAATGCTCTCAACCCGTCCGTCCGACATCACGGGGAGTTGATTGACATCCTTCCGCCCCATGATCTCCAGGGCCTCCATCGCGGGTGCGACCTACTTGGCGGCAGTCACCGACTTCACCGAAATGGTGGCACCTTCGGCCGTGCCCGTGACTTTAGCCTGCTCCCAAGCCAGCTTGTTGAGCGTGTCTAGCGTCGCTTGATCCGAAGTGTCAAGGGTATAGACCTTGTCGCCGACAACCAAAGCATACTTGGCGCCCTTCTGCACGCAGGCACGAACGCAGGCTGCGGGGGCGAGCCCCTCTGTGTGCTTGGCGCCGCACATGGCGTCGCTGATTTTTCCGGTAAAGGTTTGGGGTGTGCCCGCGGCAACAGCGGGCACAACAGCCAATCCGGCGCTCACCACCACCGTCGCCATCAAACCTTGCAACATCCGCAAACGGGACATAAATCCTCCTGTGTCTCACAGACCTCTGCTACGCTCCGGGCCGTGATTTACAAAGTATTGAGTAACCGAGGAACGCCTGTCTGGTCAGAATGGAACACTCCAGCAGGATGTGCCATGGGCGTGCGCTGGGTGAGGAGTTGGAGGCTACCTCATCTTTCACCGGCGACTGCTTTAATTGGTGCAGGTCTGTGATGCGAAAGAAATTCCAGTGCGATTGATTCAATTGCCATCCGTCTTTTTCCGAGTCGCGCAGCCGCATCGTTGTGTCCTCCAATGTCGCATTCTCATGCGGTCCGCGGTAAACTTGGGGGCAACTTCAGCTCCGCACGGGATCGTAGTACCTGCAGCAGGTGGGCACGGGACACAATACCCTCAACGCGTCCGTCCGACATGACGGGTAATTGATTGACGTCCTCGCGGCCCATGGTCTCTAAGGCTTCCATCGCAGGCATGTCGCGCGAAACGAAGTGAACCTCGTCCGCCGAACGCATCACACTGCGCACAGGCGTGAAGGGCCATGCTCGCTGCTCGACTGTGCGCACTTCGTTGGGTGTTATCAGACCGAGTAGGTGCCCATCCTGGACCACCAGGAAGCAGCGCCGGCCGGTACGAAGCAAGTGCTCGTTAACGAACTCCTGGACTGAAAGCTCGGGATCGACCGCGTAACTGTCTGTGGACATCACATCCTTCACGCGTAGACCGCGGAGAAGCGTGCCCGTTTTGACCTGCATGTACGTGGCGCCAGCAGCTTGCAAAAGGAACCAACCGATGAAGGCAATCCAGAGTCCTCCAAGACCTGCTCCTTGAAAGAACCGAAGAATTCCAAAGCCGATGAAGAAGACGGCGATGATTTGTCCAACGATGGCCGCTGTCCGCGTTGAGCGCTCAGCGTCATCCATCGCCCACCACAGAATGGCGTGCAGCACTCGCCCACCGTCGAGCGGAAAGCCTGGAATCATGTTGAATGCGCCCAGGGCAAGATTGATGTAGCCCAGCCATACCAGAAGCGCTGTACCGGGTGTTGTTGCTGAAGTCCACGGAGTCCAGCCAGAAAGCCTGGCTAAACCCAACATGGCCAGCCCAAGGATTCCACTGGTGATAGGGCCGACAATGGCCATCCAGAATTCTGTCTTCGGGTCCGTAGCGTCCTTTTCGATTTGGGCAACTCCTCCCAGCAAGAACAGAGTGATCTTGTGAACTGGGATCCCGTGGGCCTTGGCAACGACCGCGTGAGACAACTCGTGCGCGAACAAGCAGGCAAAGAAAAGCACGCCCGTGATGATCGCTGTGCTCCACACGACTGCATCACTCCAATCGCGGTTCACGGCATGAAATTGCGCGACTAGCGAAAAAGTGATCAGCAGCGCTATGACTAGCCAGCTATAGTGCAGGCCCAGCTCGACTCCAAATACTGTGCCCAGCTTAATCTGCGATTTCATGATTTGTCGCCCCCTGTTCCAGCACTATCGTTGGGACCGATTGGAGCGTGGAGTGAATCAACGTCCCGTGATGCGGATCAACATCTCGAGACCGCTGTTCAGCGTAATCTCTTGATGCCCATAAAGCTGGTGCCGGAAACAAGCTTTCGCGTGAAGCGCTTGCCCCAATTGCCTCGTTTCAGTCGCTTGTCATAAACGAAAGGATCCTCCGGCCCTGACAGCGCGCTTCGTCGTGGCACGCGCCGTCAATGCTGTACCTTAGCCGTGACTGAGCCAAGAAGCAGGTTCCCTTTGGTTATGCTGCTACTGCTTCGGCTGAGTGCAAGTCCAACTGGGCAGGATGCGTCGTTTCGATTATGTCTTTCGCCCGTGCCACCTCGGCGGCCGTCCCGTGGGCGATCAGTACAAATTGATCTGTCTTGAGTGCAGTTTCGTACTTCACAATGCTGTCCTTAGGGATTCCGATACTGTAGAGTCCGGCTCCCAGAACACCCAATCCTCCTACCGCTACTGCACTTTCCAGCCCTGCCACGATCCATGCAACTACCGGGCCCGCTGCTAAAATTGGGCCGAGACCCGGAATCACGAAGAGAGCAGATCCGAACAAGAGCCCCCAAAAGCCTCCCCAGAACGCACCAACTTTGCCCCAATACTTCATGCGGTCGCCGGTATTGTAATAGCCGACCACCTGCTCATCTGTGTGGTAGCCCTTCCCAACAATCGATAGCTTGTGCATGTCAACTCCGCCACGCTGAAGTTCCTTTACCGCCTGATCGGCTTCCGTGTGCGTGCGATATACCGCGACAACTGAATTTTGCGTAGACATTTTCATCATCTCCTCGGGTATTTACCCGTCATTCTCAGACCATCAAGTTAAGTTTCAGGTGAACTGCGTCAGTGCCAAACGATCACCGACTCATCAGTTCACCAAGCGCGTCTAACCTTTCTAGAAAAAGTGGGCCACTTTCTTCCCAGCATCTTCACTGTAGTTGACGGTAACTTTCGCGCCTTTCTCCAGCAGAGGCGGAAATGGCAGTCCGTCCCGCCGCCTCCAGAGGCACGCAGTCCTCTTGTCTGGACGCTACTCTGCCTCGACTGAGTGAAGAATATTCTTGCTAGGACGTGCCTTCTTCATCTGGATTTCAAGTGTCCCGTTTTGCACCGTGGCTGTCACTTCATCGGGGTCGATCGCTTCCGAGAGATCAACTTCGTGGAGGGCTTCATCGGAACCTTTTTCAACGCGAGTCTTCTCTTCACGAATTGTTCTCCACTTTCCGGTGATTACGAGACGGTGAGGTGCAACTCGCACTTGAATGTCCTCGTTGCTGAGACCTCGTTCGTTTCGCTGATCTCTACCGGCAGTGAGTGCAGTAACTCAGCCTCCGCGCGGCACCAATCTTCCAGATCCTGCCCATCCTCGCGTCCGCGGCTCTCGTACAATTCGTAGGCCCGGCGGGCAACTCCCTTGTAAGCCTGATGGACCTTCTGAGCAAATGGGGAAGCATCCCTCAATTTGAGAACTGTGGGGTGTTTTGCGCTTTCAGATTTCGCCGTCAAGTGGGCGGTCATGGTCCTCGCTCCCTTCCAAAGAAATTAGGTCCAGTTATGGCCCTAGCACTCCGGTGGCGGAGGGTGCACGCGAGTTGAAATACACCTCGACAGTTAGCATATTTAGAACATCCGACCATCTTTAGTCTGTCCAAAACAGGACACCCTGAAAATGGTGCTGGGAGCGGTCCTTGGCAATATGTGGAGTTTCGGCCTGAGCATGACTGAGGCGCAGCGAATGCCGGGTGGGGTTCTAAGACTGACGTCCGCCAATTTCGATCTTGTGCATCGGCTCAGCAGATTCTCGGCAGTTGATCGCCGGATAGAAGATCGACGATCCGCGATGTTCCTAAGCGCGTTCGGAGGGTGACCATCGCCGGATGGGAATCTGTAATTGTTCCGATGATCTGGGCGCTGCCTCCTAGTGGATGTTGGCGCATTGCTTCGAGAATCCCTTCGGCCGACTTGGGCTCAACGACCGCAAGGAGCTTGCCCTCGTTTGCCACGTACAAGGGATCGAGTCCTAACAACTCGCACGCGCCTCGGACTTCCTCGCGGATCGGAATCGCGTCTTCTTCCAGCTCAATTCCCACGTGTGAGCGGCTCGCAATCTCATTCAAGGAACTCGATAGGCCGCCCCGCGTCGGATCACGGAGACAACGAATGTCAGAGCTCGCGTCTAGCATGGCGGCAACCAAGGTGTGCAACGCCGCCGTGTCGCTGGCGACGGCGCTTTCGAATTCGAGACCTTCCCGTTGGGACAATATCGTGATCCCATGGTCTCCAATGGTCCCGCTAAGCAGCACGAGATCTCCTGGACGCGCCTGATCGGCGGAGAGCCGTACTCCGGACGAGACGAGCCCGATTCCCGAGGTGTTTACAAACAATCCATCGCCGCTTCCTTTTTCCACTACCTTTGTGTCTCCGGTGACCACAATGACGCCTGCCAGAGCAGCTGCGAAACGAATGGATTCCATCACCCGGCGTAGTGTGTCGAGCGGAAGTCCCTCTTCGAGGATGAGTGCGAGGCTTAAGAAAAGAGGTTTCGCACCGCCCATCGCCAGGTCATTCACAGTGCCATTCACTGCCAGCGTCCCGATGTCTCCGCCAGGGAAAAACAGCGGCTTCACGACAAAAGAGTCCGTCGTAAACGCAATTCGGGATCCGCCGAGATCCAAAATCGCCTGGTCATCCATCCGTTCGAGAACGGGATTTTGAAGTGCCGGAAGGAGGATCGTTCGCATGAGGTTCGCGCTCATTCGGCCGCCGCTTCCGTGACCCATCAGGATCGACTCCCCTCCGGTAATCGGGACGGGACAATTCGAAGCTATATCGAGTTTCGTGTCTTGCGGCATCAATGGCTCTCCGTCACTGCTATCGCATGCCGGCGATATCGGTAGTACGCGGCGCACGCTCCTTCGGAAGAGACCATCGGAGCGCCCAACGGATTTTCCGGCGTGCAGCGTGTGCCGAATGCGGAGCAATCCGTGGGTTTCTTCAGGCCCTGGAGCACCTCGGCGCTAATACACTCTGCGGGCTCATCCGCGGTTATTCCTTCCGTCCCAAAGATGCGATCCGCATCGAATTCAGCATATTCTTCACGGAGACTCAGACCGCTCTCCGGGATTCCTCCGATCCCGCGCCATTTCCGGTCACATACCTCGAATACCTCGGCCAGTATTTTTTGAGCGCGCAGGTTGCCCTCGTAAGTCACAGATCGGACATATTGGTTCTCGACTGTCGCCCGTCCTTCTTCGAGCTGCGTCACAAGCATCAGGATCGCTTCCAGCAGATCAAGCGGCTCGAAACCACCCACAACAATTGGCACGCGGAACTCATGAATAAGATCGTCATATTCCCGATAGCCCATGACCGTGCAAACGTGACCCGGACCAATGAAGCCTTGCACTCGATTGCGCGCTGAGCTTAAGAGGGCTCGAATTGCAGGTGGCACGAGGACATGGGAGGCGAGCATCGAGAAATTCCTAAGCCCTTCCCGCTTTGCTTGCCAGACAGCCATAGCATTGGCGGGAGCGGTCGTTTCAAAACCAACAGCGAAAAAAACCACTTTGCGGTCGGGATTTGCGCGGGCGAACTTGAGGGCCTCGGTGGGAGAATAAACAACCCTCACGTCTCCGCCTTTGGCCTTCACATGGAATAGATCGGTACGGGAACCTGGCACGCGAAGCATGTCACCATAAGAAATCAACGTTGCCTCGGGCCGCGAAGCAATCGCGATAGCCTTGTCGATGGTTTCAAGGGAGGTCACGCACACGGGACATCCCGGCCCGTGGACCAGTTCAATGCTGGGGGGCAGCATCTCGTCGATGCCGTAACGCATCAGCGTGTGGGTCTGACCGCCGCAAATCTCCATTAACACCCAAGGGCGCGTAACACGGTGGGTCAATTCGGCCACAATGCCACGGGCAATCTTCTCATCGCGGTATTCGTCCAAATACTTCATACACTCTCTCCGACCCCTGCGAAGGTTGCCTGTCTGTCCGCTCACGAATCTTCTAAATCGGATTGCAGTTCGACCTGGAGCAGTCCCATGGATTCGAGCACCTCATAGCTCCGCTCCGCCTCTTCAGCGTCCACACGACTGATTGCGAATCCCACATGCACAATCACGTAATCTCCGACCGACGCTTCGGGAACAAAGTCCAGGCAGGTCTCCCGCGTGATCCCACCGAACTGAACGCGACCCACGCGGATGCCGTTCTGCACTTCATCGCTGACGATTTTTCCGGGAATGGCGAGGCACATGTTATGGGCATCCTTCTTCGCGTGATTTAAGGAGTTTTCGATCCCAAGATTGATCGCGCCGCAAGGCTCCCGCGCGGGTCTCAACGCTAACGTCCGATGATTCGTGCCAATGTTGTAGCTGAAGCAGAGCTGCTTCCACCAAGTCTGCGAGCCCAGCTTCCACGTCAGAAGACAAAGAGGTGCCCCAATCGGTATTGGCGGGCTGCACGCCCAGCACAACAACGTCCTGAGGCTTTGTGGACATTAGTGCCAGAGTTGAGAGCAGGTCCACAACGCCTAACTGATGAACGCTCATTCCGCGTGATGTGCCCAATAAATCTCGCCCCGTCATCCGGGTGAGAGTTCCTGGCACGTCGCCCGAATTCACCGCATCGAGGAACAGCAGGCGCGAAGCATCTGAAACCAAAGGCGCCAGTTCGGGGCCGAAGGTGCCGCCGTCGAGAATCGACACCCCAGCAGGCAGTCTCGGATCATGCTGAAGTCGTCGTGCAGCATGTACGCCGACGCCGTCGTCTGAAAGGATCGTATTGCCGATCCCTATCACCACCGTATCCGATGTCAACCAGTCGTGCATTTCTCTCTCTACTCCTTTCCGCGAGGTTCTCACCGTCTATCCCCAAATTCCGACGACCCCGGCCTTTGTGCGAGCATAAGTTCGCCCGCGAGCGTCCACAACGTGGACCGCACAAGCCAAACAAGGATCAAACGAGTGAATGGTACGTAGAACCTCAAGCGGTCGTTCTGGATCCGCTATCGGCGTCTTGAGGAGCGCGGCTTCATATGCGCCCCGCTGGCCTTGGGCATCCCGCGGGCCAGCATTCCAAGTCGAGGGCACAACCGCTTGGTAATTCTTGATCGCTTGATTTTCTATCTCCACCCAGTGTCCTAAGGAGCCGCGTGGCGCTTCGAAGAAACCGAACCCTCGCGCCGTTTCGGGCCAGGAGTTGGGGTCCCATTTTTCGCCATTGTGGATACGCAGGTTTCCCGTAGCCAAATTGTTTCCTAGCTCTTCGATCCACCCAACCAAGCGATCTGCGAGAAGCTGCGTTTCGAGAGCGCGCGCCGCGAGACGTCCAAGAGTCGAAAACAGAGCAGTGGGCGGGGCCTTAAGTTTTGTCAGCGTCGAGTTTACTAACTGCTTGACGTCTGGCTGCCCAGAGGCGTACGCCACAAGCAACCTGGCCAGCGGGCCCACCTCCATAGCTTTGTCTTCATAACGGGGCGCTTTCAGCCAGGAATACTTCTGGTCGATTTCGAGATATTCATACGGTGGTTTGGGACCCGTGTATCGCGGGTTCGTTTCGCCTTCGTATGGATGTCTCGCAGTCTGGTCCCCGTTCGTGTACTCGTACCACGAATGAGCAACATATTCAGTGATATTTCCCGGATCGACCGGGTGGACATGGGAGAGGTCGCGATTGAGGATAATGCCCCGAGGAAGGAAGAAGTCAGCGGGATCTTTGATGCTGCCCTGCGGATACGCGCCATACGACATGAAATTCCCGAGTCCCTCGCCGCGTTCGAACCAGTCGCGGTAGAAGCCGGCGACCGCCAACACGTCCGGGATTAATACCTGACTTACGAATGGCTGCGCAGACTTCGCTACCTGCAGCAAGAAATCGATTCGCTCGGGATTGACGGTCGCATTCGGCTCATTCGGGTCGAGCGATGTGGCCATGCCTCCGACTAGAAACGTTTGCAAATGAGGGTTTTTGCCGCCGAGTACGGCGTGAATCCGTATAAATTCCTTCTGAAACTGAAGCGCTTCCAGGTAATGGGCGACGGCTAGGAGATTTGCTTCAGGGGGAAGATGGTAGGCGGGATGTCCCCAATAACCTGCGCCAAAAAGACTCAGTTGCCGGCTTGCAACCAGGGCGCTGATGCGGTCCTGAACACCCTTGAAATACGTCGTGCTCGACTTGGGCCAATTCGAGATCGATTGCGCCAACTGCGATGTCTTCGCCGGGTCTGCCTTCAAGGACGAAACCACATCCACCCAATCCAAGGCGTGCAGATGATAGAAGTGAATCACGTGATCTTGAATCGTTTGGGTCGCCGCGATAATGTTGCGGATTAGGCGGGCATTGTCGGGAACCTCGATGCCCAGTGCATCCTCCACCGCGTTGACCGAGGCTAGCGCATGGACCATCGTGCACACCCCACAGATCCGCTGCGCCCAAATCCAGGCCTCGCGAGGATCTCGGCCGCGAAGGATCAACTCAATCCCCCGGAACATCGTTCCCGAGCTCCACGCATCTGTTATGAAGCCGCTTTCTACTTGAGCCTCAATGCGGAGATGCCCCTCAATGCGTGTCACTGGATCGACCACAATCCGCGCCATGCTGCCCTCCCTACGCTTCGCTGCTATCCAGCGACTTGCTTGTAATCGACCGGCACCGTCTTCGTCCGGATCCCGACACACACGGTCGTTTGAGAAACCATTTCACCGCCACCACTCCCGTCATGACCTATACGAGCTCATTCCATCAACGTCCACCCCGAACGGCGTCGCCAAAATTACACCAGCCAATAAAAGGGTGACTTCGAAGCCGAAGCGATGCTATCGCTTCGCCACTTCTTCTTCGTCAACAACACGGTCCAGTGGCGCAGGCGGGTCGCTCTTGAACACAAAGTTGTCAATTAACACTAGGATCCCGAAGATGACGAACCCCCATGCCGGGTGGCTGAGGATACCGACGCCGACCGAGATCGACATGAAAGCAACAACCCTCAACGCTCGATTTCCACTCATATATGCATCTCCTAAGCTGTTACTGTTCCTAAAATCTCGGCCGCAGCGCTCGGGTGCGCGGCGTCCGGTGAGCCCACTGCTCCGTCATACAAACCGCATGTTCCCGATGCGTATAACGGCAATAGCTTGGCGGGGCGGATCAACTCCGCGGGACTCGCGGGTTTGCAACATGAATCGGTCACAACGATCCTCCCGTATGGCAACTACTGCACGGCTGTGACGCCCAAATACCGCCAATGTCGACGGGGTGTTTAAACGGTAGCCCTTTCGGCCCTGTGGCGAACTGCACGCTCCCAGCCTTGCCCTGTCCGAGAATCGTATGGCACGTGCCACAATCGGAGGAAATGACGCTTCCGTCCACGCTCTTATGCTGGCCGTCGTGGCAACGGAAGCACCCTACCGAATAGAAGTGAGTGTCGTTGGTGGCATATGTGTCCCACCGGACTTTCATCGACGGGAAGAAATAGCGATCATAAGTGTTCTGCAGGTACGCGATGGCACCCTCGATCGCCTGCTGCTTGACTACGTATACCTGAGGGTAGCTCTTGCGGTAAAAGCCGCGCAGAGCATTGTCGATTCCTTGCATCGCCTTGTCCCGGCTGGCGTAACTTCCCGTAAGTGCCGCCACACTCTGCTGCTTAACAAACGGAAGAGAGGGATCGATACGGTTATCGGCAAGCGCCAGATCTACGCTCCGGTCCGGCGCCCGGAAGATGTGGCTCGGGCGGTTGTGACAATCCACGCAATCCATCGTTCGGATCTCACCGGCAACCGCCGCGTTTAATGGTTGCGCCGGGGATGTGTACACCTTCGCCGCGCCGGTTTTCGGATCCAACGACCGCACCCACGTAATATTCTGCCGATCGGGATCGCTCGCTACATACTCGACCTTGCTCGCGACATGCCAGTGAATTCCCACCTGTGACGCATCCGCGAGCGCGCCACCACCGCCGCCAATCGGGACCAACATGTCGATCTCCCAGCGCGTATTCTGCTCGTCTGACAGGAAGTGCGACCAGTGCACCTCGCGCGAGCCGAAGAAATTAGCTGGCCAGTGACACCGTTCGCAATTGCCCCGCACTGGACGCAACGACGTCCCCCGGGCCGGAATCGGCCGCGGGTAGTCGTTTTGGACGGTCTCGACGAGTTCTATCATGCCGCGCGTCTTTGAAAGCACATATCCTGTATTGCCCGCTCCGACGTGGCATTGCGAACAAGCGACGTGCGCGTGCGGCGACCGCTGATAGGTCATGAACTCTGGCGTCATGGAGTGGCAAGACGCGCCGCAGAATGACACCGCGTCCGTGTAGACATAGGCCTGTTGCCCGCCATAAATCGCGGGAATCGAGAGAATTGCCGCTCCGATCGCAACACCCAAAAGTGCCTTCCTTTCGGCGGCCAGGTTCAGGTCCCACTTGGGGTAGCGCGCGAACGACAGCGGCTTGTGCATTCGCCACCGGATCCACTGAAAGTACATGCCAATCAGCACGACTACAACGCCAACAATCACGAACATCGGCGGAACGAAAAAGATGACAAGATCTCCATAAGGTTCAGTGAGCGCGCCGCCTCCGATGGTGTGATACGCAGTTAGAACGGCGAACACTAGGACACCGACAGCGGCGATTCCCGTTCCCACATAACTGGTCCAGTTACGATAGAGCGTCAATGGGCCAGGACCGGGACGGGACTTCGCTGTCTTCCCGGCACGCTCCTCCTCTGGCGTGCCGCTGGGTAGCAACTCGTAGCGCTTGACGAAGTTTTGGGCGTCCAGATTCTTCGTAATCTCACGGCGCAGTTCGCCGGCGGCCACAAATTTCCATCCCGAGAAGATACTGTCCAGCAGTCCACTTTCTTCTTCGAGCGAAACAAGAATCGACGCATAGACATGAAAGATGACAAAGGCGAAGAAGACGAACATCAGCGAATAATGAATCAGGCGAAGATAAGGAAGTTCGATAAGTAGCGGCAACCAACCGATGAACTGGTGCAGGACGGGATTATGCAAAACCTGGTCATATAGAGCGAGGCCAGTCAGGATCTCGACCCCGATCAGCAGGTAAATGACGAAATACGACAGCGCGGCAAGCGGATTGTGGCCCACGCTCATGCCCGGATCGAATCGCAGGAACGAGTAAAACTCGAGCATGTCTCCGATGCCCCGCCATTGCTCGCGGCGGATGGGAATGTAAGCCGACCACCTCGACCAGAAATTACCCCTGAAAAACCAGTAGAGCCGTAGAATGAACGCCGCGGTCAGCACGAACCCTGACACTACGTGAGCGAATCGCATCTTCGCCATCACGAAGGCCGCGCTACCAGAAGAGACCAGAAATGGGCGGTGGATATAAAAGCCGGTGAAGGAAAGCGAGATAAAGGCAAAGAAAATCAGCCAGTGAGCTACGCGAACGGGCTTCTCCCAGACGTAGGTACGGACCAGTTCCGTTTTCGAAAGGCGTGACAAGCCCGACGCTGGCGACTTAGTTCTCCGCACCGCTGTTTCCTATCTCGTCCCGGCGCGATGACCAAGCGCGGGAGCGGACTCTGGTTAAGGTTTCTCCGGTGGTCCTTCGCGCTCTACCAGGCTGTCTCCGCGGGCGATCTCGGTTGGGCCGCCACGCGGCTCCTCTCCGTGTGGGCGCATTTGCGCTCGGCCCATGCTGGCGATCCCGTGCAAGCCCACAGCGGTTGCCATGCCGGCCGTCAAATAAAGACCGAGTTTCCCCGCGTCGACGTCTACGCCGAATCCCGGCACCGATGGCAGTCGCTTGTAGAAGGGTGACTTCGTATCCCAAAAGCGATGCGAAGCACAAGCAATGCATCCATGGCCCGACTTTACGGGCCAACTAGTCCCGTCATTCCAGCGAACGGTGGGGCAGTTGTACGTTGCTTCCGGACCCTTGCAGCCCATCTTGTAAAGGCAATAACCTTTGCGGTGCCCTTCATCGCCCCACTCCTCAACGAAACGGCCCGCATCATAGTGAGCACGCCGCTCGCACTGGTCGTGAATGATATTGCCGTAAGCAAATAACGGGCGGTTGTACTGGTCAAGGGCAGGAAAGTCGTGGAACGTCAAATAATGCACAAGGACGGCCGCGGTATTGGCAGGATTGTGGGGGCACCCGCCCAAATTGATAACCTTCACGCCCGGGACCGCCTCCTGCAACCCCACAGCGCCGGTCGGATTTGGATTCGATCGAACCAAACCTCCATCCCAGGCGCAGGCACCTACTGCGATGTTGACTGCCGAATTCGTGCAAACGTGATTCGCGATTTCGAGAGCAGTCTTGCCTGCGATCGTGCAGTACACACCACCGTCCGCGGTTGGAATCGCACCTTCCACAACGGCGATGTACTCACCCTTATGCTCCTGAACGACTCGTTCGAGGGCGGCTTCGGCCTGTTTGCCCGCGCCCGCCATGATCAGTTCGTGGTATTCCCAAGAGAGAAGGTCAAGCACGAACTCGGTAACCGTCGGGTTGCTGGTGCGGAGCATGGATTCCGAGTTGCCGGCACAATCTTGAAATTCGAGCCAGACCAACACGGGACGTCTCGCCTGACTGAGGGCCGTTTCGACCGCCGATACGTATCGCGTTGGGAGTGCCAGCGTGGCGACCATCAACTGGCAGAACTTGATAAACTCGCGGCGCGACACGCCGCGAGACTTCAAAGCTTGAGGCAGTGGGTTGCGCAGTGTTGCCATATTCGCACCTTTTCTAAATCTCTATGCGTGTCCCGTCCGTGATCACATGACGCTGTCAGTCGCGGCCAACCCTCCCAAAGGGTAACGAGGGTTAAATCGAAGGCGATGCGGTTGCCGGTGGCTCAACAAAACGAACGGCTTCGCTTCGCGCCAGAACTGGTTGCCCACCAAGGCACTCACCCGACTTTGGACATTCGGTGCAGCGAGCTGAAGGCAGCGATTCCGGGTTCAAGCGCGGCTCGGCGCCAAGCCAGTAAAGCCCATTCGCCATCACACAAAACCCAGTCGCGGCAAACCACACCATTGCGCCACCGACGAAGGCCGTAAATACAGTCGCCCATGGGCTGTAGGTGAGCACGATTATCGACGCGACGGAGATGTTGATTCCAACTGCAAGGTAGATGCGGCGCTCCAGATACCAACTGTCTGTCTGCATGAAATAAAATTTCCAGCGAGTTGGTTTGTCTGACCCGAGCATCGGACTGAAGCCAAGCAAACGCAGGACATTACCAACGGGGCAAAACCCCGTAAAGGCGACGTTGATGGAAACGAGGCCCGTAGCGATAACGCCCAAGATCCACAGCCGATTCACCAACAATGCCATCGCCGTGCTCGCCAAGAGAACCACTCCGGCGATCAGCCAGACAGTACGCTCGATGTACCACCGGTCGGTCGGTACTATATAAACCTTCATTGTCAGTCTTCCTTTTGTCGTAAGTGTTCCTGTGAAACCACTCGTTCGAAGACCTCTCCGGTATGTTTGCCAGCGCCCGCCATGATCAGTGAGTGGTGTTCCCAAGAGAGATACAGCACGGATTCATTGGCTCTCGTATTGTTGGTGCGCAGCATCGATTCCGAGGTGCCCGGACAATCTTGAGAGTCGAGCCAAACCAGGACCGTGCTCGTCGTCTGACTGAGAGATTTTCGACTGTCGAACAGAACTTGATAAACTCGCGGCGTGACACCCCGCGAGACCTCAACGCTTGAGGCAGTGAGTTGCGCAGTATTGCCATATTCGCAGCTCTCACGGTAAACAAAAATGTTTAGGACATCCGGCCATCGTCTGTCTGTCCCAAATAGGACACCCTGACGGTGCCTCATGGAGTGGTCGCGTCGGAATGCTGGGACGATGAGTGGACGTTAAGCGAGGTGAGTCACAATTACTCGTGCAGGACGACGCTGAGAAGCGAGCTGTTCACCTGCAACCCCAACCCGCCCTTGTAATCGATGAAGCCGAGCTTTCTAAACTTGTTCATGAAGTAATTCACTCGCTGACGGGTGGTACCAACCATTTCCGCCAGAGTCTCCTGACTCACGCTTGGAATCACTTCCTCAGGGTGGTCCTTCTTTCCGAAGCGTGACAGTAACAAGAGCGCTCGTGCCAGCCGCTTTTCGCTCGAATTGAATAATTGATCGACCAGATCCGCTTGCGTCCGATTGTGTCGTTCGACCATGTACCCAATAAACACGTCGGCCAACCTCTGTTCCTTGTGAAGCGTGCGCAGCATCAGTTCCCTGTCCATTCTCAGAATCGAGCACTCTGTAATTGCTGTAGCCGTTGCTAGGCGGAGGGGCTGATCTGAGGCGAGGCATGCCTCGCCTACGAAATCGCCCGGACCGAGCAGTGCGATGGTGGCCTCCTTGCCCTGTTTCGAGAGCACGGTGAACTTCACCCTCCCCTCCTGGATGTAGAACACAGCGTCCGCGCGAGCTCCTTGCCAAAAGATGGCTTGTTTCGGACGATAGTGGACAACAGTCCCGCCGACGGCAATATTCGCTAGGAAAACTCTTGGGTCAAAACGTTTGGTTTGTTTTCTTGGGGCTCGCCCTTTTCGTGCTGGTAACCTGCGAGAAGATGGCATACACGAAGCTCCAGGAAGCCCTGATGGCTCACATTTTATAGCTATTTCTTGCCACCTCTCAAGGAGTAGGGAGCTCCGATGGGTTTCTCGTTCACGATCGAGCGGAGGTCACGCGTCTTCCACCGCCCTCTTCGCGTTACTATAGCTTCACCCTGTTCGCTCTACGTGGGGTGTCAGAATTTCGTTCTCGGCAAACGGTGACCTATGCTTCTCTTTCACTCGTGCCGCTCGCTCGTTCCTTTCCTCCGACTCCTGATCGTTGTGGCGTTGCTGCTGTTCGCTTCTCCTACTCGAGCCGACCTTCACCAGCATCCCGTCCTTCTCCCCGCCAATGTAGATCCCTCCAAATGTCTTGCGTGTCACAACGACAAGGCCGCAGGGAAGTACGTCCACACCGCTATCTCCATGGGCTGCACCACCTGCCACGCAGTTGCCAACGTGAAAGGCGCCACCTACATCACTCTTACCTCTCCTAGCAATCAACTCTGCTTTACCTGCCACACAGTGTCCACTGACACCGTCCAGCATCCTCCGTACAAGGAGGGCAACTGCGTTTTCTGCCACTCTCCACACGCCAGTAATTTCCCAGCCCATCTGTACGCCTCTCCGCAGGACGTCTGCATGGCCTGCCACGTCCGCGGCCTCATGAAGGTGAATCGCAAGGCGCACACCCTCACTCTTTCTTGGGGAACCACAATTCCGTTCAAGGAAATGGATTCCTGGTTCTACCTAAACCTCGACAAAACTCACAAGCTCAATCACCCCGTCGAAGGGCATCCGGTTTCTGGCCCTAACGTCGCGCTTGGCAAGGACGCCCCTCCCATCACTTGCCTCACCTGCCACGAGCCCCACCACTCCACCGTTTCCAACCTCATCCTGCCAAAATACAAAAACACCACGTCTCTTTGCATGTCCTGCCACCACTTCCCATTCTGAATGTTCCCACGTAGGCGTAGACTGACGACCACAGATTTACGACCGGGTTAACTGGAGAAGCTGAGGGAGCGATTGCGCATGGAATATGGAATTGCAACCAGGCAAAACGCCACAAGATCGATCGACACGCGGATTTTGGGGCGTGATCCGGTGGATCCGGCTGTGGGGCACGATTTTTGGGCTCAGCGGAGTGGCACTGGTCGCACTGACAAACAAAGCGGTTATCTGGTCGAGTTCGAATGCGTTTGCGGGACGTTCTGCGATTCTATGACATGGGCTTCAGCGGGGTACCATCAAGGGCCGCACTTCATAAATGGCTCCGGTGTAGGCGCAAGCTGCGGGCAATGCCATATCCCTTACGACTCCAGTCACGCGGCGGCGACCGAGTACGTGAAGATGCTGCTGTTTAAGGCGGCCCGCGGAGCAAAAGATTTTTGGAATGAGTCGCACAAGACCATTGCGACGAGGGAAGAATGGGAAAAGCGACGACCGCAATTGGGAGCAGAGTTCGATAGCTATCTGCAGGCGCACAATTACATTACCTGTCGCGGTTGCCATGTGCTCGACGCGTTTGGCGGACCTCGAAGTCAGATGAAAGTGCTGATTCACAAGGACATCATCAAAGCCAATGATGTGGGTTGCCTCCGGTGTCACCGGGATGTCGGCCATGTGTATGAGCAGCCGGTAGCGAAAGTCGGCGGCTGGTATACGACCGAGCAGGCAGGGTCGGGCGAAAAAAAGACAACCGGCAGTTTGGAGTTCTGAAAACCCTCGGACTGTCGTCCGCACTAAACCAACTCCTTCATCACGTGACGCAATTTATCCACTGAGAATTCCTTTGAGCCGCAGAAGTCGATGACCCTCTGTTCGGTCTCCCGCAGCTTGGCCGCAACCGCCGGAATCTGTGAAGCAACGTTTTTGGGAACGCTCAACAGTCCGGGGCGGTCGCCGTGTAACAGGGCGCCGGGCTGCACTTCAAGATTGCCAATCTTGACCGCACATCCAAAGTCGAAAATGTGGGCATAAGCGTGGGGTACAGCTACGTCTCCGGCGAACAGGTGCAACCCCAATTCCCGGACGGACGGTAGTTGCCGAACCGCGCCATTGGTCACATACCCGACACAACCGAGCGCTCTTAAGATGGCTGCGTGCATATTTCCAACAAAGGCCCCCCAGGCCGGGTAGCCTGTCCATGTCTTCTACGACCACGATTCGCGGCGGTGGTACCTTGAGAATGTTGTTCCACCACTCCGTACGGTCGTGATAAAAGCTTCCGGCAATGGGGGGATCGTCGGTACGAAGACGAGCCGTGGCAGCGTACCCGACCATGGGTGGAAAATCTTCGAACTTGCATCGAACACGGGCCTCGGCGAAGCCAGCATTCCGCAACCTGATGTCAAAGGTCTCGATCGCGTTGGAAACAGTGCAAGTGTCTAGACGCCGGAGAGCATCGAGAACATCCTCGTCAATAAAACGTTCACTCGTCATGTCCATCCCTTCGCCACCACGTCAGGTCATTTCGCGCGTCGTGATGTTGTGGATAGATTAGTAAACAATCAGAGCCGCTCGATTGCTGCCCAGCTGATCAGGCGTTTAGACCTTTAGCTCTAGCGAGTGATTTTCCGGCCATTATATGCTGCGCGGTGCGATAATCTTCGCAACGTTCAGAGGGAGCCATGCCGAAATACGCAGAGCTAAAGGGTAAGAAGGTCGTCATCAAGCCGTCATGGTACGATCGGCCAACAATTGGCACAATCGTCGCGGCGGAAGATGAAGGCCTTTGGCTCACCATGGAAATGGGAGTATCGCCCTCCGAATTCTCGATCGAACTTCCCAAAGCCGTCCAGACCAGAATCTCTGCGCTTAACAACGGCGTGTACTTTATTCCGCTGTCACACATCCACTACGTTCTTACTGAGCGCTCATCGCCCGCGGGAAAAAAGTAGGTAGTTAGGTTAGCGTTCGACTGTCTTCGATGGATTTCAACGCTCCTTTTCACTTTTCACGTTCGCAGTCTGAATTGGAGCGGCCTTGAAATATCCGTAATACGTCTCGTCCGCTTGCGATTTCCGTGTGAAAAAGAAGAGGACTTTCGCCTGTGATCTCATGGCAAAGTGCTTCGGAAGCCAGACGCCGTCTGCCACAGGCATTTTTTGCAGCTCAAAGTGCGTACCCGGCTCCACCTGCGCGAGAAAACCTCCAAAAACAGGGAGAGTCTTCACTCGCGGACTTATTTCATGCCCAACTCGCCATCTCGTACTGTCGGACAACCCCGTAGCACTCGCAGGCGGAGTCTTCAAGTTTCTTGCGGTTCACAATCTTCACTGCGCCACGGGTGTACTCGATGAGCTTCTTCTTCTGCAAAACACCAGCTGCCAAGCTCACAGTAGGTCTATCTGTCCCTAGCATCGTTGCGAGAAAATCATGAGTGATGGGCAGCGACCCTGAATCCACTCTATCCTGAGTCATTAGCAACCACCGCGCAAGGCGCTGCTCAATATCGTGCAGCCGATTACACGCCGCTGTTTGTGCAACCTGAATACTCCGAACTACTGCATATCGGGACAACTTCAATTGAAGGCGTGGAGCGGATTCCAAAGTATTTTGCAAAGCTCCGACCGCGACCCGAAACCCATCCCCCGTGATTTGTACCACCGCTTGAAGCGTGCTCCCTCTCAGGCCAACAGCGGCCGGTGTTCCTGTAAAGCCCTCATTTCCAACTATGCCAGCTTCGGCCGTTCTTCCATCTTTCATTACGACTACAAGAGAAATCAAACCTCGATTCGGGAAAAAAGCAAATTCTAGCTTTCCGCCGGCCTCGTGAAGCACGAGGTGGTTGGGCAAGCTGACGTATTCGAGATGAGGACGAAGTGAGCCGTAGTCGCTATCGGAGATCGATAGAAGTATTAGGTTGCTGACTGGTTTGCCTTCGGTATTCGTCCGCTCGCAAGGCTGGGAATGAACTCTTCGGTTTTGGAACACGAGACAGGAAGTCTGATCGGGCATCGTGAACCCCCTCTCGAGACCTATCAACACTATGCTGGATATGACCCTGATACTGAGCAATACTGAACGCTTCAAGACGCACCGAACGTGACCAACAGCTAAAGCGATTCCGCAACTTCAAACGAGGCCCCGAAATCGGGCCTGCGAACGAACATAACTCTTCCATGTATGTGGGATGCCCAACAGCCATCAAAATCGGCGTGTGATATTACTGCTTTGAGGCTTGGGATCAGACGCCACAATCGGTCAAAAGCGCGATCCCGACTCCAAAGTGATTAGCCCATGATGCTCGCGGTTGAAAGACGTACACCATACCAGATGACTGGGACGAGCACGATGATATTGCGGTAGGGTCGAGTTGTCCGATGGCCGACTGCGGTGAGTTGGCGGTTGCCTACAGGTCAACGGACGGCGTGGAACGTGACCATTCCGAGCCATGGGAGTTCGCGTGCCCGCGCTGCGGAATCGACTTTACCGTTCCTGAAGATGAACTAATTTTTCAGTCGGTGCCCAAGAATTGGCTATTGGCGAAGGTTCAAGCCGCATAGCCGGGTGGCAAGGAAGCGTCAACAGAGACCGTCAACGATTACCTGCACAAGGAGTGACATCACAATGAAGCCTACGCTCACAACACCCACTCCCCTAAGGACAACCAGACAAACAACCGAATCTACCAGTGATATTCAGGAGCAAATCCGTCGTCGTGCTCACGAACTGTACGAGCAACGCGGGAGAGAAGATGGATACGAACTAGACGATTGGCTGCAAGCAGAGTCGGAGGTGACTCAACAGAAGGCAAAGACAGTCGCCGCATAGAACCAGTATTCGCGCAGGGCTCAGTCTTCGAAAAGCTTCCTCCAGCCAAGTGCAGCTTGTCACTATCCCGAGGAGATTTGGCAATGGAATCCCCCACTGTTTTGTGCATAGACGACCGTCCACAAGTGCTGGAGCTTCGCAAGGCGACGCTAGAATCTCGTGGTTATTGCGTCAAGACCGCGTCGAGCGGCTACACCGCGATGAAGATGTTGGAGGAAACGTCGGTGGCCGCGGTTCTGCTGGAGTACAAACTGGACGGCATGGACGCGGAAGCCGTAGCCTGCCATATCAAGCAACGGTTTCCCAACCTGCCGATCATCCTGCTTTCCGCGTACTCCGAGTTGCCAGAGCGAATCCTGTGGTTGGTGGATGAATACGTGATGAAGAGCGAACTGCCGGAAGGGCTGGTGCGGATCATCGAACGAGTGACGCAATCGCAGAGGCTCGCACTGCGATCTAACGAACTTTGCCAGCGTAGCGGGGCAGCAGCGTAATCACCTCGACCTTGAACCAGACCGAAGCGTCGAGGGCGCGGGAAGGTCTGGCGCAACGTCGCGCAGAGTCAGGCGACAACGAACCGTTTGGGCCTTCACACGCTTAGCACCGGGATGTGCGACTCGCGAATGATCGCATAGCCACCGCCGTTGGCCCCCAAGTGACCGCCGGAAGGCATGTGTCCGATGACCAGGAGGTCAGCCTTCGTTTCTTCTGCCGCTCGGTTCAACAGCTCCGGGACATTGCCGCTATCCATGATCACATTGGCCTTCGTGCCCACGTCCTGCTGAAGATTGGCGATCTCTTTGGCGGCGAAGCCGACGATCGTCTCCTTCCACACTGGGTCGACGTGGGATCCGCCGGGACCGTAGATCTCCGCGCCGGCCGTGACGTGGACGAGCGTAAGCGTCGCATCGACGGCTGCGGCCATCTCGGCGGCCCGCGACACGGTATTGCGGCTGTGGTAGTTCAAATCAACCGCGCAAAGAACATTGCGGATGGTGAACTCACGCAGCGGTGCTTCTTCCAGGTGGGCGTCGGTCCAAACCGGACAATCGCTGTCGTGTAGCACTTTTGCTGCCACCGAACCCAGCAGAAAGCGGTAGAACACCCCATGGCCATGCGTGGACATCACGATCAGGTCCACTTTTTCGTCACGAGCTGTCTGCGCGATTTCGCGGGCCGGGTCTCCTCTGAGCAACAAGCGTTTGACGGCAATCGTATCGAGCTCCGACCGCAGCGATTGGTCGAGGTCTCTCTGAGCCCGCTTCATGATTTCCGCATGTAAATCCCCAGTCAGTTCATACCCAATCTCCAGTATGCCGACTGGATAGCTCATTGGCGCTACCACATGCAGCAGTATGATCTCGGAATGAAAATGGCGAGCCAAGAACGCCGCCTGATGAACCACCCTTAGCGAGGTGCTTGAAAAGTCAACCGGAAGAAGAATCTTATTCATTAACATCTCCATTCTGGAATCCTATCCCTCGCAAAATACTAGCTGCAGACGAAATCCGGCGACGGAAAAAACCGGAAGAGGAAGCGCGAAGCGCAGAAGGTTATGGTCATTACACACTCATCCATCCTTCCAACACTTCATTCCAGCAGAGGGCATGCGGGGGCACATCGACTTGATGCCTCCTACGCTCCGGGATTGTGCCAACCGCCGTCCCAAGGAATGATCGCGTCAACCTCTTTCGGCCCCAACTGCTGCGCTTGTAGGGGCGCGCCCGGTGGTGAGTCTCAAGGACTGGATCGACAACCGCCCAGGCGGCCTCAACCGCGTCTTCGCGGATGAAGAGTGTAGCCAAAACAACTCCGAGACCAGGCCGGGGTTTGCTCCAAGTTCATTTGAGCGATTTTATGTGCACATTGTGCGGGCATTTCGAGTCCGCCTTGGCCGCACTGGTCAAACGAGAGACCCCAATTCCGCCTTTACTTCTCTTTCTTTAGCTGCCTGCCGATCGCTTGCAATTCCCGCCGACGCTTCTCCGTGGTCTTGGGATATGCCATCTTGAGATTCTTGAGCACATCGAGGACAATGCGGGAAACAATCAAGCGTGCGTTCTCCTTATCATCGGCGGGAACGACGTACCAGGGCGCGTGATGGGTGCTTGTCGCGTTCAGGCAATCCTCATACGCTTCCATGTAATGCTTCCAGTATTTCCTCTCGTGATTGTCGGAGGGACTGACTTTCCAGTTCTTGTCAGGCTCGTCAATGCGCTCGAGAAACCGCTTTCGCTGTTCTTCGTACGAAAGGTTTAGAAATATTTTTATGATCCGCGTTCCGTTGTGATAAAGGTGGCGCTCCAGGTCAACGATGGAACGATATCGTTCTTTCCAGATGGTTTTCTCGTCGCGCAACTCTTCCGGAAGACGCTGGTTGCGGAGAATCTCCGGATGCACCCGAACGATCAGTACTTCCTCGTAATAGGAACGATTGAATATGCCGATCCGTCCGCGTTCGGGAAGCCGGCACGTCGTGCGCCAGAGAAAATCGTGTTCCAGTTCTTCAGCGCTCGGTTGTTTGAAACTGTAAACCTCGCAGCCTTCGGGATTGACTCCCGACATGACGTGCCGGATGGCGCCGTCCTTGCCGGCTGAGTCCATACCCTGAAAGATCAGCAGCAGCGCATAGCGGTTGGAGGCGTAGTGAAGGTTTTGCAGCGAGCTCACCTCTGCAACGTGTTCGTCCAGGAGTTTCTTATATCCCTCCTTTGAGTTGCAAAAGGGCTTTACAACGGTCGGCAAGTGTCTGAGTTCGATCTTCTTTCCTGGCAGGACACGAAAATTCTTTGAATGGATTTTCATCTTTTCCCTTCGGTGGTCACCAACTGCGTGGGTGCGCTTGGCAACTTCCGGTGCTCAGGGGGAAGTTTACGCAACATCCTTATGTCCCTTCTGATCTTTCCGAGTCTCGCGCTCCGCTTTCTCCCATTCCTCAACTTCGCGAACATCCTCGCGCCCTAGCTCCTCGTAGAGTTCATGGACTCTCTTGACGATCTGCGGCGTCAAATCGGACGGTGTCTTGGCTTCGGGGTTAGACTCGGCTTTGGCTTCAGGCTTCGCTTCGGCTTTGGCCTCAGGCTTCGGCTCGGCTTTGGCCTCAGGCTTCGGCTCGGCTTTGGCTTCCGGCTTCGCCTCGGCTTTGGTTTCCGGCTTCGGCTCGGCTTTGGCTTCAGGTTTTGGCTCGGCCTTGGCTTCAGGTTTTGGCTCGGCCTTGGCTTCCGGCTTCGGCTCAGCTTCGGCTTTCGGTTTCGGCTCAGCTTTGGCTTCATCTTTCCGAATCTCCCGCTCCGCCTTCTCCCAGTCCTGAACTGCTCGACCATCCTTGCGGGCTCGCTCCTCGTAGAGTTCATAGGCTCGCTTGGCGATCTGCGGCGTCAAATCGGGCGGTACGTTGGCCTCAGGCTTCGGCTCAGCTTTGGCTTCTGGCTTCGGTTCGGTTTTGACTTCAGGCGTCACCTCAGTTTTAGCTTCAGGTTTAGACTCGGCCTTGACGGGATCAAAAATCTTATAGGCGAGCAGTTTCACGCGGTCATTGAGGAGGAACCAAGCCAAAGCATAGCCCCAAACGAACGCTGCCCAGCCCCAGCCGAGTGGCGTCATAAACAAACCATAAACAGCAATCAGGGTCGCCACAGTTTGCGTGCCGACCACGGCTATCCATAGAATCCGCGCCGGGCGAATGGACCAGAATGGGCCCCGTGTGCGCGTCAGGAAGATCGTCAAATGTCCGGCCACCGAC
>Ga0208563_1000468_pt1 | contig 35544 bp, 30 predicted proteins | sample June2015DPH_17_1_2_FD_184717 | JGI IMG/M metagenome (GOLD analysis project Ga0208563, IMG submission 184717) | Peatland microbial communities from SPRUCE experiment site at the Marcell Experimental Forest, Minnesota, USA - June2015DPH_17_150... | ecosystem: Environmental > Terrestrial > Soil >... | reverse complement strand
CGGATCGCTTCGTCGGCGTCGTCAACCGGCGACGAAATCACGTACGCGCCGCTCGCCCACTTGCCGAGATCGATCAAGCGGCAGCGCTCGCTGCAAAAAGGGAAGTCCGGGTCGGCGGCGTTTGCCGGCTTTTTGCAAATCGGGCAGCGCAGCTTGATGGGGCGTTTACGCGGCATAAGATGACTGCAGAGAATCCTCTAACTTCTGACCTCAAACGATTTCCGCCACTAAATCATAATCGTGCGCCGCCGTGATGCGACAGCGATAAAATTCTCCCTCTTTCGGCTCGTTCCCGTCGGGATAATCGTTCACGAAAACTTTGCCGTCAATTTCCGGCGCGTGCATTGCGGTGCGGCCTTCGAGCAGCAGGTCGGACTCCGCCGAAGCGCCTTCCAGCAGCAGATCGAATTCGCGTCCGATGAGCGATTTCTTTCTTGCCCGGCTGATCTTCTTCTGGATCGACATCAGCGATTTGCGGCGGCTCTCGATCTCACCCGCAGAAAGCTTCTTGTCATGATCGAAAGCGCCCGCGCCTTCCTGGTCGGAGTAGCCGAAGGCGCCCATCCAGTCGAAGGCCGCTTCTTTCACGAAACCGCAAAGCTCCTCGAATTCTTTTTCGGTTTCGCCCGGGAAGCCGACAATGAACGAAGTTCGCAGAGTAACACTGGGAATTACACGGCGCATTTTCTCGATTGATCGCAAGAACAGGTCGGCGCCGCCCCCGCGCTTCATGCGCTTCAGAACGGTCGCCGAAGCATGTTGCAGGGGGACATCGATGTACGAACAAATATTGTCGTGCGCGGCGATCGTTCCGAGCAGCCGCCCGGTGATTTTATTGGGATAAGCGTAGAGGAAGCGAATCCACTGCAGGCCTTCGACGCCCGCGAGCTCTTCCAGCAGCAGGGCCAGGCCGTCTTTCAGTCCAAGATCCTCGCCGAAGCAGGTCGTATCCTGTCCGATGAGCGTGATTTCGCGCACGCCGGATTGCGCCAATCGCTCCGCTTCTGCGATCACGGATTCGAAACGTCGCGAGCGGAATTGTCCCCGAAGCTGCGGAATGATGCAGAAGCTGCAAGGATGATCGCAACCTTCGGCGATCTTTATATATGCCGAATATGCAGGCGTGGTCAGCACGCGGGGCGTGTGGTCGTCGTAAAGATAGTTGGGCAGTCCGGCGACGGCGCCGTCCCAGGAATCGTGCGCAAAGCGTCCTTGTCCGCGGCGATGATCACCCTCGGCCCGCGAGGTCGTGCTGTTCGAAGTTAGCGTATTTGAAGTTAGAATGTTGAACGGACTCGGCGCGCGGTGTGGTTCCGGCACTCCGGCAGCGGCAAGAATTTTCTCCAATTCGCCGGTGCCGACGACCGCGTCCACTTCAGGAATATTCTTTCGAATCTCATCGTGAAAACGCTCGACCAGGCAACCGGCGACCACCAGTCTCTTCGCCTTGCCACCCGTCTTGTGGCGGGCCATTTCGAGGATCGTATCGATGGACTCCTGTTGCGCGCTGCCGATAAATGAGCAGGTATTCACCACGATGACGTCGGCGTCCTCCGCATCGGGAGTAAGCTCGGCCCCAGCCTGGGCCAGCATGCCCATCATTACCTCACTGTCGACGAGGTTCTTGGGACAGCCGAGGCTGACAAAACCTATCTTGGCCGGGGCAGTCTGCCCCGAAGTCGCGGATATGCTTTTCTTTGCGGGCATTGGGACGATTGACGATAATGATCAGCAGGAAACAGATCTAAACAATTTTAGCATCCTGCATGGCCCCGTCCGCGCCCTGCCGGACGCCGGAACCCTGGCACCAAGGAGAGTACCTTGTCTTTATCTTTTCCGCCGATCCGGGCGACCCGTGCTAATCTTATGGATACAAAAACTGCACCCCTCAATACTCCGGAGGAGAGATGTCGGCTAAACGTCTCGCGGTTCTGGTTGTGCCAGTTTTAGTTCTCGTTTCCAGCGCTTTGGCGCAGGACTCCAGCAATTTGGCGGAAGTCAATGAGCTTTCCCTCACGGCGGGGCGAACTTTTGTCAGCACCCAGACGGTGCCGAGTACGGGCTTGCCCATTCATTTCGGAAACGAGGAGACGGTCGCGTTCAATTACGGTCGCCTGCTCAAGAGCCATAAGATTTTCGGACTGTATGCGGAATTGCCCGTAGCGATGTATTTTCGGATGGACCTAAACTACCACCTCGGAACGACTCCCAAGGATGTCGGGGCGCTGTTCGCTACTCCGTCCGTGCGTTTGAACTTCTTTTCCGGCCAGGGAGTCACGCCGTGGGTTAGCGTCGGCGGCGGCTATGGCCGCTTCCGAGAGGCCCCGCTTACACTTTACGAAAAGCCGAACCTTGGGCCAACCGGCACCAATACCGGCGTAGTCCAGTTCGGGGCTGGATTAGATGTGTGGATATGGCACCGATGGGGCGCGCGGTTCGAAGCGCGCGATTTCTACTCCGGAGTTCCCGACCTGAACGTCGATACCGGAAGAAGCCGTCAACACAATTACTACGTAGGTGTCGGCGTCGCGCACCGCTTCTAGGAACGTGTGGGGACGGGCGCCCTCGCGAGCCTGCCGCCGAAGCCCCGAGCGAAGCCGAGGGGGAAGTCGAAGGGTCCAAGCCGGGCGCACCGGGGTGGCGCAGCTCGGCATCTGCCTGTGGTCACCGCAACTCCGGATTCGCTTCTAACTGGCCGCCACGCGCTTTGCCGTTTTTTTGGAGTTCGCCGCTTCGGTGGCAGTGATGTCCTGGAAAAGTTCGGGCAGGCTCTGGGCGTCGCCCACCGACTTGCCGAAACGCGCGGATTCGTAAGCGCGCGTAAACCTGGCGACCTTCTTCTGCAGTGCCGCTTCCTGAATGGCCGCGACGAAATCCAGCGGTGTCTGCGACAGCGACTTGCGCCAGCCCAGCCGTGCCATGCGGCTCACCATCCGGTCATACCAAAGCGCAGCCGATTCGCGCGGGGCGCGCTCCGGATGCGCCCGCAGGCTACGGTTACGTAGGCCCCTGACCAGGTGCCGGAGATTCAGCAGCGCGATCTGTACTGCCGCGAACGCGATGAGCCCGCTCAACCATCGCACAGGGAAATTGGTGAAGTGGTCGCGAGCGCGCCGTGCCGCCCGCAGCATGGCCCGATGCTGCCGCCCAATCCACCGGAGAGCTTCGTCAAAGAACTGCCGGCTGCTGGCAGCCGTATTCTTCCCCAAAGTGCGCTGGTGGCTGACGTCGTAATTGATAACCCATTCGCGCCAAAAAGATGCGGCCGCATCCACATAGAGTTGCATCCGCGACCAGCCAGTCCGCGCCGGCAGGCTTCCCGCCGGAGTCGGATCAAAACTAATCCAACCAGATCCGGGGAAGTAAGCCTCAACCCACGAATGGGCGTCACTGGCCCGCACCACATACTGGCCGGTGAGGTCATTGTATTCACCCCCGCGGAACCCCGTCACAATTCGCGACGGGATACGCAAAGAGCGCAGCATCACCGCCATCGAACTGGCGAAATACTCGCAGTGACCGTGCTTTCTCTCGAACAGGAAATTGGCCAGTGGATCCTGCGGCAGGCTGCGGGGCAGTTCCAGCGTGTATCCGAAGTGTGTCGATAGATACTGTTCCAATGCGACTGCCTTGTCATAGTTGCTGGCAGCTTGCCCGGTGATTTCCTCGGCCAGCTTCGAAATGCGAACGTCGAGCGGCGGCAGTTTCAGGTACCTGTCCATGCCGGCGGGCACGGTGTTCGCCGCTACACGAAGCCCGTCGTTGTCGATCTCCGGCAATTGCGACTCAGCTTCGTACTGATTGATCGGATGGTCGGCATCGAGGTCGTAGACAGCTCCCCCGGCGTCCATGCTCACCTGCCGGAAATTTCCCGTGAGACTCTGTGGCCTTTCTGCCAGAAAAAAGACGTTGGTTCCAATCGGCTCCATCAGGACGCGATAACGAATGGATCGGCTCGCGGCCACAGATGCGCCGCGCAGGTCCACCAAAGGCGCCAGCCGATAGCTTCCATCTCCCGCCGGCCGCAGCTGGGTTTGATCGAACGAATTCGTCCACTCTCTGCCGTCAAAAGCGCTCAACGCCATCCCACGCCACTTCAAGTCGTAAGCGCCTTGCAGATCGTTCTGGATCTCGATGTGCATAACCACAGCGCTGGACTGCTGAATCTGGCCGATGCGGCCCAGTTGCACGCGATCCGTGAAGCCAGTGGAGACATCGCTGGTCGGAGCGTAAGCGCTGAGGTAGCGTGAAGAAATGCGGGGAAGAATGAAGAAGATCAGGAAACTTCCGGCCAGAATCATCAGCATGAGCGCCGGAGCGATCGCCAGCAGCCCGTAGGCCATGGGCCGCGCGGGAGAGGCAACGCGTGGATCTTGTGCGTGCGTTTGCTCGCTCGAGACCGAGTGCTGCATTTCCATCAGGACAAAAGTGACGACTGCAACCAGCAGGAAGCCCGCAAAAGAAAGCAGAAAGACACTGCCGACCGTAAGCACGGCGGCCGCCAGCACCATCAGAAACGAAAGCACCGCGAGCATGTAGTGGTCGCGCGTCCGCTGCAACGAGAAGAGCCGGACGACCATCGCAAAGAGTACAAGGTGAACGGTTGCCGTTAGAAAGCTGCGCGAAAGAAAGAAGTAATCCGCGAGATAGATGACAACGTAAATCAGCGTCAGCAAAGTGGTCCAGCGTTCCGGGATCGCAAACTCGCGCCGTGTTAGAAGTTGGACTCCGCGCAGCGCCAGCGCCAGCCCAACGAGAATTACTGCCGGAAGATCGAGCCCTCCGGTCGAAGCCAGAGCGCCGAAGCCACTGAGCACGAGCAAGTAAAGCGCCACATCAAAGTAGCGCTCAATGGTTTTGGCCATGATGATCCCGCCCGGCTTGATGGAGGCTTCCGTCACGATAACTTCTATTCTTGGCGAAACCAGCGCGGAAGGGAAGTGTCGGCGGTAACAAGTTGATCTTCGGGCCGAAACAGCGCAATGCGAAGGGTCGTTGTGTCTGGCACTCGCTCCTCCGTCTAGAATGGAAAAGTATCGCGCCGAGAGTGTATAGGAGGTGTACTCGTGCAGATCAATGCTTTGCTTGCCGCTCATGGCCGGATTGTCAGCGTCATTGTGTTCGCACTCACTTTCACTACATTTTCGGCGGAACAGATGGGCTCCCAGCATCCCCGTCCGAAGGTGGTTGCGCTGGACGCTTCCGTAAAGGACTACTTGAGCGTGCTGAATGGGCCACCGGAGAGCGTGAGCATGAAGTCCGGGTATGTCGTGCTGAGTCCTGGAAAGTCGGTAGGCAAGCACAGCACCGGACACCACGAGGAACTGCTGGTGGTCTTGGAGGGCGCTGGTGAGATGCTTTTTAAGGATGGTTCGAAGCTGCCAGTCAAGGCAAACTCCGCTGTCTATTGTCCGCCGGAAACCGAGCACGACGTGATGAACTCTGGCAGCCAAGTGTTGCGGTACGTGTACGTAGTGGCAGAAGTGCGGTAACGAGCGTCGCTCGCTTCTGCAATTCATTTGGCGTTTACAATACCTGCCTATGGACTACCTTTTGAAAACTGAACCGGCTGTGTATTCCTTCGCGGATCTCGTGCGGGAGAAGACGACGATTTGGGATGGGGTGACGAATCCAGCGGCGGTGAAGCATCTGCGCGAGATGAAGCCGGGGGAGCGGTTGGTGATTTACCACACCGGGTCCGGAACGAAAAAAGACGAGAAGAGCGCGGTAGGGACGGCGTCGGTGGCAGCCGTGGATGCGAGCGATCCCAGGAATCCGCAGGTGAAGATCAAGGTTGGGAAGCCGATCGCAAAGGCGAAGACGCTGGCGGAAATCAAGTCGCGGGCGATTTTTGCGGAGTCTCCGCTGGTGAAGCAGGGACGATTGAGCGTGGTGCCCCTGACGGCGGCGCAGTACGCGTGGCTGGTGGGGGAGTAGTCGACTTTTCGCGTGCCTTGGCGCCCCAGTCACTCGCCGGAAAAAGTCGCCGGTCAGGTGGTCAGCTTGATGACTGTCCCGAGAATGATGAGTGCAGCATCCGCCAAGGCCGTAAAGAACAGAGCCAGCGTGAACTGGCCAATGCCTCTCAGATTCTGTGGCGCGACCTTCGAACGACGGCACACGACGGTGTGCGCCCACTCATCTCCGTGCCGCTGCTGCTGTGGACTTTTCTGCATATTGAAATAACCGATCAGGCCGAAGAAAAATGCGTCGATAATGTAGGCAAAGGACCGGACCCAAGCCGAGCCCGGACGGCAGGGCGAGCCATCTTCCTGGACGACGACCATGGAAAGCAGGAGTTTGCCGGGCGTGCTTCCGTGAAACCCTTCGCAGATTGCTTCAAAAACAATAGAGCCAAGCAGCGCGAAAGTGAACAGTGCGATCCCACCAGGCGTCCGATGTGCGAGCAGAACCCGGACGGAGGTGTGCTGTAAGGCTGCGACAATCGCCAACATGATCCCAACCAGGAATCCCCCGCAGAAACCAATGAAGTAATGGACAGTCAGGTCGATGCCGCAGGCCGCTACGCGGGGCCAGAAGCTCACGCCAGGCAAACTTCCGGGTTGTCCAAGGTAGGAGTCGAGGGCAGCAAGATGGATACCTTCTGCTTCTGGTGACAGGTCGGGCAACGGTGTTATCGACATGAGGGCCTATCTTGGCTTTTTGAGGGCCGCAGCGAGCCCTCGTTCCTGAGCAATGTATACGGGTGCGCAGAATTGCGCAACAAGGAAAAGTGAGCATTGGGCGCCAGTTACGTCCTCACTAACCGTTCGCTGCAATCGGATTCCGGGCAGGCGTAGGTCACGTGATTGCGCTGGCGGTCGAAGCTGATGATGAACATGGGGCGTCCGTGGCGCTCGCAGGTGGGCTGGCCGGGGGTGAGAACGGGCGCGTCTCCGCGCTTGGGCGTGGCGTAGCCGATGCGCTCGCCGAAGCAGCGGTGGCAGAACTTGTCGGTGCAGCGAAAGAATTCGATGGAATAGTCGGCGTTGTAGGGAGCGAGCGCGGGCTCCATGGTGCGATAGTGCTGGTCGCAAAGGGGCAGAAGGTCCGTCCGCATGCGAAGCGAGTTTAGCACTTTAGAAAGAATCCGGAGGGAGTGCGCGCTCCGAAGGCCCGGCGAGAAACGGCGCTGCACGCAACATCCGGATCGCGTCAGCCGATGTGGCGCAATGCGTCGACGATGCCCAGGTGCGAGGCGCGATAGGATGGAATGAGGCCGCTGACCAGCCCTACGAAGGCTGCGACCACCATGGCGACCGCCGCAGTCGCGGCCGTCATGTGCATCGAGACCGGCAGCCCGATTCCGGGGCGCGCCATGAACAGAATGGCTCCAGTCGCGAACGCGACGCCGATCAACCCTCCGATTACCGAAATGGCGATCGATTCGCTTAAGAGCAACTCGAGGATGCTTCCGCGGGTAAAGCCGAGCGTGCGGAGCACGGCGACTTCGCGAGTGCGCTCGCGGATCGACATGGCCATGGTGTTGGCGCAGACCAGCAAAGTGGTGAAGAGTACGGCTCCGCAGATGCTGAGGATGAATGCTTTGACGCTGCCGAGAGTGTTGATGAAATCGAGTTTGAACGCCTGTTCGCTCTCACTCCTAGTTGGAACCGGACTCCCGTGGAACATGTCGTCGATGGCGCGGGCTACCCTGGGCACATCTTCAGGAGTATCAACGCGAGTGAAGTAGAAGAAGGTATTGTCTTTAAACCATCCGACAGATTCTTCCAAGTACTTAGTGTGGAAGTAGAGATTGCTGGACGGCGGATCGATGGCGTAGATGCCACGCACCGTCAGGTCGAGATTGGCGGAGAAGGTGGTGCCCTGCAGGATGATGTGGTCGCCGATCTTCCAGTGGTGTTTTCTGGCAAGGTCAACATCGACGACGCAGCCCGTGCGGTCGCGCTTCCAGGCGGCGAGCTGGTCGGCGGGCATCGCCTTGTCGGCGGCGACGTCGAAATACTCGTCCGGGTCGGTGGCAAACTGCGCGAAGTAGTTTTCCGGCTTGTCGTCTTTATACGTGCCCCCGAACCACGACATGGGGACGACATGAACGACGCCGGGAACGGTGCGAATCTTGTCGCGATAGTAGATGGGAAGAGGGTTGGCGAACGAGACCTTGTGACGGGTCATAATGCGAAGCGCGGAGTCGGGCGCTCCCTTGTCAATGTAGAAGGTACGCCAGACACAGAGCATGATGCAGAGCAGCAGCAGAGAAAATGCAATGCTGGCGACCGTCAGCAGACTGCGCCGCTTGTTGCGAAACGCGGACTTGGCGACGAAGCTGGCGAGGGTCATGGCGACAAGAGCATTCTACAACGCCAAAAGGACTGTAAGTTGCGCAAGTCGGAATCTTGCTGGTGGAGAGCCGGACGTCCACGCTCCACCGGGCGAGACGCCCGTTCCTGAACGAGCGAACCTCAAGCGCTCAGTTTGCGGAGAAATTCCTGCTCGTCCATGCGGTATTTAAAAGCTTCTTGGCCGTTCATGAAGACCACTGGGACCTCGTCGTTATAAAGCCGCCGGATTTCGGCGTCGGAGTCTACGTCGATTTCACGCCAGGTGAAGCCTCCACGCTTGTGCAGCTTGACGAGGCTTTCCTTGACGATTTCGCAGAGATGACATCCCTTGCGGGAGTAAACGATAACTTCCCGTGGCTGTGTCATCCGAAGGAGTGTAGCAGTTTGGTTGCGGGGTTTCCAAGATCTGGAGAGCCGGACAAAGACGGGCGTAGAATCTCGGAATGATGACGATAACGACGAACGGACGGGCACTTTCTGGAAGGACGTTGCTGGTGACGGGAGCGGCGAAACGGCTGGGGCGCGCGATTGCTTTGGCCGCGGCCGAAAACGGCGCGGACGTGGCCATTACTTTTCGCGAGTCGGCGCGCGAGGCGCGGGCCGTGGTGGAAGAACTGGCGCAGTACGGCGTAGAGGCGCTGGCGGTGCGGTGCGATATTACCGATGAGAAGAGTGTGCGGGAAACGGTGAAAGAAGTGGCCCGGGAACTGGGCGGGATCGACGTGCTGGTGAATAACGCCGCGAATTACGAGACCGTGAAGTTTGAGAAGATTACCGTAGCGAAGTGGGATGCGATTTTTGCTTCGAATGCGCGCGGACCGTTTCTGGTGTCGCGAGAGGCGCTGCCGTATTTGAGAAAGCGCAGAGGCCGCATCGTCAATATGGGTTCGCTGGGCGGGTTGCGGCCTTGGGCGACGCATGTGCACTATTGTTCGTCGAAGGCGGCGGTGCACATGCTGACCAAAGTGATGGCGAAAGCGCTGGCGCCGGAGATTGCGGTGAATGCGGTGGCTCCGGGGATGATTGAGCTGGGGGAGAAATCGGCGGCGGCGTTCATGAGGAAGATGGCGAAGCAGACGCCGATGCGGCGGAATGGAACGGCAGCCGACATTGCCGCGGCAGTGATGTTCTTCGCGACGGCTCCGCAGTATATTACCGGGCAGGTGCTGGCGGTAGATGGCGGCCTGGGCTTGTAGCGGCTCGGTTTTGACCTTGCTTTGAAGGGGTGCGGCTTCAGCCGCGCCGTAAGTGCCACGTTATGGATGCGCCTTTAGGCGCTGAGGCCCGAGATGGAAATTTTCACCGCGGGCTCGAGCGATTTGTTTTCCCGGCTTCTATTCACGTATCTTTCTTTTTCGACGTTGACCATTCTTATGACTCGAGCCAATCCGGGCGTGTGCTCTCTTTTTCTGGCACTCTTTCTGACAATGTCTCTGGCAGTTCCCCTTGCTGTCGCACAAGATCGCCCGCAGGAAGGCGGTCATGAGATCGAGGTTTGGACTGGTGGCGGGCGCTCGGTTCCCGGCGGGACCAAGGATACGAGCGTGTGGAACGCGGGAGTCCGTTATGGGTGGATCCTGACGGCGCCGCACGGGCCGGGTTTTCTCAACGGTCGCTTCGAGCTTGCGGTGGACGCGGTGCCGGCGTTTGTTGTATTCCAGCCGGCAAACACCGCGTATGGGGCAGGGGTGAACCCGGTGGGGCTGAAATGGATTTTTGCCACGCGCGGACGTGTCGCTCCGTACGTCGAGTTGAATGAAGGAACGCTGTTTACGACACATGAAGTGCCGTCGGGAACTTCGACGGTAAACTTCACGTCGAGCGCGGCGTTTGGGCTGTATTTTCTCGGCGATCATGCATGGTCGGTCGATGTCCGCTACATGCACATTTCAAATGCCGGGCTGACTGTGCCGAATCCGGGCGTGAATACGGTGCAGGTACGGTTGGGATTCGGGAAATTTTTCGGGAAGAAGTAGCGAGAGCGTTTCCCGTAGAGACGCGGCTTGCCGCGTCTGAGGCGGGACAAGCCGCGTCTCTACACTCTAATCAAAAACTAACGTTGATGGGATAACGCGGTAGAGGTTTGCCTCGGTTCGGCGCGACGTCCGCAGCAGGGGCCGGGCGGAATGGGAGCGCCATGCGGGCAGGTGCGCGGATGGTTGAGGAAGGTGCAGATCTTGTCGGTGGCTTCGGGCGAGAGGATGTGCTCGAACTTGCAGGCCTGCTGCTCGATTTCGGTTTCGCTGTCCATGGCAAGCGAATCGGTGAAGAGGCGCTCGGCGAGGCGGTGGCGGCGGATGATGTCGGCGGCGCGCTGGTGCCCACGCGGAGTGAGTTCGACGATCGCAGAGCCGTCGCCCGTCGAAAAGCCGGCTGGTTTCAGCGCGTCGTGGCAGGGATTGACGAAGGGCTTGTGATCGTGCACTTGGGGCGGGTGCGGGCGCGCCGTTACCAGCCCCATGGCGGCCATTTTTTCCACTGCGAGGGATACGGGCAGAGCGCCGTGAACTTCCATCCGGCCAATCTCCGCGATTTGGCCGTTCTCTTCCAGGGCAAATAATTCTTCCAGCACTTCATCGAACTGCTCCTCGTCGGCCATGGCAAAAACTTCCTGGGCGGCGATTTTGCCGTGATGCAATTCGATGCGGCGGTCGGCCAGACGCGCTACTACGGGATCGTGCGTCACCATGACGATGGTCCGTCCCTGCTGGTGCAGTTCGCGGAGCAGACGCAGGACAATTTCTTCGTTGACCGCGTCGAGGTTGCCGGTGGGCTCGTCCGCGAGCACGATTTTAGGATCGTTGATGAGGGCGCGGGCAATGCAAACGCGCTGCTGCTCGCCTCCGGAGAGCTGTGAGGGCAGGTGCCCGGCGCGGTCTTTGAGGCCCACGCGATCGAGGGCTTCGAGAGCTTCCTGCTCGTCGGTCATGCTGTGAAAGTACTGGGCGAGCATGACGTTCTCGACGGCGGTGAGATACGGGATCATGTGGAACTGCTGAAAGACGAAGCCGATGGTTTCGGCGCGCACATGGTTGAGGTCGGAGGCGCTGAGGTTGGCGACGTTTTGTCCGTCAAGCCAGATTTCACCGCTGGTGGGGCCGTCGAGGCATCCGATGAGATTGACCATGGTGCTCTTGCCAGAACCGGAGGGGCCCATCATCGCGACCCACTCGCCGGGCCCGATGGAGAGAGAGATGTCGTCGAGCGCTTGAATGAGGCTGAGGCCGCCATTATTTTCTTCCGCTCTCGCGGGATAACTCTTGGTGACGTGCTTGAGTTGGATCATCTGATCGTTCCCTTCTACTCTCCCCTCAGAATAATCGCGGGTTGCACGCGGCGCAGCAGTTCGATGGGCAGGATGGCCGAGATGAGGGCCACGGCAACACTGCCGGCGAGCACGTACGGAAAAACGCTGAAGCGCGGGACGACGGGCGCGTGGAAGTTGACTCGTCCGATCCAGATAGCGACGCCGGTGCCGATGAAGAAGCCGACAATCGCGCCGACGACGCCCAGGGCCGCCGCTTCGGCCGCGAAGAATCCGTTGAGCAAACGTCCGGACGCGCCCAGGGCCTTCATGATGGCGAAGTCGCGGCGGCGGTCGAAGACCCATCCCATGAGCGTGGCGAGAACGCAAAGAGCGGAAGTGAGAACGACCAGTGTGGCCGAGGCATAAAGCGTGGCGCGCGTTTTGTTCAGCACGTTGGCTTCGGCTTCCATGATCTGGCGGACGGGGCGGATGTCGGTCGAGGGCAAAAGCTGCGCGAGTTGGCGAATCGATGTTTCAATTTCCGCGGCGGTTCCATTGGCGGCGACTTCGATGGTGGAGGGCGCGACGCCGGTCCAGTTCTGGAATTCAGATTGATTGAGATAGATGCGGCTGTCTTCACCAGCGCCGGTCTGGAGCATTCCGGCGGGAGCGAGTTGGATCGCTTTACCTTGGAAGGTGAGTTCGAAGGGCTGGCGATTGGGGCTGACTACTGTGGCGGCGCGCATGCCGATGAGGGCTTCGTTTTGCGCGTCGGGCCAATGGCTCACCTTCCACCAGTGGTTCAACTGGCGGGCGCGGGTGAAGTCGGTGCCGACGACGACTACAGATTGTCCGTCTTTGGTGCGGGCGACAGCATAAGAGAAAGGAACAGCCAGCGTCTTTGCGCCGAGAATGGATTCGACTTTGGCCAGTGCGTCGGCGGGCAGCGACTGGCCGTCCTTTGCGACGATAACCACGTTGGCGCCATAATTTCGGAACTCCGTGCGGAGCTTGGCTTGCACGTCGACGTAGAGATTCATCATCGTGGTGGCGACGGCGGCGGCAACGATCATGGCGAGCAGGGCGGAGGCGGCGCGTCCGCGACGAAGGACAGCGGCGCGGAGAATCATGCGCGTGAACATGGAAATATGCGGCGCCCGAGCGCGGCGATCGGCAACTTGCTTCGGAGTGAGGACGGTGCCGGGAGTGGTGCTCGTCGTCATTCTTCACCTCGCAGGGCGAAGACGGGATCGAACTTTACCGCGCGGCGGACGGCGGCGGCGCTTCCGGCAAAGGTCACGAAAACGGCGATGGCAAGGATGATAGGGAAGAGCACGGGCTCGATGGAAATCTGCGAGTTGAAAATCGACCGGCCGATCTGGCGGGCGAGCAGGGCTCCAGCGGAAAATCCGGCGATGCCGCCAACGATTGCGAGGAGCAGCGCTTCCGCAAAAAAGATCGCAGAGACCGCGAAACTGCTTGCGCCGAGCGCTTTCATCAAACCGACTTCGACGCGGCGCTCATAGATGGCCGTGGCCATGGCGGCGGAAACGGCAAGCGCGGACGCGAAAAGCGCGGCGAGCGTGATCAGCAGCATGAGTCCCTTGATGCGCGAGAGCACAGTGCCTTCGTTTTGCGCGACCTGGCGGATCTGCTCCGCGTGCGAGTGCGGGATGACTTCCTCTAACTGTAAGGCAATCGACTCCACGTAGGGCGAGCAGTACCAGCGGTCGTAAACCTCGGGAGTCATCGTTTTTGGGTCGCGGACGGAGAGCGCATCCGGGGGCTTGGTCAGAGCGCTGACGTAGACGCGGCGTACGGCGCCGGGTTTGCCGAGAATTTGCTGCGCGAGGGCCAGCGGCGCGACGATCTGGTCGTCTTCGGCGGCGCCGGTGGAGAGGATGCCGGAGATGGTGGTTTGGCGGCCAGAGACTTCGAGTGTGTCGCTGGGTCGCTTGCTGAGCTTCGTTGCCAGGCGCTCGCCAACGAGAATATTTTGAGAGTTGTCGTCCGGCCAGCCGCAGTTTGGAGACTCTTTGCCATCCCCACACGAAACTCTCCACCACGGGTGTGTAATCCGCACGCCGGTGGTGAAGTCATCTTTGCTAAAGCTGAGCGCCTTATTGAAGTAGGTGCCGACCAGCGTGACATCTTTTGCGCCGCTGCCGCTGCCGACTTTCACGGTGACGGGCAGCATGGGCGAGAAGCCGACGATGTTGTGGTGCCAGAAGGTGCCGCGAATTTTCGGCAGGTCCGCTTCGTTGAGGAACGTGCCGTCGCTCGGCGGCTTCAGGTTGATGCCGCCGACTTCCACATCGAGTGTGTCTTCCTGCGGAGTGACGACCAAATTGGCGCCGTAGCTGCGCAGTTCGCGATTGATTTTGTCGCCGATGTCGGTGGCGACGGCGATCATGGCCGTGGCGACCGCTACGCCGAGCGCGATCGCAATGCCCGCGAGCAGCTTGCGGCGCGCCTGGTGGCGAAACGATTGGTAGACGATGCGAAGAAACATTATTTCTGCTCGAAGTAGCGTCTGCCGGCCGCAACGTCGGCTTCGGAGACGATGACCGCATCGTCGGTGACCTGCGCTTTCAGCGGGATCGGATTGCAGCCGCCGGCCATGCCGATCGACTGCGGATTCATGAGGGCGGCGCAGTTCTTGCAGATCACTCCCTGTTTGCTCTTGTAGAAGCCGACCGGGCCGCAAATTTCGCAGGCGTCGAAGACGGTCGCGATTTTTCCGTCGGGCTTCTGGTAGAGCCAGAAACGGACTTCGACGCCTCCTTCTTTGGCTTCGAAGCGATGCAGATCGCCGTCGTAAATTTCCTTCAGCGGGATGGAGACTTTGCCGTCGACGAAGATGACTTCCGTGGCGGGCGAGAGCGCGCTGGCGCTCTTCTCGTAGATGAAGCTGGCGGTGATCATCACGACGAAAAAGAACGAGCAGATGTAAACCGAAGCCATCCAGAGGCGCTCGCGGCGGGCCGTCCAGAGCGCCTTGCGGCGGGCGGCGCCGGCGGCCGGCAGTTCGACCGGCTGGCGGCTCTTCATTTCAAACAGCACCATCAGCGCAGCCAGCACGAGGATGGTGACGAAGAAGAAAAAATCGTTGCGAACAATGGGGCCGATGATGGCCATCTCCTGGCGAGAGGAGGGAAGGACGCCATTCTCGGAGAGCTCATGCAGGCCCGAGATCACAAGTTGCCCGGCTACCAGGAAAAGAATCGCGGTTGTGACCCTGAAGAATTTCTGCAGGTTGATCTTGACGCTGCCCTTGACGAACATCACGCCGAACAGGATGGCGACGATCACGCCCATGACGGTGCCGATGAAGCTCATCAGCTCGCTCGAATTCAGGGTTACGGCAGAGAGGATTAGCACGGTTTCGGCGCCCTCGCGCAGGACCATCAGAAAAACGAAGAGGAAGAGGCCGATCCATGCGTCGCCACGGGCGAACAAGCCGATCTTCGTTTCGATCGTTTCGATCTGGCCTTTGAGCTTGCGGCCGGTCTTCATCATGAAGACGATCATGGTAACGACGAAGACGGCGGCGACCAGCATGACCCAGCCTTCGAAGACGTCCTCGTTCAGCTTAAAGCGGGAGAGAACGACAGCCCCGCCGATCGATCCCACAAAAGCTGCGGCCAGGGCGGCGTAGACCGACTTACGCAGATCGTTGCGGCCGAGCTTGGCGAGATAGGCCAGGGTGATGCCGACGATGAGAGCGGCTTCGACGCCTTCGCGGAGCGTAATGATGAATGCTTGGAGCATTGAAAAAGGTGCCGCTTTCTACGTGAACATGAATTTCAATTTCAATATCAATAGGATACGGTTTCGAGCAGGGACCGGTCAACGCACTGAATCACGGATTGCTGTGATTTGCATCACGCGGGGAAACGGGGCATTGAATGGTATTTCGTAGGAACGCCAAGTATTTGTCACAATTTTCCTGTTATGCATGAACTTGTTTTCAAGCGCTAAGAGCCACGAAACTGGGCCCAGGGCCCGTGGTGTAATGGGAGCACGTTGGCCTGTCCAGCTAGAAGGAGGTCCTTCGCGGCGCTCAGGATTTCGCCTGGAGGCTCCCGCTTCGCTCACGCCTCCAAATCGGCTCAAGTTCGAATCCCGTCGGGTCCACAGTCTCCCAGTTTGGTGGGGGGACTGATCTGGGGACTCAGGACAGGGAGTCCCCTTGGTAATGTTGACACTGAGATATGCACTGGCGATAATCGTTATAGCTGGACAGGCTAATAAGTTCCCGAGACCCGGACCCGCGCGGTTCGGGTTTTTCTTTGACGACAGACATTTGTCAGCCCAGGCGACGCCGGTATCTGAGTGAAATCGCCTTGCTTGCAACAACTGACAAAACATTTATCCATTCCCACCGGGAGCATCTACGGAGAACAGACGCATAGACGAAAAGAGAAGATTAGCCCGGTACAAGCACAAGGCGTTCTGCTTCATCCGTGATCTTCCCGCCGCCGTCAATGGTTATCGCGTGCTTTAGTTTCCTTGACGCTACGGCAAAGATATCAGCGTATTTGGTGATGTCGGCGGGGTATCTGACGCCTGACGTCTTGGTGGTTGCCGCAACTAGAGGCTTGGCATCAGGACGGTCAGCATCAACGCCCCAAATTCCGTGCAGTAAGAGGTTTCGCTCCGCAATTGACGCGCCTACCAACTTACAGGCTTCGTCAACGAGGGTGCGTGTCTCGGCTCCTGGAATCTGGTCCAATCCACTGGTTAGAATATCGACCTTTCGGCGCAGAGGAAGTGGGTTCACTAAGACTATTCTGGCAGCGTGCGGGATTTTGTGAAGCATTCCGACGTGTGTGTTGAGAATAAACTCAGCAAAGCCAGTATTCACTACCAAGCGGCCCAACTCCTTCAACTGTTCGTCAGACAGGGGTGACTCAAAGGCTGCGTGTTCCATATAGATAATTGTAAGGGGAGGCGGGATTACATAGTTATTGATAAATACCCATTTCACTCGCTGAGAACCAGAATCTCCCTCCGCTTTCAGATAATCCGCAGGAACTTCTTTGCCTGGGCGAGTTCAGGGAAGAGCTTCTCTTCGGCCAGAAATTCCCGCGAATGCACACATCTCCGCCTCCCCCGCAGTTTGACCGGATGTTTCAAATGCAGCATCTCGTGAAACAGGATGTATTCGACGGCGTAGCGTGGGACCCGTGGGTGGTCGAAGACGCGGCTGATGACGATGGCGTTGTGGGCGGGGTCGTAGTGGCCGAGGCTGCGGCGGGCGTGGTTCTGGCTCCAGGTGATTTGCGGGCGTCCCATGAGTCCGTGGAAGAAGCGGCGGTTGAGGTCGTCGAAGATTTCTTCCAAATGGTAATGGTGGCCGCGAGCCGAGCGGATGTGCTTGCGTCCGCGCATCTGGCGGACGAGGCGGGCTTTGGCGGCAACGTCGTGACTGGCGACATAGCGGCGATAACGCGCGCTGAGGGCGCGCTCGACCGGCTGGCGATAGAGCTTGGCGAGCAGGATATGGGCGATCGAGTGCAGCACGGTTTCCGGAGCGCCTTCGAGCAGGTCGGAGAGGCGGATATAAAGCTCTCTCTGGCGCAGCCGGATGGTGTTGTTGATGGAGACGAAAGGATAGAAACGAACGTGCATCGGCGGCGCGGGCGCGCGCGGGCGAAGTTCGCGATAGGCTTCGTGAAAGATTTGCGCCAGCTTTGGGGACACGGTGAGGGAAGAGTAGCAGATCAGCAGGCAGAGCAGTGAATCGTGGTTAGTGAATTCTGCTGGTGCGCTTTCTGAATGTAAAACCGGGGAACGTTAGTTGCTCTTTTTTTTCTTCTTCATGTATTGCTCGACGTCGGCGACGGTTTTGCGGTGGTCGTCGGCGCCCGAATCGACGGTGTCGAGGGCGTCGGTCAGCAGGAATTCGTACTGGCTCGCTTCGGCGGCATTGGTGTTCGCGGAGTTTTTTAGGGCGCGCAGCTTGGACTGAAACTCGGTGTCGGCTTCGATGATGACTTTCAGCGGCTTGCGGATGTCGTCCTTGCGGCCGACGTACATGTCGATGTTGTCGTTGAGTTCGTCGTAGACGGCGAGGAAATCTTCCAGCATGTCATGCGTCTGGCGGCCGCGTTCGGTCGTCTTGGGATCGCTGCGCATTTGCTCAAGTTTTGTCATGCGATCCCGGGAAAACTTCACGTAAAGCTTTAAGCGTTCGTCGGGGTCGAGCATGGCGTCGCGAAGTTGGTCGACCTCCAGCGGATTGAGCGGGTCGCGGCGGCGCTGAGCCCAAAGCGGCGTGAAGAACGAAGAGCAGAGCGGGAACACGAGCAACAAGGCCAGGCCGAGCGCGGTGCGCCAACGCCAGTGCCGATGCACGCCGGGCTTCATTTCTTGTCCTTCTTATCTTCCTTGGCGAACATCTCCTTGAGCAGAGATGTCCGGATGTCTTCGAGGCCGCGGATGGCCTGTTCGACCGGGGCCTGGTCCTCGAAGGCGAGAGTGCGCTTGATGTCACGCAGCTTCTCCGCGATTTTTCGAACATCGATCTCGACATTTTTGAGGTGTCTCTTCGTTTGTATTGCAGAGTCACGGGCTTTCTCGGAGTAGGTAACAATGTCCTCGACCGCGGTGCGGGCCTGGTCTACTTTGCCATCGCTGTAGAGCTTGTCGGCCTCGCGAAGCTGGCGCTGCGCGATCCGTATGCCGAGTTCGGCGCGGTCTTCGGGTCGCGCGCCTTCGAAGCGTGCTTTGAGTTCGGCTGTGGTTTCGTCCTTGGCCGCGCCGTAGGCGAAGGCGAGTGCGAGGAGAAGCGTGTAAAGGGCAAGTCGGCGCATGGCAGTCAACGCTTCTTCGGCTCAATGGCGATCAGGCGGTGGCTAGCCTGCCACTCCTGATCGGGATACTTCCCGTTAGCGACATCCAGAAAGTGATGATAATCGACCGCGGCCTGTTTGTAGTCACGCAAGTGGTCATAAGCGGAGGCCCGAAGAAAAAAACAGATCGGCGGCATCTCCGCACTTAACATGGTGCGCCCATTGAGGGCTCGGATCGCGAGTTCGTAGTTCTTGTTCTCGCTAGCCGCAAATGCCAGATCGACGTACACATCCGGCCAATCGCGCTTCAGCCGGACCGCCGCCAGAAATTCCTGTTGAGCCTCTGGGAATTTTTTCTGACGCAGCAAGGCCTGCCCCAGGCCGCGGTGCAACTCGGCGTCACTCCGGTGGGCGGCGACAAGAGCGCGATATGCGGTTTCCGCGAGATCATTTTTCCCGGCACTTGCATAAAGGTCGGCAAGTTCCCGCTGCGCCTCGGAGTCCGCGGGAGCGAGTTTCAGCCCAGTCTGGATTTCCGCGATGGCGTCGTCTTTCTTGCCCTGCGCCGCGAGCACGCGTCCCAGTTGGAGATGAATGCCTGCGTCATCGGGTCGCTCAGCGGCCAGCCGGCGCAGCAGCGGCTCAGCTTCGCCGATGCGTCCCGACTTCATGTAAATGTTGGTCAGACCGATGGCGGCTTCGGTGTTCTGCGGATCATTTGCGTGCGAATCAACGTTGTGCGGATCGGTGGAGTGCCGATCGAGTGTCAGTACTTGTTTGTACTCGGCTTCGGCGTCGGAGAATTCTTTTTGCCGTTCGTGCAGCAAACCGGCGGAGAGATGGGGTTCGGGATCCTTCGGTGTGAGCTCGGAGGCTTTGCGATAAGCCGCAAGTGCGTCTTCCGGCTTCTTATTTTCGAGCAGATGCGCGAGCGCGAGCCACGCGCGGGCCTGACCCTCTTCGACGTGGGCCGTGGGTTTAAGGCCAGTGGCCGCACGCAGGAATTGCTCGGCGTCGGGATTATTGGCGCGGACGAGCATCAGGCCCAGGTTGAGGTTGGATTCAAAAACGTCGGGCTTGGCGGCGACGGACTTGCGGTAAGCGGCGATGGATTCGTCGGTGCGGTCGAGACGGTTCAGGACGAACCCAAGATCGAACCACGCCTGATAATTGTTGGGATCTTTGTCAATCGCCTTTCTCAGCAGCGTTTCCGCAGCGCCGAAAGCGTTTTTCTGGATGGCATCTTCGGCCTGGGAGATTTCCGGCGGCGTGTCATCGATGCGTTCCTTGTAATGGCGGACGGTGGTGTGGGTTTGCGCAAGAGCGCAGGTGCAGGCGGTTAGCACAACGACGATCAGCAGGATCGCGTTGGTGAAAGGGCGATTCATGCGTGGGCCGCTCTGCGGGGTCCCGCCAAACGAGGACGCCCGGCGCTCCACTATTATTTTACTGTTCACCATTGTGTGCGCCGTTTCCGCTCAAGACCCGCTTCAGGTACTGTCCAGTGTAAGAGTTTTTCAGCTCCGCGATCGCTTCGGGCGGGCCGAAGCCGACAACATTCCCACCGCGATCTCCGCCCTCCGGGCCCAGATCGATCACCCAGTCCGCGGTCTTGATGACTTCGAGATTGTGCTCGATAACGACGATTGAGCCTCCCGTATCGATTAGACGGCGAAAAGCGAAAAGTAGTTTGCTGACATCGTCGAAGTGCAGGCCGGTAGTAGGCTCATCGAAAATGTAAAGCATGTGGCGCTTGCGCTTGGGCGCGTCTCCGCCCTCCGCGGTGCGCTTGGCCGTGCGGGTACCAGGCTGCCGAATTCCGGGTTGGAGGTGCGCGGCCAGCTTCATGCGCTGTGCTTCGCCGCCGGAGAGCGTCGTGGCCGACTGGCCAAGACGCAGGTAGCCGAGGCCGACCTCGTCGAGCACGCGCAATTTTTCCGTGAGCCGGGGAACGTCGGCAAAAAACCTTAGCGCTTCGCGAATCGTAAGGTCCAGCACCTCATGAATGTTCTTGCCTTTGTAATGTATTTCGAGCACTTGCGGCTTGTAGCGCGAGCCCTTGCATTCATCGCAAATCAGCTCCACGTCGGCCAGGAACTGCATTTCGACGGTCACCGTGCCATCCCCCTGGCAGTTTTCGCAGCGGCCACCGGGCACATTAAAAGAAAAATGCCCGGCAGGGAAGCCGCGCTTCTTGGCTTCCGGGAGCGAGGCGAATAGTTCGCGGATGATGTCGAACGCCTTGATGTATGTGACCGGATTCGAGCGCGGAGTGCGTCCGATGGGCGATTGATCGACGAGCACGACCTCGTCGAGAAACTCGTCGCCTTCGATGCTGTCCCACAAAATAGCGGAAGCGCCGCCATTGGTCTGCCGCTTGGCCATGGCCAACGCTTCATAGAGGACGTTATGGAGCAACGAGGATTTCCCCGAGCCGGAGACGCCGGTAATCGCCACCAGCACGCCGAGCGGGATTTCAAGATCGATGTGCTTCAGGTTGTGCGCGCGGGCGCCAGTGATTCGGAGTTTGTGTGACCCGGGTGGGCGGCGTCGCGGTGGAATCTGGATGCGAAGTTCGTTGGCGAGGTAACGGCCGGTGAGCGAATGCGGCATCTTTATGATCTCGTTGTAGGTGCCAACGCCGACAACTTTTCCGCCATTTTCTCCCGCGCCAGGGCCGAGGTCGAGAATGCGGTCGGCGGCGCGCATGATGTCGGGATCGTGCTCAACCACGAGAATGGTGTTTCCCAGGTCGCGCAGGTCATGCAGGATCTTGATGAGCCGGTGCGTATCGCGGCTGTGAAGGCCGATCGAAGGCTCGTCGAGCACGTACAGTGTGCCGACCAGACGCGAGCCAAGCGAAGTCGCGAGCTGAATGCGCTGTGCCTCGCCGCCCGATAACGTCGAGGCGAGACGGTCAAGCGTGAGGTATTCGAGCCCGACTTCGTTGAGAAACCGCAGCCGTTCCCGAAGTTCGACAAGCAGCCTGTCGGCAATCGCGGCTTGTTGAGTCGAGAGCGTGAGTTGATCGAAGAAGCGGGCTGCCTCTTCGACCGTCATACCGCACACCTGGCAGATATTCTTGCCCTCGATCTTTACCTGGCGCGCTTCCACGCGCAGGCGAGTCCCGCCGCAAGCGGAGCACAGCGAATATCCGCGATAGCGGCTGAGAAAAACGCGGACGTGCAGCTTGTACTTCTTGCGTTCGAGATACTGAAAAAATCCGCGGACGCCGCCGAAACTGCGGTCGCCATCGACGATCAACCGCTGCTGCTCGGCATCGAGTTGATGCCACGGCACGTCCAGTGGAATTGCGAGTTGGCGCGCGAAGCGCTTGAGCTCGGTGAACAGCGGCCTGTACTTTGGTTTTGTCCACGGCTCGATAGCGCCTTCGTTGAGGGTCTTGCCTTTGTCGGGGATGACGAGGCCGAGATCGAAATCGATGGTGTTGCCGAAGCCCTGGCAGCGCGGGCAGGCCCCATAAGGATTGTTGAATGAAAACAGACGCGGCTCAGGCTCTTCGTAGCGACTGCCGTCGTTCTTGCACTCGAAGCGCTGGGAAAAACGTAGCCGCTGAGGAGTTTCGCCGTCGCCATCACCACCGTCATTCCGAGGCACGGTTTCGAAAATCACTTCGCCAGCTTCGCGATAGCCGATCTCGATCGCATCGACGATGCGCGACCGCTCGCCGGCGGAGACGGCGAGGCGATCCACTAGTCCGAAGACAGGCTCGGAAAAGTTGACGTCGAGCAGCGATTCCGGAGTCGAAAACTCGAAGACCTGGCCGTTTTGAAAGAGGCGGTTGAAGCCGCGTTTGCGCAGATCGAAGAGCCGCGCCCTCATCGCGTCCGAGATCGAGTCAAAGCTCGCGTCGGAAGGCGGATTCGGCTCGTCCAACTTTTTCTTTCCCCGAGACTTCTTCGCGCTAAAGCTGGTTTCATAAATCGGATTTGGGTAGGGCACGGCTTCAGCCGTGCCGTTCAGGGCCCGTAAAACTGTGGGCTTTAGCCCCTGAGGGACGCCCTTTCTGAAACCAGCTTTCTTCTCCTCCGCAGCCGGCACGTGCGTCTGAATCGGAAAAAGCACGTGCAACCGAGTGCCTTCGCCCAGCGCGAGCAGGCGGTCGGCGACTTCGTCCACCGTATCTTTTTTCACTTCGTGGCCGCATAGCAAGCAGTAAGTACGTCCGATGCGCGCGAAGAGCAACCGCAGGTAATCGAAGATCTCGGTGGCGGTGGCGACGGTGGAGCGCGGATTGCGGGTGGAGTTCTTTTGCTTGATGGCAACCGCGGGCGCGATACCGTCGATCAGATCTACGTCGGGCTTCTCAATCCGCTCCAGAAACTGCCGCGCGTACGCGGAAAGCGACTCGACGTAGCGGCGCTGTCCTTCGGCATAGATCGTGTCAAAAGCGAGCGACGATTTGCCGGAACCGGAGACGCCGGTGACGACGGTCAGAGCGTTGTGCTCGATCTCAAAATCGATGTTCTTGAGGTTATGAACCCGGGCCCCGCGAACAACAATGCTATCTGTCGACATCTTCCCCTGGCACTACAGACGGATCAAAACGCGCAACCGAATCTTTCTATTATAAAGCGTCGATGGCCGTACAAAGCGTCGACGGGCAGGAGTCGTCGCGGAGATGGGGTGGCAGCCTCTCCAACTCTGTCATCCTGTCTCTCCAACTCTGTCATCCTGAGCGGAGCAGGGACTTCACGAAGTGAAGTCCCTGCGGAGTCGAAGGACCCCTGCATCCTCGCGCTCGGCAAGGACGCGTCAGGGAGTTCTCCCCGTGGTCGGCGGCAGGGCACGGCCTCACAGGCTGCGGAAAAAGTAGGCGCTGCACTTGATTTTGGATGGCGCACCGGTTCGCCGCTGCGATAAGTGTATGGTTTTCAGAATCGGCTTTAGCCGCTGAGGCTAACCCTATGATTCCATTAGATAAGGGCTAGGGGGGTAGTGGTCAGCACGAGTTAATATCTTCGAAGTAAGCCGAGAAGCAATGGAGACGATTCACTGCGCCAGCAATCAATCGTCGGCAACGCCCTCGCACGTCTGCTTCCAAGAACCGGCGGCGAATCGCGATCAGCGAACGACGGGTCGCCAACGACCAACGACTAACGCCCAACGACTACTGTGCCGCAAACGAGAACAATATAAGGATGTAAATCCACAGGCCCGTCATGCAATGCCAGTACCAGGACGTAATGTCGACGACGATACGGCGGGTTTCAACCGGACGACGCAGCGCAGCCGCGAAATTGGCGAACAAAAGAGCCAATACGCCGCCAGCCAGGTGAAGGCCGTGCATCGCAGTAAGAATGTAAACGAAGGAACTGCTGGTGCCGCCGACGAGGTGAAACCCTCCGGCGGAAAGCTTGCTCCAGACAAAAAGTTGACCGCCAAGAAATAGAAGGCCGAGAACGGTGGTCACGCCGAGCCAGGGGAAGTGGCGCTCGTCGCCCAGCGAAATCCCCGGAATCGATTGGACCGGGGCGAGCGCCGCTTCTCGCGTGATTTCGCGCCGCGCCAAGTCGATCGTGATGCTGCTGGCGATAAGGACGGCTGTGTTGGCCAGCAATAACGTCCAGGGCAAACGGACCGGAACCCAGGTCTGTATGTAAGCCGTGTCGTTCAGATCGAGACTCAGAAATCCGCGCCGGATGAGATACACCGCCGTGAAAGAAATGAAGAGCATGACGATGGGCGTCATGGCCACGGCCAGTCCCATCCGGGCCCGGCGCAGGCGCTCGCCATAGTTAGGAATATAGTTAGGCATACTGTTGCCGCTGCCGCGCCCGCGGCCGTCGTCGCCTCCGCCGGCGCGGGGCGGGAGCGAGGCGCCGTTGTTGCCGGAGGGGCGCGTCGAGATGGGCGTCAGTCGAGGCATGTCCACCGCTCGCCTCGCCGGCCGGGATTAGAATCACCGGCGTTAGAATCACGCGGATTAGAATCGAAGACCATGTCGTTTTCTTCTTCCGATTCTTGTTCCGGCGACGAACGCGAGCGCTGGAACCAGAAATATCGCGAAGCGTCCGGCGCAGGGACATGGACGGTTCCCGATCCCTTCCTGGCGCAGGCGTTTTCCAAATACATTCTGCCGCTGTTTCCGTGCGGAGCAAGCGCGCTCGACCTCGCGGGAGGAGCCGGACGGCACGCGATCTGGCTGGCGCAACAGGGTTGGGAAGTCACGCTCATTGATATCTCCGAGACCGGAGTCGAACAGGCGCGGCAGAATGCCGGACCGCTCGCGTCCCACATCCACTTTGTAGTAGATGATCTCACCCGCTTCAAGGCTTCGCAAACGCAGTTCGAAGTGGTGATGGCGTTCTTCTATCTGGAGCGAAAGATTTTTTCGGAGATGGTGAAGGTGGTGCGACCGGGCGGGCTGCTCGTCTACAAGACGCACACGTTGGCGCAGGCGAAGATGACGGGCGGGCCGAAGAACCCGGCGCACTTGCTTGAACCGGGCGAACTCTTACAACTGGCGCGTGGCCTGTGCGTATTGCATTACCAAGAAGAAGCGGCGAAGAAGGCGACGGCGGAGTTGGTGGCGCGAAAAGAAATCTGAACTGAGCGGGATGACGTTCGGCACCCGTCGGTCAAGTATGCGACGTTGCTACCGGCATAGGTTCGCATCTAGACTTGTGATGGCCGGAGTCGATCCGGGAACGGCAGCCCATAGTTCGCCGAACGATTCGTTTGCCGGACGATTCAAATGGCCATGAGCGACCTCCATCTCTTACGTGTTCATCGGCAGAGCGCGGCGGGACGTTCGGTTTTGTTAGGGGGAAATGCGAAAGTGGCGGAATTGGCAGACGCACCAGACTCAGGATTCTGTAGAACCAATTGGCGTGGATTTGCAAATTATGCCCATTTTCAGCGAACACCGGCGTCCAGCAAGGCTTTTCACCAGTCTCAAAACTGAGTATCTCGCTATAGGTGCAATCTACGTGCCTACAGTTTGCCTACATCTGACGCGGGGTGTGTCTTCGTTTGTTGTTCGCCTGCCGCCCCGGGACCTTGTCGGGATTTTTCCAAGGGGTGCCCTCGGATGGCAGAGGCGTGCCCGGTAGGCTCAGAAGTGCTGGGGTTTCAGCTAGGGATTTCTCAACGAGTGTAATTGCCTGTCAACAGCAACTATCGGCAAACAGCAAGCGATAAGGAAGGGCTTTTTCCAGCCATTGCAACTTCGCGTACTCCGCTTTGGCTTGCTAAGCTAAACGTTGCAGCAAACAAGGCGTATTGTTGAAAGGTGGTCAGGGGTACACTCGCGAAATGATGAAAAAGCTCCGATTCGTGATATCTCTTCACACCCGCGAGAACGATTTCCAAGCGGCACAAGCCCAATCCGCGGAAGATACCGCGCGCAAACTGGGGAGCGATGCGGAGATCGTGTTTGCCGATAACGACGCGGTGAATCAGAGCACGCAGCTTCTAAAAGCAATCCAAAACCGGGTTGAGTCTCGACCCGATGCGATTGTGGTGGAACCGGTTGGGGGCACGGCCCTGCCGCAGGTGGCCCGGGCCGCCAGCGCCGCCGGAATCGGCTGGGCGGTCCTGAACCGGAGGCCGGATTACTTGTCGCATCTTCGCACGGCGGCAACCGCACCCATCTTTGCTGTCAGTTCCGATCACTTCGAGATTGGACGCATTCAAGGAAGACAATTCGCAGCGTTGCTGCCCGGAGGCGGTTCTGTTCTATACATTGAAGGACCTTCGCAGAGTTCCTCGGCCCAAGAACGTACGTCCGGGATGCTGGAGACGAAACCGTCGAACATTCAAGTGCGGATGCTAAAGGCACGGTGGACAGAGGAAAGTGCCAGGTGGGCGGTGCGGTCCTGGCTGAAACTGGCCACGTCACAAAGCGCGTCAATTGACTTGGTCGGCGCGCAGGATGATTCGATGGCCATGGGCGCTCGCAGAGCTTTTCAGGAGATCCCCAACGAAGCAGAGCGTTCGCGATGGCTGAGCTTACCATTTACCGGATGTGATGGTCAGCGGGCGACGGGGCAAGCCTGGGTACGCGAAAAATGGCTCACGGCGACGATTCACATTCCACCGCTTACGGGACAGGCGATGGAGATTCTCGCAAGAGCCATTCAGGACGGGACCCAACCGCCGGAACATTCCTTGACCACGTCCTTCTCGATTCCTCCCCTCGAATCATTGGTTCCGCGAAACCCATAGGCATTCAAACGATGGCGGGGCTGTTCACAGCAGCCTTCACGCAGTCCGCGTATGGCAGATTGATTGGCATAAGATCGCCTCTCTGACAATGTCGGCGGTGTCAAGCACTTTTGGGGCGCACTGCCCCGTGCACTCCGAAGAGTGCGCCATTTCGCTCTCGTTGAAGATGTGCCGTTCCAACCAAGGCTCGCTCGTAATCGGTTTTCAGGTCAGGAATCTCAGTCCGACCCATGCATCTCTTCGGTCATACCCTCGATCATGATTACCAGTTCAGACTCCCCCGTGAAGGGGAGCGGGACGCCCAATCAATTACTCGGTGTTCGACTGCACACCACGGCGATTTCCAGGTTGTCCCGCGTGCGAACCGAACTTTTTCACCTGTTCGTAATCCCATTCCTTGCGTAACATCCAGTACAGGCGAACGGCGAGTTTCCGCACCATCGCTACCTTGGCGATCTTCCGTCCCCGCCGCATCGCCAGATGAAAGTACTTACTACGCCATTCCGGCATGCTGCGCACTGTGACCTGGGCTGCTTCCACCAGCAAGAAACGCAACATCGAACTCCCCTGCTTGGTGATATGCCCCAGCCGTCTCCGATTGCCGCTGGAGTCTTCCAACGGCACCAGTCCCAGATAGCTGGCAATCTGCTTGCCGCAGTCGAACCGCTGGGCTTCCCCGATGATCAGCACGAAGGCCAGCGCGGTCAGCGGACCCACTCCGGGATGAGTTCTTAACCGCTGTGCTGGGGGGACACTTCTCCGCTTCTTGCTCGATCGCCTGAGTGAGTTCCGCGATGGTCGGACTCAGTCGATCCAGCAACTCCAGCCGATCTCGTCGGTGCCGGCTCGCCCAGGGAGCCAACCGGAAGGATTCCAGTTGCTGCCCTCCGCGTTCGCGCCACAACCGCTTCTTGCAGCGCAGCCAGCGGATACGCGCAGCTAAAACCAATCTCGACCATTCCCTGGATGGCGGGAGTGTGGCCGAGTCGCCACCGAAAGAGCCTACTTGACGAACGACCACAAGGTAAAGGTCGTCGAGTGCGTCAACGTGCCGGAAGTAGCGGTAACGGTGATCGTCGACGAACTGACAGACGGAACAGGCGTCTTGTTCCCTCCGCCGCAGCTGATCGCTCCCAACATCAACAACAGAACGCCGATCGCCAACGGGATAGCCCTGGCCAGTCGCTGGCGACGCGTCCGAATGAAACGCCCGCTAAGCGGAGCTATCAACAGCGTCAGCATGATCGCCGGAGTCCATCGTGGCCCGTGAGCCCCGCGACCGGCGGACCACGCGAGAGATGCGAAGGGGCCTCCGCGAGCCGTGTCCGTCGCGCCCATCGCAAACGTGGAGGATGCGGTCAGCGTAAGAGTTGAGGTCGCACTGCCGTTGACACTGGGAGTCACTGAGCTGGGCGAGAACGTCGCCGTCACGCCGTCGGGCAGGCCGCTAATACTAAATGTGGCCGCGGAATTGAAACCGTGCAGGCTCGTGATGGTGATCGTGTTGGTTCCGCTGCCGCCTTGGGTTAGGCCCTGAGAAGTAGGCGTGACGCCAATGGTGAAATCGGGCTGGGGAAAGACGGTGGAGACCAGCCAGACTTGCGTCGAGGCGCCGTTCGTTGGTTCCTGCACGAGATCCGAGCCCACTATGTTGGTGCCCGGATCGACTGCCATCCCATCGAGGTCGGTCGTGATGACGTAGCCATTCCCCGAGGCTTTAAGCAGCCATTCCTGATTGGGCGTGCCCCCATTCCAACCCCATTGATCTAGCAGGCCTCCCGCCGCTGTACTGACGTCCGCAACGTCAAGCCAAAGGCTGCTAGCCACATTCTCGATTTGGTAATACGCGTTGCCCGGAGAGCTGCCGAGTGAGATGAATACCCATTGCTCGTCCGCGCCGCCGTCAACGCTGTTGAGAATCATGTCGGCCCCCCACGCCGTGGAACTGCTGGGATCGTCCCACAGCAATCCGCTGCTGGCATTCGTCACCGTGTAAATGCCGTTCGCTAGTGGTCCGCTGCCCACACCGTTCACGTCCACAGGCATGATAGTGCTGTTGACAAGCGAGCCGGAGGTTCCGGTGATCGTCACCATGTCAACTCCGACGACCGCCGAGGAGGAAAGAACCAGCGTCATGGTTGAGAACGCGCAGGGGTTCGAGGTTGCACAACTCGAATTGCTGGCTGGAGTCACCGAGCTGGGCGAGAACGTCGCCGCCATGCCGACGGGCAGGTTCGTAGCGCTCAGCGCGACCGCGGAACTGAAGTTGTCCACGCCGGTGACGGTGATTTGGGTGGCTACGGTTGTGCCCGGAAATGTCCACGTTGGCGCAAGGTTGGGGAGCCCGTAGCCGACGGTGAAGTTCCCAGGAGTGGTGGTGACCGTAAGCGTCATGGTGGTGCTTGCGCTCAGGCTGCCGAAGGTCCCGGTGATGGTCACCGGCGACGTTCCGGTTGTGGCCGTGCTGCTCGAGGTCAGCGTCAGCACGCTGGTTCCGGTGGTGGGGTTCGTGCCGAACGATGCGGTCACGCCGCTGGGCAGGCCGGAGGCGGCCAGCGTTACGTTGCCCGTGAATCCGCCCGAAGCTCCAACCAGCATGTTGATGGAGCCGCTGTCGCTGCGGCCGATCGACAGTGTGGCGGGCGAAGCCATGAGTGTGTAGCTCGGCGTCGCAGTAGTGGCCAACAGGTCGTCGATCAGATTCTGTCCGTTCGGAGTTCCCCATCCGGTGACCAGGTCATAGCCGGCAACGGCGTTGTAGTAGACCGGTTGGCCGCAGCAATCGTCATTTCCGCCGATCATGTCGTGGAAGTCGTTGTTGTAGTTGGCACCCTGCCCGATCTCATAGATGATCGGGTTGAGAAAGCCCACCGTCGGTTGGCCGTTTTCCACGGCCTGTTGATTGACCAGCGCTATAAAGCCGGCCCACAACGGCGAGGAATAGCTGGTGCCGCCAGTTTCCCCACATTCGCCGTTATCGCACAGATAGGCGTAACCGCCAAGTGCAGCCACGTCCGGTACATTGCGCAGGGTCGTGGAACCGCCGTTGGAGGAATTGATCACCGGCACTTGATAGCTCGGAATAGGGACGGGATTGGGACCGTTGCTGACGCCGCCGCCGCTCCAGTTGTTCGCTACTTCCGATAACCACGCGCCGCCAGCGCCATTCGTGGTCACGGTAGTCGCGCCAACACCCGTGATCCAGGCGTTGTCCCCCGGATAGAACCAATCGTAGCTGTCAAACCCTGCCACAGGCGGAGCCCCACCGTCCCCGGAGGCGGCCAAAAAACTCTGCCCCTGCGCCGCCATCTCCTCGAAGTAGGGATCGTCCACCACAGGTTGAGCAATCACGCCTGCGGATTCACTGAATTGTTTACAAATATTCTCCGAGGCCATGCTGTTGTAGATGATGTCCTGGCCCGCTTCGGCGCCGTCGTAGTCGGGACTGCAGCATTGATACTCGCGGACCTGGCTCAGGTTGGGGGCTATACTCATCGACGCCACGATGTCCGTTATCGGCTCCCCATCGTCGACCGATGTCATAGGCGTGGTGAGGCCGCCCAACAACACAGTGTTGATGGGGGTGCTTGGAACGGTCAGTCCGGCGCTGGTATAGGTCAAATCCACATCGCTGACGTTGAAGCCCCAAAACGTCACCAGCCCGATGCACTGGCCGCTGCCGTCGAGAGAGCCGTTGCCGTAGTATGCCATCCGAACGTCGCCGGGAAGGAAAAAGCCATTCGGGCCGCTGCCTGTGGGGGAGTATGTTGTGTCCAGCGGCGTTGTCTTCATGGGACGCGGATGCGAACGCGGCAGGTAGAAGTTATTCAGGCCGGAGATGTGCGACACCGGCACGTGCAAGGCGAGCGAGGGCTCGCGATCGATCGAATAAAAGACGCGGTTCTCCGTCGGATGCTGGTAGTTTTTCATCACCACATGGAAGGCCTTCTCGACTTGCGGTACCGCGCCGTCGACTTCCACGAGCATGCGGTTCCTGGGCGTATCCATCACGGTCATGCCATTGGCTTTAACGAAATCGACCACCGCCTGGTAATCCTCTTTCGTGGGACCGTACTTCTCGGTGAACTCCTCCACGGAGAGATACTTGCGGAAATCGGGGCTTTTGCGGTCATAGAGCCGTTGCAGGAAGCTGGTCAGCTCGTCCTGGTTCCGCAGCGGCAGTTGGATGGCGAGGTGCAGATGCTTGGAGGGGGCCAGCAGACCCGCCGGCTTGGCCAGTCCCTTGGCAACTGCCGGATTCACATGACCTTGCAATACCTGCAGCGTTGGTTGGGCTTGACTTAGGATTGTGCATAACAGGCACGCGACTGCGCAGACAACCGTGGCCAGTTCTTTCAGTAAACGTTTATTTTCTCTCGCATGCGCAGCTTCTTTCATGTTCTCATTTCCTCTCAACCTTGGAAATTTCACAACGTATGGTAGTGGGCGGAGCGCTTGTCCTGCTGCGGGTCGAGCAAGTCCGTCATCTCCTGCTCCTGCCCGGGGCTGCGCTTGAGAGTACCCGCAGTATGCGATCCATGACGGCATATCGTCAGCCCATGCGCCGCGATCGAACACCTTGCGAGCCAGGGGATGGGTGTTGCCGGGAAGCCGGACAAGCGCCTGTTCATCGCATACTGCATTCATCCAATTGCCACGGTCTATTGCAAAGTTTCTGGAACTTCGTAACTCACGGGCTTCGACTGACCTTGTAGTAAGCGTTTACCCGTCGGCCAAGTTTATATAATGTACTCGCTCGACTGTCAACGGAGTGTTGCGAGCCCTAATCCTACGCCAGCAAGGTAGGAGCGTTCGCAGGCGCTATGTATGAAAACGGCTACTACCGGCCGCAGCAGCGTTGCATCATGATTTCAGGGCCGGAATTTTGCGCCGTGTGTCAGCATGCGATTGAGGAAATCGTCGACCTCTACTCACGACCGTGAGACCGCTGATCAGCATCAGCTCCCCACGCAGATTGCTATGGTTGCTGTAAGGCCTCTTCGGTTCTGGCTCGGTGTGCGTCGCAGACGAGGTAGGTTTCGACGAAGAGGTAGCGCTTGCCCATGCGAAACGATGGCAGGCGCAAGTCTGGAAAAGGATCTCCACCCGGAACGCTCAGTGTGGATTCACCGTCATGGACGCGCGGTGTCCGGTGGTCGTCGCCCAGTAGTCGATCCATTGCTGGCGAATGCCGTTGGCTCGGTCGATGAGTTCGCGGCTCGGCCTTTGCCCGTGCTCGACAATAACGACGATCCCGGTGTTGAACTTCCTTTGGGAGTGATCGACGTCCGGTAAGCGCGGCCCCTCAATGGCGATAACGTCTTGGATGGTCACCTTTGTTCGGTCGGCTTTGAATATCGGGTGGCCGTTTGCGTCTTTGCCGGCCGGCACGAGGTTCTTGAGGATAAAAAAGTCCGGCACCTCCGCGGCAGAGATCAAGCCCATCAGGTACAGGTCAAGATGTGAATACCCCGTCGCTGGCACATAGTAGTCGTCATCCAGCTGAGTGTAAGTGCCATCGAAGTTATCCTGCCAGACGCCTCCTCCCATGGCGGACGCTTCCGTGGGCCGCTGATAGGGAAACGCCGCCTCGGCTTGCAATCCTCGCGCCCAGTGCACGGGTCCGAGCGGAATGGTTTCACCACTCACTTTCGCGGAGACAAACGCGGCCCAGCGGTGGCCCATTTCGTGCCCAAGCTGCGACATCGCGTAGTTGTACGGTATCATCTTCCCGTCCAGCGATCGCTCTCCGAGTTGGTGCGCGTAAAAGGTTATGTCGTGATCGGTTCCGACGGGCGCCCCCTCGGGAGGGTATTCCTGCATTTGGTTGGAGCCGGCGTACACGGGCTGTACGAATCCCCACTGGAACCTGCCTTGACTGCAATAGCTCTCAAGATCGTGCTGTGTTGCCGCAATCCCGGTCACATTGCCACCCAGCGGGCCGTCACTCGGAGTGCCCGCTTCTTGGTTGTCGATGCGAAAATCCGAGTAATAGGCCAGAAAGTCGAACCTGTCGCCGAGGGCTTTAATCACTGTACAAGACAGATCTTGGGGATTAGGCAAGGCCAGGTAGTGGAACGATTCATAAATGATCGCAAACGGCCCGTCCTTGCGCGTCAGGGACGAGAGGTGAACCTCAGGACTGCGGATTCCTGATAGGCGAACAACGTAAGGGGATAACCGCTCCACAATCTGCTCGGGGTTCCCGGGGGCAACGACCTCCGCGTAGACAGCAACTTGTTCGGCCCCGCGAAGCGCCGCGGGCAGTACTCCTTCCAGCACGATCGTGTTGCCACTCGTCTTTACGTTATGGGAGAGGCCCTGGCCAAAGGCAAAGTACCTTGACGCATGGCCCGGCCACGCAGCACCTCGAACTGTCCAAACCGCGGCCGGGTGGGCGGCATCGACGCGCGTCGGAAGAGGAATATGTGCATCGAAAAACACCCGGTACGTAATGTCGGCCAGCGCTGGATCTCCTTCCGGCAATACCGGCCCGCGGGTTTCGAACGTGATCTTCAGGAGGAGACTATCAACCACCGAGAGCTTCAGATTCCGAACATCGAGGTGCGCTGCAACCGTTGGATGCGGCTCGGCGCTGATGGACGCGAGCGGCTTTTCCACGGCATCCGAGAGCATTGGGTAAACACCCACGATGGCATCCTTCGCAGCGATTTGGTCGTACGACATCTCGATCGACCCGTTGCGATGCAGCACAACTTGAAAACGGTTGATCGTCTTGAACCAAGTGAAATCCTGGATATTCCCGAACGGCTCCGTAAGGTCCCAGGTAACGACTACACGATCCGGGAGCTCTTTCACATAATGGGGTCCGGACATCCGCGGCTTGAAAAAGACGCAGATTGCTGGAACGGTGTTGGCCAGTGCGCTGGCGGCTTCGGCTAACGGGTCAAATCGACCGATCGAGATTCCGCGGACACGGCCGCGAGGGTCAAGGCCGTTGTCGCCTTCCAACGTGTCGAAACTGATCGATCCAGTTGCGCCCACCAGGAATGAATTCCAGTTCTTGCCGGAAAAAGGGAATGCAAAGTGATGCAGGGTGACTTCAGTCCCGGTGAGTTCAGGGCCGAAGTCCGAGTCCCACTGCAAGGCGCCACTCTCCACGCGATAGCGCGAACCTTCCGGATTGAAGCGCAGCGTATGACCGGCCAAGTCGAAGAGGTTTGCTTTCCCAAGCGCCCCGTCCTCCAATTCCATCACCATCAGCTCCCCATCTGTCGAGATCTTGCCGATCGGCTGACCAGGTACGTCGAACTGGGCGTGTGCCAGGTTGGGGTGCAGGAGAAGCCCACAGAGAATCAAGGCCCCACTGTGCAATAGATAGCTGCAAACTCTCTTCACGTTACCTCCATTCCGTCAAACAGAAGGAGCATTGGTGCACAAGCAATCATGACGATGGCAGCGATGATGTCATCGCGCGATTTGTGGCGAGCGCGGTTGTAAGATTGGCTCTCTCGTCAATTTTGACGTCACCGCTTTTTTGTACCAAGCAGAAACCTAGTGTAGCGCCGAATGATCGGCCCAGTCTTTTTGTACCGAGTGAGGAGGTGGTCTTCGACTTCTGCGACAGGCCACTAGTGGCCTGTCGCAGTGAGTTCGTTACTGCGGATGCGGCGGGTGGGGTCGGAGTATTTCCACTGGATCGGCCGAGCATTGGCGGAGTAGGCGTTGATGTAGCGGCGGAGTTTGCGAGCTAAATCGGAAACCGAGGTAAAGATGCCGCGGGCGATAACCTCGCGTTCGATCTTGGCAAACCAGATCTCGACCTGGTTGAGCCAGGACGAGTACGTGGGCGTGAAGTGAAACCGGACTCGCGGATGTTGTTGGAGGAACTCGCGGACCGCCTGAGTTTTGTGTGCGGAGAGATTGTCGAGGATGATGTGAATCTGTTGCCGAGGCGGGCACAAGGATACGACCTCATGCAAAAAGGCGACGAACTCACGGCTGGTATGGCGGGCGGCGGTTTTGCCGTGGACGTGACCGGTGGCAGTATTCAGCGCTGCATACAAGAAGAGCGTTCCGTGCCGGTAGTACTCGAAGCCGTGGCGTTCGGCGCGTCCCGGCGAGAGCGGTAGGACGGGATCGAGACGATCTAAGGCTTGAATGGCGGTCTTCTCATCGACCGAGAACACGGCCGCGTGTTGAGGCGGGTGCAGATAGAGGCCGAGGATGTCGGCCGCTTTGGTCTCGAACTCGGGATCGTCGCTCGCCATGTAGCGTTCGAGGCGGTGCGGCTTGAGGCCCGCTTCTTGCCAAACCCGATGCACGGCGTCTTTGCTGACGCCCAGCACGGAGGCCAGCTTGCGGCAACTCCAGTGCGTGGACCCGTCGCTGGGTTTTTCCCGCGTGGCGGACAGGATGCGGGCGCGCAGAGCCGGAGTCAGCACACTGGGTTTTTGGCCGGGATGATAGGTGTCCAGTCCCTCCAGTCCGTGTTGCCGGAAGCGCTGCTTCCAGCGCACGATGGTGGGAGCCGTGGTCTGGATCTGTCGCTTGATCGCGTTGAACGACGCGCCTTCGGCCAGCATGAGGATCAACTTGGCGCGAAACACATATCCGGCGGGCAGAGAACGGGACTGGGCGATGCTGCTTAGGTCAAAATGCTGTTGCTGGGTGAGCAAGATTTCGCTGCCACTGGCCATGACAGCTTTGATGCTAACGGTCTAGTAATGGTTACTCTGCGACAGTCCACTAGCGATCCAAACGCAGGAGCATCCAACAGCACCGTCAAAACTAGCGGAGCTGAGAACGAAAGTAGTGCAACCGCGCCCGCCCGCGCTCGGTGATTCTGTACACCAGGAAACCTCGCCTGCGTTTTGGACCTGATTCGAGCAGTCCCTGACGCTTCAGTCGTAGCAGATAGCTGTAAACCGAACGCCGGTCAGGCGATCGAGCAAGAAGCGGAGAAGTGTCCCCCCAGCACAGCGGTTAAGAACTCATCCCGGAGTGGGTCCGCTGACCGCGCTGGCCTTCGTGCTGATCATCGGGG
>Ga0208563_1000458_pt1 | contig 35783 bp, 27 predicted proteins | sample June2015DPH_17_1_2_FD_184717 | JGI IMG/M metagenome (GOLD analysis project Ga0208563, IMG submission 184717) | Peatland microbial communities from SPRUCE experiment site at the Marcell Experimental Forest, Minnesota, USA - June2015DPH_17_150... | ecosystem: Environmental > Terrestrial > Soil >... | reverse complement strand
GCGCACCCGCTGCTCCAGCCGCCGCGACGAGGTCACCCCCAAGGCGTAGGCGTACAACCACACCTTCACCATCAGCGCCGGAGCGTAGGCCGCCCGGCCTTCTTCTGCGTGGTCCTCTTCCAGACCGCTCAAATCCAGTTGCTGGACGATGCGATGGATGAAAAAGCACAGGTGATCTTCCCCCAGCACGTCTCTCACGCTCGGCGGCAACAGATAAGCTTGCTCAGAGGGTTGTAGGGCAGAAATTTCATCGCGGGTCTCCTCGCCCCGCATTACACGCAACTCACCAGCCAGAGTTTTCACACAGACTCCTTCAGGGCTCGGCGTGAACGCTGCCGCTCCACCGACCCTGGGTGCTGCCCAGGGTTGGGCTAGACCGCCCCTTCGGGGCTGGAAAGTGTACAGACTCTCAGACGCAGCTAAATCCGCGCCCTTTCGCAGGCCGGCGAATCCTGCAAGAAAACTGGGGGAGGGCAAGCAGGAAGATCGGATCAGCTTGCGGCCGTCTACCTCTCGCAATGTCTGGTATCGGGATGAGCGCCAGGCAGATGGTTCTAGGCCGCCCCCAAGGGAATCGAAGTGGCCAGCTACGACGGATGCGACAAAGCTTGATTTGAACCGGCCAATCTGCAATGCTTCAATGCAGTAATCAGTTGTCAGTTGTCAGTTGTCAGTTGTCAGTTGTCATTTGTCAGTTGTCAGTGGTCAGTGGTCAGTCGCTAGTTGCGCCGGGGATTTGCGCCTGTTCAGGGTCTTGGCGTTGAGTGGCTTGGGATTCGGAAGCGACGGACAACGGACAACGGGAGAGCTGATAGCTGACCGCTCTCCAAAGCTCTTTTCCTGAGGTTCACCGTGGCCCACCAAGACTTGCGCGATTTCCTTGCCCGCCTGGAGCGGGCGGGCGAACTGAAGCGTATCTCCGCCGAAGTCGACGTCGATCTCGAAATCACCGAAATCACCGACCGCGTTTCGAAAGCCGGCGGGCCAGCGCTGCTGTTTGAAAGGCCGCGCTCCGCGAGCGGCGGGGTGAGCTACGCGCTGCCGCTGCTCATCAACCTGCTGGGGACGCGACGGCGCGTGGAACTCGCGCTCGAGGTCGGCTCGCTCGAAGATGTGGCGCGGCGCATCGAGGATCTGCTGGACATGAAGCCACCCGAAGGCTTCTTCGACAAAGTCAAGCTGCTTCCCAAACTCTCCGAACTCGGCTCGTTTTTCCCCAAGAACGTGCGGAGCGGCCCGGTGAAGGAAGTGATCGAGCGGGAGAACTTCTCGCTCGCGCGCCTGCCGGTGATGAAGTGCTGGCCGCAGGATGGTGGCCGGTTCATTACCTTCCCTCTGGTGGTCACACGCAGCCCCAAAAACGGCCGGCGCAATGTGGGTTGTTATCGCATGCAGGTGTATGACGAGCGCACCACCGGGATGCACTGGCAGGTTCACAAAGGCGGCGCGGAACACTTCCGTTGGCTCGCGCGGGAAGGGAAGAGCCGCCGCATGGACGTGGCCGTGGCGCTGGGTGCGGACCCTGCCACCATGCTCTCCGGCGTGCTGCCGCTGCCCCAAGACCTGGACGAGTTTCTCTTCGCCGGCTTCCTGCGCCAGGAGCCGGTGGAGTTGGTGAAATGCGAGACCGTGGACTTGGAGGTTCCCGCCCACGCCGAAATCGTTCTGGAAGGCTACGTGGATCTCGACGACATTCGCCCGGAAGGGCCGTTCGGCGACCACACGGGATATTATTCACTCCGGGACAAGTTTCCGGCGTTTCACCTCACCTGCATCACGCGGCGGCGCGACCCGATCTACGTTTCCACCGTCGTCGGGCGCCCGCCCATGGAAGACTATTGGATGGGCTACGCGGTGGAGCGATTGTTCCTGCCCCTGATGCGCAAACAGATGCCGGAAGTTGTGGACATGCATATGCCCGCCCAAGGAGTATTTCATAACTTACTGATTGTGTCGATTCGTAAGAGCTATCCGGGTCATGCCCGAAAGGTGATGCACGCCATCTGGGGTCTGCCGGGGGCCATGTTCACGAAGTGCCTGGTGGTGGTGGACCACGACGTGAACGTTCACGACTCCGGTGAAGTCGCCTGGAAGGCCCTGAACCACATCGACCCCGAGCGCGATATTCAGTTCACGCTGGGGCCTGTGGACCAGCTCGAGCACGCCTCGCGCCTGCCGAACTTCGGCTCCAAGATGGGCGTGGACGCCACCCGCAAGTGGGCGAGCGAAGGCTTTACCCGCCCCTGGCCCGATGAAATTGTGATGGACCCAGAAGTAAAAAAGAAAGTGGACGCGCTCTGGCCCAGCCTGGGCCTGAAACTTTCAGCGGACTAATACGAACGCATTTAGAGATGTTACGCCTGCGCACCGGCAATCGAGACCCCCTCACCTGCCCTCGTCCCTCGGGCACCCTCTGCCCCAAGGGGGCGAGGGCTGTGAACGTAGTTGGGGGCAAGCTGAAGCTGATTTGTAACATTTGCTGCTGCGTTCGTATTAGTTCGGCCCGTACCGGGGCATGCTCTGGCCCGACCGCAGGACGAGGCGTGGGCATCACGTGTTGGGCTTGTAGATGGAATTCAAAAGTCCGAGCAGCACGAAGGCGTTGGGGACGTGGTGGAGACCCCACCCGGTGGTGCGTTTTTCCCCGGTGCGCCAGATATAGAAGTTACCCTGCTGGATGGCGTAGCTGGAAACCTGGTCCCAGGCAATTTCCTTGTAGCCGAAAAGCTTCTTAACCTTGATACCGCCAGCCCGGCTTACGCGGATGGAGCCAAAATCCAAATCCTGTCCATTGTTGTAGCGTTCCGATATCTTCCGGTAGAGCGCCGGATAGGTCTGTTCGATGAGCTTCTGTCCTAATTGGGCCGGGTGCTCGATGCGGTTCCCGACGCGGATCTTTTTCCCCTCAGCGTCGACGAGCCTGTAGAGGTAGTACGTCCCGACGGGAATGAAATTAATGCTCCGCTTGATGGCTTCGTAGTAGAAGCGCTCCACCGCCTCCCAGCGCATTTCCTTCTCGACCAACAACGACCGATATGAAATGCCGTCCTTGTGGAGAGAAACCCGGAGGGACCTAAGTGACAGGAAAAAGAAAACCATCAGGGCGAGGAGCGCCAAGGTGAAGATCTTGATGGTGATGTCTGGGACAGCTTTTTCCAGGGAGGTGAAAGCGGCATAGACGAGCGCGCCTGCACCCAGCCCCAGGATGATCACCAGGGCCATGACAATCTTGTTTCCTTTGAATGTCTCCAGTTCGGGTCCCAGCATGGCAGGTCTCCCCCCGTCGAAGGCTCAATCCCCTCGATGTGCCATCTCTCCTTGAAACTCGGGCGAGCCTAGCATCGGGCGCGCGGTGAGTCAAGACGCGACGACGCCGCGAGGCGGGATGCGCTGCTCGTTCTGGAGTGCGGCAGCTTGCTGGCCGTGTTCCTGGCCTGCGAGTTGCGAACTGGATCACCGCGGGCAAGCCCCGATAGATCGGGGCAAGCTCGCGGGAGGAAAAGCGGCGGCAATCCACCGCACTCCAATACTGGGCGATCGCGGCCCTCTCGCTCGAAGGCCGAGCGGTCCCGGGCGCCTCTTGCTGGCCTTCTGTATCGCTTACAGCTTGGCTCTGGGGCTGGGCTTGTCTCCCGAAGCGGCTCAGGCCGGGCCGATCTGGAGACCCCGCGACGCGTTGACGGCTTCACTGGAAGCCTGTAGGATAGTACGAAAAGAGCCGTTGTGGGGTTTTCACCAGCGGCGAACCGGAAATGGCAGGGGACCGACGGGGGCACAAAGTGGCACGCAGCAGGCGAGCAGCACGGCTTCGAGCCAAGACCACCCTGGACGTGGGCTTTGTCGGAACCGACGAGCGTTTCACCGCCCCCCTGGTCGACTTCAGCCCCTTTGGCCTCTCCGTAAAGACCACGCGGAAGGTCAAGATTGGAACCGTTTTCCGGCTGGGCATCCAAATCGGCACCGAGTACTTCCGCGCCGCCGCCGTCGTGCGCTCCCAGTTCCCCGATGGCTTCGCCGTGGAGTTCCTTTCCATGAGCCTCGTGGACCGCGAACTGCTGCGCCGCTCCTACCAGCGCCTGCAGATGGCCGCCCGCAACGCCAGCGCCGGGTGACGGCATTCAGAGTTTGCAGCGATGAACCCCAACGGCAAAGCCGGCGTCGATGGCGCCAAGCGGCATCGAGCAAGGACCAGCCCAACGAAAAACCGCTCACCGCGATGATCCGCGGCGAGCGGTTGTGACCAGAGCTCATGAAGTAATGCCCCGGAACGGGGGCGTCGATCCTGGCGCTAGGGCTTACTTCTCACTCGAAACTTTCCACGACCTTCCGGCTCCCATCTTCTGACTTCTGACTCAAATGAGGCAAGCTACTGCTTCTACCAGTGAGACCCAAAAAGGTTTGACCGTCGAGCGCTCCCCGAAGGGGAGCGACGTCAATAGCCGTGGGTGGAACCCACGGATAAAAGGCACCCCCACACCCTGCCTCTCCTCTGTCGGGGCACCCCTCTCCCCGTGAGCGGGGAGAGGGGAAGGGGGTGAGGGGGTGGGCGCGGTTTCCGGGGGCGCTGCCCCCGGCTATTGATGTTGCGCCCCTGCGGGGCTGAGGCAGGAGCCTTGCGATCCCGCCTTGCGGGACCCGACTCATCAAGCCACCCGCTTTGCAGGGGGTGTCCAACTTCTACTTCTTACTCACGCGTACGCGTGCAGTCCTGGCAGCAGATACGTCACGCCGAAGAAGGTGAACATCACGATGCCGAAGCCGATGATGGCGAAGTAAGCCGAGCGCCGTCCGCGCCAGCCGCGCGTCAGCCGCATGTGGAGATAACCCGCGTAGGTGAGCCAGGTGATCAGCGCCCAGTCTTCCTTCGGGTCCCAGCTCCAATACGACCCCCAGGTGCGATTGGCCCAGTAGGCGCCGGCGATGATCATGAGGGTCAACAGGGGAAAGGAAATTGCCACGGTCCTGTAAATCAACCCATCCAGGGTGTCGCGGCTGGGCAGGTAGGCGACGAGGGCGTCGTGTTTCCAGCGCAGCACTTCACACGCCAGCGAGGCGAACAGCGCCGTCACCACGCCCGCCAGCAGAAAGGGGCTCGCCGCCAAGTGTACCCCGAAACTCTGGCCGTATTGCGGAACGTAGTAAGGCCCGGCATGCATCTTCAACATGAAGAGCACAAGCGACACCACCTGACCGAGGAGCGCGGCCAGGAAAGCGCGGCGCGCCAGGTTCTCCCAGCGCTGGCCCTGAGCGGAGAAAGTCCCGAGCAGGTTCAGCGCGAGGGTGGCGGCCGCGAGTGCCAGCACAATCACAAACGGCCAGCCTAGCGCATCAATCGGCACAAGTAGCGCCTGCCGCGGGGCAAGCATCACTTTCTCCCGTGCCGTGGAGTCCCAGGCCGGCATGGTCAGCGCCAAGCTGCTGTTCACAGAAGTCGCCACGATGGTCCCGTACACACCCAGAACCAGCGCAGCGCTCCAGCTCAGAAAACTCCGGGTGGTCGCGCCGTCTTTGATCAGATAGAGCAGCGCCACCGCAAACGAGATCGTGAGGCCCGCGTAGCTCAACATGGCCAGCGTCACGTGAATCTGTAGCCAGGTGGATTGCAGCGCCGGCACCAGCGGCCGGATCTCGCCCGGCAGCACTTGCATCAGGACGAGCGCCAGCGCCGCGATGGGCACGGTGATGGCTCCGAGAAAGGGCAGCTCGAATTTCCATTCCGCCACTTCGTGCAGCGCCACGACGCCCCAGGAGAACACCAGCACCATCTCGTAGATATTCGAGAGCGGCGCGTGCCCGGAACTCACCCAGCGCACCAGGATCGCGGTCGTGTGCAGCAGAAAGCCGCCGCGGGTGAGCGCCATGGCGCCCGCCAGCAGTGGCGATTGCCGCAGCGCCGCCGAGAACACATACAAAGCCGCAGCGCCCAGATAAGCAATAAGTGCCAGGTACAAGAACTTCTCGCCCGTCAGCCAACCCTCGCCTCCCACCAGGTGCGGGACCGAGATGGCCATCACCGTCAGCACCACCACGCTGACCACCAGCAAAATCCAGCCTGCCTGCGCAGACAGGCTTGCGGCACGGGGCTGGCCGCCTTCCCCTGCGCGGGTCATTACTTTCGCCATATTTTGTTCCCTCGCTTCGTTTCGCAGTGAACGCCCGCCTGCGCTGTTGGGCATCTGGCGCGCCCCTTCGGGGCCCGAAAATCCAAACTCAAGGGCGCGGCTGAAGGTGGCCTTCCCCAGCTTCCTCGGGGAGTCCGTCGCTCCACAAAAGATCGCGCTTGAACAGGCTGCGGAAACACTCGTAGGCGCTGTCATTCTGAGGAGTCCCGCCCTGCGGGACGACGAAGAATCTCGTATGTTCATGAAAATGCGCGGAGCGAGATTCTTCGCTTCGCTCAGAATGACAGCAGGAAAGCGTTTTCCCGCAGCCTGTGAAGGCGTGACCAGACGCTTCCTCGCACCTATGCCGCTGGGACGGCCTCCGTTACGTTCGCCGTAGCGTTCTTCAAGGTTGTGTCAAGCTCATCCGCCAGCTCGTGGAACTTCCGCTCAAAACTCTCACGATATTTGCTCGGTTGTCCACCCAGCAACAGCGCCGGCCGGCCCTTGCGGTCGTTTCCGACCACGCCCCAGATGCGGATGTGCGAGAGGTACAACGCCATCATCAGGCCGCCCGTCAGCAGCAGGCAACCCGCCCAGATCAGCCACTGCCCGGGCTCGTGCGCCACCTGCAAGCCTGTCAGGTATTCCATTTCCACGTTGACAAACCGGAAGCTGACGCCCGTGTCGTTCGGCGGATTCATTTCCGGTGACTTGGCCAGAATCCAGGCGTTCCTCGGCTGGCCGCCGGGCCGCGTCACCTGCAAGCGGATGGCCGGGTTACGAGGCTCGTCCGAGCGCGAGGAGATCTGGTTGCCGTCCAGCACGAAGTCCGGAATGAAATCGGCCAGCTCTACCGTGGCGCCTTGCTCGCCCATTTGTACCGGCGTCCCGGGAGCCAGCGCGAGCATCTGGCGTTTCTCCACGCCGTTTTCGGGCCAGCTCGCTTCCATCACCACCTTGCGCGGCGTGCCGGCGGAACCGTAGTTCGCCTGGAAGAAGCGCACTCCCTTATAGGTGAGCGGGTCGTTTACAAAGATTTGCTTCCGCGCCACCTCGCGGCCGTTTTCTTCCACCGCCAAGCGGCTCCAATACTGCTGCGGTGAGCCGTCGGGGTAACGATCCATGCCCGCCGCGTCGCAGCGGATCGTGAAGCCCAGCCGCCGCGGCGTTCCCGGCATGGTCAAAGGCTCCACGGTATCGGTGCGCATCCCCGGTCGCAGGTTGATGAATCCCCGGTACCCGTGCGTCCCATCCACGATCGCCCCGGCAAAGATTACCAGCAGGCTGGCGTGGACAACGTAAGGAGCCAACCGCGCCACGCGGTGCTTCTCAATGTAGACCGTGCCTTGCCGGAGCACCTCGGGTCGCGGCGCGTACCCCAGACTCTGAAGCTTGCTCGAGGCCAGCGCCATCGCTTCCTGGGGAGCGTGCGAGCCCAAAGCAATCTCCCGCTGGAAGGGCAAGGCTCGGATGAAAGCGGCGTCGGCCACGAGATGCGGCCGGACGAACAACCGCCACACCTGGGGAAAGCGTTCGATCGAGGTCAGAGTGATGTTGGCCCCCAAAAGCCCTAACAGCAGTATGAACCACCAAGTATGAAAGACGTCGAACAGACCCAACGCGTTCAGCAGCCACAGGGTCTGCGGGGCATAGATCTGCTCGATCTGCCCCTCCTGGGCCATGGGCTTCTGAAGAATCAGCGTCCCCAGGACCACGGCCACCCCCACCAGGCCGAGCAGCAGCAGCCCACACTTCAACGAGCTGAAGAACCGCAGAAACCTGTCAACACTCGATTGCCGATTGACCATCCATGACCCCTGCTGGATACGCGCGAACCCCGAGTCTCGCTGACGTTCACGTCATGATATTCGGCATCTCGGTTGCCACCCGGGAAAACTTGTCCGGGTCTTCTATACGCTTGAAAATGGGCAAGAAACCGGTTGCGGCTTTCTCATCTAGGGCCTTCTCCATAACTTAGCACGGCTCAATCTTGGGGCAAAAGCCACATGTGGTTGTGTGTGGATACTCAATTTGTCCATTTTCTGATGGTCCAAAAAGTCCACAGCCACAATCTTTCAACGACATCCAGACGGACGAAAAGGAACCCAAAATGCAGACAAAAGGGCAGGTGCCGAGGCACCTTGAACCGAGGAGGCTATAATGAAACCGTTTAATAATGTCCGCGGTCCAGTCGACGTGAAGGACTTTGTGGCTGGTCCCAGGCCCGTTACCCCGCTGAAGGAAGTAACGCCCTTGGAGATGCAACCGACGTTCACGCTGACGTTCTCGATCGGAACTTCCATGCGGGAAATTCACGACACGGTCATCCGCACGGTTCTGCAGTATACACGCAGCAATCGTCTGCGTGCCGCACAACTGCTGCAGATCAATCCCCGTACGATCCGCCGTCGCTTGGGTAAGAAGGAAAGCGCCAGTTCCGCCACGCGAGCCGCTTAATACTCGTTCGTCCTCATAACCACGGCTCGCGCCTCGCTCTGCGAGGAGGGCCCCCCTCGCATCCCCTTTTGACGAACTTCCGCCGTCCCCCGGTTCCCGGGGGACGGCTGTCCCTTCTCGACAGAGTGTCACGCCCCGCGGTCAGCTTCTGACCCCATATCATATCCTGCGAGAATTGGTGCTTTACGTGCAGCACGCCTTCTCAAGCACGTTGCGGATGAAATTTGCGCTGTTCCGATGGCTCAACATGCGAGGTGCAATCAGACATTCCGAATGGAAGGCGGAAGGCTCCGAAGTGGAGGAACCTGTGGGTGAGGGGATCAGTGGTCGCATCCTGATCATTGATGATGATCCGCATTTCCTGCACGTCCTCCAACGGATCTTGTCCGGTGAGAAATTCGCGGTCACGGCGACCTCCGACCCTTGCAAGGCTATCGAAGTTCTGCGTTCCAGCAGTTTCGATTTGGTCATTTGCGATTTGCGCATGCCCGATTGCGACGGTCTCAACCTGCTGCAGGCAGTGCGGGGCGCAGGAAGCGAAGTTCCGGTCATCATCCTGACCGCGTATGGTGAAGTGGATACCTACTTGGAAGCCATGAACGCTGGCGCGACCGAATACCTGAACAAGCCCATTAAGTCAGACGAGCTCGTCCAAGTTGTCCGCAATTGTCTGCGCAAAGGCAACCACCGCCGCAACTCCAAGCGACCCAATAGCGTCTGAGTCAGACCCTTTTGGGGCAAAGCCTCCCGTGCAAATCGTGCTTCCACCCACATGCTCTGCGTGAAGTCGCACGGGACTGTGCGTATTGATGAAAACTCGGCGTGCCGGGCACGCCTGTCTGCCCGAGACCCTTTGTGACTCTTTGTTCCCACGCAAAACCGGTCAAAACAGCCTTTCGCGCAGGGGAGTGAGCAACCTTCGGCGAGCGAGTACGGAGACGCGACACTAATCTTTGAGTTCCACAATGGTCGCGCCGGCGCCGCCTTCTTGTTGCGGCGCCGAGTAGAATTTTTCAACGTGGGGGTGATGAGAAAACATTTCGTGCAGAGTCTTGCGGAGGATGCCTTTTCCATGGCCATGGATGATGCGCAGCCGGGAGCGCCCGCCCAGGAAAGCCTGGTCGAGAAATTTGTCCACGCGCTCGCGGGCCTCTTCCGCCGTGTTCCCGATGACGTTGAATTCCTCCGGAACCTCTTCGCTGCTTTGCACAGCCGACGGCGGGTTCGGTGCGGTTGCGCCCGCGGGCATCAGCACCCGGACCTCCCCCCGGCGCACTAGCATCTTGAGGTGCCCCACAGTGACCTCCAGGTGTTCGTCGTCGAGCCAAGCCGTCACGATGCCGGGTGTTGAGACATTCAGCACCTGCACCCGGTCGCCGACCACCGGCGGACGCTCGAGCGGAGGCTCTTGCCGCGCCTCCCCCGGCATACCCAGCGCCTCCAGCACCTGAGCATTCCATTCCTCCCGTGCCTCGTGCACCAGGCCGGCTGCTTTCCTCTCGCCGCGGGCCACCACCTTGGCAGGCGCAGCCTGCGTGCGCAACTCCTCAAGCGACTGCTCCCAGGTCTTCGCGTACTGCCGCAGGGTCTCTTCCAAGCGGGAATCGAGTTCCCGCAGTTTCGCCCGGCGGTCGTGCTGGAATTGCTGCTCTAACTGGGCGCGGCGTGCTTCCAGCTCTTGCTTCTGCTTTTCCAGCGTTTCCAGTTGGCGCTCCATCTCCGTACGCTGCTGGTGCAACCCCGCCACCAACGCCGCGGCTTCGGCGTCCGCGGGATGAAGCAGGGAACGCGCCTTCTCGACGATGCTGGGTTCGAGTCCCAGGCGCGCGGCAATGTCGAGCGCGCTGGACTTGCCCGGCAAGCCGATCAGGAGCCGATAAGTCGGTTGGAGCGTGGCTTCATCGAACTCCATCGCAGCGTTCAGGGCTTCCGCCGTCTCCGCGGCGTAGGCTTTGAGGCGCGAATGGTGCGTGGTCACCAGGGTCATGGCGCCGCGCTGGCGGAAGTGTTCGAGGATGGCCACGGCCAGCGCCGCGCCCTCGTTCGGCTCCGTGCTCGCGCCGATTTCATCCAGCAGCACCAAGTCGCTTCTCTCCGCCACTTGCGCCATCGCCTCGATGTTCGTCACGTGTGCCGAAAAGGTGCTGAGGTTGGCGGCGATGGATTGCTGGTCGCCGATGTCCGCCAGCACGCGCCCGAAGAGCGGCAGCCGCGCTTCGCTGGCCGGCACCGGGATTCCCGCCTGCGCCATCAGCACCACGCTGCCCAGGGTTTTTAGCGCCACCGTCTTGCCGCCCGTGTTCGGCCCGCTGATGATCATCAAGGTCTTTGGCGCTTTCAGTTCCAGGCTCAGCGGCACCGGCTGGCGCCTCTGACTGCGCAAGGTCTTTTCCAGCAGAGGGTGGCGAACCTCGTGCAGCCACAGCGCTCGTTCCCCGTGGAATTCCGGGATACAGCAGTCGTACTGGCGGCTGAACTCCGCCTTGGCGAAAGCCAGGTCGATTTCACTCAGGATCTCTGCCGCGCAGCCCAGATCTTCTCGTCGCGCCTGCAGCTTGCGGCTGAACTCGCCCAAGATGCGCTGAATCTCCGCGACCTCATGGTCCTGCAACTCCACCAGTTCATTGTTGAGACCCAGCGTCTCCAGGGGCTCGATGTAGACCGTCGCCCCCGAGGAGCTCGCTCCGTGCACGACCCCTTGCACGCGCCGCTTGTCCTCCACGCGCACGGGGATTACAAAGCGATCGTTGCGGATGGTCACGACGGCGTCCTGCAGCACGCCTTCCTGCGCGAAGCGCCGCAGCATGCGCTCCAGGCTCGTCTGAATTTCGCCTTTGAGCCGCTCGATGGCGCGGCGAATTCGCCCCAGCTCCGGGCTCGCGGAGGAATCCACCGTGCCGTCGGGATGAATCTTTCCGCCCAGCTCCGTCACCAGATCGCGGAAATCCGGCAGCGCGCGCGCCAGCTCGGCCAGGCGAGGAGTGGGATGTTTCAAGAACAGGCGATGCATGTCCAGCGCTGCCCGCGCCACTTCCACCAGCGCCAGAATTTCCAACGCCGCCAGGGAGATGCCTTCCACGCGTAACTTGTCGAGCAACGGACGCGGATCGCGCAGCGCCGCCAGGCTGGGCCGAGGGCTCTCGCGCAAGTACTCGCGCGTCTCCCGCACCAATTCCAAGTCGCGTCGAATCCGGTCGAGATTCGTGTGCGGTTCAACTTGCGCGAGGAGCGGCTCGCTAATCGGCCCGGAAAGATAGCTGTGGAGCAGCTCGACCACCGCAGCGAATTCCAGCACGTCGCGCGAGAAGGGATCAATCGCTTTGCGGGTCAAATCGGGCTCGGGCACGGTCGTTTGCCAATTGTAGCAGAGCCGAGACTTAGGATTCAGGAACTAGGATTTAGGATTCAGCACAACAATCAGCGGCTAGCGCCGATCTCGCTTAGCGGACCGGGCGGCGCTACAGATTCTCGCCTAGATGTTCCAATGCCTGCTCCGGACTGGTAATGGGCGTGACGATATCCATGGCGGGCGCGACCCAGCCGGGGTTCACATCGTCGAGCTGGCCTTCCTGCTGCAGGCAATCGATGACGGGCTGCCAGTACGGCGCCATCACCAGCAGCGGTTTCCGCCCGCCCACGGTTTTCGAGAGAGTCCCCTTGTTCATCATCTCCCACGCCAGCGCCAGCTCGGCGAGTGTTCCTGTGCCGCCGGGAAGGACGATGTAAGCGTCGCCGCGTGCGAGGAGCGTCATCAAGCGCTCGCTGAAAGCCTCAGCGCGGACTTCCTCCACGATCCAAGGATTGGCGGGACGGGACCAAAGAACGCACGTGATCCCGATGGTGTGCCCGCCGGCCTCGCGCGCGCCTCGCGCCGTTGCTTCCATCAGACCTCCGTAACCACCATTGCAAACCGCGTAACCGGCTTCGGCCAGCAGCCGGCCCAAACGTTGCGCCTCGAAGTAAGCCGTGCTGCCTTCACCGGGCAAGGAGCTTCCAAATATTGTGATGGTTTTCATTCTTTCCCTCGGCGTTCTCAACCCACCAGAATTCTAGGGCACGCATATTGCGGCACGACTACCGCCGCCTCGAAAACCACCTGTAAATCTCCAGGGTAATCGCGTCGAGCGTGGCTGAGCCCGCCTTGTCCTTGAGGGGATGATTGTTTGCGAGGATCGAGAAGGCCAGGCGTCTTCCCGAGGGCAGGTCCATATATCCCGAGAGCGTGTTGACGTGCTCCACCGAACCCGTCTTGGCGTGGATTTTGCCCCTCACGAGATTCTGCGTCAAATGATTGGCGAGTGTGCCGTCGATGCCTGACACCGGCAAGGAATCGAAAAACGCCGGGAAGCGCGGCGAGCGCGCCATATAGAGGAGCAACTTCACCACGGCGTGGGGCGCCACCAAGTCTTCGCGCGAGAGCCCCGAGCCATCGGAGAAATAAGTCTCACCTGGCAGGATGCCAACCTGCTGGGCGGCAAAAGTGTTAAGCACTTCCAGACCCACGGTCAAGCTGCCGTAGTTGCTCACGACGCGGCCCAGGGTTCGCAGCAACATTTCCGCGTGCAGGTTTTGGCTCTCCTTGTTGGTCACTTTGATCGCTTCGCGGAGCTGGGGCGAATCGTGTTCCGCCAGCGCCACCCGAGCCGGTGATTTGGAGAAGGGGTCCGGCAGGGAAGCGGCCTCCCGGCGCGTGAAGTGGCGAACCTCCACCTGCCCCTTGACCGCGATGCCCCGCGCTTCGAGGGCGCGCCGAAAGAGTTCCGCCGCCAACCGGGGAGGATTCGCGATGGCCACGGTATCGGTTTCCTCTGCGGCGTCGACGGGAATCTGGCCCCAAACGTCCAGTTGCATCGAACCGGGCAGACGCTCAACGAAAATGCGTTTCTCCGTTCCTGCGGCACTGGTCTCAACCCGATTCTTCAACGTGTAGTAATCGGGCACCGGTTCGAGGCGCACCTCGGCGGCGTCGCCGGCCTTCGCACCCGGTTTGACATGCAGCGTGAGCGAGTTGTCGTTGAAGGCCAGCGCCGTAACGGGCGCCCCGTAGCCCCATTCGAGGTCGTCAGCAGCCCAGTTCGGCGCGAAGGGTTCCCAAAGAAAGTAACCGTCGTCGGCGACCAGCGTCCCCGCGACCTCGCGCACTCCGCGCGCTTTGACTTGATCGGCCAAATCCTCGAGGAACTTGTCCGCAGGTTGCTGCGGGCCGTGAAACGTGTAGGGAAAGGTGCGGCTGCCGAGATTCGGATCGCCTCGCCCCACGAGGTAGAGATCCCCGACGCGCCCCTGCGCATCCGGGGCAGTATCGCTTTCCACGGTCGTGCGAAAAACGTAATCGGGGCCCAGCTTCTCCAGCGCTGCCGCGGTCGTGAACATTTTCAGGTTAGAAGCCGGAATGTAGAGGTGTTGCGCGTCGCGGCGATAGAGCAAATTCCCGCTGGGCAACTCGACAACTTCGATGCCCCAGAAACCACGTCGTGCATCGCTCGTGCGTAGGATTTGGTCGATGCGCAGGTCGAGCGATGATTCCTTGGCGGCGTGGCGGGGAGGGGCGGCGGGATTGTTTCGGCTCTGAGCGTTTCCCGATCTTGTCAGTAGCAGCCGTGTGACTGGGCGAGCTTCCACCGGGAAGAGGGTCGTCGCCATCCCTACCACGAGGGCGGTGAGAAGCAAGCCAGGCAGAAAACCGGGGAGCTTGCCGGAGTGAGGTTGGGTTCGAGGTTGGCCCATCACGCCCATCAGCCCAGCAGGCGGGCCACCTCTTTGGCGTAATAGGTGAGAATGATGTCGGCCCCAGCGCGGCGAATAGAGGTCAACGTTTCGAGAATGGTTCGCTCGCGATCCATCCAGCCCAGGCGCGCCGCGGCTTCGATGAGCGAATACTCGCCGCTGACCTGGTAAGCCGCGATGGGAACATCAAACTCGCGCCGCGCGAGCGCAATGATGTCCAGGTAGGGAAGCGCGGGTTTTACCATGATGATGTCCGCGCCTTCCTCGAGATCGAGCGCGATCTCGCGCAGGGCCTCGCGCTGGTTGGCCGGGTCCATCTGATAGGACTTGCGGTCGCCGAATTTGGGAGCGGAATCCGCCGCCTCCCGGAACGGGCCGTAAAAGGCCGAGGCGTACTTGGCCGCGTAAGCCAGGATGGGCACTTGCGTGAACCCGTACGCGTCCAGTTCCTTTCGGATGGCTCCCACGCGGCCATCCATCATGTCGGAGGGGGCGACAATGTCGGCGCCGGCCTCAACCTGCGTCCGGGCGGTTTTCGCCAGAAGCGGCAAGGTCGAGTCATTATCGATCTCGCCGTCCTTGATGAGACCGCAGTGGCCGTGGCTGGTGTATTCGTCTAAGCAAACATCACAGATGACGAGCAGGTTCGGCGCGGCCTTCTTCACAGCGCGCACGGCACGCTGCACAATGCCGTCCGGATCGTAAGCGCCGGAGCCGACTTCATCTTTGCTTTCCGGAATGCCAAACAGAATCACCGCCGGAATGCCGAGGTCGTGGACGGATTTGCACTCCTCGACAAGCCCGTCCACTGACCAGCGGTAGTTGCCCGGCATGGATTTGATTTCGTCTTTGACCTTCGTGCCCGGGCAAACAAAAAGCGGGTAAATAAGGGAGTGGACACTGAGGCGTGTTTCGCGCACGAAGGCGCGAAGCATCTCGGTGCGCCGCAGTCGCCGTGGCCGGTGGATCGGGAATGGCATGGTTTTGGCCTTGGCCCGTGGTCCGTTGTCAGTAATCAGTTGTCAGTCTTCAGTAAGAACCAAAAAACGTTCATCGGCCGGGGCGTGGCACTTACTGATAACTGAGAACCGATGACTGATGACTTTTAGCATACCACGGACCATCAGTACAATCTTTCCCGCGGCTTCAGATTACCGAAGGTTCCGACATTCGCCAGCGAGAGCGCCACGCGGTACTGATTCTCACGCCGCAGCGGTCCCAGATCGAACCGCCGGTACTCCATATCGATTGGGAAACACCCAAAATTATAACTGACCTGCCCGACCACCTGCTGCGATGTCTTCTGCGCAAAGTTATAGTCGAGCCCGAAGGCCCCGCTGAACCCCTTGCGGTTCACGTCACCGTAAGTCGCCACCGTGCGCAGCAGGTGGAAGGAAGGCAATTGCGAGACGGGAACCGGCGGCGCAATCGGCGTATTGAACGAGGCCGTGCGGTTGATGAAAAAGTCGGTGAAAGCCAATCCCAACAACCCCCGGCGCACGTGAGAAGTTATGCCGGCGTTCAGTACACCGCCGCTGGGGCTGAGGTCTGTGCGGATTTCCGTATCGTAGCTCGAGAAGGGGGCGAATTTGAGCACGGACACGACGGGCGAAAGCCGCTGACCATGCGCGAAAGCAAATCCCGTGAGGGTGATAGTCGGATCAAGGACATTATTCTGACCCTGCACCAGCGCGCCGCCAAAGGTGGGATCAAAGTAATACTTCTGCGACAAGCGCCAGGAGAAGATGTCCCGCGCCGTGGGACGGTCAGGGGAGCTATCCGGCACATCTTTGCGCGCCAAAATGGTGTTGGTCAGTGAGTATTCAACCTCATTGGTTTGCGCGAAGATGTCCATCTGGTCAAAGCGCACGACGTCGAGAATGCTCTCCGGATCGCGGACGCGCACCAAGTGATATTGAATATCCGGCTCAATCACGTGTTTGAGGCGATGCCCCGCATAAGTTCTGGCCAGCACCTTTTCGAGCGAAGGCGGCCGCAAGTCGAACTCGAATTCGGCGAGCAGGCGATTGAGGGAACCATGGTTAGCATCGAGGCTGGTGCCGTAATGTGTGGCCCGGAATCCGACCGTGGGAGTGAAGTGGAAATGCCAGAATTCCTTCGGGCGCAGCAGGATCTGCGGGTGAACATCCAGGCGATCGGTCAGTATGGGAATTACCAGGCCGGGTTCGGTGCGGCCCACAGCATCCGTAGAGGTCTCAAAGGAAAAATAGATGGGCCAGGTGCCGATTTGCTTGTCCAAGCCCGAAAACTCAAAACTCGGAGTCCGGCGAATGATGACGGCGTTCCCCGGCACTTGCTGCGTCGAGAGGAAATCCTCGAAACGTTCGGCTGAGATATTGATGCTATAAGCGGCGAAATTCTTGCTGAGGAATCCGGACTGCACGGCTTCCGAATTGACGGCTTCCGTGAAGGTGGACGACCACGTCAATCGAAACGCCAGCGTGTTGATGTAGTCCACGTTCAGCACGCCGCGGAAGCCGTAACCCAGGTCATCGTCTTTACCCACGACGTGCACGTTCTCGCCGGCGGCGCGAAGAGTCCGGTCAGGGTTCTTATCGTTCACACCGAAGTAGCCAACGATGAGGTCGCTGTCCTGACTGGGCCGGGCCCGAAATTCCCCTCGTTGCGAAACCCCCCGCTTGCTGTAGTCCTCCACGCCAAACATCAAATCGGCGCTGGGATTGATGACCCAGAAGATTCCGCCGCCAATAATGAAGCCCTTCTGCGAGGAATTCCCGATATGGGGAAGCAAGAATCCCGTTTGCCGGGGTTCGCGCGCAATCGAGTTCACCAGGAAGGGAGTGTAGAAGAAGGGGATGCCCAGAAGACGGAAGAGCGCACCGTGCGCGACCGCCTTATCGTTGACGGTGATGCGGGCCTGCCGTACCGAAACCGACCAGCCCTTTTTCTCACACTCGCAAGAGGTCACGCGGCCGTGATTCACAACATAGGTATCCTCATCCACGCGGTCCACGGTGGCGCCCCAAAAATAAAAGGGGTTCTCCGTCCTCAGCACGCGCGGCCGAGGACGCACCTTGGGATGGACGAAGCCTGTTCCGTTGCTAAACCACCCCTTCTTGGTCCGAACGTTGTAATGAACCTCTTCGGCCGCCAGATGGCTCTGTGGGTCATTGAAAACTACGTGGCCGCGAGCCATCACCTCGCCGGAAGCCTCATCGAAGGAAGCCTCGTCCGCATTCACCCGCATGCCTTCGTAGACGATTTCCACGTGGCCGCGCAGGTGGTAGGTATCCTTGTCCTTCTGTTGGGAATCCGCGCGGATACTGACGACTCTTCCGGAACTCTGAAGTTCCGGCGGAATGGGAGCCTGCTGCGCGTCAGAACTTGAAACCAGGGCCGAAAGGAGCATGCAAGTGGTGGAGAGCCGCAAGCCTACACGTCGGTGAAGAAGGCGAAGAAGGGGAAGATCCATGAGTGCGCGCAGACCCGCCATTTTACTCGAAAGCACTTTGTTCTTTCGAATGATTTTACTAAGATGCCCCAGGTGTGACAAACGCTGCTTGGAGGACTCGGTGGGGTTACAAACCATGGGCGTCCCAAATCCGCTGGACGGTGGCCGGGCCGACCTATTGGGCCGTAGCCGTGGCGGGCACGCTCCAGTGCGTGGCCGCCGGAGGCGGAAGCCCCGGCGAACTATTCGTTCTCGAACCTGCCCCGCGGAGGTCTCGCTGCTGCGCTTAGTGCGACTGACCAAACTCGGCTGGCGAGTAGAACAAAACCATCAGCAGCTCGAAGAACAACTGGGACTCAACCACTACGAAGGACGCGGCTGGCACGGCTGGCATCATTACCTGACCATGGGGTGCTTGGCGCATGCCTTCCTGCTGCTGGAGAGGCAACGCCATAAGAAACTCCTGTTCCGACTTTGGCTGAAGCGCCGCGATGTCTGCAAAGGGTGTTGCTCTGCAGGTTCGGTGTCTGCCCGACCTGCCGCCGCCCAACCCCGAGCAGAGGCACTTGATAATTACTTAACGTAGTTGAATTAGCGTGCACCGCCGGAATCGCAAGATGCCACAGATGAAGCGGCACGACCGACTCACTGATATTCGATTTTAGGGCAGAGCTAACGCACTCCAGAGGCACCGACGAACGACAAATGGAGGTGAGGGGGAATGCGATTTGGACAGTGGAAACCTGGGAGCCAACTCGCCATGAATACACTTATCAAACTCTATGCCGAAAGGTCCGACCTGCAGGAAGTGTATCCGGAGGCAAAGGAGGGAGACTATGCTCGCCTGATAGACTGGGCGGCTGGGGCGTCAGCCAGTAGATTTGAGGACAGCTCTTATCCGGTTCTTCGCCCTTACGCGGGGTGGTATGCAGCGAACGTAACTGGCGTGCAGCCGCGCGTACCGTGCTCGGTCGTTCGCAAGACGTCGTCAGCCGCAGCTACTCCAATGCCGACCACCTTGGACATTATGCAGGATGAGACCTCTGTGGACATAAGTTATCACCTGCCCAGTTTGTCTTTGCTGGTCACTGAGTTTGAGTTGAGAAACATCGTGGAACTAGGTGTTCTTACAGGTCACTCGACAGTTCCTGGATCTGGTCCAGGACGGCCAGGATCTTCCTACCAAGGACCGACGCCTCGGTCCGCGCCCGACGAAAGCGTAGATACTCCTCACTCTTGCGACGCAGGTCGGCGAGCCGCACGGGAGGGACGGAACGCAAGTGATACCGGCCCTACTCGCGAGCCCACGGTATCCCTCTCTTCTTTGACCAATACTGCGATAGGTGGTGGCACGAAGTGTCCTGCCTGGATATTGCCTGTCGCGAGGGTTGGTTCTCTTTCCGAATCGCCCGGCGAGGAGTCCAACTCGTCAAAGGGATTGACATCCGGCCCGAACGGATCGAACGCGCCGACTTTGTCAGAGGGGCCGGGACAGTTGCCGACGTCTTGTTCGAGGTCCGGATCTTCTTACGCTTGCCCTCGCCCACGATGGCGTCTGTGAGCTGGCTTCGTTCTTGGGTATCTTCGACCACCTCGACGATCCCGTCGGGGATTCTGGACAGGGCGGGCTTTGACGTGAAACGTGTTCGTCGTTGAAGGGCAAGTGGCTCGCTTCAAAGACAACATCACGATCGCGTGGGGAAAACAAGCAGGAAATCAGGTCGAGCCCGGCGTGTGCCTTCACCGACGGGGACCCGCGAGACTCGCGGGTCTCGACCGGCACATTGCTGGTTTCGTCGTTGGCAGCCCTGCAGGAAATCTTCCGGCCAGTCGGCTTTCAGAGTCTGGAGCTAGTCCAGCCTAACTCTCCCCTGCATGAACAATACATTAATCTCGACCGCGCCATCGCATTTGCCTTCGTCTAGCAAGCAGCAAGCGTTTCACAAAAGTCACGTCCCCAGCTGATCCAATGGTAGGAGGGGGCTGTCGCGGTTTGAGGAATTCGACGATGGAATTGCCGATTTGGGGAGAAATCAACGCTGCAAAGTGTTTAACGTGTATTTCCGCCTTTCGCTTTTTCATTACAGTTCGGTTCTGATTTTTGACCTCTTCTATGCCGGCGTGCTGCGCATGGGTCCGAAAGGGATCCCCCTGGGTTTCCTCACGGGCTCCCTAATCGCGTGTGGTTTGACAATCCAGAGAAACCTTGGAGACCTGGACACAACGTTGGACCGGGTGCTCGGTCGCTTTGCTGCGAAGGATGTCGCCGCCGCATTGCTGGCCGCGCTCAGCGTGTGGGGGCTGCGCGCCTGGGTTGTCCCGCCGGGCACGGCCTCTCAGGATTTTGTCTACCCGTGCGGCATTTGCGGAGCGGGGAGCGTGGTGTATTTCGCCGTGTTGGCGGCGCTGCGTGCTCTTCCGGTGACACAACTGGCCTTGCTTTGGCCGCGCGGCAATGGATCGTGAGGCAAACTCGCGATGCAAGGAAAAAGAACTGTCTTTGCCTGGCACAAAACAGGCTTTCCAAGCGTAAACAGCCTCCTACCGCATCCTGGTTGTCGAGAACTTCTGGCCGATAAAAGAGGACCCGAGCTAAGGCGGCCTCGTGAAAGAACAAACGGAGTCTCGGTGCCCGGTCGGTGTTGGGTTCGTGGTTCTTGCCGGTTTGGTGCACCACCCGCCAACCTCGCGCGGCTCCGCGCAGGGGCTGGGCTGGTGAGATCCTGCCAAGGGCGAAACCCCTGCAAGCGTGTGCGTACCGGCCTTCTTCCTAGCTCGCACCGCGCCCAAGCAGAACGACCGGAATTGTCTTCAGCAGGATTTTCCAATCGAGCGTCACCGACCAGTGGTCGATGTATTCCACATCCAGCTCCATCCAGCGCCGGAAGCTGAGCTGGCTGCGCCCTTCCAGCGCCCATAGACATGTCAGCCCAGGCTGCATGCGGAGGCGGCGCCGCTGCCAACGCTCGTATTTCTCCACTTCCTCGGGAAGCGGGGGCCGGGGCCCCACAAATGACATATCTCCCCTTACAATATTGAACAATTGAGGGAGTTCATCGAAGCTAAACTTGCGCATGACGCGCCCGATGGGCGTACACCGGGGATCATTCTTGATCTTGAACACAGGGCCGTCCAGCTCGTTCACCGCGTCCAGTTCATCGCGATGGAGGTCGGCGTCTGGCTGCATCGACCGGAATTTATAGAGCGTAAACTTTCGTCCACCCAGGCCGCAGCGCGTCTGGCAGAAAAACATAGGGCCGCGCGAAGTGAGTTTGACCAATACAGCCAGAATCAGAAGAACCGGCGAGAGCACCAGCAGGGCGATGAGCGCCATGACGATATCGAGAACCCGCTTGAGCAGCAGCAATTCGTCCTCGGGAGTGGCGGAGAAAGTCAGCAGGGGCTTGTCGCCCAGGCGCTCGAGATAGACCCTGGAAATGACGTGCGGAAAGAAGTTGAGGAGGACACATGTCTTGACGCCTTCTTCGTCGCAGATGAGAAAGGTCTCTCCGAGCTTCTCCAACTCTTCCTTGGCTACGGCAAAAATCACTTCATCGATGACGTGGCGGCGCAGCAGCGCCGGGAGTTCATGAAGGGTGAACGTCGTGTAGGACTTGGTGAGCCCCCTCGGGAGCGACTCCGCGCCCGCGAGTCCAGCCCCCACGTGAACAAAACCGAACAGGCGCATGCCGCGGGTCGCATTAGCTTCCAGCGTGCGAGCAATCTCTGCCGCGTCGGGGCCTTCACCGACGAGAAGAAAGTTGCGGAAACCCGCCACGCTTCGCCGCAAGGGAGCCGCGAAATGGCGAGCGACCAAGCGGAAGCAGATCATCAGGAAGAGATCGATTAGTGCATAGAACCCCAAGAGCAGCCGGCTGATAAATTCCAGCTTGAGGGCGAAAGTAACCGCGAAAAGGAGGGTGGTGGAAACGAGGCTGACCTTGAGGGGGTCGCCGAAGGTGCGGCGCAGGTCCTCCTCGTGCACCTCGCGGTAAATTCCTGCCGCCAAGCCAACCCCGATCCACAGGGCGACGGCCAAGGGGACAATCCCGGGATAATGCGAAAGCGGGATAAAAGGCGGCGTAATCGGGAGGTGGGCGCGAATCTCACGCGCCAACCCGAAACTCGCCAGCGCCAGAAGCAGATCTGCGCAGAGGTAAAGGACACCCATCAAGCGGCTATGGCGCGCAAACATAGTGCGGCACCTCGCCCCCGGGGAAAAGAGCTATCTTAACCACAATTACCATTTTGAGCTTCCCCGTCGCCCAACAAGTTAAGCCTCCTGCCCTGTCGTGTCAAACGAAAATCGCCCGGGCCCCTTTGAGGTGGTAGTGCGGCTCGTTTTGGCCGTTCTGCTGAGTCGCTGTGCGGGTTTTGCCCGCCCCAGCCGGCCTCGCCGCTGACACTCATCCGGCCCGACCACTTCTGAGCACCTAAAATTGCCCTCTCTCCTGTTTCGCTAACCGTCCGGCAGGGGCAGCGCCGCGATCCGGCTCAGCATGGCTCCGAACAGTCGCCTGGTCAGATGGCTCTCGGCCAAGAGCAGCCAATAGTACCGAGCATGCTTCACCAGCCGGTCGCCCGCCTTCACCAGCCGCTGCTGCAAGCTGGTGAGCGACCAGTGGTCGATCCTCTTCGGCAGCACCAGCCGCCGCCAGAGATTCCCCAGGTTATAGGCGATCAAGCGCCCACACCGTTAGAGCCAAGGACTACAAGGTCTACGATATGCGGTACGCACGACCCGGAATCTAACGCAAGCCTCAAAAGGAGTAACTGCAAGCCAGATTTGTTATTTCCTGGCGAGGGAAAAACTAGCGTAGGATCCCCCGCAGCCGCGTTTGGCGGCGTTTCTAGCGTCGCAGAGAAGGTCAAACCTACGAAGATATTGCCCGTAACCTCGTTTACGGGCAGTTAATGAATGCGGTCTGCACTGGAGTGCAGGGCATTGCACCCTGCTTCCTTTGTTACGACCAGAACCGTGCACAGCACAACGATGAGATTTCCCATTGGCAAGAGTCCGCTTCTTTTTGGTGGAACGGACTGGCCCTGGATCAGTTGGAGGTTCCAAAGCCTGGCGGGGGCATCGATTCACGCCACGGATCGGGAGCCGTGATTTCCTAAAATCCGAGGCCCTGAGTGTTGAGATTTGCGGGGGCACGACACTCTTGTATCTGCGTCTCTGGGTACGATCGCCAGTCCTCAGGAGTTCTCTTTTTGGCGAGAGAGTCTTGCCATCTTCCTTGCTATGAGAAGCAGAAGTGTGCGGTCAGCGGGCGACAAGGAGAAATAGACTCTTACCAGGTCTTTCTCGCCTAAATAATAAAGTTGTTCACTTCCCACTGGGGCGGGTGATGGCTTTCCATCGCCCTCGGAGAACAGTTGGTACAATTCAATACCAAGTGCCTTTGCCAACTTCTCCAGGGTTTCGAGGTTCGGCAATGTATGGCCATTTTCGACCCGGGAGAGGTAGCACCTCAAGTGACGCGCACGCCCTTTACGCGACTCACCAGATGTACGTGGGAGAGTTTCTTCCTATAGCGCACGAGATACAACTGCCCAGGACGGTACTCATAAAGGTATAGGGGATAAGAAAGAAGCTGGGGTGTGTGCAACCCGAGAGACATCGTTCACGACTGGGCGACGCCTTCTTCCCTCTGTTTTCCGCCCGCAACCTGATCCTCTCCTTGAGTGTCAACGATCGCCCCCTGCGTTTCCAAGACCTGTTGCCTTGCGTAAGCCTCCCCCCTAACTTGCAGTGCCAAATCCAATCCTTTGATACGGCTGAACCCTGCCAACGCCGAGATTGGTGTCTCAACAGTTTGGCAGCCCTGGTTTCCACACCTTTTGATACAGTGTGATGATTCGAACAAACGGGCTCGCGCAAGGAAGCAAAAGGAGATTCAACACAGCTTCCGATCTCGACGTTTTCATGGAAACGTTCGGGCAGCCGCCGAGAAGCCTTCGCGCAAAACCTGGCTGGAGCGTTGAATACTGAGGCGGTCGGGCATATGTTACTGGTCAGCGGGAAGACGAAAACGGAAATTCCGGCTAAGGAGAAGTCCTATCATGCGCCTCACCTTCACAGCTCTTCTGCTCGCGTCGCTTCTTACGACTACTCCCGCGCCAGCCAAGGACGCGGGCAACCTCCACCAAACCTGGCTGGATGGGATCTGGAGTTACCAGCCTCTAGCGCGCACGACGCTCAAGGCGGATGGCTCGATTGTGGAAGACAAGGCAGACCTGCCGCCCTCCGGGAAGATGACGATCCCCTCCAACTGGCACCTGAGTGGTCTCGCGAATTTCAACGGCCGTGTGCGCTTTGAGCGCAACTTCGATCTCGACGAACCGCCCTCCACCGGCGCCCGTGTCTTTCTGATTTTTCACGGAGTTGATTATTTCGCTGACGTCGAACTTAATGGATCGCCCGTGGGCCGCCACGAGGGTTATTTCCAGAGCTTCGAATTCGACGTTACGATGCAACTCAAACGCGGCCACAATCATCTGGCCGTCACCGTGGATGCGCCGCTCGAAGAGCCCGGGACCGTTTGGCCGGACCACAAGCGGCTGATCAAGGGGGTGCTCTCGCATTGGGACTGCAAGCCGGGAAGCGTCCTGATGAAAACCGGCCAGGATGGAACCTCCGCTGGCATCTGGAACAGCGTGGAGCTCGAGGTGCGGCGGGTGGCTTGGTTGGGCGACGTTAAGATCCAGCCCTTTCTATACGAGCGCAAACTCACTCCCGGCCATGATAAGGACGAAGGGTTGGATGCCAAGGTCTTCATCACGGCCGAGGTCCACGCGAACAAACCGGGTCACTACAGCCTGAGCGCCGAAGCGGGCGGGGCGACAGTGACTTCTCCTGTTGATCTCGCCACCACCGCTGGAACCGTAGTCCTGGTTCTTCCCATGGAGCAGCCTCACTTGTGGTGGACCTGGGACCTGGGAGACCCGTACCTCTACACCTGCAAGCTGGCGGTCGCAGCGCAGGGCGAAACCGTATACCGCCGCGACGTCAACTTTGGTGTGCGCAGCGTCGCCCTGGATGAGAAAACCGGCGAGTGGCGGCTGAATGGTGTGCGGTTCTTCATTCGAGGCACCAACATCGTGCCCGACATGTGGCTGGCGCATTACACGCCGCAACGAATCTCGCAGGATGTCAAGCTGCTTCGCGACGCCCACGTCAACGGTGTGCGGGTGTGCGTCCACATGAATCGCCACGAGCTTTACGAAGCGTTTGACCGCGCTGGCATCGTTGCCTGGCAGGATTTTCCCCTGCAATGGGATTACACCCACGCGGACGTGCTCATGCAGGAAGCCGCGCGCCAGCTCCGTGACATGATCCGGCAGTTCTACAACCATCCCTCCATCATCACCTGGGTCTGCCAGAATGAATCGACGGCTTACAACGTGAATGTGCTCGATCCTTTCCTGGCGCGAGTCGGCGCGCAGGAAGATTCCTCGCGGCCGGTGCGTCCCGTCTCGGCGTTCAAGGAGCACATCTACGACGGCTGGTACGGAGGTGACTTTCACAACTACCGAACCGCCCCGCGTGGGCCCATCATCTCGGAGCTCGGCGCACAAGCGCTGCCCGCGCTCGACGAAGTTCGCGAGATGTTCGGGGACGCGTGGCCGCCCGATTGGGAAAAGCTCGCCTACCACGATTTCCAGTATGCGCAAACCTTTAAGGACGCGAAGCTTCCCATGCCCACGAGCTGGCCGGAGTTTGTTAAGAACTCGCAACGCTACCAGGCGGATCTCCTGAAGTTCGCCATCGAGCATTACCGCCGCGCGAAGTACACGCGAATTGGGTCGTTCTTCCAATTTCAATTCATAGATTGCTGGCCGTCCATCACCTGGTCAGTGGTCAGCTACGCGCGCAAACCCAAGCAGGGTTATTTCGCCGTGCAGCAGGCCTTCCAGCCTGTGCTCATCGAAGCCGAACTCGACCGCACCGTGTGGAGCAAGGGCAAAGACCCGCAGGACCTCGGCGAAGTGGGCCTCGACATCCCTCTGGATTTGTGGGTGATCAATGATGAGCACCGCGCGCTGGAAAACGTGACGTATGAAGTCCATCTGCGCGGCCAGGGAAAGGACTTCGCGCTGGCCAGTGAGAAGGCGAAGGAAGCCATTCCCTCTGACGGAGTGCTGCAACTTCCGAAGCTCTACTCCACGCTACCCACTGAAACTGCGCCGGGCGGTTACCAATTGGTGTTGACGCTCAAGCAGGATGCGAAAGTTCTGGGCGAGAATGTTTACTCCGTGGTCGTGGTCGAGTAAACGCTGCAAACCGTGGGATTGTTTAGTGCTTCAGGTGAACCCGGATTGAATTCCAAGCGCCGCAGGGACCCGTCGGCCGCCCTGTTTCTGAAGTAAGGAATTTTGTAATAAAGTGGAGGTTGACTGGGTGCGTGAACTGCGCGGAAGACAATTACGGGCATCAATACCATCGTCATCATGGCAGACTCGGATCGGGAGGAAAATCCATGGCAGAAATTCAGACGGACTGGGTCACTTTGCAGGTTGGAGACGGAACCACCATGCGCGCGTACGTGGCTCGGCCGCAGATCGGCCGCCCGCGCGTGCGGGACGTTACGGGCAAATCGGCGTCATTTGGTGGTTGAGATAGTCAACCGTTACGAGTTGCGTCCGTCGCAGCGCCTTCGGCTTGCCCCGAATCCTGCAAACGAGCACCTGCTGGATGGCGATGACAGTTCCGCTACCTAAATTCGGCTCCGTCATCATCAACGTTGCCGTGGGGTCGGGCTGCGGCGCCCAATAGATTTGCTTTCCAGTGCGGGGCGCGATCCTCCAATCGTCGGTTGGCGTCGGCTTGCTGGCTCTCGATAGCTCCACGTCGTCGCGTGTCAGGTTGACGAACTCAACCGCAACCTCCTCATCGGAATCATTCTTCACAACCATTATGTAGTTTCCCGCTACTGCCTGCTGGAGTGACATGGTGAGCGCGAAGTTCTCGGAATCGGCGCGCTCCTGTTCCATCGTCTCGATGCGTTGCTGGAAAGCGGCGACCTGCTGACGCAGGGCTGCGATCTCAGCGGAAGGGTCTGGTGTCCACCGTTCTTGCAGATACGCTCCGAGAATCGCTCCGACGATTGCAGAGCCAAACGCAAGAAGAACTGTACCCATCCCTTCAAGTATATATGCGAATGTCACGTGAGACACGCTGGCGGACGGAAGGGGGCGATCTCGTTTTCGTAAAGATGACCGTCAAGGGGGAGAGGCGGCAGTTTGAGGTGGCCGCACAATGCGGTGAGAGCCATCATTTCCAGAACAAGCACCGGCCAGTCTATCGCCGCAGTCCGTGTGAATCCCCCCCGAACCCGCGGAGCCCTTAAGAGCAAGGCAGGATTCTCCTGGGCTCGCGGGAGCGAAGCTCAGCGCACGAAGAAGTTTAGAGGCTTACGGTAAAGGCGGGCAAATTCCTGGAGTTCGCCTAAATCCACCCTGCGTTCCCCGCTTTGGTATATGGAGACGAATGACTGCGGGCGCTTGGGTTATCGTCGGAAGTTCTTTCCTTTAAGGTGCTTCAGTCGCCCGAGGCTTGCTTGTCCAACCCTCGGACAAGTCGTGCCATCGGGACGTGGAGTGTGTCGCAAATCCGCAGTAGCGTGGTCACCGTGATTGGCCGCCCCGCCTCGATCTGCTGCCAATGTCGGGCAGAGAAGCCGAATGAAATCATGTCCTCCTGGCTGTACCCCCGCTTCTTCCGCTAGTCGCGGATGCGTTGGCCCAATGCGCGGAAGAATTTCTGTTGATTGACCACCCATAGGTTTGTAGAATCTCACGAGCAGAATTACCACGAGCAGATTAGCGGGGGACAAAGAAGGCAAGCGTCGGAGTGGCTCCCGATGATAGACATACGCTGCACTTGTGGGGAACCCTACCACGCCGATGAATCTCACGCCGGTCGAAGCCTCCGGTGCCGGAAATGCGGAGCAATCCTCTCACTCGAGTGTAAAGCTCCCCCATACCCCAGCCATCCTTCGAGAGTTGAGCAGGTCACGTCCCCGCCTGCTAATATGCGCCTCACCCGGCACGTTACCCAACCGACCTCCGGTAGCCGTCGTCTGACGAGGGCAACAGTAGTCGGCGGCGTGCTGCTTGCGGTAGGTGCAACCGTTCTGGTCCTAGTCGGGCCATGGTCCAAAACGCCAACAGAAGTGAAGCTGGGCCCTTCGCCCAGCACAGACCAAGCCGCCACGCCGCCTCCCGCGGCAGTACCTCGTGCAATTGAGCAGTCCCACATCAAGCCCATTCCACCGATTCCGCGACTCTCGCGTTCTCCCCGCAATTGGCCATCAGCTCCTGGAAACCCCAATGTCGTCGCGCCTCTCCCCTCAACGCTGGAGGCCGCCCAGCCAATCCTTATTCCTCCTTGCGCCGAGGGCCAGCGGGTAGAACGGTTACCGACCGGTGCGAGAGTCGAACCGGACGAGGAGCTGATTGGATCGTGCATACTCACAATTACTAACGGAAGGAGCCGCGACGCTGCGGTTCGTCTTGTTGAAAGCGCGACTGGCAGGACGGCGAGGTTCGTGTACATCGAAGCCGGAGACGTATACACCGTAACGGGCCTAGAGCCGGGAACCTACCTGCTTCGCTTCATTTCTGGGTACGACTGGGTGCCCAAATGCAGCGATTTCCTGCGAGAAACGGACTACTCTGAGTTTGAAAGCACGCTTCTTTTCGAAATTGTAGAACCTACTGACGATCAGCCTGGGTATACGACCAGATACGAGGTAACGCTACATCCCGTGCCGCTGGGCAGTGCAAGAACGAGGAAGATCGACAGGAAACGCTTCTTCGAGGGGGATCAGAACGTGACGCTCAAGCCGTAGTCCCTCAGTGTCCGCGATCAGGCAACTGGTCCCTATCGGAGTGGCGGGCCGGAGCAGGTCTCACCGGAGCCTTACTAATGAACCGAGCACAGAAGCGCGTGCTAATCGGCGCCACCGTCGCCGCTCTGCTCATGGGCGCTTTCCCGCCTTGGCAATACAATGTTCATGCCTATGGGGTGCAACTTTCCAGGCAGATCGGTTTCCACTTTTTATTTTCCAGCCCGCATTTGGTGACCAAAGGCGTGTACTTGGAAGCTCACCTGAACTTGGGAAGACTTGTAGTGGAATGGGTCACCCTGTTACTCGCTTCCGTAGGCTTGCTTCTCGTGTTTAATTCTCCGCCCAAAGGTTCTTGACAACCCCGGAGTCGGCTTGCCCGCCTCATTGCTCCTCAATCACCTCCTGGTACACGTCCCCAAGGGGTTGGGGCAGGCCGAGGTGCGGCACGCGCGAACCAACGCTCTCCTGGCTGAGCGGCGGATGGGCGATTTGGGGATTGGGTCTGGCGATTTCCGGTACACCGGAAAACCAGTTTGCGCTGTCCTCGTCGAGCCTTAGGAAGTCGAATTCTATCGTGCCTCAGGCTAAACTCTGCCGTAATCTCGCATGTTCGCAAAGGCCAGCTTTCTGGCGGGGTACTGGATTCCGCTACTTCCCAGCTTCCTCCAGTATCTGAGTGCATACGTCGCCAAAAAATGATGGTGCGGCGCTCGATACCGCGATGATTTGTGACGCGACGGGTTCTGCGGCTCCGTAGGCTTCGGCGAATTCGTCCAAGTGCGCGGCCTCGTCGAAGATGGCTACCGTTGGGTGGTATTGCCTGATTTGGTCGCCTCCGCTTGGGACCCCGTGCAGGGTTGAGCCGTTCGCCCAGGCCAGCATATCGCCGGGCATCTCGGTAGAGGGCTTCACTAGTGGATGCCGGTCCTTCAGGAACTGGTCTTGCTGCTCGTAGAGGGTCCTCGCGTACCCCGGATTTCCGCGACCAGAGATGAGATCAATGACCTTTTCTAGCTTCTGAGCTTGGACAATTACCCGCGTGCGCTCGAAGAACTGGCACAGCCAGACCGCATACCCAATGACGGCCCAGGACAGAAGCATCTCGCGGGACTTCGGTAGGAATAGCCGTCTTTCGCTTTGCAGTAGTTGAAACAGCCTTGGAAAATAGGGCATCGAGGGAAAGCGGGCATAAGGTTGCGTGCCTTTCTCCTGCCAGTGCTCGTCGAAGGTCTTGGTGTGAATCTGAAGCCAGTAAAGCGGCCCCCAGGTGGGTCTGCGCTCCTATCTAGGCAGCGACGAATCTCCCGTCGCTGCTCCAACTCGATTCTGGCTCGCCCGAACTGTTCCAATTCCGCCCTGGTAAGCCTTGTCTTTGGGCTAAGTCTTGATGATCTCGGGCCGTTCGCCCGTCTTGATGTATTGTTCGATTTGTTCATCGGTCCACCCGTCAAAATCGTGCGCGACGTTGTGAGTGACGTTCTGGTCCTGCTCGGTCACAAAGACTTGCGTGCCCTTCAAAACTTCGACGGCGATTTTCCCGTCCTTGCGGTCCAGGCGATAGCTGCAGACCTTGATCGCCTTAGGCACCAGCTCGATGGCGCACTGACGGTATTCGTTCAACATCATCTGGACTTCTGCCTGAGAGAGGATCTTTCCAACCGTTCCGTGGTGGAGACCGAGTTGGCGCGCTATTTGCCGGTTGCTCTGACCAGCCATTTTCCGAGCAATGACGCGGTCCTGGACACTCTTAGGAGTGAGCATTTTCCCCTTTCGCTGTGGTCTCGTTTGGTCTACTGCGCTCATGATTCAACCTCTTCTCGAAAACCCTTTCCGGCGGATTCCCAATTCCGACTGGTTGGGTTTTTCTTCATACAGCCCAACTATACGGCGGGTCGTAAACGTTTTGTCAAAGGGCTTCTCGCTGGGTGGTGGCACAGTTTGGATTTTCTTGTAGTGGGTTAGTTTCTGACAAGTCAGCTTTACAGCCTGAACCATTTACCGAGCCAGAAATATTTGAGCGGCTGCTTGTTGCCGTGAGGCGAGCGTATAAATTCCTCCGCGAACAGCCGGAGAGTACTTTCCGAGTGGCCGACGACACATCCGCGATTGTCGGATTCTCCAGAAACGATTGAATTGGGCCTTTGAGCTAGGGTTTCACGGCGGATTCCTGTCGTGGTTCCACTGAGGGATTGCCCATTAACAGAATTAGGCCGTCGGCGAGCGTGCCACGCCAACTCAGGTAATCGTGGCCGCCGGCGAACTCCTGGAAACGGACGTCATAACCCTTCGCGAGCAGCACATCGCGCAAGTTCCGGGTGGTAACGAGGATGGAACTGCTGCCGTCACCAAAGTCAATTTCATCGCTGCCGGCGTCCAGGTAGAAGCGAAGCGGCAGCTTGGCGCTCAGGATGAATTGTTTGGCTATCCAGTTCTCGGGATCTGTTTCGGAATAGGAATTGTTACTGCCCGGCGGAGTCCAAAAGTAGGAACCGGACTGCGAGAGGATGTTTCCAAACGTTTCCGAGTGGCGCAGCCCGGCACAGGTGGCCGCTAGTCCGCCAAAACTGGAACCGCCGACCACTGTCTGGCGAGGATCGGTCGTGAAGTTGTACAGACCGTGCGCCCAGGGAAGGAGTTCGGAGACGAGGAAGTCGGTAAAGACAGGATTGCAGGTAAGCTCGCGGCTTCGTGCACCGGCCGCATTGCCGACAAGAAGCGCGACCATCGGTGAAATACGCTTTTCCGAAATGAGGTTGTCGAGGATCGTGGGCGTGGGTACGAGAGCTTTCTGATTTTTGTCGCCTAGATAGGCGCTTTCGTCGAAAAGGAGGAGAAGCGGATACGGCTTTTCGGTTTTCGAATATCCCGGCGGAATATAAACCGCAATCTCGCGTTCGTTCTTCAACAACGTGCTCTTGAAGCGATGCTTTTCAACCTGGCCAGCTGGAACACCCGCCCTTTCTGCGAGCCACGGCTGCGCTGGCGCGTTCGGCATTTCGACGATTGAATTGCCCAGGTACTCAGGAGAATCCAAACTCCCCACATCAATACGCCAGCGTTTCGGGTTTAGCGGGTCCGGCCTTGAGGCCGCCGCAATCATCGCGATTGCGTCTTGATCAAAGTCTGGTGGGGTTCCGAAGGAGGTGGGAACATTGGGGGCAAGTCTGTAATCGAATCTCATTCGCTTCCCAACTTCGATGGTCTTGTACCAAACGTCGGTCTCCCCCAAACGGATCATGTGATAGTTGTCTGGTTTGTCTGCGGCATAAGGGAACCGGAGCACGAAAACGTTGTGTGTGTCCGGTGTTCCTCTCCAAAGAAAGGTCACTAACATGTTCTTGTCATTGCCAGCCAGCGGTTCGATCAACGGGGCGCCTTGTTTCTTAACTTCTTCCCAGAATGCGTCAACACTTCCCGGCTTTCCACTCTCGACAGAGGCTTTTAGAGCTTTCATCCGCAGGCTTTCATAAACTGGTTTCGGAGGAGCGAGCCGTGCCGTGAGCGTCACGACTTTGTGGAGTGTAATCGTGTAGGTCGCCTCTACAGTCTTGTCTTTGGCTGAAACGCCAACCCGGTAAGTGCCTGGGCGATCCGCGACGAAGTTGAACTTGCCCTCGTCAGGTCCAAGTGCGGTCCCGCGAAACTTGTCGCCCGACGGATCGTAGGTTATGACGACCAGTTCTTTTCCATGAGGGTCCAATTTGATTTGGGCAAAGTCCCCTGCATTAAGTGAGACGACAAAGGACTGCGCTTTGCCTGCGGTCAGGACACCGTCCTGAGCCTTGCCGAGAGCCAGCTCAGTATCCGTTGCGGAAGAGGGGATAGAGAAAAGCAAGAGAACTACAAAGGCAATAAGCGATGTTCGGCAAGCGGACATAGCGGTACTCCTTTCAGCCCCAGGGTGCTTTACGGAAGTTATAGCAGAATTGTTCATGCGGCGGGAGGGGAACTGGAGTAGATCCAGTTCCTGCTTCGCCATGTCTCGATTCAGGTGACGGAGCGCTACCTGGGATGCAAACAGCGGATCCGGTGCGCCGTCAATGACAGCATCGGTATTGAGCCCAAGGATTGTTCGTTGCCCTGAGGGCCGAGCGATTGTGGAAGTGTAGGCGACGATACAGGAGTTGAGCGACTTCGCTCTACCCTACGGCGTTACTCGCGATCAATCCCAGCGCGTGTTGTGCCACCACAAACTTCCTTGAAGGGACTTCAGGGGAGTCGGGGTTACACTTCTACGAGTAGGCCGTTCTGCGGCCAAGTGACTATTTCCGGGTTGACGCGGTGGCTCGGGACCAGCGTTGGGCTTCTGCTGGGTGGTCCCACGCTATCATTGTTCGTGTTGGGCCTACGTTTTATACAAGCGGTTTGTTTAGCAGACGGCGACCTGGAAAGACTGCCCAGCGGGTGGTGGCGCAGGTGGAGGATCCAGCCAAAGAAGAAGGAGTACGCTGGAATCCCTCGACGGTGTACTGTGTGAGGCTGTTCGGAGCTAGAATGGGAAATTCGGGGGTGTTCCAGCTTCGGGCCATGGCGCACAAGGAGTGCGGCGCCGCTTCCGGCGACGCGACGGATTTGCCAAAATCCTTTCGGTTCGAGTGGAGATGAAAACTGTCGGCGAGGAGGAGCGGAAAAGACCGTTCGCTTCACTCTCGGTTCGAAGCCAGCTTAGCGGAAGGGCCGGCACAGCGATCACCTACGCCATGAAGAGGCATGAACGGCAGATGCCTATGGAGACGGGTGCTGGTGCGCAGGGAAATCAAGGCGAAAAACTTCGCGAAGGAGTCACCATGAAGCTGCGTCTTAGTCGGCTTGGCTTGTTAGTGGCGCTTTTGTTGCTGGCTGCCGTCGAAGCACTGGCGCAAGAGGCGGTGCTCGCCCCGCCCGACAATCTGGTGCTGGACAATGTCCCGGCGATTCCGACCTCGCTCGCCGAAACGGCGGGGCGGTATGCCGAGAACCGTGCCGCTTTTCCGTCAGACTGGCACCCGCAGCGCCGCGAGATGCTGATTGGCACTCGGTTCGGGAACACTTATCAAACCCACCTGGTGAAGATGCCGGGCGGCGCGCGCCAGCAACTGACTTTTTTCACCGAACCGGTTCACGGCGGAAGCTTCCATCCCCGCGGGGGCGACTACTTCGTTTTTTCAAAAGACGTCGGCGGCGGCGAGTGGTATCAGCTCTTCCGCTACGATTTCGCAACACGCGACAGCGTGCTGCTTACGGACGGAAAGTCGAGGAATCTTTTGGGGCCGTGGTCATCCAGCGGCGACCTGATCGCCTACACCTCCACGCGGCGGACCGGCCAGGATACCGACCTCTGGGTGATGAATCCCGCCGACCCCAAGACGGATCATCTGCTCACCCAACTCTCTGGCGGCGGATGGAGCCCGGAGGACTGGTCTCCCGATGACAAGAAAATCCTCCTGATCGAATGGATCTCCGTCAATGAAACCTACGTGTGGCTGGTGAATACGGCCACCGGTGAGAAGACTGCCCTCACGCCGCGGAGGACGGACGAACAAGTCGCTTACAGGAACGCGCGATTCAGCAAGGACGGCAAGGGAGTCTATCTGACTACCGACAAGGGTTCGGAATTTCAGCAGCTCGTCTATATCGATCTCGCGGCTAAGCAAATGAAGGTGTTGAGTTCCAACATTCCGTGGGATGTTGATGATATCGTCCTGTCATACGACGGCAGGTGGATCGCCTTTGTGACCAACGAGGATGGTCTCAGCGCTCTCCACTTGCTCGACACCACTTCGGGCGGCGAGCTGCCGGTGCCCAAACTGCCCGTCGGCCTGGTGGGCAGCCTGCTCTGGCACCGCAACAATCACGACTTGGCATTTGCACTGACAACGGCGCGCTCGCCCGGCGATTGTTATTCGCTCGACATCACCGCCGGCAAGGTGGAGCGCTGGACCACCAGCGAAACGGCGGTCAATACGGAAGCATTTCCGGAAGCGGAGCTTGTCCGCTGGAAGACCTTCGACGGAAAGATGATTTCAGGTTTTCTCTATCGTCCACCCGCCAAGTTTTCAGGCAAGCGCCCGGTGCTGATTGATATCCACGGGGGGCCGGAGGGACAGTCGCGGCCGGGTTTTCTCGGACGCGAGAATTATTATTTGAACGAATTGGGGATCGCGCTGATCTTTCCCAACGTGCGAGGTTCCACCGGCTACGGCAAAACGTTTACCAAGCTCGACAACGGTTTCCTACGCCAGGATTCTTACAAGGACATCAACGCGCTCTTCGACTGGATCGCCAGGCGGCCGGACCTGGACGCGGACCGCATTGCCGTGACCGGCGGAAGCTATGGCGGGCACATGACCCTGGCCGTATCGACGTTTTACAGCGGCCGCATCCGCTGCTCGATCGACATCGTGGGCATGTCGAACCTGGTGACTTTTCTTGAGCATACCGAGGCGTACCGCCGCGACTTGCGCCGCGTCGAGTATGGCGACGAGCGCGATCCGAAGATGCGGGAGTTTCTCGAAAGAATCGCCCCCATGAACAACCTGGACAAGATCAAGAAACCGATGATAGTGGTGGCGGGGAAAAATGATCCGCGCGTGCCCGTGAGCGAGTCAGACCAGATCGTCGCGGGCCTGAAGAAAGAGGGAACTCCGGCGTGGTATCTGATGGCCAAAGACGAGGGACACGGCTACCAAAAGAAGCCGAACCAGGATTTCCTGTTCTATGCCGACGTCGTGTTTTTGCAGGAGTACCTGCTGAAGTAGATTCGCTCCGACAACCTGCTCACATCGACTGTCGTTTCGAAATTCCAGCGAGGGCCGCAAGGCCCGGTAGGGGCGAGGCGTCTTCAGGGCTGGGCTGACCGGGGCCTTGCCATGCGGTTTTGTTAGACACCCCACCGTCCCTGGTGGCTCTGGATCGATTTTCCTGCTGTCACCGTATCGCTATCCTGCCGGAAGGGGCAGCCCAGCTACGCTCCGTACCATAGCGGCAGCATGAACGCCGCGAATTGGGCAGGCACAAGTCCCCAGCACCAATGATGCTCCAAGTGGCTCATCGGCAAACGGTTGCTGCGGGTTCTCCCTATTTCTCCCCCTAAGTCGCCTAATGCTTATCCGGTTGTTTAAGCAAACCACTATATGTAGTGGTTTACTAGAATGAGCGAAAATCGCGGAAAATTACTTGTTCAATCTATAAACAAGGAGGCAAGGTGAAACCCGATAAACAGCGGTG
>Ga0208563_1000445_pt1 | contig 36574 bp, 47 predicted proteins | sample June2015DPH_17_1_2_FD_184717 | JGI IMG/M metagenome (GOLD analysis project Ga0208563, IMG submission 184717) | Peatland microbial communities from SPRUCE experiment site at the Marcell Experimental Forest, Minnesota, USA - June2015DPH_17_150... | ecosystem: Environmental > Terrestrial > Soil >... | reverse complement strand
CGTCTCTATGGGGAAGTACGATCTGGTGGAGCAGGTTCTCGGGGAGTTGAACGCGGAGTTTTATTTTACGGGAGTGGAGATTCAGCCGGGGCGGCCGGTGGTGTTTGGATCGTGTGGAGCGGACACTCCTGTCCGCTTGGACGGTGCATCCTCTGCCCGCACCCAGACAGGAGTGTCCGCGCCACACGGGAAATATTTTTTTGGGCTGCCAGGGAATCCAGTTTCGACCATGGTGACTTTCGAATTGTTCGCGCGGCCGATGATCGAAGCGCTGGCCGGGATGACGCCACAGCCGTTGATCTTTCTTCGTGCGCGATTGAAATCGGAGATAAGGACTAAGACAGGATTGAGGAGATTTCTTCCAGCGGTGCTTTCGGGAGAGTTTGAGAATGCGGAGGTGGAGTTGGCGCGGTGGCAGGGGTCGGGCGACATCGCCGCGCTGGCGCGGGCGAACTGCTATGTTGTGATTCCTCCGGAGCGCGAACGGATCGAGGCGGGAGAATGGGTGTCGTTGTTGATGCGATGAGGGGCGGACCTCAGCGGCTAAAGCCGCTTGTGTGGCGGGATTCTAACGGCGCGGCTGAAGCCGCGCCCCTTCAAAACAGAGTCGAAGCCCGAGTTTTTCAGCAGCCTGCTGGGGCGAGTACGATAACCTAATGGCGATGCCGAAGAAACTTTCCCACTACGATGCACAGGGTCAGGCACGCATGGTGGACGTGTCGCGTAAGGCGCACACGGCGCGAGAAGCGGAGGCTAGCGCTTTCGTGCTGATGACGCCGGAGGTGGTGCGGGCGCTGCCGGAGAATCCGAAGGGCGATCCGCTGGAGGTGGCGCGGACGGCGGGAATCATGGCGGCGAAGCGGACGGCGGAGTTGATTCCGATGTGCCATCCGGTGGCGCTGTCGCACATTGCTGTGACCCTGCGCGTGTGCGAGAATGGCGTTTCTATTGCGACGAAAGTAAAGACCACGGCGCAGACGGGCGTGGAGATGGAAGCGCTGGTCGCAGCCAGCGTGGCGGCGTTGACGGTCTACGATATGTGCAAGGCGCTTGACAAGGGCATCGAAATCCGGCACGTGGTGCTGGAGCGGAAGTCGGGCGGCAAAGGCGGAGACTACCGGAGAAGCGCGAAGCGGAAATAGATACTCATCTATTTATCTATGGCGAGCAACGTCAAAATCCTGCTGGTAGACGACAATCCGATGGTGCTGGGGATGCTGCAGCAGGCGCTCTCGGCGCTGGGCGAGGTCACGGTCGCGACCGACGCAGCCGATGCGTTGTTGAAGGCGGTCGACGACTTGCCGGATGTGCTGATCAGCGACTACCGCATGCCAGGCATGGACGGGCGGCAGTTGCTGGAAAAACTGAAGAGCAGGCCGGCAACGTCGGGGATCGCGGTGATCCTGATGGCCACGAAGGCCGACATCAGCGAACGATTGTCGATGCAAGACCCGATTGAAGACTATCTGGAAAAACCTTTCTTCCTGAAAGACGCCACGCACAAAATCAAGCGCGTGGTGGACCGGATCGCACTGGAGAAACTGAGCAAGGCGGCGTCGACCGATGGCATATTGCGCGGCAGCCTGTCGCAGATGAATGTGATCGACCTGGTGCAATCGCTGGAGATGGGGCGCAAGAGTTGCCTGCTCACGATGACCAATGGCGACGACAAATGCGAGATCTATTTCAGCCAGGGGCAGGCCAAGCACGCCGTGTATGGCCCGATTGCAGGGGACGAAGCGGTTTTCAAAGTGCTGCGCTGGACGGAAGGAAACTTCCAGATTGATTTCAACGGCAAGTCCTCGCAGGAAACGACGACGCTGAATACGCAGGGCCTGCTGATGGAAGGATTGCGGCTGCTGGACGAGGCGCAGCGGGACGCAGCGGCTGAGGGTGAAGATGTCCTCCTCGACACCTGACGCCTCGAAAGCCGATGGCACGCCTGCGGCGGTGCTGACGGTTAGCGATTCGTGTTCGCGGGGCGAAAAAAAGGACCTCTCCGGTCCGGTCGTGGCGGAAGCGCTGGGGCGGCGCAATTTTCACGTGGTGGCGCGCAGCGTAGTGGCCGACGAGCGCACCGCGATTCAGGAAAAGCTGATTGAGTTGTGCCGGTCGGCTCGACTGGTAGTGACCGCGGGCGGGACGGGAATCGCTCCGCGCGACGTAACACCGGAAGCCACCGTCGCGGTGTGCGAGCGACTGGTGGAAGGCATCGCGGAGCGGATGCGATCGGAGGGAGCGCGCAAGACGCGCTTCGCTGCGTTGAGCCGCGCGGTGTGCGGTGTCCGGGGAACGAGCCTGATCCTGAATCTGCCGGGCAGTCCGGCGGGGGCGGTCGAGTCGCTGGAGGCGGTGATTGATTTGCTGCCGCACGCGCTGGAGTTGATTGCGGGGCGGACGGGGCATGAGTGATGGCGTCGTTTGCGGATTGTCGTTCGCTACTCGCTATTCGCAAAACCACGTCGTTCGCTGTTCGCTGGCGTCGTTCGCTCTTCGCAAAGCCACTTTCTGCGGACTGTGAAGGCGAACCCCGACGCGAAGTGGGACGGCTGGCGAACGGCGAATAGCGAACGACGAACAGCGCTCTCTGCTTCTCGCGTAAACTAGTCTCACTCACTTGAGCCAGATCAAACATTTTGTCCACGCTTACGGCGAGTGGATCAAGCACATACTTGCGCCTCTGGGGCCCTGGGGAATGCTTGCGTTTGCGGCGGTGGATGGCTCGTTCCTGGGCATGCCGCTGGATGCGATTTTCGTGGGCTATGTTTACAACGATCGCTCGCGGTTCCTGATGTATGTGCTGCTGGCTTCGGCTGGGTCGGCGCTCGGAAGCATCGTTCTCTACGTCATCGGGTACACGGGTGGCGAGATGCTGTTGCGCAAGCGGCTTTCGCCGGAGCGGTTCGAGAAGATTCACGAATCCTTCGATCGGCATGAATTCTGGGCGCTGATGTTTCCGGCGATGTTGCCGCCACCAATGCCCTTCAAGATCGTGGTGCTGGCGGCGGCGGCGTTTGAGATGAACTTCGCGCATTTTCTGCTGGCGATTTTTGCGGGCCGGTTCGTGCGCTTTCTGATTGAGGCGCTGCTGACGCTCTGGTTCGGTCCGCAAATTGTGACCCTGACGGGGAATCTTTTCGCGCACCACTTCGTGTGGATTCTGGTGGGGGTGGGGGTGTTGGTGGCGGGGTGGCTGATCTGGCGGCGAGCGAAGCGGAAGAGCGCGAGAAATAAAAACGCAGCTACGGATTGCCGGTCAGGGATCGAACCGACATCATTGTGATCCGCAGGCGCCGGCGTGGACGGCGGAGAGAACGTCCGCGGACCAGAGAGGGAGGGGTGGTTTGCCGACGGCGTTCTGCTCGGCGGCCGCCTGGTTGTAGAGCACGAGCAGGCAGCGCGGATCGAGCATGGTGCCGATCAAGGCCTGGCGGCCAAAGCGCTTCTCGACCATCACCGACATCTTGTAGCCGACGGTGTACCACGGGCCCTGGATGCCGAAGAACGACCCAGCCTTCTCTTCTATAGCATCGTTGCTCGCGAACTTGGCGTTCACAATGTCGAGGAAGAACTGGTTCACGGTGCGAAGATCGCCGTTGAACTGGCCCATATCATGTTCCCAGCGGGCGTGCTCCTGGGGCGAGCTGGCGGCGTGCGGATCAACGTCGGGCCCTCCGGCGGCGGCGAGCATGGCAAAGCCCTCGCCGAAACTGCCCATCCAGTCGGCCGCTGTGTGAGCAGGCTCGGGCAAGGCGGCGATCTTATTGTTGTAGACGGGACCGACGCTACTGAGGCCGATGTGGTGCAGCTCATGGGTCACGTTGTTCTCGAACTTCTCGCGGCTCACTTCCGGGTCGAGATACAGGAAGATGGTGGGGTCAGAGGATGTACCCCAGACGAAGCTGTTGGTCACCGGCTTGATAACGGGATACACCTTCGCGTGGAGCGTAGCGTCGGCAGGAAGATAGGAGAGGGCTTGGCCGGCGTCCCCGCGGAGATCGGCTTTCTTCCAGCGATCAAGGGTGCTCGAAAGCGCGGCGGCGCGCGGCAGAAGATCGGCCGAGAGAACGAAACGTTTGAAGTCGTCGTCGGTAAAGGCGCGGGTGGGGTCGTGGAAACTTTCCCCGATCGCTTTCTCGCGCTGCTTGAGACGCTGGTAGGGAGCGGTGGCAAACAATATCTGCCACTCGGAGTCGGGGACAGGCTTGCTTTGACTGCGAAGCGCGAGGATGGCCAGCACTTGGTCGGCTTCGCTGGTGTCGATGGTCAACTGAACCCGGTCAACGGCGACGGCGAGTGGGAGGGAGAAGGAGAGCAGAAGCAGGACCACCGACAGCCGAACAAGCATGACGGCCTCCTTGCGAGGTAGACGGCGAAGGTTGGAGGAAGTTAGCACGATCTTCCTCCGCACCTCGAACTGGTTCTCGACCGAATTGTTCGGACCTGAATTTCAGTATGAATCTAACAGGCTGCGGAAAAACTCGTTCCCGCGCAGAAAGTGTGACCTCAGCGGCTAAAGCCGTCGATGAAAATAAGCCAGTTATCGCAGCGGTAAACCGCTGCGCCACCCAAAATCAAGTGCAACACCGAGTTTTTCCGCAGCCTGCTAGGCGGCCGCGGTCCCGTGCGGCTTGTGAATGGAGCTGGCTACTGCGGCGGCGACTGCGGGCACGCCGAACATGACTGCGGTGAAGACCATGTCGCCGGCGACTCCACGGCGGAAGAACGGCAGGGCGGCGGCGTAGCAGGTCATCAGACCGGCCAGAGTCTTGGGATACATGTTCCAGCATGCCCAGACGGCGAAATTACTGACCACGAAGAAAGAGACGGAACTTGCGAGTGCGGCTCCGCCGACCCGCAGCCAGTTGGTGTTTTCGCGCAGCTGGGTGCCGAGCAAAAGAATCGCCGCATACCACGCCCAAGTCACGAAATGGTCCCAGGTGAGGGGATAGGAGTACAGGATCTTCGTAAGGATCACGTCGGAGACCGCCAGCAGCGCCAAGGGCGCCCACAGCTGGCGCTTCGGACCGCGCGCGCCAAAATAGAGCAGCGCCGCCGCTACCGGAGTAAAAGCCAGAGGATGCGGCATAAAGCGGACCGCGACCGCAAAAAGGACAAATAGATAAGCCAGCATGAATCACCTCGTTAGGAGCCCGTTAAGATTGTTGCGCGAGTGGATGCTGCTGGTCAAGCGACTCCGCTAACTCGCTCCGACGGTGTGGCGTGTTCAGACCATCGCGTCGATTATCGTTTGGCTTTCCTCTTCGCCCTCGCTTCGGGTTTTTCCTCGTAACGCGATTCGATAAAGTCGGCCAGCAATTGCATCGCCCGTCCGACACGGGCCCGATCTCCGGTGGCGCAGAGGTCGAGGAGCAGACCCCGAGTGGCGGCCAGAAGCAGAGTCGCCTCGGCAGTCTCGAACTCCGAGCTGAGGCCGGCCTTCCTGGTGAGCTTCTGCCAGTAGGCCAGCGGAGCTTCGAGGACGCCGGGGTAGTCGCGCGGGTTTCGAAGCGCCAGCGCGTACAGCTCGAAGATCAGGCGTACGGCAGGCTGCGCCCGAGGCGCGCTCATCCGCTGCCAGTACCAGCGCAGGAACTCGGGCATCGTTCGTTGTTTCTTTCCAGCCTGGAACCAAGCCTCGATGTTCTCGTCTTCACGTTCGCGCACGCCTGCGAGGATCTCGGACATCAATCGTTCCCGCGAGCCGAAGTGATACACAAGCATCCGCGCGTTGGTCTCCAGGGCTTTCGCCAGAGGACGAAGGGCCAGGTCCCCGACTCCGTAGGAGAGCACATAATCGACAGCCTGGTTGCGGAGTCGTTCGCGGATGCTAGGGTTGGGAGGTCTGGCCATTGGGGAACTCCTTGACGAATTACTGTAACACATGTTACGTTAATTATGAAAATCCGTGAAACCCAACCATGAGAGGTTTCACTGCAAAGGAGAACGATATGCGCAAAGGTCCGGTGTTGCTTTTGCTGTTTGCGATCAGCCTGCCGTGTCTGGCTCAGTCAGGCAGCGACCAGGAGAGAAACAAGGCGGTTGCCCGAAGCTTTTTCGAGGAGGTGCTCAGCCGCGGACAACTCGAAAAGTACGGGGAGTTTCATTCCAAGGATTTTGTGGGCCATAGCGGCGACCGCACTTTCACACTTGAGGAGGATCTGGCCTATGCCCGGGGAGAACGCAAGGCTCTGCCGGACATGAGCTTCAGGGTGAACCGGATGGTCGCAGAGAGGGATCTGGTAGCCGTGCATGTTACTGTGAGTGGTACGAACACCCAGGCAGGGATGGGGTTTCCGGCAACGGGCAAGAAGATCGAGAGTGACGGGGTGACGATCTTCCGCTTCAAAGACGGCAAGATTTGTGAAGAGTGGAACGTGTTCGACATGTTGAAGGTGATGCGGCAGACGGGTCTGTTGCCTCCCGAGACGGGTGTGTTGTCTCCCGAGAAGTGACGTTTGACTCATTCCCTATTTCTGCCCTGACGGCGGCTCCCCATGCCGAAGCGTTCCTCCACCACTTGCAGATCGCGGGTCAGGAAGATCGTCGCTCCGAGCATGGCGCGGGCATCGCGTCCAGGATAGTCGTAGCGGAGATCGCGGAAACGGACTACGTAGGCAGCGCGGGTGTTCTCGACGGGATCGTTCGCGAGCTGTTCGGTTTCGGTTATGGGATACTGAGCCCAACTCAGGTACACGCGTCCGAGGTAGGTTTTCTTGGCGGCTAGAGTGATGGGCGTTTCTTCGGGCTTGTAGCGAATCTGCATTTGGGCTTCGGGATCGACTTCAGGAGACACCGAATTGAAGTTCAGCGAATCGACGTCCATGGTGGCGAAGAAAGCGGGTGTTTCCACCACGCCAAGCCAGCGGAACGGATTTGTCATGTAGGGATAGGCAGAAACGCGGATGGCATCGGCTCCCTGATAGATGCGTGCCTGGAGAGCGGCTACGGCGCGGCGATGCTCGTAGTCGCACAGTCCCCAGTAGGCGAAGACGGCGACGAGCGCGAGGGTTGCGGCAAGTCTTCCGGTGGGCTTGGCGCGCGGGCCTTTGTTGCGCGTACCGATCTCCTCGTTGATGAGCGAAAACAATGCGGGGAGAATTAGGCCGAGCGTGAGAACGATTAGGAGAACGGGCTCGGCGATGTAGACGATATCCCAGGAAACCCAGCGTTCGGAGAACGGCCAGAAGGGACGCACTCCGTAGCTGGTGGTGAAGTCGAGGAGAATGTGGCTGAAGCCGGCGAGGCAAGCGTAGGCGAAGAGCAATCTCCAGCGCGGGGGAAGGTTGGGATTGCCGGTCTTCGGGCGGCGCAGGCGCCAGAGGAGATAGAGGAACGCTACGACCACGGCGGCCACGAGCGGCACGCCCAGAAACGAATGAGTGAATCCGCGGTGATGATTTAAGGCGAACGCGGAACCGCCGAAGCGGCTGAAGACGTCGAGGTCGGGAGCTTCGGCGGCCAGGGTCAACGTAGCGGTGGCGAGCGCCGTTTTGCGGTTGAGTCCGGCGCGGCCCATGGCGGCGCCGAATAGGAAATGAGTGACGGGTTCCAAGGGCTCTCCTGGTCAAGAGTGTATCCCGTCTTTACGACACCCTCACGCGGGCACCACCAAACACAGCGCATTGGGCTGCATCGTCATGCGGGCGGGCAGGCGGCCGAGTAGTTCGCCATCGGCCTCTACATAGACGCGGTCGTCGCCATGACCGTCGCTGCTTCGACCATCGTTACCACCGCTGGCGTTTTTCTCCGGCAAGCGGCAGACGACCTCCGAGCAACTTACGAGATCGATGCCCTTGATATTCCACTGGCGACCTAGCAAGGCTCCGGTTACATATTGCAGATACGCGGTGCGGCTGGCGGTGCGGCACATGACCGCGCGCAGATCGCTGCAATCGAGCGACGCTCCGGGAACCAGCTCGCGCAGGATGTTTCCGAAAAAGCGGATTCTTACCGCCAACAGTTCCGTCAGCGAGGCACGCTGGCGCTGGCCGCTTCCATTGGCATACTCGGCCTCGAACCTTCTCATGCGATACGTCGCCCACAACTGCCAGGCTTTGAGGTAGTAGGCCGTCATGCCCGAGCGGTTCTTGAGGTCTGCATTCAGTTTGTAGAAAAGGTGCGCGTCGACGCCGATGCCAGCGGCGACGGTGAAATAGCGCGCTGAAGATTTGCCGTTAAAATCCTCGTACTCAATGCGGCCAAGCGGGATGCGGCGGACCTTGCCGTCGACGGCAGCGTGAGCCGCGGCGCTGGGGCGGAGCGGGATTCCGAGGTCGTGGGCAAGAGCATTGGCGGTGCCGAGCGGGAGCACGGCCAGGGCGACTTCGGTTCCGGCCAATCCCTGGATGACATCGTGGATGGTGCCATCGCCGCCGCAGGCAAAGACGGTGTCACTACCGGCCGCCACCGCGCAGCGGGCGTTGTCGGTTGCTTCCTGGCTGGAGCGGCAAACGGTAAGTTCGGTCCGCACACCGGCCGACTGGATGATGCCAATGGCGTGGTCCAATTCCCGGTCGCGCCGTGGGCGGCCAGAGTTGGGATTGAACAGAATGGTGGCTTTGTTCATGCGTTGGCTTGGTCTGCTTTGAGTTTAACGCATGGGTTAGGGATCGGAGAGGAGTGACGCGACAGCGTCGGCGTCTTCAAGGTGAAGTCGCGCAGTAGTTCGGAGGATCGTCATCGTTCAATTCTTGCCGGGAGTTTGGAACTCACCCACTCATCTCATAGACAAACCACTAAGCGTCACTGGTGAAATCGCGATTTTACGCCAACAAGCGGTACTAGACATTAATAACGATCCCTCCGGGTCGCTGCGGGTTGTAACTTCTGGCGCACTTAAGGCAGGTATTCCCTGGGGATGGGGTTATCCGGCCGTTCGTCATCCCAGGTATTGGCCGCGACCCACCAGCGTTTGCCATCCCAGAAAAGCTCGACGCTGTTGATGCCACGCGCAATGACGGGTCCGTCCGCAATGCGCCGCGATTCGTAGGTACTGAACACGTGGGCAATATTCCCGAAACGCTGCACGACTCTATGAATCTCTTTCTCAAAGAAGCCCTTGCCCACCAGCTCGGGATCGGCATAATCCACAAACTGTTGGTGAGATGCAATCTGCGCCACAGGCTTGCGGTGCTCGTCCTCTGCCATGGCCACAAAACGCACATCGGAGATGTATAGCGTGCGGTCACGTGACCATTGCCGGGGCTGTCCCTTCGGGCCGGATAAGACTTCGTAGAAAGCCTTCATGATGCCATCGATCGAAGAGATGTCCTCGGGCCGTGCCGCGACGGCTGGCACTTCGACGTGTTTGGGCTGGTCCTGGCCCGGAAGGACAGAACTTGCAGCCAGCGGAAGGAGAACAAGCCACGATCGCAAACAGCAGGTTAGACGCATTACGATTCCTTTCCTGTACCCCGCCCCCAAGAGGAGGCGTATCACTTTCTCCCCGTACAGCCTACTCCGGCGCGCTGGTAACTTCTAGCGGTCTCATTTCCAGTACTTCGCCGCCGGGGTACGTGGGGTTTGGTGATCCATCTGGCGATAGCGATGGGTTGGGTTGTCGTCAGCGCTGATCACGTGCGATGCGCAGCGAAGACAAGAGTGTATCTCCCGGCCGGACAGCAGCGCTAGTGACTGCTGTAGTCAGGCGTTTCGACCAGCTATCCCGCATGCAGTTTAGCAATCGGCGGGGTTACACTCGAAGCATAGCGGACATGGGACGGATGCTGGTGATACTTGGCGTGGCCCTGGTGGTGATTGGGGGCATCGTCATCCTGCTCGGGCGGGCGGGCTTGCCGCTTGGGCGGCTGCCGGGGGACATTGTGTATCGGGGCAAGAACACTACTTTTTATTTTCCGCTGGCGAGCTGCATTCTGATCAGTGTCGTGCTGTCGATTGTTCTCTTCCTGATTGGGCGGATGAAGCGGTAGTGTGCCGGGCGAAGGACGCTGCCGAGCTTCGCTCGGCTGGACGGCCGGGGGCGGCCGTCCCTACGTGTGTCTTACTCGCGCGGCAGGGTAAACTGAAACGTCACAACTAAAACTCTGCAACTGAAATTTCATGGACACCGCGGACCAACTCGGGTTCCAGTTTCGTCCTCCGGAGCGGCGTGTTTGGACGGTGCGGGCTTTGGTGTCGGCGGTGCGGGCGCACGTCGAGCGCGAGTACTCGGATTGCTGGGTGGAAGGCGAAATTTCTAATCTTCGCATTCCCGATTCCGGGCATTTGTATTTCACGCTGAAGGAAGAGGGCGCGCAGATTCGGGTGGTGATGTTCCGGTCGTCGGCGAAACTGTTGCGGTTTCGTCCGGAAAACGGATTGCACGTCACGGTCCGCGGGCGCATCACCGTGTATGAAGATCGCGGCGAGCTGCAAATCTCCGCTGAATTCATGGAGCCGAAGGGCGCGGGCGCTCTGCAGTTGGCGTTTGAACAATTGAAGGCGCGATTGCAGGCGGAAGGATTGTTCGAGGCTTCGCGGAAAAAGCCGATCCCGCCGTTGCCGCAAAAAATTGGCATCATCACTTCGCCGCAGGGCGCGGCGCTGCGGGACATTTTGAAGATTCTGGCGCGCAGGCACCACTCAGCGAATGTGCTGATTTATCCGGCGCAGGTGCAGGGGGACTCGGCGCCGGGCGAGGTGATGGCGGGGCTGCGATGCTTTCATCAAGACTTGCGTCGCGGCGGGGCGGTCGAGGTCATCATCATTGCTCGGGGCGGAGGCTCGGCCGAAGACCTGGCCGCGTTTAATCATGAGGGACTGGCGCGGGCGGTCGCGGAGTCGACGATTCCAGTGATCTCGGCGATTGGGCACGAGACGGATTTCACCATCGTGGATTTTGTCGCCGATCTGCGGGCGCCTACACCGTCAGCGGCGGCCGAACTCGTGATCCGGTCGCGACAGGAAATTGAAGCGCAGGCGGAGGATTTGTACCGGCGGCTGGAGCGCGCAGTGCGCTATCGCCTGCTGATGGCGCGTCAGGAACTGACCGAGCGGGCGCAGCACGGAGCGTTTGCGCGCATGATGGACGGCATACACCGGCGGCAGCAGAAGCTGGATGAACAGCGCTTCCGGCTGGAAAAGGCGGAACGGCAGCTTCTGGAGCGGTGTCATCGGCGCTCGGAAAATGTTTCCGCGGCCATCCGGCACTATGACGCGCGACGCCGTCTGGCTGCTGTGCGGCAGCGTTTGGAGGCTCAAGTTGCGAACCTGGCCGCCGCTACGAACACGCGGTTGCTGGAGAGCCGCGGGGCGCTGGATCGCCGGACCGCAAGCCTGGAGGCGCTTTCGCCGGTTGCAATTCTGAATCGCGGATACGCGCTGGTGTTCGATGCGAAAGGCCGGCTGGTGAAAGATGCGGCGCGACTCAAAGCTGGGGATGAGCTGTCGGCGCGGCTCGCACGGGGACGGGTTCGTGCCCGCGTGACCGCGACCGAAAGCAGCAAACCCGGGTCCGGCGGGACTGCATTAGAATGAAGGCCAATTCAACTTTCGACGTGAGGATGTCGTGACGCCGTCGCTGGTCTGGTCGCACATCTCGGTCATTTCGATACTGGACATCGTGCTGGTCGCGATCCTGATCTACCAGTTTCTCTCGCTGGTACGCGGCACGCGGGCGGCGCCGATGCTGGTCGGGGTAGCTGCGCTTGGGCTGGCCTTCTATTTCGCGCGGCTGGGGGAATTGCGGACCCTGAACTGGCTGCTTAGCACGCTGCTGCCGTACGTTGTTTTCGCGCTGATCGTAGTCTTCCAGTCGGAGATCCGGCACGCGCTGGCAAACCTTGGGAGCCACATTTCGCTGATGCGGTCTTCGCGCTCGGTGGCCGACGTTTACGACGACATTGTTTTGGCGGCCAATCTTTTTTCGCAAAATCAGACGGGCGCGCTGATCGTGATCGAGCGTGAGATTGGGCTGCGCACCTACATCGAAAGCGGCGTGCCGCTGGATGCCAGGCTGTCATACGATCTGCTGGCCACGCTGTTTCGCCCGAGCGCTCCCTTGCATGACGGCGCCGTGATTGTGCAGCGGGACCGCATCGCGGCCGCCGCTTGTTTTCTGCCGCTGTCGATGAACCCTGTGCTCTCGATCCAACTGGGGACGCGCCATCGCGCGGGAATCGGGATCACGGAAGAAACCGACGCGGTCGCCGTCATCATTTCGGAAGAGACGGGGACGATCAGCATGGCGGTGGCGGGGAGTATTGAACGCGAGTTGACGGTGGAACGTCTGCGCGAGCGGCTGAGCAATCTGCTGCGCCGCTACGCGCCCGCTGCCACGCTGCCGAGTCCGGTGGAGGAAAGCTTTATCGAAGAGGAGCCCCCCAGTTCGCATCTCTCTCGCGGGCAGGATGCCGGAAGGGACGACTGACGATGCCGGGCTTTGTGCAGCGCAGCTTTTTCCAACGGACTTTCGTTCATAACATCGGACTCAAGCTGGTTTCCCTGTTACTGGCCATCGGACTGTGGATGGTGGTGGCGCGGGATCCCACCGCCGAAGTCGAAATGAGGGTTCCCCTGGAGTTCCAAAATCTTCCCGACAATCTTGAGGTCGATTCCGCCAGCTCCGCCGAGGCGCAGATCCGGGTGCGAGGACCGGAGCGTCTGATTCATCGCTTGCAGGTTGCGGATGTGCGCGCGGAGATTGACCTGCGAAACGTCCAACCGGGGGAACGGACCTTCGATTTGAACGGCGGGCAAGTACATGTGCCGCAGGATCTGGAAGTGGTGCAGATCAAACCGGGTCAATTTCACCTCTCCTTCGACAATCGCGCCACCCGTGTCGTCGAGATTCGACCGCGTGTGACCGGAAATTTTGCGAGCGGCATGCGAGTGGCGCAAGTGATCGCCGATCCGCCGAATATCACGATCACCGGACCTCGCCGCCGGGTCGAAGCGGTAGAGGCCGCCATCACGGATCCGGTAGACGTCAGCGGAGCCATGACGCGAGCTTCTTTTGTGACGCAGGCATACGTGCCCGATCCTCTGATCCAAATTGCGCACCCCATCCCGATTCGCGTGACGGTTATCATGGAACGTTTGGGCGACGAGAGAAAATAAGGAGTAGTTTTCTTCCCCGGTCCTTGCATGACGCAAACCAGACAACTCTTCGGAACTGACGGGATTCGTGGCGTGGCGGAGGAATTTCCGCTGACGCGCGACAGTGTTTATTGGATTGGGCGGGCGCTGGGGCACGATCTGGCGCGGGTGAATGCCAGGGCGCGGGTGGTGATTGGACAGGACACGCGCGTCTCTAGCCAATGGATCGCCGACCGATTTCTGCAAGGGCTGGCGTCGGTGGGGGTAGAAACGCGCAGCGCTGGCGTGATCACCACGCCGGGCGTCGCGTTCCTGGCGCGCTCGCAAGGGTTCGATGCCGGGATCGTGATTTCGGCTTCGCACAATCCGTGGACCGATAACGGGATCAAGATTTTTTCCGGAGATGGCTACAAGCTGCCGGACGCACGCGAACTGGCGATTGAAAAGGAAATTTTCGCGCTTCTGCAAGATTCGGATGCGGTCCCGGCACCGGAATCCACTCAAGAGATTTCGAGCCTTCCCGGCGAAGAAAGCCTGCGCCAGGCTTACGTTCGCTGGCTCGCGGGAAGTGTTTCTGCCGACTTGAGCCGGCTTCGCGTGGCCGTCGATTGCGCCAATGGCGCGGCGGCGGCGGAAGCTCCGGAGTTATTCGGGGCGCTCCAGATCAAGACAACCTTTCTGCACTCCGCGCCGGATGGACAGAACATCAACGAGAATTGCGGCGCGCTGCATCCGGAAATGGTGGCGCGCTTTGTCTACGAGAGACTTGGCAAGAACAACGGACGTTTCGATGTGGGTGTCACTTTTGATGGCGATGCCGACCGCGCGCTTTTTTGCGATGCCAGTGGGCGAGTGGTAAACGGGGACGCGGTCCTGTTGCTGGCGGCGCGTGACATGCAGTCGCGCGGCGCGCTCGCCAAGGCCACCGTGGTGGCGACGACCATGTCAAATATGGGATTGGAGTTGGCGCTCAAGCGATCCGGCATTCGGATGCTGCGCGCGAATGTCGGCGATAAGTATGTGCTCGAAGAAATGCAGCGCGCTGGAGCTACTCTCGGCGGCGAACAGTCGGGCCACATACTGTTTCGCGACGGGGAGGCGACCACCGGCGACGGACTGTTCACCGCGCTCCGGGTGCTGGAGGTCATGGTTCGGATGGGCAAGCCGCTGGCCGATCTGGTGGGCGATCTGAAGATGTTTCCGCAGACGATTCGAAATGTGCGGGTGCGGCACAAAACTCCCTTCGCGCAGATTCCGGAGGTGCAAGCGGCGATTGCGGCGGCCGAGCGGGAACTCGACGGCATTGGTCGAGTGGTCGTACGTTACTCCGGTACCGAAGCGCTGGCGCGAGTGATGCTTGAAGCGGAGTCGAAGGAGCAGATCGATCGGCTTGCGGAAGCGATCGTCGAAGCGATTCGGTCGGCGCTGGGCGCGTGAAAAGCAGAAATCCAGCAGTTGATGCCGCATTCCTGTGAAGCACTTACCGCGTGCCCGAAAATCCCGCTTGTCGTGAACGGTGATAGCGCCGGAGGCGAGGCCGAGCTGCGCTCGGCTTGGACGGGCGAGGCGCCGGTCCCCACACAAGATGATCCCTTTTTGCAACTTTCCGTTTCACTTCCGGAAGTACGTCCATTTGTACGGGCTGGTTATCTTGTGTGCTGGGGCGAGTGAGTCGAGAATGAGAATCGGTTCAGAGTTAGCCGACTTAGAAGAAACTCATGAGAATTCTTATTGTAGAAGACGATGCGGCACTTTCCAGCTTTATCCGGAAGGGGCTGGAAGCGGAACATCATGCGGTGGATGTCGCCAACGAGGGGAACCAGGGCCGCGCGATGGCGATGGAGTTTGATTACGATCTGGTTGTGCTTGACCTCAGCCTGCCCGGGCTTGACGGGTTGTCGGTTCTGAAAAGTTTGCGGCAGCGAAAGGCGAACTTGCCGGTAATGATTCTCACCGCGCGCAGCCGGATCGAAGACCGCGTGCAGTGTCTCGATTCGGGAGCGGACGACTACCTGGTAAAGCCTTTTTCATATCTCGAACTGTCGGCGCGCGCGCGGGCGTTGTTGCGGCGCAGTCACCTGCCGTCGGAATCGGTCCTCACCGTTCGCGATCTCTGTTTGGATCGCGTGGAACGCAAAGTGGAGCGCGCCGGGCGTCACATTGAATTGACCACCAAGGAATTCGCGCTGCTGGAATACCTGATGCGCAATGCCGGGCGCCGGCTAACGCGGGCGATGATCATCGAACACGTTTGGAACCTGACCTTTGATTCCACGACGAACGTGGTGGATGTTTACATCAACTACCTGCGGCGCAAGGTGGATGACGGCTTCACGCCATCCTTGATTCACACGGTTCGCGGCGTGGGATATCAGATGAGTCCCGACGGGGCATCGGCATGAGCACGAGTCCGCATTCTTTTCCGAAAGTGCCGCGAGGCGAGGACGTGCTCGGCGAATTGCTGCACTCGTTAAGCCAGCCGCTTACCAGCTTACGCTGCTCGCTCGAACTCTCGATCGAAGAACTCGCGGAGCAACAGCAGGAGAGTGTTTCGGCGGCTCTGCAACAGACAGAAAAAGTTATTGGCATGATCCAGTTGATGCGGGAGTATCTGGACGCCGAGCAGCCTGGGCCGGAAGCTAGTCCGGTCGCGCTGGCGCCGGTCCTGCGGAGCGTGATCGAAGAACTATCGTCGATCGCGGCGGTGCGCGGTATTCAGTTGCGTATGATGGGCACATGTGCGGCGACGTTGCCGGCGCCGGAGCCGCGGCTGCGGCTGGCCTTGCAGTATTTGATTGCGACGATGATCGAAGCGCAAGCGGTGGGCGATAAAGTTATGCTTTTGCTCGGGGAAGGCCCGGCGGGAGCAGTGCTGCGCGTGGAAGGCGAACGCGGTCTTCGCGAGCTTGATTTTCAAAATCGGGAACCGAGCGCAACGAGCCCGCAGGCGAAGCGCGATCCGTCCGGGGCAACGTCAGCATCGGTATCAACGTTGCGCAGGGTGAGGCTGGCGATCGCCAGCCGTGTGCTCGAGAACGCCGGAGCGTCGCTGGTGTTCGGCGACGGCGGCGTCAATCCTACGGGATTCGTTCTGCGCATTCCGCGCCGGGTTGGCACTCCTGCCCGATGAGATTGCCGACACACTTGTGTGGCGCGCCGCAGTCGCCCTCAGCGGCTGAAGCCGCGCTTTATCCAGCGGCACTTACGGCGCCCTTCGGCTTCGCTCAAGGCAGGCCCTGAAGTCGTGCCCTTCGCAAGAACCTGCGTGAATCAGAGTTTTTCCGCAGCCTGCCAAGGAGTACAATCCAGCCTTTCCGGAGGTTTGCCGTGAAGCGTTGGATGGTTCTGCCGATCGCTCTGCTGAGTTTCTCGGGGCTGATTTCCGTGGGTTGGGCCCAGAAAAATGCGCCCGTGCTCGCGCCTGTAACGGTGATCCGGGCGGGAGTGCTGATTGACGGCGTGTCGGGTTCCGCTCGCCGGGACCAGGTCATCACCATTCGCGGAAATATGATTACCGACGTCGCCGATGCGGGATCGGCGGGCGTTCCTTCGAACCTCCCTGCGGGCGCTACCTTCATCGATCTCTCGCAGGCCACGGTGCTGCCCGGGCTGATTGATGCCCACACGCACATTTTTCTGCAGGGTGAAGATCCCGCCGAGGGCGGATACGACATTCAGTTGCTCAAGTATCCGCTGGCGTTTCGCGCGGCGCGGGCCACGGTCTCGGCGCGAAGCGCGCTCGAACAGGGTTTCACCACGTTGCGCGACATGGAAACCGAAGGCGCGGGCTACGGCGACGTGGGCATCAAACAGGCGATTGAAGGCGGATACATTCCCGGGCCGCGCTTGTTTGTTTCGACGCGCGCGATCTCGACGACCGGCGGATATCCACTGGAAGGTTACGCGCCGGAGATCGAAGTGCCGAAGGGCGTGCAGATCGTTGACGGGCCGGTCGAGGCGCGCAAGGCCGCGCGCGAACAGCTCGACCACGGCGCGGACTGGATCAAAGTGTATATGACGCATCGGTCGTGGGTCGGCAAGAACGGCGAACTGGTATCGCAGCCGACGCTGACGGTGGAGGAACTGCGCGCAATTGTGGACGAAACTCATGGCTGGGGGAAAAAGGTGGCTTGCCACGCTTACGGCGGAGAAGGCCTGCAGCGCGCGCTCGATGGCGGTTGCGACTCGATCGAGCACGGACTGGCGCTGACCGACGCGCAGATCGCACAGATGGTCCGGCAGGGCACGTGGCTGTGCGCGACGCTGAGTATTTTCTACGAGGGCTGGGCGCCGGCCGATACTCCGCAGGGCCAGCGCGACCGCGGGCGCGCCTCCGCGCACGAAGAGTCGTTTCGCAAGGCGGTGAAGGCAGGGGTCAAAATTGCCTTCGGGACTGACATGGGGGGAATGCCGTGGACCGAGCCGATCGCGCAAGAGTTTCCGTGGATGGTCGAATTGGGCATGACGCCGATGCAGGCGATACAGAGCGCGACTTCGCGGGCCGCGGAATTGCTGGAGATGAAAGGACGACTGGGCGTGATTGCGCCCGGCGCCTACGCGGATGTGGTCGCCGTATCGGGCGATCCTTTGGCGAATATCAAGCTTCTTGAAAATGTTGGTTTTGTGATGAAGGACGGCAAGGTATTCAAGAACGATCTAGTATTGAAGAACGAAGTATTGAAGAACCAGGCAGGGCCCCGAAGGTGAGCGATGAACATCCTGGAAATGTGCGATTGGGAAGCGGCTACGGTTCCGCTGGAAGCGACCGCCGAGCGGGCGATCCGGACCATGCTGGACCGGCACGTGGGAGCGGTCGCCGTCATTGACGAAAACCATCGCGTCGCCGGTATTTTTACGGAACGGGATGTGCTGCTGCGGCTGTCGCTGGGCGAGCGCGACCCGCGAAACATTTCCGTTCGCGAAGTCATGACGGCGCCAGTCGAGATGGCGACCCGGGCCACCACTGCGGGCGAAGCGCTTGCCACCATGGTAGAGCGCCACTACCGGCACTTGCCGATCGTCGACGATGACGGACAGTTGTTGGGGATGCTTTCCATTCGCAACCTGCTACAGGCGCGGGTTGACACGCTGACGCGTCAAATCGATCAGGTGCGGTCGGTTGTGCTGTAAGAAGCTGCTTTAAGAGGCAAACCGGAAGAGCCGATGTTATAGCGAATCCAGAGTTGCTGTGATTACAGACGGCTGCCGAGCTTCGCTCGGCCTGGACGGCCGTGGCGGCCGTCCCTACCTAATGCGCGTGCGGACTTTGAGCGGGATTCTTGCGTGGCGCTGGCGGAGCCTTTGCGATCTTCACATCGAAGCTCACGGGCAACTGTTTTGGCGGATAACAGGCGGAGTTATCACAGGCCTGGTATTTCAAAGTTCCGCGGACGACATACTTGCCGGGTTGCACGGAGAGCAGAGGCCGCACCAGCACATCCACATTGAAATCTCCGGTGTAGACATTGAGCTTCTCGTCGGGAGCGAAGGCGAAACTCAGATCCTGGCCTTCGGGGTAGGTGGTTTTGCCGATGACGATGTCGGTGGTGGCTTCTATCTTGAGCACGGTGGGGATCAGGAACTCCGACTTCGGGTGGTTGGAATTAATGTGATAACCGCTCGAGACGCGGAACGAGAGCGGAACGGTAGCCGGTTTGCCCTGCACGGCGGTCACGACCGGAGCGGACGCCATCTTTACGACAGGACCTTGCGGGCCGAGGTCGTCCTGTGCCCAGGCCCATGCGGAAAAGAGGAGAAGCGCGCTCGCGAGAAGTATTTTCATTGGCTACCCTCAGCGGCTAAAGCCGCTTTTATGGCGGGTTCTAACGGCATGGCTGAAGCCATGCCCCTTCAAAGCTATCTGTCCCTTCGAAGCTATCCCGAACCAACCGAATCGGAGTTTCCCTAAGGACTCTAGAGTACTCCAGGTGCAGGTGCGGACACGACGTTACTTCTGAGCCTGTACCGCTTGGCCCTGGCTCAGGGCCTTTTTTATGTGGTCCACGAAAACGCTGCGGCTCTGCAAACCGAATTCGCGGGCGATGAGCTTGCCGTCGCGATCCAGAAAAAACGAGATCGGCAGAACGCTGACGCCGCCGTAGCTCTGCCCAACCGATTCCTTGCCGAGCAGGATCGGGTAGTTGACGCCCATTTCCTTGGCGAATTTGGCGATGTCTTCGGTGCTGGCGTCGTCCATGGCTACGCCGACAATCTGGAATCCTTGCGGGCCGTATTCTTTTTGCAACTCGACAAACCACGGTATTTCGATCTTGCAGGGTTCACAATACGTCGCCCAGAAATTGAGCAGAACGGCCTTCCCGCGGAAATCGGAGAGCTTCATGCTCTTGCCATCGAGCCCCTGCAGTTCGAAGTCGGGCGCCAAATTGCCCATGAGTTGTCCGTTGGTGGGACCGTTCGCGCGGTTTTTGCGGGCCATGCGAACGCCGGCGAATAACATGGCCGCGACGATGGCGGCGATGAAGAACAGAATCAGAGGATTTCTTTTCACTGGCAACCTCGGCGGCTAAAGCCGCTTGTGTGGCGGGTTCTAACGGCACGGCTGAAACCATGCCCCTTCAAAGCTGTCCGCCCCTGCCAAGATTTTGTCATCCCGAGCGAAGCGAGGAACCTGCATTTTGCGGCGAACTGCAGATCCCTCGCTTCGCGAGGGATGACAATTCATTAAAGGTGTTGCTCATGTGTCCTGCTACAGAGCAAAGCGATTCAAGAACGAGAAATAGCCGGAGAGGAGCGCGAAGCGGCCCATCACCAGCAGGATGCCCAATGCGATCAGCAAGACCCCGCTCGCTACTTCCACGGCGTGCATGTGGAATTTGAAGCGGTTGTAGAACTTTAGAAAGCGCTCGATGCCGAGCGAAGTGAGCAGGAAAGGCACAGCCAGTCCCGCCGAGTAGATGGCCAGAAGAAAGATGCCTTTCCAGACGGTGTCCTGAGCAGCGGCGAATCCGAGCACGACCGCGAGGATCGGACCGACGCACGGCGTCCATCCAAAAGCGAAAGCAAATCCAATGACAAACGCGCCCCAGGCGGAAGAACTGCCTTTGAGGCCATGCAGCCGCGTATCGGCCAGCAGAGCCTTGATCTGAAAGATGCCGGTCAGGTGAAGACCAAAGAGAATGATAACCACTCCGGCGATGCGGGCGAGCAGCGCTTTGTACTGCGCGAGGACTTGGCCGACTTCCGTCGAGATCGCGCCCAGCGTGATGAAGACGATGCTGAAACCGATGATGAAGGCGGCGGAGTTGAGCATCACCTTGCGGAAGAGCTCGCCTTCTTTCAGCTTCAACTGCTCGACGCCTACGCCTGAGATCAGGGAAACGTATCCGGGCACGAGCGGAAGAACACACGGAGATAGGAACGAGATCAGGCCCGCAACGAAGGCGGCGAGCGGTAATGGCAAACTCGTCATATTTCTCTATTGTAGCGACGGGGAGAAGTTTGCACCCGTTATCAGCTCACGGCGAACTGCAGATCCCTCGCTTCTCCACCCCAGCCAGCAAGTGCGGCTGGCTGGGGGCCCCGGTCGCTCGGGATGACAATTCGTACATTAGAAGATGCTACGGACGGTGAAATTGTTACAGCATTTCCGCCTTCGGACATAGGCTGCCTTCATCTGGTTGGCATCATCGCGAACTGGGCTTGTGTGGCCTCTTCCGGGCGGGCGGCTCGTCGCGTGGCGCAGCGGGCGGGGCTGGCGCTGCGGTCTCGGGCGGAGCTTCGGTCAACACCTTCCGGACGAATCCGGGCGGCACGATTGCGGTGAGAACGGCGCGATCTCCGGACTGCTCGACTTTGAGGCTGTCGAAGAACGTTTTTACATCTGCATCCGTGCCCTGTGCGCCGACGCTACCTTCGGCGGCGTGGAAAATGCTGAGAAAGGAGGCGGTCTTCTCGGTGATGGCCTGCGCGTCCGCGTCACTGTCGGTGAACGCTTCCGCCCGCAGGTGGAGAGCGCGGAGATATCGCGCGGAAATCACGGCAACCGCGGGCTTCGGAAACAGCAGGCTCCAACTGCCCAGTCCGCCCAGGGAAGTCATTTCAGCCGGCCGAACGCGCAGAATCGCAAAAGACACACTCGCCAGTGGAACTCTTCGGTAGAACTTTCGCAGCAACCAGGGTCCGCCAAACGGCGAGGCCAGTTTGCGGGAGCGGTCGAGGATGCCGCGAATCACGCCGGGGTCCGGATGGTTCGAAACCGCGACGCTGTCGTACGAAAGAAGGACAACGCGAACCGTGCGGCCTTCAAAGGGGATGTTGTAGATGTCGAAGCCGCGGTAATCGTCAATTGACGAAGTCAGCTTCTTGAGGTACGCGGTCAGCCGGCCGGAGTCGATCTTGCCGACGAAGATTTCTGAGAAGCGCGGTTCTGAAGCCGATCCGGCGGTCCCGTTCCCCCAACTCTGCGGATAGTGAATGGCGAAGGCGGCTTGGTCCAGATCGCGCTCGAACTGAAAGCCCGTCTCCTCGACAAACTTCTGGTATTCGGGCTCGCGGGAAACCGGTGGCAGTTGACCGGTGGCGTTGAACGCCCGAATCCACTTCAGGTTGATGTAGAAGAAACCGTCCGCGCCTGGGAGCAGGCGGGCCGCTTCCGGCGGAGCCTGCTTGCGCAGGGCCACGATCAACGCTACAGCGGCCGCAATCAGCAAGACGGCCAGAGGGATGAGGAGGTGGCGTCGAATGCGCATCGAATTTCGGCAGGTACTCGGCTCATCTGCTGTGAACAGAAGGTGAGCCTGCTAATGATAGCACCCAGTCCTGGTGGTGGTCTGGTTTGGAGCGGCTTGCTGGACGCACAGCTGCGGGCTTCGCCCGGCTGGGCACGTGAGGGCACCTGCCCCTACGTGATTCTGGGCAGCTCCTGGTTGCACGTGAATTGCCCTTGTGATAGCTTAAATAATTGTCCCGGACTTCAGGAAGGGATCTAGGGAAGTATTGTGCCCGGTTGGACTTGCTTCCACCTGCTGGCGTAGCTCAGTCGGTAGAGCATCTGATTTGTAATCAGAGGGTCGGGGGTTCGATTCCCTTCGCCAGCTCCAGAAAAACAAGATTCCGGAAACAGAAGAGGTATGCGCGGCGACGCGCGCTGGCGGCGCAGCTTTATGGCCCTGCATTAGAGTATTTTCCAGCGAGTCAGTGTCAGGCGGGAGTTCTCGCATTTCGTTTCCCGGGCTGAGGAATGCTGAGCAGTGCCGATGTTGTTGTTTGCGCGGCGGGAAGTTTTCGGATTTGCACAGGTGGGTGAGTGGTTAAAGCCAACAGACTGTAAATCTGTCCCTCTCAGGAGGTACGGAGGTTCGAATCCTCCCCTGTGCACCAGAGTGACGAAAGAAGTGGCGATGCTTCAGTTGCTGACGAGCCTGAGGCGGTAACAGGAAGTTGACGATCAAGCATTGACGATCAAGAAGAAGTTCGTGCTGGCCCTTATCGCGTATGCGGCGCTGGGCGTTTTAGCCTGGACTACGCTGTCGGACGAGCCGATTCGAGTCTTCAATGCGAATGTGAGACTGCGGACCGGGACGTTGGTGATCCTGGGACTGTTCGCTTTTCGGGCGGTGCTGTATTTTTGGCGAACCCGGATCGAGGAAGAGCGGGCGGGCGCGAAACCGACAGATTGAAGATTGATGCGGCGGATTTGATGTTGAGCGGGGAGTTTTGGGCAGTAGCGTTTTAAGAAGTTCAGTGAGCCGATGTAGCTCAGTTGGTAGAGCACTCCCTTGGTAAGGGAGAGGTCATCAGTTCAATCCTGATCATCGGCTCCAGGAAATTGCTGACAGCTGGCGGCTGATTGCTGACGGCTGGTCGAGGGCGGGAGTAACTCAGTGGTAGAGTCACAGCCTTCCAAGCTGTTGGTCGCGGGTTCGATCCCCGTCTCCCGCTCCAGAGTTTGAGCGCTGCGTTTGGAATTTGGTGTTGCGGATGGAGCGGCGAGCGGTGATGTTCGAGCAAGGTGTCATCAAGGTCGAGAAAGAGCGTGAGTTCGGCGACCTGAAAGCCGCGGTAGAGAAAGCGTTCGCGGCAGACCGGGTCACGAAGTATTTGAAAGTGCTAGACAGCCGCAAGATCCGAGTCCGCGACCTGGATGCGGTTTTCGCGGCGGATGCGATTGACCGGGCGGCGGGCGAGAAGGCGGGAACGGCGCAATCTTTGTACAGCTCGCTGCCGGTTTCGGATCAGGCGCAGGTGCGGGAGTTTTATCTCTCGAAGATCGAGGAAGTCGATCCGGCGCTGCGGGCGAAGTTTCACAAGCTGTATCAGTATTACTGAGCGACTAACGACTGATTAGCGAGGAAATGCAATTATGGCGAAGGAAAAATTTGAACGGACGAAGCCGCACTGCAATGTAGGGACGATTGGCCACATTGACCATGGCAAGACGACGTTGACGGCGGCGATCACGAAGGTCTTGCAGAAGCACAACCCGAAGATCGTGTTCCGGTCGTTCGATTCGATCGACAACGCTCCGGAAGAGAAGGCGCGCGGGATCACGATTGCGACGGCGCACGTGGAGTACGAGACGCCGAACCGGCACTACGCGCACGTGGACTGCCCGGGGCACGCGGATTACATCAAGAACATGATCACGGGCGCAGCGCAGATGGACGGCGCGATTCTGGTGGTGGCGGCGACGGACGGTCCGATGCCGCAGACGCGCGAGCACGTGCTGTTGGCGCGGCAGGTGGGGGTTCCGTACATTGTGGTGGCGCTGAACAAGTGCGATGCGGTGGACGATCCCGAGTTACTCGACTTAGTGGAGCTGGAAGTGCGCGAGTTATTGAAGAGCTATCAGTTTCCAGGCGACGACGTGCCGGTAATTCGGCTTTCGGCGCTGCTGGCGTTGAACGGGGACGAGAAGTGGGAGAAGCAGATCGACGCGTTGATGGAGGCGGTGGACAAGAGCGTGCCGCAGCCGGCGCGCGAACTGGAGAAGCCGTTCCTGATGCCGATCGAAGACATTTTTTCGATTCAAGGGCGGGGCACGGTGGTGACGGGCCGGATCGAGCGCGGGAAGATCAAGGTGGGCGAGGAAGTGGAGATCGTGGGCTTCCGGGAGACGCGTAAGACGGTAGTAACGGGCGTGGAGATGTTCAAGAAGCAGCTGGACGAGGGCATGGCGGGCGACAATGCCGGGCTGCTGCTGCGGGGCGTCGGGAAAGACGACGTGGAGCGCGGGATGGTGCTGGCGAAGCCGGGATCGATCACGCCGCACACGAAGTTCAAGGCGGAAGTTTACATTTTGACGAAGGAGGAAGGCGGGCGGCACACGCCGTTCTTCAAGGGGTATCGTCCGCAGTTTTATTTGCGGACGACGGACGTGACGGGGGTGGCGGAGCTGCCGGCGGGGACGGAGATGGTGATGCCGGGAGACAACGTGAGCCTGGTGATCGAGTTGATCACGCCGGTGGCGATGGAAAAGGGGTTGCGATTTGCGATCCGCGAAGGCGGCCACACGGTGGGAGCGGGCACGATCGCGGAGATTATTCAGTAGCGCGGATTTTGAGTAGCGGAAGTTAATTCGCGGCTTGTAACTCGCCGCCAGATCTTTCCTCCTGGGTGAGCCGGGAGGGGTTAGAGAGAAAAACAGTGACTGGAAAAGAAAGAATTCGCATCCGTTTGAAAGCCTACGACTACCGCATTCTGGACCAGTCGACGGGCGAGATCGTGGAGACAGCAAAACGCACCGGCGCGCAAATCGCGGGGCCGATTCCGCTGCCCACGATGAAGAACAAGTACTGCGTGCTGCGGTCGCCCCACGTGGATAAGAAATCGCGGGAGCAGTTCGAAATCCGCACCCACAAGCGCCTCCTCGATATTTTGGAGCCGACGCAGCAGACGGTCGATGCGCTGATGAAGCTCGATCTGCCGGCGGGCGTGGACGTGGAGATCAAGGCGTTCGGGAAGGAACATAAGTAGCCGTGTGGAAGCGGGGCTATGCCCCGCTTGGACGGCGCAAAGCCCCGTCCCCACACAAGACTGAGAGCAATAGCTCCCCAGCCAATAGCCGTCGGGCGTTGATCGGCGGGAAGCGATCGACGAGCCACGCTGGGAACGGAGAAGGAAATGGCGAGAGTTACGGGAATTCTGGGCAAGAAGGTCGGCATGACGCAGCTCTTCGACTCGAAGGGCGATGTGCGGCCGGCGACGGTGTTGCAGGCGGGGCCGTGCGTGATTACGCAGCACAAGACCCAGACCAAGGACGGTTACGAGTCGGCGCAGATTGGCCTCGTCGAGTTTGTGAAAGACAAGAGTCTGACCAAGCCGATGCGGGGACACTTTGCCAAGCACAACCTTCCTCCGGTGAAGTTCATGCGCGAGGTTGCGGTGGAAGTGGACGCTCCGGGCGAGGATACCAGCGTGCTGAAGGTCGGCGACCGGGTGCTGGTGGATATTTTCGAAGGCGAGAGGTTTGTGGACATCGCCGGAGTGAGCAAGGGCCGCGGGTTTCAGGGCGTGGTGAAGCGGCACCACTTCGCCGGCGGCGCGAAGTCGCACGGTTCGATGTTTCAGATTACGGGTTCGATCGGTTCGTCGGCATTTCCGTCGCGCGTATTCAAAGGGATGCGGATGTCGGGCCACATGGGCGATGTCCGGGTAACGACGCGCAACCTGCGGATTTTAGGCGTGGACAAAGAAGAGAACCTGCTGGTGGTGGAGGGCAGCGTTCCTGGTTCGAACGGCGGATATCTGGTGATCAGCAAGGCGAAGAAGCCGCCGCGAGAGCGCCGTGGATTCGGGGGTGCGGCGACGGTGGATCCGTTGAAGACGGCGAAGCGAGCGTCGAAGAAGGTATAAGTCGGTCGTTAGTCGCTGGTCGTTGGTCGTTAGTTGTTAGGACGAAGTCGAGAGAGATATGGCAACTATTGATATTTACAATCTGAGCGGAGCCAAGGCCGGGACGATGGAGTTGGCCGACGAAGTTTTCGGGGCGGTCAACGAAGACTTGCTCTGGGAGGCAATCACGCACTATCGCGCCTCCGCGCGCGCGGGCACGCATGCGACCAAAAACCGCTGGCGGGTTTCCGGATCGGGTAAAAAGCTGTGGAAGCAGAAGGGCACGGGGCGGGCGCGTATCGGCTCGATCCGTTCGCCTCTGTGGCGACATGGCGGCACGGTGCACGGACCGCAGCCGCGATCCTATGACTACGCCTTCCCGAAGAAGAAGCTGCTGGGCGCGCTGCGCTCGGCGCTGGCCTCGAAGTTCGCCGATGGCAAGCTGATGGTGGTGAATTCGTTCGAAGTGAAAGAGCCGAAGACGAAGCTGTTTCGCGAGGCGCTCGACAAGCTGAAGCTGGAAGGCACGACGCTGCTGGTGGATATTTCGACCGCGGAGAACAAGAATCTGGCGTTGAGTTCGCGCAACATCGACGGGCTGGAACTGGTGCGCGCGAATGAAGTGCATCCCTATCACATCATGCGCTACACCCACGTGGTGTTTGCGCAACCGGCGCTCGAGAAGCTGCAGGATTCGCTGAAGAAGACGGCAACGCGGCGTCAGCACGAGGCGGAGCCGGTGCAAGAAAAGGCAAAGAAGAAACCGGCCGGGCGTTCGCGTAAGGCGGAGGTGGCCTGATGAAATCCGCGTATCAGATTATTCAGAAGCCGGTGATCACTGAAAAAGGGCTGGGCATTAAAGAAACCCAGAACACGCTGGTGTTCCAGGTGGCGCCGAAAGCGACGAAGACCGAGATCAAGGAAGCGGTGCAGGCGATCTTCAAGGTGAAGGTGGTGTCGGTGCGCACCGCGAATTATCCCGGGAAAGAACGGCGGCGCGGCAAGTTCACGGGCTACCGTCCGGACTGGAAGAAGGCATACGTGCGGTTGAAGGCCGGCGAGAAGATGCCGGAGTACGCGCAGAACCTATAGTCGTCAGTCGCTGGTCGTTGGTCGTTGGCAACGACGCCCGCGCATGATCCGGGAAAAGCGAACGACGAACGACCAACGACGAACGACAAGAGACAGTGAGCTGAAACATGGCCATTAAAACCTACAGACCGACAACGCAGACGCTGCGCTATCGCACCACGCTCGTGACCGACGACATTACGTCGACGAAGCCATACAAGCCGCTGGTTGAGGGAAAGTTGCGGACGGGCGGGCGGCGGAATTCCGGCGACACGACCATGCGGTTCCGGGGCGGTGGGAACAAGCGCAAGCTGCGCACGATTGACTTCAAGCGCGACAAGCACGGGATTCCGGCGACAGTCGAGACGATCGAATACGATCCGGGGCGCTCGGCGCGAATTGCCCTGTTGAGCTACGCCGATGGCGAGAAGCGTTACATTGTGCAGCCCGATGGACTGAAGGTTGGGCAGAAGATTTTGAGCGGACCCGAGGCCGACATTCTGGTGGGGAACGCCCTGCCGCTGCGGAATATTCCGCCGGGCACGACGATTCACAACGTGGAGTTGCGTCCGGGCAAGGGCGCGCAGATGGTGCGCTCGGCGGGTGGTGCGGCGCAGTTGATCGCAAAAGAAGGCGACTACGGGCTGGTGAAGCTGCCTTCGGGCGAGACCCGGAAGGTGCTGCTCGATTGTTTAGCGACGATTGGGCAGGTGGGTAACACCGATCACGAGAACGTTACGTGGGGCAAGGCGGGACGCACGCGCTGGGTAGGAAAGCGTCCGCATAACCGCGGCGTTTCGATGAACCCGGTGGACCATCCGCATGGCGGCGGCGAAGGCAAGACCTCCGGCGGACGACATCCGGTGACGCCGTGGGGCCAGCCGACACGTGGATACAAGACGCGCAACAATAAGCGGACCGATACGTTTATCGTGAAAGACCGCAGGCAGAAAGGCTAAGTAAGTCGCGAGTCGCGAACAGCGAATCGCGAGCACTTGAAACCTCAGTCTAGATTACTGAGAACTGAGAACTGAGAACTGAGAGCTGACTTTTATGGCACGTTCAACAAAAAAAGGACCGTTCGTGGATGCGCACTTGGCGACGAAAGTGGAAGCCATGAATGCGCGTAACGAGAAGAAAGTGCTGCGGACGTGGTCGCGGCGCTCGACGATTGTCCCGGAGATGGTGGGACACACGATTGCCGTGCACAACGGAAGAAAGTTCATTCCGGTGTATGTGACCGAGAACATGGTGGGGCACAAGCTGGGCGAATTCAGCTTTACCCGGCAGTTCAAGGGGCACTCCATGAAAGCGGCGACCGAAGTGGCGGCCAAGCCGGCGGGCGTGCCCGGCGGACCTGGAGCCATAGTTCCGGCGGCGCCGGTGACGCCCTCGGCACCGAAGGCGTAGCGAGGAGACGCGACAATGGAATTTCGAGCTGAAGCCCGATACATGCGCGTCTCGCCGCAGAAGGCGCGGCTGGTGCTGAACCTGATTAAGGGACGGCGCGTGGAAGAAGCGCGGAACACGCTGGCATTCACCAAAAAGCGCGTGGCGGCGACGGTTGCGAAGCTGTTGCAGTCGGCGATCGACAACGCGAACTTTTTGAGCACCGAAAAGGGCCTGGATGTCGATCTCGATAACTTGTACGTGAAGCAGGCGGTGGCGAACGATGGGCCGCGCATGAAGCGGATTCGTCCGGCGCCGATGGGGCGCGCCTACCATTACGTGCGGCGCATCGCGCATATTGAAATTGTGCTGGCGGAGCGAAACAGGAACGGCACACCGGTAGAGACGGCGGCAGCGGGCGAGAAAGCGGCGAAAGTTGCGGCTCCCGCCAAGCCGAAAGCGAAGGCTAAGACCAAGGCGCCAGCGAAGAAGAAGGCGGTCGGTAAGAAGGCGACGGCTAAGAAGTAGAAATCGTCGTTCGCTGTTCGTCGTTCGCGAAAAGCGGGCAGCGAACGGCGAAAAGCGCACTGCGAGAGTTTTAGGAGTTACACATGGGACAGAAGGTTCATCCTTACGGATTCCGGCTTGGCTACACCAAGCCGTGGAAATCGCGCTGGTTTGTCGAGCGGGACTACGACAAACTGCTGCTCGAAGACGTGAAGCTCAAGACCGAGCTGAAGGAAAAGCTCAAGTCGGCGGGTGTGAGCGCAATCGAGATCGAGCGTCCGGGCAATAAGCTGCGGATCATCATCAAGACGGCGCGTCCGGGGATCATTATCGGGCGCAAGGGCGCGGAAATCGACAAGCTGAAGCAGGACTTGCAGAAGCGCACGTCGCGCGAGGTGCATGTCGACATCCAGGAAGTGCACAAGCCGGAACTGGACGCGCAACTGGTATCGGAATCGATTGCGCTGCAACTGGAAAAACGCGTGGGCTTCCGGCGGGCGATGCGCAAGTCGGTGGATTCGGCGCTGCGCTTCGGTTGCAAAGGCATCAAGGTGAGGGTGAGCGGGCGGCTGAATGGCAATGAAATCGCGCGTTCGGAGTGGTATTTGCAGGGGCGGTTGCCGCTGCACACGCTGCGCGCCGATATCGATTACGGATTCACCGAGGCGCGCACGACTTACGGCGTGATTGGCGTGAAGTGCTGGGTCTATAAAGGCGAGATTCTGCCGGCGAAGAAGCGTGAAGCGACGCCAGCGCGCGATGTGAGCACGACGGGAGCGTTTTAGGAAAGTAAGAAGCAAGAAGTCAAATTGAAGAAGTGAAAAAGCCAAAGCTCGCGGAAGAGTATCGATTGGAATTCGCTAGGAGCTAAGAGCTAGAAGCTAAGAGCTTATTTATGTTGATGCCGAAGAAAGTTAAGTACCGCAAGCAGCAGCGCGGGCGCATGACCGGGAAAGCCTGGCGCGGGAGCGAGCTGTCATTCGGTCAATACGGACTGAAGGTGCTCGAACCGGGCTGGATCACCGACCGGCAGATTGAAGCGAGCCGGGTTGCCATGACGCGTTTTGTGAAGCGCGGCGGCAAGGTCTGGATCCGGCTGTTTCCGGATAAACCGGTGACGAAGAAGCCGGCCGAAACCCGCATGGGCAAAGGCAAAGGCGCGCCGGATCACTGGGTTGCGGTGGTGCGGCCGGGAAAGATTCTGTTTGAGATGGAAGGCGTTACGATCACGGACGCGAAAGAGGCCATGCGCCTCGCGTCGCACAAGCTTCCGCTGCGGACGGCGTTCGTGAAACGCGACGTGCTGTAGCGGTGAAAAAGGTCGTTTCTGAGACCTAAGAACTGAGACCTGATTTATGAAGGTAGAAAAGATTCGCAACTTAACCGACGTCGAGCTCAAGCACCAGGAGCGGGACTTGGCGGACCAGCTCTTCAAGCTGAAGTTCCAGATGAATATGGGACAGACGGAGAGCCTGAAAAAGATTCGCGGGATGCGCCGGGATATTGCGCGCGTCCAGACCGTCCTGCGCGAGCAGGAACTGGCCGCCCGCAAGACGGAGAAAAAATAATGGCGGAAATCGCAGGCCAATCCGAAAAAGCGCAAGCCGAAAAAGTCCAAGCTGAAAAGCACACGGGCCGCAAAATACTGATCGGCACGGTCGTCTCGAACAAGATGCAGAAGACGATCGTGGTCGAAGTGACGCGGAAGAAGGCGCATCCGATGTATAAGCGGGTGATCTCGATCCGGAAGAAATTTTATGCGCACGACGAAAAGAACGAAGCGCATCCGGGCGACACGGTGCGGATTGAAGAGTCGCGGCCGTTGTCGAAGCTGAAGCGCTGGACGCTGAAGGACATTGTGCGGAAGACGGCGCTGGTGCCGGAGATTGACGTCGACGCCGGCACGGACATTGGGCGCTAGAAACGCTCGCTAGAAACGTCCGCTAAGAACGAAGAGGCGGAGAAGGAGCCGAACATGGCCGTAATGATGAGATCCATGCTCGAGGTCGCCGATAACTCCGGGGCGCGCAAGCTGCAGATGATTTTGCCGCTGGGCGGCTCGACTGGTCTGAACGCGGGCCTGGGCGACGTAATCACGGCGAGCGTGAAGGAAGCCGCGCCGGACGGTCAGGTGCAGAAGGGCAAAGTGGTGAAGGCGGTCATCGTGCGGACGCGGAAAGAGCATCGGCGGCGGGATGGGACTTACATCCGCTTCGATCAGAATGCGGCCGTGCTGATCAACGAAGCCGGCGAGCCGGTGGGCACGCGCGTATTTGGCCCGGTGGCGCGTGAACTGCGTGAGAAGAAATTTTTGAAGATTGTGTCACTGGCGCCGGAAGTGTTGTAGGGCGCAGGTTTCAAGGTTTCAAGGTGCCTTGAGAATGTTTGAGACCTCGAAGGGCGCGACCTCGAAACTATGAAACCTTGAAACTTTGAAACCTTGAAACTTTGAAACCTGAGATTCTTATGAGAACAGTATCGACCGAACACAAGCGAGTGGATATTCGCCGGAATGACACCGTGAAGGTGATGACCGGGCGGGATACGGGAAAAGAAGGGCGCGTGTTGCGCGTGTCTCCCAACGAGGGCAAGGTGCTGGTGGAGCACGTGATGATGGTGAAGAAGCACGTGCGGCCGAATCCGCAACGCAACATCAAGGGTGGAATTGCCGAGCAGGAGCGGGCGATTCCTCTGTCGAACGTGGCCCTGGTGTGTGCTACGTGCGGTCCGGTGCGGATCGGGCATGAAGTGCGTGGCGATCGCAAGGTGCGAGTTTGCAAGAAGTGCGGGACGACGCTGGACAAATAGCTGTCAGCTCTCAGTTATCAGTTTTCAGTTAGTGCATGTGGTGCGAGCGGCAGTGGCGAAAAATTTGAGACTTACGAACCGGTATACGTCGGGCTAAAGGCGACAATCCGAAACCGTGAGAGACAAGGCAGCAGAGGCAATGGCGACAGACGGGCAGAAAAAAGACGAGCAGAAGAAGGTAAAGCCGGGCAAGGGCGAGAAGGGGCACGGGCCGGTCGAGGCCAAGGCTGGTCCGGAGGCTCCACGGCACGCGGCGAAAGAGCGGCCGCGGCTGCGGGCGCGGTTTGAGAAGGAAGTTTCCGTGGCCCTGATGAAGGAACTCGAACTCAAGAACCCGATGGCCGTGCCGCGGCTGCACAAGATCGTCGTAAACATGGGCGTGGGCGAAGCGACCCAGAACGCGAAACTTATCGACCCTGCCGTGAATGAACTGGGACAGATTACGGGACAGAGGCCGGTGGTCACGCGGGCGAAGAAGTCGATTGCGGCCTTCAAGGTGCGCGAGGGCATGCCGATTGGGGCGATGGTGACGCTGCGCGGCGACCGGATGTACGAATTTTTCGACCGGCTGGTGAGCATCGTGCTTCCGCGAGTGCGCGACTTCCGCGGTGTCTCGACGAAGTCGTTCGATGGGCGCGGCAATTACACGCTAGGCCTGCACGATCAGCTGATTTTTCCTGAGATTGACTACGCGAAGGTGGACAAGCTGAAAGGCATGAACGTGACTATCGTGACGACGGCGCGTTCCGACGACCAGGCGCGGTCGCTGTTGAAGCATCTGGGAATGCCGTTCAGAGCGTAAGTGATGTGTAGAGACGGGGCTCCGCCCCGTCTGGACGGGCCAGAGGCCCGTCCCCCACACGAGGAAGAGCTAGGAGCGAATTTGGCGACTACAGCAAAACGAGTGAAGGACGCGAAGGAGCAAGGGAAGACATGCCCTGCCTGCCGAGGCACACGAGTAGTGGACGGTAAGCCGTGCGTCTGCAAGAGGGGCAAGATCTTTACTACGCGCAAGCATAACCGCTGCAAGATTTGCGGACGTCCGCGGGGCTATCTGCGGAAGTTCGGCATTTGCCGTCTGTGTTTTCGGCAACTGGCGTTGCGGGGCGAGATCCCCGGAGTTTCGAAATCGTCCTGGTAGAAGCGTCGTTCGCTGTTCGCCGTTCGCGAACAGCGAACGACCAACGATGTGCCGAACGAAAGTCCGGCGACAATAAGGAAGCTGCTGACAGGTTCTCCGCTGAACGCGGAGCGAACGGGCGGCTCGAGGAGAAGCAAACGATGAGGTTGACCGATCCGGTCGCAGACATGCTGGCGCGTATCCGCAACGCGATTCGCGCGCGGCACCAGAAAGTAGACATTCCAGCTTCGAAGCTGAAGACGGAGATTGCCCGCATCCTGAAGGAAGAGGGCTATATCGCGAACTTCAAGCCGGCGGAAGAAGAGGGCCACAAGGTCCTGCGCGTATATCTGAAGTACGGCAGCAACAACGAGACGGTGATTACGAACCTGGCGCGGGTGTCGCGTCCGGGCTGCCGCGTCTATGTGCGCCGCACCGAGATTCCGCGGGTGCTGGGCGGGATGGGAATCAATATCCTGACCACGCCCAAGGGCGTGATGACGGGACGCCAGGCGCGCCGCGAAGGCCTGGGCGGCGAATTGCTTTGCGAGATTTGGTAGAAAGGCAGCCGTTAGCACTTAGCATTTAGCACTTAGCTAAAGCCAAGCGCTAACAGCGGACTTACTAAGTGCTAATTGCTAGGTGCTGAACTTATGTCACGAATTGGAAGAAAGCCGATCGCGATCCCGAAGGGCGTGACGGTCAAGATCGAGGGCAACACGGTGATGGTCCAGGGGCCGAAAGGCAAGCTCCATACGTCTCTTCCGTCCGGCATCAAGATGGAACAGAAGGACGGCAACCTGGTGGCGCTGCGCGAGAACGATTCGCAGGCGGCGGTGCATGGACTGGCGCGCGCGCTGGTCAATAACGCCGTCGATGGCGTGACCAAAGGCTGGACGAGAGAACTGGAAATCGTCGGCATCGGCTACCGCGCGGAGATGAAAGGCAAGGGGACGGTAGTGTTCAGTCTGGGTTACTCGCACCCAATCGAGTATCCGCTGCCGAGCGGCGTGGATTGTGCGATAGATGCGAAGCTGACGCGGCTGACGCTGAACGGGATCGACCGGCAGAAGGTTGGCCAGGTGGCGGCGGAGATGCGGTCGCTGCGCCCGCCCGATCCGTATAAGAACAAGGGCGTGCGGTACGCCGGCGAGCGCTTGAAGAAGAAAGTCGGTAAGACGGGAGCTAAGTAACACTGTTCGCTATTCGTCCTTCGCTATTCGCCAAGGGCAAAGTTGAGCGCAGAGCGAGTTTTGCGAGTAGCGAACGACGAACAGCGAACGACGAGGTTTTAACATGCTAAGAATCGCTTCAAAGAATCAGACGCGGCAGCGGGTGCATGATCGTATCCGGAAGAAAGTGATGGGTACGCCGGAACGTCCGCGGCTGAATGTGTACCGGTCGCTGAACCATATTTACGTGCAGTTGATTGACGACCTGAAGGGTATCACGCTGGCTGCGGCTTCGACTGCGGACGACCGGAAGGGTGCGCGCGTGACCGGCGGCAACGTGGCGTCGGCGAAGACCGTTGGGAAAAAGATTGCTGAACTGGCCAAACAGAAGGGCATTACCAGGGTAGTATTCGATCGTGGCGGCTACATTTACCATGGCCGGGTCAAAGCGGTGGCCGACGCGGCGCGCGAAGCAGGACTACAGTTCTAGAAATCTGTAATTGGCAATTTGTAGTTTAAGAACCAAGGCTTTTCAAATTGCAAATTACAAATTGCCAATTACAAATCAGGAAATGAGACTTAAGAATGCCAAGAGTTACTAAGAAACTCGATGCGGGTTCGTTCCAGTTAAAAGACCAGGTGGTCTCGATTAACCGGGTGACGAAGGTGGTTAAGGGCGGCAAGAACATGTCGTTCGCGGCGCTGGTGGTGGTGGGCGATCCTTCGGCGGCAGTGGTTGGTTTCGGATCGGGCAAAGCGAAGGAAGTTCCGCAGGCCATCCGCAAGGGGATCGAGGCGGCGAAGAAGAACCTGATGAGGATCAACCTGACGCAGACCACGGTGCCACATACGGTGCTCGGACGTTTTGGCTCGGGCATGGTGCTGCTGAAGCCGGCGCCGGAAGGCACGGGTGTGATTGCAGGCGGAGCGGTGCGGGCGGTGATGACGTCGGCGGGCGTTCAAAATGTGCTGACGAAGTCGATTGGCACGAACAATCCGCACAACGTGATCAAGGCGACGTTCGAGGCGCTGAAGAAGCTCAAGAGCCGGGAAGCCGTCGCGGCACTGCGGGGCAAGTCGGTGGAGGAGTTATAAGAAAGTTTCAAGGTTTCAACGTTTCAAGGTTTCAAAGTTGACCTTGCGAAGCCGGTTTTACCTTGAGACTCTGAAACCTTGAAACTCTGAAACCTTAAGGATCGAGATGACAACCAAGACATCGAAATCGGTCGCGAGCGGCAAGATCCAGTTGAAGTGGGTGCGGTCGATAATCTGCACTCCGGTAAAACACAGGAAAGTTGTCAAGGGGCTGGGATTCACCCGGCTGAACCAGGTGATTGAGCGGCCGGACACGGCCGCGATTCGCGGCATGGTGAAGAAGGTGCCGCACCTAGTGGAGATTGTAAAGTAGCAAGGTTTCAAAATTGCAAGGTTGCAAGGTTTCAAGGTAAAACTCCGAAGCACTCGGTTTTTCCTTGAAACTCTGAAACCTTGAAACCTTGAAACATGGAATCTGACTTATGAATCTTTCAACGATCAGGGCACCCCGCAAGTCAACGGAAAAGCGGAAGCGGGTCGGACGCGGTATGGGGTCGGGCATGGGCAAGACTTCCACGCGCGGTCACAAGGGGCAGTGGTCACGATCGGGTGCGCGGCTGATTCGCGGGTTTGAAGGCGGGCAGATGCCGTTGCACCGGCGCGTGCCGAAGCGCGGGTTCAAGAACATTTTCCGCGAGGAATACGCCGTCGTGAACCTGGACCGGCTGGCGGCGCTCGGCGAAACCGAAATCACGCCCGAGTCGCTGAAGAAGGCGGGCGTGGTGAATGGCAAGCAGCCGGTCAAGATCCTGGGCAACGGCGAACTGAAGACGGCGATTACCGTTCATGCGCATAAGTTTTCGAAGTCGGCGCAGGAAAAAATCGCCAAGGCGGGCGGCAAGTTCGAGGTCTTGCAGTAATGCTGGAAAAGCTGGCGAACATCTTCCGGGTTCCCGACCTTCGCAAGCGCGTGCTGTTCACGCTCGGCCTGCTGGCGGTGTATCGCATCGGCGGCCACATCCCGACGCCGGGGATCAACGGCGACCGGCTGGCGGAGTTCTTCGAACGGAACAAGGGCTCGGTGCTGGGCTTCGTGGATCTGTTCAGCGGCGGCAACTTGCGGCGGCTCACGATTTTCGCGCTGGGCATCATGCCGTACATCACGGCGTCGATCATTCTGCAGTTGCTGACGGTGGTGTATGAGCCGCTTGCCAAGCTGCAGAAAGAAGGCGAACTTGGCCGGAAGAAGATCACCCAGTGGACGCGTTATCTTACGGTGGTTTTGAGTGCGGTGCAGTCGTTTGGCATTGCCATCAGCTTGCAAAAAGGAGGGGGCGATTTCGTCCTCAATCCCGGGCCGCGCTTCATCCTGATGACCATGCTGACGCTGACCACGGGCAGCGCCTTCATCATGTGGCTGGGCGAGCAGATCACCGAGCGGGGCATCGGCAACGGCATGTCGCTCTTGATTTTTGCCGGCATCGTGGTCGGTCTGCCGCGCGGCGTCATCGATCTATACCAGAAGGCAAGCACTTCCGCCTGGGGAGTATGGACGGCCCCAGGCATCCTGATGCTGCTGGCGCTGATGATCGCGGTGGTGGCGTTCATCGTTTTTGTGGAGCGCAGCGAGCGCCGGATCCCG
>Ga0208563_1000442_pt1 | contig 36639 bp, 31 predicted proteins | sample June2015DPH_17_1_2_FD_184717 | JGI IMG/M metagenome (GOLD analysis project Ga0208563, IMG submission 184717) | Peatland microbial communities from SPRUCE experiment site at the Marcell Experimental Forest, Minnesota, USA - June2015DPH_17_150... | ecosystem: Environmental > Terrestrial > Soil >... | reverse complement strand
CGTCGCTGATGGCTCCGATGCGTCTGGCCAGCGCCCCATGGTGACACTCCGCTTCGATCTGAAGCAGGCTGGGAATCTGCATGGCGGCACCCAGGAAGACGGCGTCAAACACCTTTTTCCAAGAGTGTCATTTGGGGCCTGCGGCCCGCGAAACTTCATGAAAATGGCTCCGAGCTAAGATAGAGGCGGCTTGGAGCGGCGAGATCGTCGCTGCACTGGAAATGTCGAGGCCGTAAGAGTGTCTGATCCGGAGCGTGCGTGTTGGGCGAATAATTGGGCGTCCCGATCTGCTCTGATGGGACGGCGATAGCCTGTGACCCTGCTTAAGAGAACCTGAAGGCACGCTCTCCGCTCCCAGCAGAAGGAGCAACGCATGCCTTACAAGATAGCTGGAATTGATGTTCACAAGAGGATGCTGGCCGTGGTCGTCTCCGACGTCGAAGTCGACGGCGAGTACGCCTTTGAACGGCGCCAGTTTGGGAGCAATCCCGCTCAACTGCGATTACTGGCCGATTGGCTGCTCGAACAACAGATCGAAGAAGTAGTGATGGAATCGACGGCGCAATATTGGAAGCCGGTCTGGGCTGCACTGGAACGATACTGGACGCCGACATGCAAGAAGCGGGAAGGCGCAGGGGCGATGTCGGGAACGCAGCATCTGGCGCAGGCCCAGTCGAACCGTGCTCGGCAGGGACGCAAGAACGACTTCGCAGACGCTGAGCGGCTGGTGAAGCGTTTGGTAGCCAACGAGCTGACTCTGAGTTTTGTACCCGATCCCGAGCAGCGTCTGTGGCGGACGGTCACGCGCACGAAGTACCAACTGACGCGCAATCGAGTGCAGCTCCAGAACCGGTTGGAGGCATTGCTGGAAGAATGCCACATCAAGTTGTCGAGTCTGGTCTCGGATCTGCTTGGAGTCAGCGCACGGCGGATGGTGAAAGCCCTGGCCGACGGAGAAACTGACCCCGCGGCTCTGGCGGCCCTGGCCAACTATCACTTGCGTGCTACCCAGGAACAGTTGCGCGACGCACTCGGCGCGTGCCAGGAGCTCAATCCCGTCTACCGACGGCTTCTGAAGTTGGCTCTGGAGGAATTGCAGCTCATCGAGAAACAGATTAGCCAACTCGACCAGGAGATTGCCGATCTGCTACGCCCGTACCAGGACCAGGTCCAGCGGCTGGCGGAGGTGCCCGGTTTGGGAGTCGATTCGGCGCAGCAGATCATTGCCGAGGTGGGCCCCATCGCAGCGACCTTTCCTTCTGCGGGAAACCTGTCCTCATGGGTTGGCGCCTGCCCCGGCGACGACGAGAGCGCGGGTGTGAGCCACAGTCACCGGTCCCCGAAGGGCAACCGTCAGATGCGTCGCCTTCTCAATCAGGCTGCCAATGCCGCGGTTAAATACAAGGGCGGCATCTTCGAGATCCTTTATCGCCGCTATGTGCCGCGCCTCGGGCACAAGCAAACCATCGGAGTAATTGCTCACCGGCTTTGCCGCTTGATCTGGAAGATTCTGTACCAGGGAGTTCGTTACGAGGAACGAGGCCCAGACGTACGCAAGAAGTCACAGCGATACCGGGCGGCCAGAATGATCCGGGAACTCCAAAGCCTCGGCTATCGGGTTGAACAGGCCAATTCTCAATCCGCCGACGTTCCGGCGTGAAGGATTTTCGACCCTGCAGCCACCAATCCGTCAACTCCCGGTTGGCCGACCAACCCGACGCTATCGCGCGCTCCGTTCTGCGCTAGGTTCATTCTCCGGAGCAGGGCCTGGAAGCGCGGGTCGGCGCGGTAGGGATCGATGGCGATGCAGGGTCAGCGGCTGAGCCCGTGCCAGAGTTCGAAGATCTGGGCCCCAAATCCCGCGAGCACTTGTGCTGCCTTCGGGCCGGGGTCTCCATAAACCTCGAAGCGGCTGATGCTCGAGGCCGCGAGAATTTTCGGCACAAATTCCTGCACCACCGGGCCCGTCACGTGAGCCAGCACAGCATCTGCATCGGCGTAGGTTTCGAGAATCCGGCACTGCCTGCGATCACCACTCAAATACCAATCGTAGCCGAGGGCGCCTGGTTCTTTCTGAGTGCCCACAATCATTGCTTGCGCAATACCTTCAAACTCATCAAACTTTCCTTCGTTGATCGTGAGATAGACGGTGAAGCGCACCGTGTGCTTGATCATGCTCAAATCCTCCTTTGTGTCGCACGCCGACTGATTGTCCTGTCCGTGGGCTTTTCGACGTCGTGGCTCAATCGATTAGTTCCGGTTGGCCAACTGCGCGGAAGTTGATGGGCAAGCTCTCAAGCTTTGCGAACGCCTCAACCTTCACCTCTTGGGACGGATAGCCAAACTGAAGTTTGCGCTCCATTCACCGGGAGAACGCGTCGGAGGCATGCAGAGTCGCGTTCGGAATGTTATCGGATCGCATAACCGCCATCGACACGGATCGTAGCACCGGTAACGAAGTCCGATGCCCGCGAGGCCAAGTACACGGCTGTTCCGGCAAGTTCTTCCGGTTGGCCCCATCGACCGGCGGGGGTCCGCGCAAGAATTTCATCGTTCATGGGCATTGCACGTACAGGCGCCGTCATGTCCGTTTCAATCCACCCCGGCGCAATCGCATTGACTTGAATGTTGTGCGGGGCGAGTTCAATGGCCATGGACTTGGTCAGTTGGACGATCGCTCCTTTCGCGGCGCTATAAGAAGGGACGAGCCCAGATCCAAAGAACGAGTACATGCTGCCAATGTTAATAATCTTTCCACCTTTATTACTGACCATCGATCTGGCAGCCAGCTTCGAAAGAAGGAAAACTGAGTTGAGTTGCGTCTCAATGACGTTGTCCCAATCTTCAGGTTTTTCCTGCAACACACCGCCGCTCAGCGACACGTTGCCGGCATTGTTTACCAGAATGCCTATGCCACCGAGTTCGCTCTCGACCCTGTTAAGCGCGGGTTCCAGTCCAGCACGATTGGTCACATCAACCATTACAGCAATCGATGGAACACCGATTGCTTTCAATTCGGAAAGCACTCGCTGGTTCTTTTCGTCGTTTCGTCCAAACACCGCGACGGCAGCCCCGGCTTCGGCCAATCCGAGCGCGATGCCACGACCAATTCCGCCATTACCGCCAGTCACTACAGCCACCCGACCGGTTAGGTCAAACAATGCATGCGTTTTCATCAAGCGCTCCCTTTCAAGGACCAACGAACAAGATTGATGCTGCGAAATAATTCAAGTCAGACCGTCAGAGTGAACCCGCCATCCGGTGTCAGCGTGGTGCCCGAGATGTAGCTGGCCTCGTCGGAACACAGAAAGAGGATTGTTTGGGCGATCTCATCCGGGCGGCCTGCCCGCCTGGTATGAACACGTGGTATCAGAACCTTGTCGTACAAGTCGTCGCCGACGATGCCGCGCGCCCGGTGATGCATCGGCGTATCGATGAATCCTGGGCACACGAGGTTCACCGGATTCCCTGCGGCGCCAGTTCCGCGGAAACGCTGGTCGTCAGCCCAACTTGCCCGTGTTTGGAAGCGACATACGCCGAGCCGCCGGGGAAGCCGAGAAAAGAGTTTACGGAACCGACGTTGACGATCGCACCACCATGTCCACCCGCAAGCATTGCGCGGGCCTCGTACTGCAAGCACAGGAAGGTGCCCTTCAGGTTCGTATCGAGAACTCGGTCCCAGTCCTGCTCAGGCAGGTCTGTGACGCCTGCTAACTTCCCCTCGATGCCGGCGTTGTTCACGGCGTAGTCGAGCCGGCCAAATGTCTCAATCGCATGCGCCACCATCCGTTCGACATCCTTGGCGATTGCGACATCCGTAACCACGAAGCTTGCTTTCCCTCCCTGCGCCTCTATCTCAGTCGTGAGCGTCGCCAACTCATGTTCGCGCCGCGCCGCAAGAACTACCTTGGCGCCTCGCGCCACAAAGGCCTCACCGGTCGCCCGGCCAATCCCACTGCTCGCTCCGGTAATCAGAGCTACTTTGCCATTCATGTCTGACATCCAGATCCTCCAAGGGGCGGTTGGCCTGACTCTCGCTAACGTTGCTTCTCCAGCGCTGCTATTGGCGATGTTTTTCCGTTGCGCCGTAGGATTGTGATTATAGCGAAGGGAGATACTCCTGGAGTCTTGCGATTTCGGACTTACCGTCGATACGTCCCGGTTGGACGGTTAGTGTTTACCGAGGCATGTCCGTTCCGAGCGGATGACGGGCAACCCTTACCTAACCCGGTAAGGTAAGGTTGGCTGACCATCCGCTCGGAGGATTCATGAGCGGGCGCTTTCGAGGTTAAAGCGTCTTATTATTCTGTCTGGGATGCGGGCTTGGTGGGCGCCGATGATTGCTCGCTGGTAATCTCCAGTCCCGCTTTGCGGAGGCCATCGATATAATGCTCGACGAGTTCCCGATCGTGGTACCTCCGGAGACCTTCGCGCGCCCACACGGCTATGCCCGGCCTCACCCTTAGCAGATCCCGCAGCTCTTTGCCCGCCGCGTCACGTTCCCCAAGCTGCGCGTAGGCAGCCGCCATGAACAAATGCGTAGCGAAAAAACCCGGAATATTGAACTTGAGTCCGGCGCTCACCGCGCCGTGGTAGTCGCCATTGCGGTACGCCTTGTGGAAGAGAGGAAACAAGTACCATCCTGGATGGCGCGGAAGGAGTTGCATGGCCCGCTCCACCAAGGCGCAGCCGTGCTCCCAGTCGCCCACGTACGCTATCAAGGTGCCCATGGCACAAAGAGTGGATGCGCTCATCGGGTTTAGTTCGATGGCCAGTTCCGCCGAAGTTCGGAAGGCCTGAAAATCCTTGCGGAAGAACAGAGCCCTGGCCAGGGCTTGGTGCGCAAGGGCATTTAAAGGTGCGGCGTCGACCGCTCGCTGCGCGGCTTGGAGTGCGCGCCCAACAGAATCGGGTAGCACATTGTATTCCATGCCGTACTCTTCCGCATACAGCCCCGACAGCATGGCCCAGCCATCGGCATAACCCGGCGCCTGTTGAACGGCCCGCTCCATGCAGGTCCGCGCCGCGGCATGCTCTTCGGGAGTTACGCGGTAATTGAAATCAATGCTGCGCAGAAACGCCTCATACGGGCTCAACTGGTCCGAGGCCTTGCTCCGAACCACTTCGCTCATGCTGCGCGGCAGAACACCGTGCATGTCGGCGACGGTCGAGACGATGCGTGGCACAAGGTCATCCTGCAACTCGAAAACCGCGTCCGGGCTGAAAGTTCGTTCGTAGTTCTCAGCCCACAGATGCGCGCCCGAGACTGTGTCCACGAGTTGCACTGCAAGCCGCAACTTGGTTCCTGCCTGGCGCAGGCTGCCTTCCATGACATAGCGCGCGCCAAGTCCCTTGCCAACAGTCCGCAAATCGGTTGCCTGGTTTGCGTAGTGCAGCGTCGAGCCGCGTGCGATCACCCGCAGATAAGAGAAGCGCGATAAGCCAGTCACGACGTCCTCAGACAGTCCGTCCGCCAACGCGGTGAGGTCAGCGTTCCCGCCGCTGTATTTGAAGGGCAGCACGGCCACCCAAAATCCTTCCTGGGCGCGAAGCGCTCCCGAATCGGACACCTTTGCGGCAAAAGAGTTTCCCGCTGTGCCTCCAATCTCAAGCCCCGCCTTGCGGAGGCCATTCATCAACTGCTCCACGAGATCCGGCTCGATCCACCTCCCATGTAACTCGCGCGCGACCTGGGCGTAGTTCGGTTTCAGCGCGAGCATATCCCGGAGCGCCTTGCGCGCCTCCTGCATCTGGTCAAGTTGCGCGTAGCAGATGGCCAACACCGCATGCGTGTAGTAGTTCTTTGGGGCGTTGAGGTGTAGAGCCACGTCCAGAGCTTTGCGGTAGTCTTTCTTGCGGTACGCATCGTGCCATGCGGCGTAGCGGTACCATCCCGGGTGATTGGGATTCAGTTGCGAACCTTTATCCGATAGAGCACAGCCGCGCTCCCAATCTCCGGCGTACGCAATGAGCAAACCCATGAACGCGGCAGTGGCTCCATCCATTGGATTGAGCGAAACGGCCCGTTCCGCGGCAACCCGGAAAGCCGGAATTTCTCGCCGGAAGAAGAGAGCCTGAGCCAAGGCGTAGTAAGGCAAGGAATGCAACGGTGCCGCTTCGACCGCCGTCCGGGCGGCTCGCAGTGACCGGTCGAGGGAATCCGGCTTCGCGTTGTCCCAGTGCCCGTACTCGTTTGCGTACATCACCGACAGCATGGCCCAACAGTCGGCGTTCCCAGGGGCCTGTTGGACGGCTCGTTCCAGGCAGGTCCGCACTTCGGCAAGGTCTTCGGGGGTGAAGCGCTCGTTGTAGCCGAAGCTGCGGAGCAGCGCTTCGTATGGGCTCATTTGATCGGCAGCCTTCAGCCGCACAGCTTCGCTCATGCTGCGCGGCAAGACTCCGTGCATGTCGGCGACCGTAGAAACGATGCGGGGAACGAGGTCGTCCTGGAGTTCGAAAACCACTTCGGCACTAAACGGACGCTCATAGGTTTCAGCCCACAGTTGCGCGCCTGTGGTGGCATCGACGAGTTGCACCGCTAATCGGAGCCGGGCGCCAATCTGGCGAAGACTGCCGTTCATGACGTAGTGGGCTCCCAGATCCTTACCCACCACTCGCAAATCGGGGGACTGATCGGCGTAGCGTTGCGTCGAACTGCTCGTGATCACACGAAGGTACGAGAAACGCGACAGTCCCGCGACGATTTCTTCGGACAGGCCATCGGCCAGGGCTTTGAGTTCTGTGCTTGTACCCGCGTACTTCAACGGCAGCACAGCGACCCAGAATCCTTCCTCGGCGCAGGCCGCGCCCGAGTCAGCGGTGGGCACGGCACGCGATGTCGGGGGCGTTGCCGGGACCACCTTCTGTGATGTCTGTCGTGCCAGATCGCGAAATTCGTTGCTGACGTCGCGCGCCGTCTGCACGCGGTGTCGCGGATCCTTCTCCAAACAGCGCCGGATGATGCGGGCCAGATCGCTCGGCAGATCGGGGCGAACGTCGGTGACGGACGGTGCAGTGTCCCGCAGAATTGCGGAGACCAACTCGGCGGAAGAATTGCCATCGAAGGGCCGCCGTCCCGTCGCCATCTCGTAGAGCACGACGCCCAGGGAAAAAATGTCGGTGCGATGGTCGAGGGGGCGACCCGATGTCTGTTCGGGAGACATGTAGGCTGGCGTCCCCATTACCACGCCCACTTGGGTTTGGCTCGCCGAGGTCAGCGTGGCATCGCCGGGGTTGGCTGCGCGAACATCTTTTGCTAATCCAAAGTCCAGCACTTTGACGCGGCCTTCGTTCGAGACCATGACATTGGCGGGCTTCAAGTCGCGATGTACGATGCCTTTCTCATGCGCGGCCGCGAGCGCGTCGCCCAGCGCACTGGCAATTTCGACGATCTGCTCGATGGGAAGGCCACTTGCGGGGATCAGGCGGTCGAGTGGCTGCCCTTCGACCAACTGCATCGTCAGGAAGTGGACGCCGTCGCATTCCTCCACCGAGTGGATGGTGACGATGTTCGGATGGTCAAGTTGGGCGAGAGCTTTGGCCTCACGACGAAAGCGCGCGAGTCTCTCCGGATCGTGCGCCATTTCGGCGGGCAGCACCTTGAGGGCTATGTCGCGACCGAGTTTCGTGTCGGTGGCGCGATACACCTCACCCATGCCACCTGCGCCGAGGGGCGCAAGAATTTCGTAGGGTCCCAACCGAGTTCCGGGAGTCAGGGGCATGGAGTGTCAAACGATTGTACCCTTCGGAAGTTTGAGATACAGGATAGGGGCTGCGGTTCAGGCCTTACCACTTGCGAACCGCTCGATAAGCTCAGCGGCCTCCTGGGCTCCGCCAAACTTGCGCATTGATTCGGCGACCCGGCGAGCGGAGCTGAAATAGCCGGGATCGTTCAGCACGCGGTGCACCTTAGCGCTGAATTCGGCCACATCGATGTGCTTTTCTCCGTCTGCGCCGTCAACGGGCAACACAATCTCGCCCGCGCCCAATGCCGCAAGACGACGAGCGTTGCTCTCGCGCTCCGTTATGGTAGGGATGATCACCGCCGGCGTGCCGGCAGACAATCCTGTTATGACCGAGCTGTGACCACCATGATGCACCATCAGGTCGCAGCGCTCAGCCATCGCTCTACCTGGCAGGTAGGGGGCGTGATGAAAGTTTGATGGCAGAATGCCAAACTCCTCCGGCACGTCCTGGTAGCCGGTTGTCAGTACTACTTGCACCGGCGCATCACCCAAGGCCGTGATTGCCGCGCGAATCACCACGATCGAGTCACAAGGAGTCGGAACTCCGGCATACCTGGGATTGCCGGAGTAGACCCATATCAGAGATTTGTCGCGGCCGAGCGCAGCGACCCAGTCGGGAAGCGTGGCATTGCCGCGCTGCCAGACAATTGGTCCGATGTAAGCGACAACTGCGGTAGCCGGCAGCGGATCCGTTTCTGGCGTGCCGACGATCAGGGAAAGATCGCCTGCCAGCAGATCAGCGCAACGCTCAACGGGTGCGCTTCCGTATTCCGCGGCAACCTTATTGATCACTGCGGCTGCACTGGGTAATCGAGCGGGGCGGTCTTTCTTCCACCAGAGAAATCCATCGCTGGCTGGATGAATATTGCCCTGAAGCACGGTTACGAGCGGCACGGCAACTACGCGCGCGGCGAGGCAAGTAAGAAGCCCGAATGAGTCGACCACAACATCAGGATCGTAATCGCGGATCACGTCCACGTAGACCGCCGTTTCGCCGCGAGTGGCTTCCTCGTCAAGATACAGAGCGGCAAAAAACTCTTCCACATCCCATGCGGACCCAACTTGAGCCAAGTCCATCACCGGAGCCGGCATAGGCCGCGAGGGCATGGGGAGGTTTTGCAATCCCGCCTCAGCGATCAGCTTTGAAGGTGCTGGTGCAGGGTTGAAGACGGCGACGTCGTGGCCACGATCTACCAGCGCTCGCGCGATGGGAACCATGCGCGTCGGCAGACCGAGGTCGTTCGCCAGCAGCATAGTAAACAAGAACTTCGCCATCGAGCACCTTCCGAGAGTCGTCTATGTGTATTCTCAACCCAGCTATAAGTCAAACCTCGGCCTGTGTGAGCGTCACTCCCGTTCTCATACCAACGTGGCTGCACGGGCGAATCACAAGCATCCAAATCTCCCGAAGTGCGCCCGGCGCGCTTTCCACTAGTTTGTAGAGCCACCGGACACTAGAAGTCGGATAGGACATGGAGGTCTTCGAAGTCCGAAGAAAAGGAGTTCGAAGCTCCTTATGCGATCTGTACGATTGTGGGCGGATGACGTTAGTGCTGTATCGCTGTGACCTGAAAGTTGCTGAGATGATTGTCTGCAGAAAGGATCAAATCATCAGACGTGCTGTCCCATCAGCACTACCCTACGAGGCATGGCGTGAAGGTAACGACTCATCATGGAACCCTCCGACGACGTATCCCGCGATCGAGAGATCGGCATCGGAACCGCGAGGGGATGGTGCAGCTGCTAGCATCAAGGTGGCCAGGGGCTAGGGTTGATAGCATGGCCAGCATATGCAAATTCCCATAAGCGTCGCGTCCGCCGCGCGAGCGGCTTCGTTCTGACGGGCAAACGTGAAGTAATCCCAAGGTAAGGTTTGCCGACCACTCGCTCAGGACGGGTTCTTCGGTGTTCGGTGACGTGGCAAAACAACTGTCCGTACCGAACTCAACGCGAATGTCTCCCTTTCTGCATCGGTTTCGAATTGAGGTATCGAGAGATGTCAAATGACCAGGGAGGCTGGTTGGTTAACGGCAAGATTTCTTCGGGTGTTCCGTAGCCACGATCATAAGCCTCGTGCGAGACCTCACAGGCTTTCGTTTCTCCCCATCTCCAAGGGCTGACGACCCGCAATCCTCTGCAACAGCAATAGAGTATGTATTGCTCCGACGAGCCATACACCGTGGGAACCAGGTAGGATCCATTGCTATAAGGACTGAAGGCAATGAGATACCGCGTTAGACAGTTCGGACATTCCACACAATGGCGAATACGCACGTAGGAAATACCCCGAGGGAGACCGGTGGTACACCGATCGATGCTTCTAGACTTGTTCCGAAAATGGTCGGAAGCAATACCCACTTGACTGGATTTGGACATAACCATTACGATCCGAGGAAATGAAGAGGGTAGCTTCTGGGATTCTCCCTATGATCGAGGTCAACCGGAAGGCCCCGAAGGCTCTTCATCAGCAGATCTATGACGCCTATCGCGCGGCGATTGTCGATGGTAGCCTGCGGCCAGGACAACGAATTCCGTCGACCCGAGTGCTTGCCTCCGAAATTCGTGTTTCGCGCTTTCCCGTTCTCAATGCGTACGCCCAGCTTCTTGCGGAAGGCTATTTCGAGAGCCGCGTGGGCGCAGGAACTGTCATTGCCAGTTCCCTTCCGGACCAACTGACGTCGAGCAAGCCCGCCGGCAGCACCCATGCGCCAACCCCTTCTGGGCCTCGGCCGGTCGCTAGGCGCTCTTCGGTCCTTCCCCGTGTTGTTCGCTTCCCATGGCTGCAGAATTGGGGAGCATTCCGTGTAGGGCAGGTGGCATTCGACCAATTTCCGCTCGGCGTCTGGTCCAACCTGGTCGCGCGCCGTTGCCGAAGTTCGGACGCGGATGCATTTCATTACGGCGATCAGATGGGCTCCATGGCGTTCCGCGAAACGATCGCAAACTATCTGAAAATCGCCCGATCGTTGCACTGCGAAGCTGAGCAGGTCATGATCGTCGGAGGTTCCCAGCAGGCGCTTGAGATTTCGGCTCGGGTTCTCCTCGATCCTGGGAATCGTGTGTGGGTGGAACAACCCGGTTACCGATTGGCACGAGAGGTCTTTGCGCTGACCGGCTGTTATCCCGTGCCTGTGCCGGTCGACAAGGAAGGTCTGGATGTTGCCGCCGGCATCAAGCAATGTCGCAAGGCGCGAGCCGCATTTGTTACGCCCTCTCATCAATTTCCACTGGGCGTGACCATGAGCGCCTCACGACGCCTGCAATTGGTGGATTGGGCACAGACCTCGGGCTCCTGGATCATCGAGGATGACTATGACAGCGAGTTTCGGTACGAAAGCCTGCCGATCGCATCCTTGCAGGGGCTCGACTCCAACGCCCGCGTGATCTACATCGGAACCTTCAGCAAAGTCTTGTTTCCGTCTTTGCGTCTCGGATATATCGTTATTCCTTCGGACCTCGTCGATCGTTTTCACGCCGTCCGCCGGGTCATGGACCTTGGCCCCCCCAGCTTCTATCAGGAAGTGGTCTCGGACTTTATTCGGGAAGGGCATTTTGCACGCCACATCCGAAGAATGCGGATTCACTACGGCGAGCTAAGGAGTGCGTTGGTAGTCAGCCTCAGCAGAGAACTGGGCCCTTTGGTCGAATTGCTCGGGGACGAAGCTGGCATGCATGTGGCTGTGACGCTGCAAAACGGGAGTTGCGATCTGGAAATCGCCGAGCGAGCCGCCCGCCTGAACCTTTCGCTATGGCCGCTGTCTCCTTCCTATATGGGCGAGGCGTCGCGCCAGGGCTTCATCCTGGGTTTTGGCGGCACTAGGTTGACGGAGATTCCCAATGCTGTACGCAAGCTCCGCAACCTGCTCGCCATAAAGTGAGAAGTTCCGAGTTGTGGAACGTGGTCATGATCAAAATCTATTAAGTGGCTATTGCCGATGCATGCAGGTAGACAAGATGATTTCCTAAACTGCGGTGGTCAATGAGCCGATAGCTGTCTTCGGGACACACCGAACTCGGGAGACACCGAACGTGGACGAGCGGAAGGTGACGACTTCAAGGTAGCGCACGTATCTCAAAAGAAGTCTGTGTTTGTCGAAGTACCGTTCGGAATGGCAAACTCGATGTAGGCCGGCCTTGTAGCTTCGTCCTCCGCGCACCCGGGCGCTTTTCCGGCCATCGTTGTCGGTGGTCTGATTGTCGGCGCCGTGCATCTTCTCTAGGCGATTGCCGTGTACAGTCCTCGCCACCCCATTCTCATTCCGCAGACCATTTCGCGAAAGAGGTTCTGAAGCTTTCATCAACAAATTTCTGGATGTGTTTTGCCGGGCTTATCTATCTTGTCGCCGGAGTTTTTATACTTCGAAAAGAGATCAGCGCGGCTCGCGGCTGGAACAAGCTCATCACCTTGGGCTGTGTCTTCATCGCCGTTCCACTCGCTGTATTCGCGCCCGAGCATTTCCGCGACCCGGAATTTATCCAGAATATGGTCCGTCCTGGATGCCGGCGCACTTGGGCGTGTTTTGTCGGATGCGCGCTGCTCGCAGCAGCTACCAGTCTTACTGTGAGGAAGTTCGTACGCTTGTCGTCCACCCTGCTCGGATTGATGTTCTTTCTATTTGTCTGCATGATCTATATACCGTATGCGCTCGCGCATCCCAAAGATCGATTCGCGTGGGCCTACGCGCTAAGAGATCTCTCTTTTGCCGGAGGCGCATGGGCTCTCGCCGGACTGCATAGTCGCGCCTCGTCGCCGCAACAATCGAAATGGATGATCCTATTTGGGCGCATCGTCGTAGCGATTGCTGCGATCTTTCTTGCCGTAGAACATTTTCTTCATCCAGAGTTTGCGCCCGGCGTTCCTTTCCGGCGCAGGAGATTTCGATGGCGCGCTTGGCGGTTTGCTGACCGCGAACGTCTTTGAAGTCCACGAGAAATTCCTGGGATTCGCGCAGCAGGGCGTCGCCATCGGCTTTGAGGGGAGCGATTCGTTTGCCGGAGTTCACGAAGTGGATACATCCAGCAACGAACGCACCGGGTAAACGTCGACTCGCCAACCATGGCGGCTTCACGGGCGTTGGCTTCGGGGACGACGAGGCGGGAAATTTTCCGGCCGCGAGCCTCAAGGGCGATCGGCAGCGTGCCACGAATGCCGCGAACGCCACCGTCGAGCGACAACTCTCCCACAAAGAGGCAGTCGGAGATCTCCTTCTTCGTGAGACCGCCGTAGGCGCCCACAATACCGAGAGCCATCGGCAGGTCGAATCCTGAGCCCTCCTTCTTAATATCCGCAGGGGCGAGGTTGATAGTGATACCTTCGCCACTCCGAAGTCATAGAATCTTCGCGTGACACCGCTTGGTAAAGAAGACGTTGGCAGGCTTGATGTCGCGGTGAACGATGCCAGCCGTGTGAGCGGCGTCCAGCGCATCGGATGTCTCGACTCCGAGCGACAAGAGAGTTTCAATTTCCAGGGGGTGCCCGGCAATGCGATGTTTGAGCGTGACGCCATCGAGAAACTCCATGGCGATGAATGCCTGCCCATCCTGCTCGCCAATGTCGTAAACGGTACAGATATTAGGGTGGTTCAGTGCAGAAGCGGCTTTGGCTTCGCGTTGAAAACGGGCCAGAGCCTGCGAGTCACGGGCAACTTCATCGGGCAAGAACTTGAGGGCTACGAAACGGTGGAGGCGCATGTCCTCAGCCTTGTAGACCACACCCATGCCACCGCCGCCCAACTTCTCCACAATGCGGTAGTGCGAGACGGTTTGGTCGATCAACGAAAAAACCCGGCCCCGTGTGCGACCATCGTAGGGGCCTCGGTTGCGCCGAGTCAATGCATTTCGGGCAAGCACAGCACGGCGGCTAGATTCGGCTTGTCTGGTTGCGGAATTGAGTTCCGACTGCGAGATTTTCTCCCAATTTGGCCTGACGTACCTAGTTCTCCAACAACAACGGTTGTTCAGGCCCCAACCGGGGCAGTACGATGATTTGAGTGATATACCGTTGGATTCCCCATGATGCAGGCCTCTTCCGCTAGTCCTCGACCCTCTCGACCGCCTCAAAATCTGGAGCGGGAAGAATCTCAGCTTTGGCGATGGATTCTCCTGTTCATGGTTTTGCTGGCGGCGGGCTTTGCCGCGCTGGCGTGGGAGCGCCTGGAAACCCTGCCGTACCACCTGGGCCCGATGGCGGTGGGAGTATTCGTGTTGTCAGTGCTTCTGGCCGTCTATGCGTACGGACGGCGGCGGGAAGTAGTCGAGTTAAAGTTGCTTCTACAGGATTTGCAGGAACACGTGGGCGCGGCCCCGTCGGAAGAGCAACTTGATCAACTGAACGAGATGATTGCGCGCTCGCAGCGCAGCTTCAAAGAGCTGATCGATTCCTTTGACGATGCCGCTTGCGCCGTCTCTCTGGATGGCACCCTGCGCACGGTGAATAAGCGCGTCAGCGAACTGGTGGGACTTCCCTACACCGCGATCGTGGGACAGAAGTTCTTCGAGTTTCTGGACGAACCCACGCGCGCTAGTGTGGAAGCGGGACTCATGCGTTTCCTGGAAAAACGGCACTGGGTAGGCACGGTGCGCGTGCGTTTCAAGAACAACGACCGGCCCCATTACTTTGACTGCGTGCTGAATGCGATCGTCAAGAGCGGCGAAGTGGTTGGGCTCAGCGCGCTGGGGCGCGACGTCACCGGGCAACACGAGAAAGAGCTTCGCTTCACGGAACTCTTCGAGACGCTGCAGGAAGGCGCTTATTTCAGCACTCCGGAGGGCAGACTTCTGGACGCAAATCCGGCGCTGGTCAGCATTCTGGGTTATGCGACCAAGGATGAGTTACTTGCTCTCGATCCGATCCAGCTGAACCCCGATCCGAAACAACCGCCTGTTCTTGGCCGAGCTCTTGACGATCGCGGAGGGGTGCGCGCGAGAGAAATTACGCTTTGTAAGAAAGATGGGAGTCCCGCGGTGTTTCTCGAATCGTCTCGCGCGGTATGGGATGCAGCGGGCAAGCTGATTCGTTACCAGGGCACGTTGGTCGACGTCACGGAGAGGCGCAAGCTAGAGCGGCAACTGCTGCAGCAGGAAGAATTTCGGCGCCGGCTGCTGGAAAGCTTTCCCGACCTTATTCTGGTGGTCGATCTGGAGGAGCGATACACGTTCGTCAGTTCGCGCGTGCGTGATGTGCTCGGGTACCAATCCGAGGATTTGTTAGGCAAGAAAATATCCGAGACGCAGGCTCACTCGCCAGAGCTGATCGCGCTTTATCGCGACGTAGTCACCGGCAGCCGGATATTTGGATCGGCGGAATATGGCGCGCGGCACCGCGATGGAAGCGGGCGCACGATGAGGGCCTCAGCCAGCCAGTTTTCTGACGCGGATTCCAAACTCGCGGGTGTAATCATTTCTGTACGCGACATCACGACGGAAAAGAAGTTTGAGCACCAGGTGGTGCAGAGCGAACGTTTGGCTGCCATGGGCGCGATGATCGGCGGCGTTGCCCACGAACTGAACAATCCGCTTACCAGCATCCTGGGCGTGAGCGAACTTCTGCAAGACAGTCAAACCACGGACTCGGCGCGAAAGCAAATCGGCATATTGCAGCAGCAGGCGCGCCGCGCGGCGGAGATTGTTCACAACCTGACTTATTTTGCGACCCCGCCGACGCCGGGCAAGACTCGCGTCAATCTATTGGACGTTGTTGAACGCACGCTGAATCTGCACGCCTACTCGCTTCGGAAAAATAACATCACCGTGGACTTCGTTCGCGAGCCCGGGCTGCCCTATGTTCAGGGCGACCCGCACCAACTGATGCAGGTTTTCCTGAATCTGGTGATGAACGCGGAGCAGGCGATTCGCGAGGCGCGCGACCGCGGAACTTTACGCATACGCCTAGGAACAAGCGGAGAATCAGTTTGGGCGAGTTTTCTGGATGATGGTCCGGGAATTCCGCCCGACGTCCTGGCCAGCATCTTCGATCCGTTCTATACGACGAAGCGTCCGGGGCGAGGGACAGGCCTTGGGCTCAGCATTTGCAAATCGGTCATGAAGGAACACAATGGCGCGATCGAAGCCGCCAACGCGCCCGGAGGCGGAGCGGTCTTTACCGTTACAGTGCCTGCGGCTATTGCTTTGAGCTAGCCCGATTTCTAGTCTCTCTCGACCGCCATCGCGACTGCATTACCCCCACCAAGGCACAGGGCGGCGATTCCACGCTTCGCGTCGCGGCGGGCCATTTCATAGATTAAAGTCACCAGTACCCGCGCTCCGCTGGCTCCGATGGGATGACCGATGGCCACGGCCCCGCCATTCACGTTGACCCTGTCGGGATCGAGCCCAAGCTCGCGCATCACGCCGAGCGCCTGCACCGAGAACGCTTCGTTGAGCTCGTAGAGGTCAACGTCTTCGTTTTCCCATCCGGTTCTCTTCCAGATTTTTCGTACCGCATCCACGGGCGCCATCATCACCCATTTGGGTTCGACGCCGCTGGTGGCCTGCGCCACGATTCGGACTATTGTCTGAGTACCAAGTTCTTTTGCCCGTTGCGCGCTGGTCACGACTACCGCCGCGGCGCCGTCATTCACTCCTGGCGCGTTGCCGGCAGTCACGGTTCCATCTTTCTTGAAGGCGGGCTTTAGAGCACGGAGGACTTCGACGGTTGTATCCTCCCGCGGGGATTCATCCTTTTCGAAGAGGACTGGGGCTTCGCCTTTTTTCTTTGCGGGAAGTTCTACTGGCACAATCTGCGATTTGAAGCGGCACTCTTTCATCGCGGCGACCGCCTTACGGTGCGAATTCACCGCGAACTCGTCCTGCTCTTCGCGAGTGATGCCGTACTTCTCAGCAACGCTCTCGCCGGTGATGCCCATGTGGTAGTCGTTGTAAATATCCCACAGGCCATCGTGCACCATGGAATCGATCACTTTGCCATTTCCGAGGCGGTAGCCTTTGCGTGCCTGCGGCAGAAGGTAAGGAGCATTGGTCATGGATTCCATGCCGCCGGCGACGACGATGGAACTGTTTCCGGTCTGCACCGCTTGCGCTGCGAGAGCCACTGCTTTCAATCCGGAGCCACAAACTTTGTTGATTGTCATGGCACCTGTGGCGGGGGACAAACCTGCGAAGATTGCTGCTTGCCGCGCCGGATTTTGTCCCAATCCGGCGGGGAGGACGTTGCCCATGATGCATTCGTCAACCTGATCGGAGTTCAGTCCGGCACGCTTTACGGCCTCGCGCACCACGACCGCACCCAACTGTGAAGCACTCAAATCGGTAAGACTTCCCTGAAATTTGCCTACCGCTGTGCGACAACCAGAAATGATGACAACATCATCAAAAGCCGCCATTGATCATGCTCCCGCGAAGATTTCGCAACTTCATTATAGATGCGGAGGGTTGCGGAAACGATCAACTTCCGCAATATGATTTGAGTGCTATGCGCTCATTTGCGCGCGAAGAATCGAGACGCACCAAAAGTCGCCGACGCGTATTCATCGACGTCTTCATGATTCGCGATGACATGCTGGCGATGCGTTTCGGCGCAGCGACGTTAAAATATTCTGGTTCGCTCGCATCTCGTTGTGACTTTGGTACAGCATCGCTCGCTACACTGCATGCATTTTTTTCTTGACTTCATTTTTCATTAACTCTATACAATCAATTAGTTGCAACAAAACAGCGTTGCAGATTTTTCCATGACAAATGGAAGGGAGAATAGAACCAATGGCAACCAAGAAAAAGGCAAAGAAGAAAAAGAAGCATTAAGAAGGTCAGTACGAAGTCAAAGGGGGACGCCAAAAGCGTCCCCTAAGTTTTTGCGCCGGAAGTTGCGCGACGAAATCAATCAAGCGATGCCCCTGCATTCTTCGCAACCTTGGAGGCAACATTGGGAGCCCGCTTTTCACGGGCTGGACATAAGCCGCGAAACGCGCAAAAGGTGCAGTGGAAATCAGGCTTCGGTTTGAAGTTTCCTTCCGCAATGCCTCGCGCCACAGCCTGCACGCGCTCTCGTGCTTCTTCCAATTGAAACTCGGCTCGCTTCGAAACTACGGCGACGTTTCCCTCCAGATTATGAAACACCAACTCTCCCACGCGATATCCCCACTTCTCATGTGCGGCCATTGCGTAGATGGAGAGTTGCAGGCTCTCGTCCGCATCCTCCTGCGAGCGAGCCTTACCGGTCTTGTAGTCAACGATCGCGACGCCACCATCGGCCATGCGGTCCATGCGATCAATTCGTCCCGCGACCTTGGTTCCGGCGATCTGAACGTCAAACCATTCTTCCGTGTGCAGGACCTCGGGTGCGGCAGCTGAACGCATCGCGGCCAGAAAATCGGTTAACTGCTCCAGTCCCTGCTTCAAGTACAAATCCCGCTGATAGTCATCCTGAATTCCAGATGTGGCCAGGTCGTCACGAAACAGTTGCAGCAACTCGTCGTCGTTCTGGGTCCTGCCCAAACGTACGGAATCATAGTAGGTGCGCAACACGCGGTGCATGGCTGCCCCGTACTGCACGGCCGCGTGAAGTTGCCGCGATAGCTTCCATTCGCGTTCAAACTTGAACTGCAGAGGACAGGCCTCATAAGTCTCCACTGCCGTAGCGCTCAAGCGCGCGTCGAGTCCTTCGATGGCCGGGAGGGCAAGCCACGCTGGCAACCGGGAACCCTGGGCTTGAGCCGTGTCCGCTGCCGCGGCGATCTCGATCAACTCGGGTTGCGAAGGCAATGCTGGCCGCGATCTGAGCCAGGGTCGCAATCCCGCGTTGCCGATGAGTTCGCGCATCAGCCCTGCTGGCGTTTTATCGCGGCCTATCCCCTGCTTTCCATAGATGTGCAGCGAATCTTTGGCGCGGGTCATCGCCACATAAAAAAGCCGGCGCTCTTCCTGGTCGTGGAGGTTTTTGTCGTCGCCCGCCGCGGCTGAATCGGGATCGCGCAGCTCTGCCGGAAACTCCACCAGGGTTTCCCGGTAACTTGCGGGAAATGAGCCTTTGGTTGCGCGCAGAACAAAAACATGAGGAAACTCCAGACCCTTGGCTCCGTGGGCAGTCATCAGGCGTACGGCGTCCTCGTTCTCTTTCGACGCTAAGGGAATTGTTCCAGACGCTTCGCGAAAGTAATTGAGATATTCAATCCATTCGCCGAGTTCCTTAGTTTGTGTGGTTGGCTTCGCCTCCCACTCACCGGCAAATTTCAGCGACGCCTGGAGGACTGGAGAGTTGAGGGGGAGCCGGAACTTTTTTCCGATCAACTGCAAAGCCGCCCGCGCTTTCGCCTTATTCTGGCCGACTTCGTCACGGGCCTGGCGAATGCATTCCAATACTTCCGCACCCCCGGCGACGCAGTCCAGCACTGAGGCGAGCGGAACGACCACGCCCTCTTTCGAATCCTTCGCCATCGTTCGCAGCGCGGTGCGAAGCTGTTCTGGATCCACATTGAACTGCGGCAACGCAGCCACCCGAAAAAGACTGGCATCGGCTCCCAGGTCCACGACGACCGCGACGCAAGCGAATAAATCCCGAACTTCGGGGGTATCGCTCACGTCCATGTTTTCGATGGAGAAAGGAATTTCGCGCTCCGCCAGTTGTTGCACCACGTCATCCCGGTGAACGTGCGAGCGGTACAGGATGCCGAAGTCTTTCCATTTGCACCGCGATCGCCGCTTGACGCCTTCGATGATGCTGACCACATCGGGCGCCTCCGCATCCTTGCCGCTGAAAGAGATAGCTTCCACGGGGAAAGTGGGCAGAGGCTGTCCTTCCTTTTGCGCCTCTTCTTCGCGCGCCGACTGCAGAGGAACGCGCCGGTAGGCGAGTGCGCTACGTTCGTTTGGTCCAAACACTGGAGGATTTTTGTCGATCAGGGCAAAGGCACATTGCAGAATGGGAGTGGTGGAGCGCCGATTCTTGCCCAGGATGACTAACTTTGCTTCAGGAAAATGCCCGCGGAAAAGATGAAACGCTGCGCTGGATGCGCCACGAAAACGGTAAATGCCCTGATCCGGATCGCCGACAGCGAAGACATTCCCTGCCTTACCTGCCAAGGTCGCCAGAATCTCAATCTGCGCGAAGTTGGCGTCCTGAAATTCGTCTACCAGAATGAAGCGGGCGCGGGCGCGTTCCGCGGCCAACAGATTTGTGTCGTTCACAAGCAACTCGTGCGCACGGGTGATCATGTGGCTGAATGTGCCGTAATCGTCTTCGCGCAGCCAGCGCTCGGTGGTGGCGAACACGCGGGCAATTTCTTGGCAGCGACCAATCACCTCGGCGTCGCTCAACTCGTCTTTGGATTTCGCAACCCGCGGAACGGGTAGTTCGCCACGTTCCAGCCGGGCAACATAGTCCGCGTACTTTTGCGGCGTCACCATTTCGTCGTGACAGCGGCTGAGGAAGTCCAACAGGTCGTTGAGAAACTTTCCTACATTTGCCGCCCGGACGTAGTGCTCGAGGCGAAGCTCATGAACTCTCTTGCGGAGATAGATCCACAAGTCTTTCTCGTCGAGCACGCCGAAATCTTTGCCGGCGCGTTTCAGCAGGCTGTTGCAATAATCATGGAACGTGGCGGAAGGAATTTCGTGGCCAAGGAGCGCGCTCACGCGATCTCGCATCTCGCCGGCAGCGGCCACGGTATAGGTGAGGGCGAGGATTTCCTCAGGCTTCGCGTGTCCCTCTTGAACCAGACGGGCAACGCGATGGATGAGAACCGACGTTTTGCCGGTGCCGGCGCCTGCTACAACCAGCATCGGTCCGTGAACGTGGTCGATCGCTTTGCGCTGCCAATCGTCGGGAAGGAATGGATGAGATTTTAATTTGGAGACGGCCATTGGGGCTCAGAATACCACCACATCCAGCAACGCGTGGAACGGACATGAGTGCAGTTCAGAACGAGAATAGCGTTGAGGCCGCAACCGCGATCGCGGCTATGGCGGCGGTCTCGGCGCGGAGAATGGTGTTTCCGAGCGACGCTGAAATCCATCCGGCTTGCTGAAACAATTGCAGTTCGTCTTCGGCCCAGCCACCCTCGGGACCGACGGCGAGAGCGATTCCGCCCGCCGTCGCGTGGGCCTGCAGGACGTCGCGAAGCAAAGTTTGCTCTTCCGATTCCGCCAGGACAACTCGCAAAGCCTCGGGCAGATTCAACGCGTCGGAGAGTTTGATGGGCGCTGCAATCTCCGGCGGCGCGGCGCGGCGAGACTGTTCTGCCGCTTGCCGGGCGATTCGCCGCCAACGCTCAACGCGCTTCATCGAGGCCGCGGCAAGGTGAGCATCGGTGCGGCGCGAGATGACAGGCACAATCCTCGAGACGCCGAGCTCAGTGCACTTCTCGATCGCCCATTCCAAGCGATCGAACTTGAAGATAGCGAGAACCAAGGTGATCTTGGCCAACGGGGCGGCGGAAATTACTTCGCCCAGGTCAAACTCGACTCGGTCTGCGTTCACCGATGTAATTCGACCGCGACGCAAAGCTTGGCCGGTGGCGATATCGAAAGATTCTCCGATGCGAGCCCTGAGCACACGCACCAGATGATCGGCATGCGCTCCAACGAGAGCGGCACGGTCCCCTGAGACCTCGTCGGCAATCCAGCGGCGGCGTGTCATTCTTCAGTTGTCAGTTCTTGGTTCTCAGTTCTCAGTAAAGGCTCATTGCCAAGGATGTTAAGGATGATCATTTGCGCTCGGTGAGAGCAATGAAGGCGAGTCGGAGAACCGAGAACTTTTTCTAGCCGAACATATCTTTGACTTTGCCTAGCAGCGAGCGCACCAGTGGATGATTATCGACTTTGGCGGTAGTTTCGAGTTCCTGCAGCAGTTCCTTCTGACGCTTGTTCAGCTTGGTGGGAACTTGCACGCGCACCTCCACATAAAGGTCACCTTTACCGTGGCCATTCAGCACGGGGACGCCCTTGTTACGAATGCGAAAAGTGGTTCCGGGCTGAGTGCCATCGGGAATCTTGAGGGTGTGCTCGCCCTCGAGCGTGGGCACGCGAATCTCCGCACCCATGGCCGCTTGCGTAACGGAGAGCGGCACAACGCAATGGAGATCATTTCCTTCGCGCACAAAGAAAGGATGCTCTTTCACGTGCAGGACAACGTAGAGATCGCCCGCCGGCCCACCAAAAGGCCCGGCTTCACCTCCGCCGGAAAACCTGATCCGCGTGCCATCTTCCACGCCAGCCGGAATTTTCGCGTCGACCGAGCGCTGACGCAAAACGCGGCCTTCGCCTTTGCACTTCGGGCATGGATCGGTGATCACGTTGCCCGTTCCCTGACAGGTGGGGCAAGTCCGCGCAATGCTGAAGAAGCCCTGCTGATAGCGCACCTGGCCCCGACCCGCGCACGAAGCACAGGTGGCTGGACCTTTGCCCGGGGCAGCGCCTGAGCCGCGGCAGTCCTCGCAGGCCTCGTGACGACGCACCATGACGCGCGTCTCCGTGCCGAAGACAGCTTCTTCGAACTCGATGGTGATGTCTTCGCGTAAATCTGCGCCGCGCTGCACCCGACTGCGGCGTCGCCCACCGCCTCCGAACGCATCTCCAAAGCCGAAGAATTCGCCAAAGATCTCGCCGAAGTCCTGGAATACGGTGGCATCAAAACCCCCGCCAGGCGAGGCCGCGCCACCGACTCCGGCATGGCCGTACCGATCGTAGAGAGACCGCTTCTCAGAGTCGGCAAGGATCGCATAAGCCTCTGTTACTTCTTTAAATCGTTCTTCCGCCTCGGGATTATTCGGATTGCGATCGGGATGCCACTGCATGGCCAGCTTGCGATAAGCGCTCTTCAGTTCAACTTCAGTCACCGTGCGGCTCACGCCAAGCACTTCGTAATAGTCGCGTTTTGCGTTCGTAGTCAGAATCGGCGCCTTTCGTTCATGAGAGATACAACGGGGTTGGAAGCTTACTTCCCGGGATTTCTGGCAACCTTCACCATCGCTGGCCGCAGCAGCCGGTCCTTCAACTTGTAGCCACGCTGCAACTCCTCAATCACCTGATGATCGGGAGCCTCCGTGGTCTCCACCATTTCGATGGCCTCGTGATAGTGCGGATCAAAGGGTTCGCCTTTGGCCGCGACGGGTTGCAGCGACAACTTCCCCAAAGCAGTTTGCAGCTGCTTGTAAATCAGATCGACGCCGTTGCGGAATTCGGCCGCATCCGATTTCACCTGCAGGGCACGCTCAAAGCTGTCGAGCACCGGCAACAAGGACTTGATCGTATCGGCCGCGGCGTAATCGCGGAATTCCTGCTGTTCCTTGACGGTGCGGCGGCGCGCGTTTTCGAACTCGGCCTGCGTTCGAGCCAACCGGTCGAGCAGCGAGTCGCGTTCCGCCTTTACTTTTTGCAGCTCCGAATCCGGGATAGACGAATCGCCCGCTGCGGTTTGCGCAGCACTCTCCGCTCCATCGCCGGGCGGCAGTTCGTGCTCTAAATCCAGATTCACTTTCTCTACTTCCGATCTACCGTTCGCTTTGGCCATAACCAACTGTGCTACTCCGATTCATTCAAAATTTTGTCAAAGAGACGCGCGATATAGGAAACCGCCGTCATGGTGTGCTGATAATCCATGCGCGTAGGTCCGATTACCGCCAGCGATCCGAACATATCGGTTCCCGATCGCGCGGGAGCTCCGATCAAAACGAAGTTTTGCATGGAAGGCAGGGCATCATCCAATCCGATTACTACCCGCACCGCCTCCTGCTTGACGTCCAGATACGCTGCGAGGAGTTGCGCAACTTTTTCTTTCTCCTCGAGAGTTTGCAGCATCTCTTGCAGACGCTTGCGGTCTTCCTGGCCGGTTACAAGATTGGCCGCACCTTCCACAAAGACCACCTGAGATCCCACTTCGCCAGCCAGAGCGCCCTGTTTGTAGAGCTGCTCGATGGAATTCATCAGGCGATCGTATTCGCTGCGTTCCTGCTCGATTCTCCGCTCCAGTTCGGCACGCATCGACTCCATCGTCCAGCCGCGGAAATTCTCGTTGATATAGCGGGCGGCGAGGTCCAGTTCAGCTTGCGGCAGGTCGAGCCGCAACACGCGGTCGCGCACCAATCCTGAACGCGTTACCAGTACCGCCAAGACTTTCTGATCGCTCAGACGCGAGAAGTACACGTGCTCCAGGGCGTTCCTGGTGCCGCTGGAGGCCACGGTGACGCCCACATTCCGCGAAATCAGCGACAGAACATGCGAGGTGCGCTCCATGAACTCTTGCACATCGCTAACGCCGGCCAGCGAGTCAGAAATCATGCTCTCTTCCTGGGGCGCGAGCTTCGCGGTTCCGGAAATCTGCTCTACGTAATAGCGGTAGGCTTCGGTGGTTGGAATGCGTCCCGCCGAGGCATGCGGCTGCTCCAGAAATCCCGCGTCGGACAAATCCGCCATCACGTTGCGAATGCTGGCCGGACTCAGTCCCTCGCGGTTCGACCGCGAGAGCGTGCGAGAACCGACCGGCTCGCCCGTGGAAATGAACGTTTCCACGATCGCGGTCAGAACTTCGCGTTCCCGCTTGCCGATATTAGGATCAGAGGGCATTCGCAAAAGGGTTCCCAAGCCTGCAGCCAGCCGCGCATTTCCGGCTAACTATTTTAGATGCAGAAACTTAGCTGAAAGACGCAGACATCGCTTGCTGCTTGGATTCTAGGAACGCGTCCCCTTCCTGTCAAGGACGCGGCTCACGCCTGCTCAGTATCGGTCCCAACCAGCGGAAGCTCGGTCGCATCTTCCCTGTCGCGCTCTCTCCGCGTATCCTCTGATTGCCGTAAAGCGAGATCATTCCTCATGAAACTCAACCCACATGTTGCAGTGATCGGAGCCGGGGCGTTTGGAGGCTGGACCGCGCTTCATCTTCTCGAACGAGGAGCTCGCGTGACCCTGCTCGACGCCTGGGGGCCGGGAAACTCGCGCGCCTCGTCGGGCGGCGAAACTCGCATCATGCGTGGGACTTACGGGCCAGATCAGCCCTATACCGAGCTCGCCGCGCGCGCCCTCAGGCTGTGGCAGAAATATGAACGGCGCTGGAAATGCCAACTCCTGCACCGCACCGGCGTTCTTTGGATGGTTAGCAGCCGCGACGACGCCTACGAACGCGGCTCGCTGGCGATGCTTCGCGAGGCTCGAATCAAGTTTCAGGAATTTTCGGCCCCGGAGATGAAAAACCGCTGGCCGCAGATCAACGTCTCCAATGTCCACTGGGGAATCTACGAACCGGAGTACGGATATCTCGACGCCCGCGGCAGTTGTCAGGCTGTGGTCGACGCTTTCATCGCCGGAGGCGGCGCATACCGGCAACTCGCGGTCTCGCCTGAGGGTCTGGAGAACGCGCCTCTTCGCAGCTTGATTCTTTCCGACGGTTCGCGGCTCAAGGCCGATCGCTATGTCTTCGCCTGTGGCCCGTGGTTGGGCAAGCTGTTTCCTGAAACTTTGGGCGACGTCATCCGCCCCACCAAGCAGGACATATTTTTCTTCGGCGTGCCTGCCGGCGATTCGCGGTTTACAGATGCGCAGCTTCCCGTGTGGGGCGACCACGGCAAGCGCTTTTTCTACGGCATCCCCGGCAGCGACCGCCGCGGCTTCAAGATGGCCGACGATACCCGTGGCGCAGCCTTCGATCCTACGTGCGGCGAGCGCGTCGTGAGCCGAGCAACCTTAAAGCGTGTTCGCGAATATCTGGCCTTCCGGTTTCCTGCCATGAAAGACGCTCCGCTGATTGAGACGCGCGTTTGCCAGTACGAACAAACTCCCGACAGTAACTTTATTCTGGATCGCCATCCCCGGATGGATAATGTCTGGCTGCTGGGCGGCGGCTCCGGGCACGGGTTCAAGCATGGGCCGGCGCTCGGAGAGGAGATGGCAAATTTGATCTTGAAGAACAGCGAGGCAGATTCGCTGTGGCGCCTGACGCGGTTTCCAAAGCAAAAGTAACCGCAGGAGCCACAGAGGTCACAGGGTAATCCCCTGTGTTCTCTCCGTCCCCCGCGGTGATGCTCTTACTCTATTGGATTTGGATGACGCTCGCGCCTTCGCCCGCTTTGATCTCTCCCACGCGCGCAACCACTCTCCTCGCAAACTCGAAGATCGACTTGGCATGGGGCGAGTTTTCTCCTTCGAGCACGACCGGCGTACCGCCGTCGCCGGATTTCCGTACCTCGGGATCGAGCGCAATGTTTCCTAGGAAGGACACGCCAAACTGCTTCGCCATGTTCTCGGCACCGCCGCGCGAGAAGATATCGATCTCGTGACTACAATGCGGGCAAACGAAATAGCTCATGTTCTCGACCACGCCGATCAGATCCACTTTCATCTGTTTGAACATTTCGATGGCTTTGCGCGCGTCTTGCAAAGATACGTCGGACGGCGTCGAGACCACCACGGCTCCGGTCAGCGGAACGTTTTGCACCAGCGACAATGCAATGTCGCCTGTACCTGGAGGCAGGTCCACAATCATGTAGTCGAGATGTCCCCACTCCACCATTCCCAAGAACTGCTTCACGATCTGGTGCAGCATGGGACCGCGCCAGATGATCGGCTTGTCCCCGGGATTGAGGAATCCTACCGATATGACCTTCAGCCCAAATGCCTCCAGCGGCGCGATGCGATTTTCTCCGACCATCTTAGGCTGACCGCTCATTCCCAGCATCAGCGGGACATTCGGCCCATAGACATCGGCGTCGAGCAGGCCGACTTTGTAGCCCATCTTCGCCATAGCGACGGCAAGGTTCACTGAGAGCGTGGTCTTTCCCACGCCGCCCTTGCCGGAACCGACGGCAATGATGGCATCAACTCCAGGCAGTGGTTGCGGACCCTGTGCAGCTTGGCCGGGAGGAGGAGGCATATGTGCGTTCAAGGAATCACACTCCAAGGATGACTTCAGGATGGGTCGAACATTAATTACTCGAAGATTCGATTATACAAGGATGTGGCGGGTGCCTCAGTAGCCTTCGCCTTCCAGCCGCACTTTTCCCCGAAACATGCGGAACAGGAAGGTGAAGTATCCCAGAGCCAGAACCAGCGCAATGATCCACCACGTGAGGCCAACGGTTAGACCATGGCGTCCCGCGGCGGTATTGTAGATGGTCAGGCTGTACGCAGGGTCAGTACTCGCCGGCAACACGACCGGATACAGCGCAAATGCCGCGCCAACCAGCATCCCCACGATGTAAAGGGCTGAGCCGATGAAGGCAAGCTTGTCCAGACCCTTGCGGATCGCGTAGATCATAACGGAGAGACTGCCAAACACAACCAGGGGAATCAGATATCCGATGCCGTGGTGTTTGTAGTTGTCGAGAACCATAGGCCGGACGTAGCAAGTTGCAATCAGGCCGACAATAGTCAAGACCAGCTGCAGCGGCCAGGCCCACAGCGCCACGGTGCGGACGCGCTGGCTCAATTCGCCGTCAGTCTTGACCGCGATATACAATGCGCCGTGCGCGGTGAGCGTTACTAAAGCGATCACGCCAGTGAGGACGGTGTACCAGTCGAGAATTCCGGCATTGGCGCCGACTCTGAAATTTGTCCAGAGCGGCTCAAAGAAGTATCCATCAGCTTGCAAGGGCACGCCGCGTACCACGTTGCCCAGTGCCGCGCCGAAAAATATGGCAAGCAGAATGCTGGATACGCAGAAGATCAGATCGAAGAAGCCCAGCCAAACCGGATTCACCATGTGTGCGCGCAGCTCGATGCCAATGCCGCGCAGCATCAAAAGCCAGAGTACCATCATCAGCGGCAGGTAGAAGCCGCTGAAACTGGAGGCATAGAGCAACGGGAAGGCAAAGTACAGCGTCCCGCCAGCTGCGAGCAACCACACTTCATTGCCATCCCACACCGGACCGATGGCGCGCAAAATTTTTCGCCGCTCATCGCTCTTCTTGGCCACTCCCAAGTAAATCGCACCGGCGCCCAGATCGAACCCATCGAGGACCACGTAAGCCGCCACCATCACGGCCACGATCATGAACCATAGCGTTTCCATTACGCTCCTCACAAAGCAGTGCGCTTCTAGTGCTGCGAATTCAATTCCGTGAGCGGACCGTGCTCAATCTCTCGCCGCACCAGAAACAGAAACAGAATACCGAGCACCGTGTACATGCCGAGAAAACCCAGCAGTGTGAACATTCCGTTGCCCGCCGAGACCATCTTCGAATATCCGTCGGCAGTACGCATCAAGCCGTATACCAGCCAGGGCTGCCGGCCCAGTTCCGCCGTCATCCATCCTGCGGTATTCGCGATGTAAGGGAAGGGCAAAGCCAGTAACAGGATCCACAACATCCAGCGCGCGGAGAACAACTTGCCCAGCCATAACAGAAACGCCGCCACTACCATAATGGCGATGAAAATCGTCCCCAGCCCGACCATGATGTGGTAGCTGTAATAGAGCAGCGCGATATTCTGCGGCCAGAGATCCGGAGGGAACGAGTCGAGCCCCTGCACATTAGCTTTCCACACCCGATACGTCAAGAAGCTGAGCGCGTCGGGAACCTCAAGCGGATTATCAATCTTCCGCTGGTCCACGTTCGGTTGTCCTAAGATCACCAGTGGCGCTCCCGGTTGGCCTACGAAGAGCGCTTCCATGGCGGCAAGCGTGACGGGTTGATTCACGGCAATCAGTCGTCCCTGACCATCGCCAGTAGGAAACAATTGCAACACGCTGAAGATCAAGCCGGCGATCACGCCCACCTTTACGAAAATCCTACCGTGCGCCTCGAATTTTCCCCAAAGAAGGTAGAACGCCCCCACTGACGCCATCACAATGGCGCCGGTAATTACGGCGCCGCTCATGTTATGGGCATACTGCCACCATGCCCAGGGGTTCATTACGAGTGCCCAGAAGCTTGAGAGTTGCAACGAGCCATCCGCCGCTTTGGCGTAGCCCACGGGATGCTGCATCCACGCATCCGTGGCGATGATGAAATAACCAGACAACCATGATCCCAAGAACACAGCGACCGCGGACCACCAATGCCCGCGCGGGCCAAGCCGCTTTTCTCCGTAAAGAAACAGTCCGAGAAAGGCCGATTCCAGGAAGAAGGCAAACATGCCTTCCATAGCCAGAGTTTGACCAATCACGCCCCCGGCGTAGCGAGAGAAGTGAGACCAGTTCGTGCCAAACTGAAATTCCATCGGAATCCCAGTCACAACGCCGAGCAGGAAATTGATGCCGAAGATCTTCGCCCAGAAACGCGCCGCCTGGTGATAGGTCTCATCGTTGCGGCGAAGGCCTAACGTCTTGAGCACCACGATCAGCGGCGCCAGGCCCATGGTCAGTTGCGGAAAGAGATAGTGGAAAGTAATGGTGAATGCGAAATGAATGCGATGAACGAGGAGGGCACTATCCATAGAAATCCTGCCAAACTGAGAAGGCTATCTGTTCCGTTAAAGGGGTGATGTGACGACGGTCACATCAGCCTGCGGATTATCGTTTCGCCTTACGCCTTCGCTCCAGTTCGGAGCGCCGGATCTCGCGTCGGCGTCCGGCGTCGTCATAGCGGCGTCGCTGCTCATCGGTCTCCGGAATCACCGGCGCCACTTTCAGGTGGTTTCCCTTGGTGTCTACGGCCACGAATGTCAGGTGGGCCGAGGCCACGTGCTGCGCCGTATCGGCGAGGTAATTCTCTACGAAAACCTTTACCCCCACTTCCATGGAAGTCTGAAAAACCCGGTTCACTGACGACTTCAGAATCACCAGATCACCCACCTTCACCGGCACCAGGAAGTCGATGTGATCCACAGAGGCAGTCACCGCGTAACTCCGCGAATGACGGTGAACCGCCATCGCACCCGCCAGATCGATCCAGTGCATCAACCGGCCGCCCAGCAGCGCGCCCAGCGGGTTGGCGTCATTCGGCAGAACAAGCTCCGCCATCTCCGATTGCGAATCCCTCACGGGGCGCGGCACCAGCGTCTCTTCGCTCATAGTCTTCCTTATCCTCCGCTAACTGGGTGTGCTCATCAAACCAACTCGGTGTTGCGTCAGCCGATTCGCACGGAGCTTTCCATTAACTCGCGACGACCGGAGCTGTTTCCTGCCGCTTCCGCTTTTCAACATAGGACGCCACAAAGCACTCCGCCATCCTCTGCAGCCGGTTGTCGGGATGACGCTGTTCCCACCGATTCCCAGTCGCATCAAACTCGAGCATCCCGTGCTCGGCAGGACGATGATCCCGCTCGCAGACATATCGAACCTGGATGCGCCTGCCAGTACCGTTCTTCCCGTCGTCGCCCATAGTTCTAGCTCCGAACCGGATCGAATCCCACTTCCGATCCCGCGGCAAACGTCCGCAACCTTCCGCATAGCCAAGGTTGCAGAACTCCTGCAGGTCTTCCTGCGGTGGAGACTCACCCTCATGTCCCGGCGCAGTGCAGTGACCACTCCATCCGCATCTCAGTGGAAGCCGACTCGCGTGCAGCCAAGTCCCGTTCTCCAACTTCTCCACCGGCATGAAATACGGACAAGCCACAAGGCGCCTCCGTCAGAACATGAAATTTTCAGGAGTGCCCATTCTACTCGGGATGAGAAGCCGCCGTTTATACTAACCTCGTCCGAACCCAGAACTGGGAACTGCCCTATGGACCGCATCGCCGCGCTCAACGAGATCCTGACGCAGGATCCGAACGACACGTTCGCCCGCTACGGCCTGGCGATGGAATATTCCAAGCAGGGCGACCTCGATCGCGCGATGGCGGAATTTTCCATCCTGCTGAAAGCCAATCCCGACTATACTCCCGGATATTTCATGGCCGCTCAAACTTTGGTTCGTGCCGACAGGGCTGCCGAAGCCAAGACGATGCTCACCGACGGCATCGCCTCCGCCCGCCGCACCGGCAACCTGCACGCGCAATCTGAAATGGAAGCCATGCTAGCGGACCTGGGATAGTTCCTCGCCTCGACTGCACCGAAAAACCGGACGTCACTTCGCCATCCTTTCCATCGCCCACTCCACGATTTCCGGAAACAGCTGATAGATCTTCTGCGGTGCATACATCGTCCAGGGCACGATCAATTCCCTCTTCCGCTTCAAATATCCCTGCAGCGTAGCCCGAGCCACACGCCCGGCGGTGATCCCGCGCACGGAATTGGGCCGCACCTTTTTTTGTTCATTGCCCAGAACCACATTCTGGCTGAAGGCCGTCCGCACATAGCCGGGACAAACCGTCAGCACATGAATCCCATCTTTCTTCAGTTCCACTCCCGCAGCCTTACCAATGGCGTTCATCGCAAACTTGGTCGCGCTATAGGCCGCATGAAACGGCAGCGGAATGTGCCCCGCCACACTGGAAATATTGATGATCGTCCCGGCGCCCTGCTGACGCATCACCGGAATGACCGCCTGCATCGCAGCAACCGCTCCAAAGAAATTCGTCTCGAACATCTCCCGGCATGCCGCCATCTCCATTTGTGCCACGGAATCCAGCAGCCCATGCCCCGCATTGTTCACCCAAACATCGATTCGCTGAAAATGATGCAGAGTCAGCCCGATGGCGCGGTCGATCTCCTCGCGATGGCGCACATCGCAAGCCAGCGCCAGCGTCCGCTCGGCATGGCCCACTCGACCTCGCGCCGCTTCGACGCGGCCCGCATCGCGCGACAGCATCACCACACTCGCCCCATGATCGACAAATATCTTCGCAATGGCTTCCCCGATTCCCATGGAAGCGCCGGTCACCACCACAATTTTCCCTGCAAGTTCCATAGCGCGCTTTTATTCCTCCGCAACTTGTGAAGTCAAGCGCTGCGGTACAATCAGGGTCAGCCCGCTCATTTTTGCGCGGATCCCCGTGCCCAGGGAGATTTCTTGGCTGCCCTTATTCCCCTGTTCCCGCTCGACGTCGTGCTATTCCCCGGCACTCCCCTTCCCCTGCACATCTTCGAACCGCGTTATAAGGAAATGATTGCCGAATGCCTGGCTCAGAATCGCACGTTCGGCGTTGTGCGCGCTATCGAGCAGGGTCTCGCCGAGGTGGGATGCACCGCCGAAATCGTCACCGTGGTGAAAGAATATCCTGACGGCCGTCTTGACCTCGTCACCGAAGGCCGCAAGCGTTTCGAACTCCTCGCCGTAAATGAGGAGCGTTCTTTCCTGCGAGCCGAAGTTCTCATGATCGACGATGAACTCGGCACGCCGCCGCAGGAAGACACCGCCCGGGCCATTCAGCTGCACTCTGAACTGCTTGCCCTGGCAGGCGCGCAACAGGATCTTGCCGCGGTCGACCCCTCGCTGCTCTCTTTCCATCTCGCCGGGTCTCTGCCCCTCGATCTGGATTTCAAACAGAAGCTGCTCTCTCTGCGCGCCGAATCCGAGCGTCTTACCTTGCTCATCAATTATCTCGAAACCCTCATTCCCAACCTTCATCGAGCCGCGCGTGCCCGGGAAAAAGCTGGCGGCAACGGACACGTGGGTTGAGCCTAGAATCCGGACCGCCGCAAACCCGCGTATAATCCAGGAAAGTATTTCCCCCGGGGGTTCTTCATGAGTCTTCCTCGCACGCTTGGCGAACTGCGCCACAGTGATTTCTCCGAAAAACGTTTGCGCACGCGCCGCGTGAAAGATGAACTCCGGGAAAATCTCATCGCCCGCTTGCGTCAAAGTGATGACGCCAGCATCTTTCCGGGCATCGTCGGATACGACGATACCGTGGTACCACAAATCATTAATGCCGTCCTCTCACGGCACAATTTCATTCTGCTCGGCCTGCGCGGCCAGGCCAAGAGCCGCATCCTGCGCGCCTTAACAACACTGCTTGATCCTCACATGCCCTACGTCGCCGGCTGTGAGATCCGCGATAACCCTTACGCGCCCATCTGCCGCCGCTGCCGCGAAGAAGTCGCGAGCCTTGGTGACGCTACGCCCATCGCCTATCTCACTCCGGACAATCGCTACGTGGAAAAACTCGCCACGCCCGACGTCACTATCGCAGACCTCATCGGAGACATCGATCCGATCAAGGCCGCTCGCGGCGGTCACGAACTTTCCAGCGAGTTCACGGTTCACTACGGACTGTTGCCTCGCGCCAATCGCGGCATCTTCGCCGTCAACGAACTTCCCGATCTCGCCGGAAAAATTCAGGTCGGCCTCTTCAACATCATGCAGGAAGGCGACGTGCAGATTAAGGGATACCCCGTCCGCCTGCCGCTCGATCTCGCCATCGTGTTCAGCGCGAATCCCGAGGATTACACGGCTCGAGGAAAGATCATCACGCCGCTCAAAGACCGCATCGGTTCTGAGATTCGAACGCACTACCCCGCGACCGTGGATGAAGGCATCGCCATCACCGCGCAGGAAGCCTGGACCAGCCGCAACAGTCACGCGATGCACCTGCCCACCTACATTCAGGAAGTGATCGAGCGCATCGCTTTCGCAGCCCGCGAAGATAAGAAAATCGACAAACGCTCCGGCGTCAGCCAGCGCCTGCCCATTTCCGCGATGGAGAACGTCATCTCGAACGCCGAGCGCCGCGCCATCCGCAACGACGAAAAGCTCGTCGTGCCGCGCATCAGCGATGTCTACGCCGCACTGCCCGCCATTACAGGCAAACTCGAACTCGAATACGAAGGCGAGATGAAAGGTGCTGATTTCGTCGGCCGCGAACTCATCCGCGCCGCCATCGCCAAGACTTACGACGAATATTTCACCGGCGCCAACGTGCAGCAGATCGTGCAGTGGTTCGACCTTGGAGGCGAGATTCAATTGCCGGATTCGGTCTCGGCTCTCGAAGCGCTTGAAAATCTTAAAGAGATTCAGGGCCTGGTCGACAAACTCGGCCCGCTCGGCGTCTCGCAGAAAGAAAGTCCGGAGCAGCAAGTCTCCGCCGCGGAATTCATCCTCGAGGGCCTGCATGCGCACAAGCGCATAGGCCGCAATGAAGAGCGAGTATTCAAAGCGGGAGAGAAAAAGCTCGAGCCGCGCGAGCGCGACAAAAGTTTCGAGAAAGAAGAACCACCGTACCGGCAGAGACGACAGTTTAATTGAGTGGCCAGTGGTCAGAAAAGCGACTCGTCTTCGGTCTTACTGGCCACTGGCAACTGACCACTAGCCACTGCTCTTATGAAACGCATCCGCTACTCCAAATACGTTCCTGATCCTGCCGGCGAAATGAGCATGGAGGACCTGCTCGGCGCGCTCTCCGACTACCTCCTGCAAAGCGGCTTTCAGAGCGACATGTGGTACGAAATGCCCGAGGGCGAGCAAACCCTCGATGACCTTCGCCGCGCCATCGAGCAGGCCCTGATGGAGGGCGACGCCTTCGACGACGACATGCGGGAACGCCTGCAACAAATGGCGGCGGACGGCCAACTCGACGAACTCATCGAGAAACTGATCGAGCGCATGCAGCAGGAAGACTACATCTCAATCGATCAACCGCCTGATCCTTCACGCCCGTCCGGCGTCGGCGGGCAGGTCGGCGAAAACCAGCAGCAAGCCAAGTTTGAGATCACCGACAAAAGCCTCGACTTCCTCGGGTTCAAATCTCTGCGCAACCTGCTCGGCTCGCTCGGCAAATCCAGCTTTGGGCGCCACGACACTCGCGACCTCGCTACCGGCATCGAAACCAGCGGATCGTCGAAGACCTACGAGTTCGGAGACACGCTCAACCTCGACATCACGGCCACGCTCTCCAGCGCCATCCAGCGCGAAGGCCTCGCGCTGCCACTCAACATCGAATACTCCGACCTGCAGGTTCATCAGTGCGAGTACCAATCTTCCTGCGCGACGGTACTCATGCTCGACTGCTCGCACTCGATGATTCTCTACGGCGAAGACCGCTTCACCCCTGCGAAAAAAGTCGCCATGGCACTCTCGCACCTCATCCGCACGCAGTATCCCAGCGACTCACTTTCGCTCGTGCTCTTCCACGACTCCGCCGAAGAAGTTCCGCTCTCGCAGCTCGCCCGCGTCAAGGTCGGCCCTTATTACACCAATACGCGCGAAGGCCTGCGCCTGGCCCAGCGGATTTTGCAGCGGCAGAGAAAAGACATGAGGCAGATCGTCATGATCACCGACGGCAAACCCTCCGCGCTCACCCTGGAAGACGGACGCATCTACAAAAACGCCTTCGGCCTCGATCCCCTCGTCGTCAGCCAGACGCTCGAAGAAGTTTCGAAGTGCAAGCGCGCCGGCGTCTTGATCAACACCTTCATGCTCGCATCTGATTATGGATTGGTGCAATTCGTCCAAAAAGTCACCGAGATGTGCCGCGGCAAAGCCTACTTCACGACTCCATACACGCTCGGCCAGTACCTGCTGATCGATTACATGTCGAGAAAGACCAAGACCGTCCACTAAGAAGCAACGGCGTGAATCACAAAGCTTCGACGCTCCCTTAGTCGTTTATGCACTCTGAAACGAGAATTTTGTTCTCGTTATATCGTCAAATTCCTGCATCCAGCGCGATTAGCAGGGATATCAAGGGCGGAGCCCTTGGCTAGTTAGTTAGTTCGGATTTTGCCTGTCTTCCGCCTGAAAAATGCCGTCACTTGCTCACCTGATTACACTGTTTGCGGGGCATTCCCCACCATAAGGAGAATCACCATGAAACGGATCCTCGCAGTTACGTTGTTGCTCATGTCGTTCGCTTCTGTAGCGTTGGCCGATGGGTCAGACCCTATACCACCTGTAGCGAAACCGACGAAGCCGCCCATCGCAGGGATGGTCCGCTTAGCCGATGGGTCAGATCCTATACCGCCCGTGGCGAAACCGACGAAGCCGCCCATCGCAGGGATGGTCCGCTTAGCCGATGCGTCAGACCCTATACCACCTGTAGCGAAACCGACGAAGCCGCCCATCGCAGGGATGGTCCGCTTAGCCGATGGGTCAGATCCTATACCGCCCGTAGCGAAACCGACAAAGCCGCCCATCGCAGGGATGGTCCGCTTAGCCGATGGGTCAGATCCTATACCGCCCGTGGCGAAACCGACAAAGCCGCCCATCGCAGGGATGGTCCAGTTCGCCGATGGGTCAGATCCTATACCGCCCGTGGCGAAACCGACAAAGCCGCCCATCGCGGGGATGGTCCAGTTCGCCGATGGGTCAGACCCTATACCGCCCGTAGCGAAACCGACAAAGCCGCCCATGCGGTACGTCGTGTCCTAACCCAAATACTCTCGAAAACCGGGAGCAGATGCGATAAGCTGCTCCCGGCCCTATGAACCTTCTCCTGCGTTACCTCCCACTGGGACTCCTGGTGCTGTTGCTCTTGGTTTTGCTCCGGAGGCGCGCATACAAAATGTGCCCATGTTTTTTTGTCTATGTGGCGTTCGGAGTGGCCGCGGACGTGGCGCGATTCGCGGTTCATGATCGTCCGCACCCTTACTACGCAACCTATTGGATCACCGAAGCCGGCTACGATCTCCTTGGAATTATCGTGATGTACGAAGTACTTCGCATGGTTCTCGGTAACCTAACCCTTGCCTGGTGGAGTCGTCTCATTCTTCCGGCTTTCGCTGCCTCAGGGGTCGGTCTGAGCTTGGTCCGGGCTCATGCCGTCCCGACCCAGTTTGGCCACGGCATAGCCTTCTACATCTTTGTTGGAGAAATTGCAGTCCGGTTCGTCCAAGTGTTCGTCTTCGCAGGATTGGTGACTTTCGTCCCTGTTCTTGGCCTCCGCTGGCGGCAATATTCTTTTGGCGTAGCCACAGGATTCGGGCTTTACGCCACGGTTGCGCTGCTGATCAACCTCAAACTTTCGGATTTTGGAACAAGATTCACTTTTTTGTGGAGCGTGACCTCAGTTGTGGCATACTCTGTTGCCGTGTTGATCTGGATTTGGTTTTTCAGCGTGCCACAGAAGGCAAAGACCTCGAGTCCCGAGCTATCGGCCCCATCCCCTGGTGATCTAAAGCAATATAAGGACGCGTTACGGAGGATGCGCTAGGTTATGTTCTCTATAATTTTCACCTGGCTGATCGTTGCGTGGGGCG
>Ga0208563_1000424_pt1 | contig 37412 bp, 35 predicted proteins | sample June2015DPH_17_1_2_FD_184717 | JGI IMG/M metagenome (GOLD analysis project Ga0208563, IMG submission 184717) | Peatland microbial communities from SPRUCE experiment site at the Marcell Experimental Forest, Minnesota, USA - June2015DPH_17_150... | ecosystem: Environmental > Terrestrial > Soil >... | reverse complement strand
ATAGGTGGACCAGGCGTAGACCAATACAAGATTGAAGAAAAACTCACCAAATACCATATCCCGATAAACGCTGTAATAATCAAAGAGGACATCGGCGATGCAGTTTCTCCGATGCGCAAAGAAATCAACGATTCAGTCGACAAAGTCATTGAACGCGTCAAAGCGGTCATCTTAGAGCGAACCAAAGAAGGCGACAAAATCATAATCGTCGGCGTCGGCAACTCCATCGGAGTCGGACAATAGGAGGATGAAAAAAATGGCGCAAAATCAAACCTCACCCGCAACCAAAAGAATCTCAACCTACCTCATGATGATAGTTTTAATTGTCATAGCACTTTCCATAGTGTCTCTAATATTAGCGGCTAACGCCTACTTAATAGGAGACGGCTTAACCGCTGGATTCCTAGCAATCATTGGTTTAATCGCTATGACCATGTCAACATTCACACTATTCCAATCACGGAGGCAAGCAGTACAAATGAAAATTGAAATACCCAAAGTAATGACCACTATCGAGTGCAAGAAATGCGGTACCAAAACCGTGCGAGAATACCAACGCGGCGACTACGTCTACAAAGAGCTTGATGCATGCCCAAAATGCCCCGACACAAAACAAATAATCACTGCAATATACAAGGAAGTTAAAGAGAAAGAAAAAACATACAATGTCTAAGTTAAAACTTCACAGCCATCATCTTTTATCAGCACCGTGTGCTCAGCTTGGGCAACGGGTTTTTTGCTTACTTCAACGAATACTGGATACCCCATGATCGCTTTTGATGCAAGTAATTCCTTGAACGCGGCATGATACTGCTCTTTGGGAACCACTCCGTTTAGCCATCGTTCAGCAAAAGGCAACGTTCTAAAATTAGCCTCAATGTACTTGAGTAACCTTTTAGCGTATTCATTTTTTACAGATTTTGCTTTGAGTAAGCGGTAAATAGTTGTTTGCGGGCTATCATCGACGCGGCCAACTGCATCAGGCAATGTAACGAATGGTTCTATGGCATAGACTTCGCCGGTTTTCACTTTAGTAAGAGACACTTGAGCCACGTTAGGGATAGATGTTCCCGCATGAATTAGGTATCTTCCAACCGAGTGCCCAGTCAGGTTTGAGATGGGTTTGAAGCCCCGGTTTTTTATGGTAGTCTCTATTAAGCCGCCGATTTTGCCCAGCGTCATGCCGCCATGTATGTTTTCTATTGCTGTTTTCAAAGCTTGTTCAGCAGTGTTTGCCATGCTTCTGCCTTCCGGATTAAAAGAAGTCGTGAATGCGGTGTCGGTTACATAGCCATCCACTTGGACGCCTAGGTCCACTTTGACCGTGGAGCCTTCCGGTATCGTTAGCGTATCGTTGGGTGGTGAAGTATAGTGCGCGGCTACCTCGTTGATGCTGACGTTGCAGGGGAAGGCTGGTTTGCCTCCTTTAGCTCGGATTAATCCTTCAACTTTCTCGCATACTTCGATGATTAGCATGTTTTCATGAACGTGCGTTTTCATTTCTTCTCTTGTTTCACGAAGTATTCGTCCTGATAAACGGAATTTTTCAAGTTCTTCTTTGTCGTATGGCATTGCGTTTCACTTTGCTGTTAAGTTGGATTATTGTGTTGGATGCTTAAATGCGTAACCTACGCGCTAAGTAGCCTATTGAATGCTGCCGATTTGGCTTTAGGGTTTGTAGATTTTTGGGTCAAGCAATGCAAAGTTGTTTCCACCAGCGTGATAGAGCATCCGCGACTTTTTCAAGTCATAGCTTTCGGTGAAGACGCCCATGTCTGCGTAGGCTTCAAGTATTTTGCCCACGAAAACCGTGTGGTCGCCTGTTGTAAATTTGCTGTCCACTTTGCATTCCAAATGAGCTATGCACTCGCGTATTGCTGGCGCCTTGACTTTTTTGGCTGGCATCGGCGTTAGGTTTGCTTTTTTGAATTTGTCAAAGCTTCTGCCCGTCAAGGAACCGCAGGCGTAGACGGCTTGCAGTAACTCCAGCGTTGGAATGTTCACTATGAACTCCCCTGACTCCTCAATTAGCGTGTGTGAGTGGCATTTTGGTGAGAGGCTGATGGCTAACAGTGGCGGGTCAATGGATGTTGGCATTGCCCATGCGAGGGTTGTGATGTTTGGTTTGGCCGCTTTTCCAATGCATGAGACGAGGACTGTGTGCATTGGGTGCAGTAGCCTGTAGGCTGAGGCGATGTTTACTTGGATTTTTGCGGACACATAAATCACCTACGTAATAACGCCGATAACAACCACACGAACCATTCTACGCGCCTTTTTTGGCTTGCTTTTCACGTCTGTAAGCTTGAATCTCTTTCAGAATCTCTTCTTCAGTTAGCTTCTTCTTGCCCTTGTTCTGTTCGTCGATTTCCCTGAAAAGGTCTTTTAACTCCTCTCCCAAAGGCGGAACCTTAAGTTTTGCCACCACAAGCTTATCGTCCTTTCGGTAAACAACAAGCTTCGTGTTTGGAGTTATCATTAACTCTTTTCTAAGTCGCTGCGGAATAACTATCTGACCCTTAGTTCCCACCACAGCAATCTCAGGTTCTTCTTGCACTATTTTCTCCACAGTATAACTTTCATACCGACCGCACAAATAAAGTTTGCTCTCTCACATCCACAATTTGGTTACCTTAAAAGCCTTTTTCAATCATTTTTCTAAAAATTAACACTTTTCGAAAAAAAATCTGCGTGTTTAACAGGTCTCGGGTTGTACTTAACTTTCTCTGATCTAAGAATAAATATTTAGTATTTGGCAGCTTATCTTTTTATGTGGTATTGTTCGATTACGTCTTTCGCTTTCTCGCGGCGCTCCCGGTGTTGCTCTAGGAATTTGTTGAGTTTGCCTACCAAGTCGGTTTTGCATTCGCCGCATAGCATTTCGCCTGATCGGCATTTGCGTTCGCGTTCGGCAAGTTTGCTGCCTTCTTCTTCAAACAGGTAGAAGTAGTATTGGAAGATGCTGCAGACCGTAGGGTCGGCGCCTGTTTTCCGCTGTTCCGCTGCTGTGCCTTTGCCGCCTGTGAAAGCGTTCCAAATCTTCTTTTTCACCACGTCTGGCGGGTCAATGGTGAATATGCTGGTTTCTGGCATGCTGGCGCTCATTTTTCCGCCTGCACCTAAGCCGGGTAGGAAGCGGCAGTGGATTTGAGCTGGTTTGTAGTAGCCGAGTTTTAGGGCTATGTCGCGGGTTACTCGCCAGTATGGATCTTGGTCGATGGCGGCGGGGATAAGCGCTGGGACGTTTTCGCCTGTGAGTTTTTTATGGATGAAGCATGGTGCGGCTTGGATGGCTGGCCAGAAGACCCAGCCGATGTTGGTGCTGTCTTGGAAGCCGAAGGTGCTACGTGCAGTTGAGTACGTTATGCGTTTGGATACTTCCAATGTAATGTCGTAGAGAAGGTCGATGTCTTGAGTGTCGTAGATTATGAAGGTGTTTTCCGGTTTGAAGCCCAACGCGATGAGGTCCAAGGCGTTTTCATATGCGTATTTGCGTGTTTCTTTAAGGTTGGCTTCGTCGTCGATTAGGAATTTTTCATCGTCTGTTAATTGGAAGTAGAGTCTCGTATTGAATTTTTGTTGAATATGAAGCGTAAAAATCCAAGGCACAAGGTGCCCAATGTGCACGGGACCTGATGGTCCTCTGCCCGTGTAGAGAACAAATTTTATTCCTTTATCGTAGAGGTCTAGTATGGTGTCTAGGTCTCGGTGGCTGAAGAATATTTTTCTTTCAAGTTGAAGGTGCAGTTTGCCTGTGTGTTTTTCCACTTTCTCAAGAAGTTGGGTGGTTAATGGTTGAGTTCCGAATTCGCGTATTAAACGTTCGTAGTCCACTTTGCCTTTTACTTCCCAGGGTGTGACTACCATTTCGTTGTTGTTTTCTTCAGCGTTTGACGAAGCCATCTGTATCACCAGTGCCTTTTAACAAGAGATGCTATGACTTGTCATATATCTTTTTTCGCAAAGCGAACTATTCTTCCTTTGGCAATCTTTCCTCAAATCCTTTAGTTCATGACCGCCGCAGTTCAGATAACCAATCCAACAGCAACGCAATAGCTTTTTTAATGTTCACTTTTAATCTTATTCGCGGTGCACCAAAACGGCAGAAACAGAATGGCTTCCAATGGACGGAGACACCTTCGTAACCAAAGACGGCTTCATACTCAACACTTTCGGATACGAACATCCAGACGACAGGGTTTTCGCGTTCCTCAAGTACATCCCTGCCAAGTTCAAAGAGCTCTTTAACGTTGAAATGCTGGAGAGAACATGGAAGTTTGGTGAGAATCAGCTTTTCAGGGCAGAGAAACTTTACACGGCGAAAAACTACCAATCCTTCATCGAAACTTTCCGCAAGAATTTTCCAGATTACCTGTACTATTGCCCTTTTAGAAACAAGGAGTTAATCACTGCTCCTTTCGATTTAATTGAGCGAGTTTTTGTTCCTAAAGACCGCTTGGTGTGGCTGGAAAACCTGCTAAAACATGACAAACTGCAAAAAATGGCTTTAGACCTCATCCATTTAGTATCCAAAGAATCAAATGTTAGCTTAAGCGATTTTGGAGTTCATGGCTCCATCGCTTTGAACATGCATGCGCCAGAATCAGACATAGACTTTGTTATTTACGGCACAGACAACTTCCGCCTAGTAGAAGAAGCCATAGCAAGACTTGTTAACACTGGAAAACTAAGCTACATTGTTGGCAACCGCTTGGAAGCAGCAAGAAAATTCCAAGGAAAATACCAAGGTAAAATTTTCATGTACAATGCAACACGTAAGCTGGAAGAAGTTAAAACAAAATATGGCGCTTATCGCTATATGCCTCTTGACCCAGTGTGTTTCGAATGCACAGTCTGCGACGACACTGAAACCATGTATCGCCCAGCCACCTACAAAATCTCAGGCTACAAACCGCAGGATCAGTTTTCTGAACTTGATTTAGACAAGATTCCTATTCAAGTCGTTTCTAACATAGGCTGCTACAGAAACATCGCCCGCGCAGGAAGCGAAATCAAAGTCGCGGGCAAACTGGAAAGGGTCGAATCAACAAATTCAAGCGAAGCTTATTACCAAGTGGTTGTGGGAACAGCAACTTCAGAGGAAGAATACATTTGGCCAACTTAAAACTACGTGATCGAGACGCAATCCAGACGCATGAAGGCTTAATCTTCCGCGTCTTCGGCTACTCACATCCGCCCGGCGCTTACATCTGCGACGCAGAATACGCGTCAGCAAACATTTTCAAATCAACAGACCCGCGAGCACCAAGAAACGGCAGAAACCAAATTTTCTACAAGTTCTATAATGATGAAGGTTGGAAACTAGTTTCCAGTACATTCCAAAAATACACTATTTACCATGAAATGCTCCGCCGAAAAGTCATAGGCATAAACGAAGCCGACATAGCTGAAACAAGAAAGCCAGAAGAACGATTGCAAGCCTTAATCAAAACTGAACATAAAGATGAACTCATATCGGCAATGCAGCAAGTGCTTGATATTTCAACTAAAAAATCAGGGCTAAAAACATCCAATTTTGGCGTTTTCGGCTCAATGCTCCAAGATTTCCATCACCCGAAGCTTTCAGACATAGACATTATAGTTTACGGCAAAAAAGAAAATGCCAAAATTCGAAAAGCTCTTGCAGCCTTATACAAGGATAATCGTTCAAGTTTGCATAACGAGTTTGAATCAGACCAAGCCATGAAGGGCAAGCAGTGGCGATTCAAAAATTTCAGCGTTGAAGATTTCGTTTGGCATCAGCGAAGAAAGCAAATCTACGGTTTATATGATGATAAAGCCAGCGGAAGAACCATAAAAGCTGAGTTTGAACCTGTGAAGGCTTGGAGCGAAATCAAATCAGAATATGACCCCAAGACAAGAATCAAGCAGAAAGGCTGGGTTAAACTTAAAGCTCGTGTTACTGCGGATGATGAAGCACCTTTCATTCCATCAATCTACAAAATTGAGCCCTTGGAAGTTTTAAGTGGCGAACGAGATGCGCTTGAAGCAAAGAGGGTTCTGTCTTTCATGGAAGAGTTCCGCTTGCAAGCGCAAAAAGACGAAGTAGTAATTGTTGAAGGCAACTTGGAAGAAGTAGTGCCGCCAAAAGAGAGTTTCCACCAGGTCACTTTGACTTATTGCCCACGCTACTATGAGCAAGTGTTGAAAGTGCTGCATTAAACATGTGACAGAACCATGTAATCCGACGGCTTATTGCCAAGTATCAAACGATAAAATTCGCCCGGGTTTTTCTTATTTGTTACAAGCTCAACTTTTCCCTGAGCCTCAACTGCTTCACCGTTTTCTGCTTGCAAACAGAACCTGCCGCGGAAAGAAACAATTTCCCGTATTGGCTCCAACCTGGGTCCTTCAACAACTTTGACACTTTCAACCTTGTAGGTGCAGGGTGTGAAAAGTGAATCTGAACTGTCAGCTATCTTGGCTGTTATTTTAGCGTAGCCACTGTTCCTGAAGCACACGTCACCATACTGCTCGCTTATTTGGCTCCAATCCTTCACGAAACGGATAAAATAGTCGGTTCCCATGAACTTGCCCTGAAACGCCTTTCGACTTTCGACTAAGACGAAATCTTCGAAGCTCATCTGGGTGTCTTTCGAACGGAAATCGAATAGGTCCTGCAACTCCGGTCGGCTATAAGGCTTGAACCCAGAGCCTTTGTCTTTGAGCAATTTCTGCAAGGCTGCGTAGGCTTTTCGGCAGTTCTCCGCCCCGTAAACTATTGGGTCAATGTCTGATTTTTCAGTCGTTAACCCAGTCAGTATCGAGCCGGAAATGCCTATGGCGCTCCAGGGAATATCCGCCTCTTTTTTCAGCGCTTCAGCCAGCCGCAACGCCTTATTCTCTAATGTGCTAAGGTGCTTGGATGTACGTAGTAATGCAAGTTTTTCAGCAGGCTGATAATACTCAGCTACTTCTTTGATTGGGACTTCACAGAGTGTTTCACCAAAAACCGGGTCAAAAACAATCAATTCAGGATGGTTTTCTTGAAGAAACTTGAACCTTTCATCGAGACTGTACACTTTGCCGTAGGTGCCGTCTTTGTCCTGTCTGGTGCCCTGTGGCGAGGGGATAAAGCGGGGAAACGCGATGATTTTGCCCTCGGGGTGGACCAAGCCTTTAACATCAAAAACCACGTTGCTTTTAGTTTTGATTAAGTCGCCTTCGCGTGCTCTCATGCAAATCCCCATTATCTTGAGCGTAAGACCATTTAAATTGCTTGTAGCTTTTTACAAACTTAAATAAACGTTTTTTGAACCATTTAAAGTAGACGCACCAATGAGTAAAATAATGGCCTTGCATGGTTGCCCAGGTTTTTTTAAGCCAGTTCGAAAGAATGAAACACAAACTTTTTCAACACTTAAAATATAAGTGTAAGTTGATTGAGAAAAAGTTGGTGTTTCAAGCCAGATTCTTGGGCGTGGGCAAAAGATGAAGACGGGGGTTTTTGCTGAGCCCATTCTAGTCGGGAGAGGACGTGAACTCGAAGAGCTACAGGCATTCCTAAATTCAGCAACTGAAGGAAAAGGAACAACCGTTTTTATTTCTGGCGAAGCTGGAGCCGGCAAGACAAGACTCGTTACAGATTTTCTGTACGAGGCAAAAAAACTAGGAGTGACAACGCTGACTGGGTGGTGCCTCAGCAATGCGGCAGTACCCTACTTTCCATTTTTTGAAGCTTTCAACGCTTATTTCTCAGGGGGACAGAGCGAAGAAAACGAAGGTGCCAGCGCTCAATTAAGTGAATCCAAAATAGAACCAATTGAAAAGAAAAGGACTTGGGGGCCAGAAGACATAGACATCATGTCGTGGCTGATGGGTCCAACTCAGGCTGAACAGTTTGGAAAATCTCGGACGATATCTCCTCAGGTGTGGAAAGACCAAACCTTCGCCGCCGTCACAAAAACCCTCACAGCCATCTCGACTAAGAAACCGATAATCCTCTTCATAGACGACGTACACTGGGCAGACTCAGCTTCGCTGGCGCTAATCCATTACATTGCCCGAGCGATAAATTCTGAGAAAGTTCTTCTCTTAGCAACGTTCAGGAGCGAGCAGCTCACAGCCGACGTGGAGGGCAGGCCGCATCCATTGGTCGAAACACTGCGACTGATGAAGCGCGAGGACCTGTTCAAAGAAATCAAGATCGCTAACCTTAATCAAAAGGATGTTTCGGAGCTTGCCGAAAACATGCTGGGAGGCGACCTCCAACGAGAACTAGCAGCAAAACTCGCGGAAGAAAGCCAAGGAAACCCGCTGTTCGTCGTGGAGTCACTGAGGATGCTGCATGAACGCGTCGGCCTAATTCAAGAACACGACAAATGGTGCCTGGCTCATGGCGAGATAGGGATACCGGACAAGATTCGGGACATAATCCTGCAAAGGTTAAGCAGCTTGACGCGTAATCAGAGAAAGGTGCTCAACGCCGCTTCCGCCATCGGAGAGAGGTTCGACGCGGAACTTCTTGCTTCCGTGCTGAGTTTGGAGTCGCCTGAGGCTATTGAAACTTTGGATGTGATTGGGCAGACCACTTCTCTGGTTTGCTGCGAGGGGGAGCTGTACCGTTTTGACCACGCTAGGTCTCGAGACGCAGTATACAGTGAGATTTCTCCAGCCCAAAGAAGGGTGTTTCACGCTAAGGTTGCAGAGAAGCTCGAAGGCAAAGGCAAGGATGGCAAACTGCCGTTAGCCGATTTGGCTTATCATTATGCTCAGGCTGGGAACAAAGAGAAAGCAGTAGAGTACGCCTTGGCGGCAGCGAAGGACGAGCTGGCGAGGTGGAGCAACTTACAAGCCATCAAACACTTTGAGTATGTACTCCAGAATATCCTGGAAGGGCATGATGAAGAGAAGAGAACCGCGTTAGAAGGGCTTGGAGACGCTTATGCTGCCAACTACATGTATGGAGAAGCTATAAGGACTTTTGACGAGCTTGCCGCCTCTGAAACGGGCGTGGTGCGGCTGCGCGCTCTCAGAAAGGCTATGGACGCGGCTTATCTCAAAGGCGACAAGCCTGACCTTCTACTGGAGTATGCGAGTAAAGCCGAAGAGGTGGCCGTGGATGATCGCTTGGAGGAGGCTCGATTTATCAACAACAGAGCAAGAGGCTTCGGTTTTGCGGGCCGCGGAGACCTGAAAATGGACCTGGCAGATTACGGCGTGGCTCTGCAGATATTTGAAGAAGAGAACTCTATCGCTGACGTGGCCGATGCACTGTGGGGAAGTGGCATATTGTGTTGTCATTTTGAAGATTTGCAGGAAAGAGGATTGGGTGAACTCCTGCGTTCAGTTGCCATTTTTAGGGAACTCGGCGACGTCCGCAAAGAAATAGCAGTCACTTTAGACGCAGGGTTTGAGTTCTGGCTTTTTTGTGGGCTTCTTCCAGAAGGCAGACGTGAATATGTCAACGTCCTGAGGATTGGCGAGAAATTAGACGTTTTTGCAGAATTGGCTCAGGCGAGCAGCAGGCTCTGGAGCTTTTCTGATGGGGGTGGAGAGAAAATTGCGGAGCTATTGTCTCAGGTCTTGAAAGGGTTGGAGTACTGCAAGAAAACAGACGTAAATTGGATACCAGGCTCTCTTTATGCAACTCTTACCCGTGAGTACAGTAAACTTGGGGATTTGAAACATGCTGATGAGTACTTTGATAGAATGACAAAACTGTCCCCAGAAATTCTCTCGCATTATAATAATATTTTTGTGGTTGCCGTGTCTAAAGGCGTCTATTTCGCTGCCAAGGCCCATTGGGAAGAATCGAATCAGTGTTTCGAAGAAGTCCTAGAGTATTCCAATACAACATACGCATACCCTGGTCAAGAAATAATGGGTAGATCAAACTATGCTTGGGCTCTTGAGAAGCAGGGCAGAGCTGAGGAGGCTAGAGTTCAGCGGGCAAGAGTTCAGAAAGTTTCTGAGCAGGTTGAAGAGAGGTTTGGGCACGCCAACGTGCAATTGAGTCTTATGGTGCCGAGAAAGGTTCAGGTTGGCGAGGAGTTTGAAATGCGACTCGACCTAGTCAACGTCGGTAGAAAGCCATGCTTGCTCGTCAAGATCGAGGGAGTAACTCTCCCCGAATTCAAATTTCCCCATTTGCCCTCTTTCTGCAACCTGCAAGAAGGCAGCCTCGCCATAAAAGAGAAAAGCGTTGGTCCATTCCAAGTTGAAACCGTCAAACTGAAACTGAAGGCGACCAAAGCGGGCAGCTACAACTTAACCCCAGAAGTCGTCTACGTCGATGATTTGGGCAAGACGAAAGCGTTCAAGGCCAACCTGATCACGGTAACTGCACAACCAGCACAGCCCGCATTCGAGGCTCTGCCTGGAAGGATAACGACTGGCTACCCAGAGCTTGATAGGTTGTTGTTGGGAGGAATACCAGAAAAATACGCCCTCGCCATAGCATCGCCTTCGTGCGACGAGAGACAACTACTAATCAAACTTTTTCTGGAAGCAGGCGCCAAAGCAGGCGAAACAACCCTTTACATCACGTGCGAAGCGGGTAGCATTAAAGATTTGGCCGAGCAATTCCAATTGAATTTTAGTCTTCTTGTCTGTAACCTCCAAGCCGACATAGTCGTCGAAAATTTGCCGAACGTTTACAAACTCAAAGGAATAGACAACCTAACAGACATAGACATTGCCTTAGTCAAGTATTTCCGAACACTCAACTCATCGGTGGCTGGATCGAGAAGAGCTTGCATCGACATTCTGTCGGATGTGCTGCTGGAGCATCATGCGGTTTTCACCCGAAAATGGCTAAACGGCATTCTTGCTAACCTTAAATCCAAAGGGTTCACGATCTTGGCGGTGGTTGACCCTCGTATGCACCTTTCAGAAGAGGTACAAGCAATTCTTGGCTTGTTCGACGGAGAAATCAGAATCGCCGAAAAAGAAAGCGAGAAGGGAACGAAGAAAGTTCTGAAGATAATGAAACTGTACAATCAGGAATACCTCGAAGACGAATTGACCTTGACAAAGGACAGCCTAAAATCTCAACAATAGGGAAACGCGATGATTTTGCCCTCGGCATGAACTAAGCCTTTAATATCAAAAACCACATTGCTCTTTGTTTTGATTAAGTCGCCTTCGGGTGCTCTCATGCAAATCCCCTTTTAACCTGCGCGTTTGTAAGATCGTTTCAATTGTTTGTAGTTTTTTACACAACTTTAATAAACCTTTTTTCAACCACTTAAAATCGGTGCATTCGCAATGGGAAACTGTGAAAAGGCTAAGCTTTCAATATTGAATTAAACCATGATGCAGTAACTTACTGAGTACATTAAAGGGGTTACTACGTACATTCTAAGACTATATCCTAATGTACGTAGTATTTTGAAGTTTTCATAGATGATAAGTCTTAAATCTGCACAATATAGAAATAACCTAACATGACAAAAAGGTTTACAGTTACCGTTATCATTTTCAATATTATAATGGGTTTGCTTCTTTTTCTTTCCAGCCAATTAATCCTCCTTGTCCTCAGAGGCTTCATAGTAGAAGGAGTTAATATTTTCTCAATTTATACGGGCTTTGTTGAGCCTGCTGGTTCTCTACCTATCCCAACAAGTCGGTTGCCATTGCCTAACTTCCCATTTTATGTTTTCTTGTTTTTTTTAATAATAAATGCTTATTTCATAATAAAACTGCAAAGAAGCAAAGAAACAAAACAGAACCCTTCTCAGAACAACATAATGACATTTTGAGCTATCACAGCAAAGAGAACATCATTCATTCTTTTATTCCAAGTTTCTCTCTATTCCGGAGCATCATCATACTTAGCTGTTTCTTCCATTTATGCAACTTAGAGAAGTTGTAAAGATTAAGTTGCCACTAAAAGAATATCTTTCAAAAGAAACTTGGTATGGATCTTAGATGTAAATAAAATCTTGGTGACTGATATTAGATCTAATCATTCTCTAATTATTCTTTTCTACATGGTGCAGAGTACATTAAAGGAAAGAATAGCTCTTATTAAAATTGAAAAGATTACTACGTAGATTAGAGTATAAAGCCTTAGATGTACGTAGTAACTTACAGAGTACATTAATGGAGAATAGCTCAATATGTTAAATGTCACTACTAAGAGTATTCATATTTCCAAATGTTTAGAGCTGGCGATACTGCTTGAAGTCGGCGCGGAAAAGCCAGGCAACGTCAACTTCATATCTGGCTTTGAAGGGACAAGATGTGAGCATTTCTTGGCTTCAGCTGTTGCTGCAGGATCATCCTTTCAGGAGGCTGCTTACCGCGGGATTTCGGTGGCAGAAAACAAACTTGGCATTAGCGAGGTTGGCTTGGGGCAGCTCATAAAGACTTGCGCCGCTGACGTTAATGCTTGGCAGAAGGGCGGAAACACCATTCTCGGCACCATAATGCTGCTTATGCCCATCGCTGTCGCCGCAGGCATGACACCATCAAAGGAAAATTATCTTTTAGATTTTTCTCTTTTGCGGAAAAATATTGACTTGGCGGTTAAATCAACGACTGCATTGGATTCAGTGCACCTCTACGAAGCAGTAGACATTGCCAATCCAAGCGGTCTCAATGACGCGCCAGACCTTGACGTTACCGACCCCCGTTCTAAGGAGCGCTTGATAAAGGAGAATGTTAGTTTGTATGAGGTTTTCAAAATTGCTTCAGGATACGATGATATTTGTTCTGAGTGGGTACATAATTACCCAGTAACCTTCGATTTAGCCTATCCATATTTGATGGAGCAACTTAAAAGTAAACCTTTGAGCACGGCAGTCGTTCACACTTTCCTAAAAATCCTCTCTGAACGCCCGGACACCTTCATAGTGCGCAAAATGGGCAAAGACAAAGCACAAGAAATATCGACAGAAGCAAAAGCCAGTTTGGATCTTGGCGGGTTACAAACGGCAAAAGGAAAAAAAAGCCTCAAACAATTCGACAAAAAACTAAGATTATCCCAAAACAAGTGTAACCCCGGAACCACCGCCGACTTAACCGCCGCTGCATTGGCACTTTGCACCCTTAGCGGGTACAGGCCTTTAGGCGGATTAGGGTTTTCTTTAACGTTAACTTAATCTATAATAGATTGGCATTTTTTTGGGAAAGGTTTAAGTGTTTTGTAAACAGTACTGTTTACGGTGACTATGATGGCTCAGGTGCAACTTAGACTGCCAGAAAAAACGTTAGAAGAGATTGACCGTTGGGTAGCAGAGGGCAAGTTCAAAAGCCGAAGCGACGCTATTAAAAGCATCATTAGCCTCTATGAGGAACGGGAGAAAACACGCGAGTTCTACAAGATGCTGCTTAAGCGCAGCCAAGAAGCCAAAGAACACCCTGAAGCGCTTGTTTCCTTAGAGGAAGCGTAACTTGCTATTTAAAGTGCTTATGCATCATAAGGCTGCTAAGGCACTGCAAAAATTGGATGCGCCGGACAAGGTGAGAATAAAGGAGGCGCTTAAGGAACTTGCTGGTAATCCATGGAAAGTGGGGAAACAATTGAAGCTTTCGGATTTTTGGAGTTTAAGGATAGGGGATTACCGTGCCATTTATGAGATTGATAGAGAGAAAAACCAAGTAGTGGTAATTTTCATTGGGCATCGAAAGAACGTTTATGATGACTTCTCAAAAATGCTATAGCAGAAAATGATAAAGGAAAGGTCGGCATGCAGAAGGCCAGTCGAGATATTGATGTTCGAAAAGTACTGAAGCAAATTGAAGCAAAGCAAGACTTGAAGGTGCCGCTGTGATAACCATAGACTATTATAGGGACATAGGCGACCTGCTCATACTATTCAAAAATGACGCCTTTCACTGAAGGCGAGCAAAGCGATGGAAAAGCAATAATCTACACGACAAAAAGGCAAAATATCAGTTAATAATATTAAAAAAACATCAAGAATAATATAACTTGAAGTGAAAACTCATGGATAAAACTTTAAGCGTAAACCAAATGGCTTGGAAAATAGCTCAAAAATTGCTTGATAACCCCGAGTTTTATGGTGTAACCATTTCAAAATCAGCTGCAGGAGCCACAGTTGTTGATGCAGGCGTAAATGCTCCTGGCGGGTTTCAAGCAGGCAAAAAATTAATTGAGTTATGTATGGGCGGCGCTGGAAAAGCACAGTTAGGCTTCAAAACCTACGGTGACTTAACCTTCCCATCGATAACTGTTAGTACTGATCACCCGGCGATTGCAACGTTGGGTTCGCAGTTTGCTGGCTGGCGCATTAAAGACGGCGACTCCATAGCCATCGGATCTGGTCCAGTTCGTGCTTTAGCGTTGAAGCCTAAGGATGTTTACGAAGAAATAGGCTATAAAGACTCAAGCGACAAGGCAGTGCTCACGCTGGAAAGCAACAGCTTGCCTTCTGATGCACTTATTGAGAAAGTGACGACTGCCAGTAACATTTCAGCCCAGAACTTAATTGTTGTTGTTGCTCCAACCGCAAGCATCGCTGGCTTGACTCAGGTAACTGGCAGAATAGTGGAAGTTGGCATTCACAAGCTCAGAACTCTCGGTTTGAGCCCTAAGGCGATTCGTTACGCGATGGGTTATGCTCCGATTCCGCCGCTTGGCAAAGATTTCGAAGTAGCAATGGCACGCACAAATGACGCTATTCTCTACGGTGGAACCGTCTACTGCACCGTTGACTATGACGATGAGACTGCCTTACAGAAGATTACGGAGCAGGCGCCATCTATGGCTTCCAAGGATTATGGAAAACCCTTCCTGCAGATTTTCCGCGAAGCAGACCGCGACTTCTACAAGATCGACCACGGCTTATTCGCACCTGCAGTGCTAATGATAAATAACGCTAAAACAGGCAGAACCTTCAAAGCAGGACAAATTAACCCTAAGGTGTTAGCGGAATCCTTAGGATTCTAATTTTTTCATTATTGCATCTTAAACCTAGATGTAATAGCTACTGCCACGGCAAGTGCGATAGGTATTGTGTAGACTGCTACTGTCGCATTAAAGAGTGCGCTTAGGGGTAGAAAAGCCAAAGTGGTCTGTTGGCTCCATGAAAAGCCGACTGGGGGGGATTGTTGTATGAAGAAATAGTTTGTAACTGATGTTACAGCCACGCGTAGCGTGATTCCTAGGGCGGTTGCTGATATACTTATCATTTTGATATGTTGCTGTAGGAAGTTGTTTAGGTTTTCTGTTTTGCAGCCATGGGTGGCAAGTCTGTATGGTATGTAGACGCCTAACAGCATTGGTAGTACTGCGATGAGGTTGTATACTGGTCCTAGTAGCAAAGGGCCTGGGAAAACTGCTATTAGAATGAGTGCGTTTATCACTGCTATTGTTATCCCTGCTTTTGGTCCTAAGGCTAGGAAGGCTATTACTATTGGTATTTCCCAGAGTTGGTAGAAGAGGAATGGGGCGTATGGTGCTGGAATTTTGGGTCCAGCAATACTCAGAGCTATTGTTAATGCAATGAAGATTATAATTAGTGAGAGCCTTTTTGTATTCAATCCTTTTGCACGTCCGGTTGTTCAATTCTGCGTTAGCTATTTAAGAGTAGCTACTCAAAAAAGGGTAAATTAATTAACCTGGTTCTGTGCAATTTACGTCACCCAGCCCAGAAGGGGAGGCTTAACTTCTCTTGTGTGAAAAGTCGTCACCTATGGGTGATGAGAACAAAATGGCAAACCCTGTTCTCTTCTATCTTATGCTTATCGGTTTAACCTTATTTTGCATAGGTCTAATAGCCAATACATACCTATCAGGACATATAGACTGGGCTATACTTGAAAGTCAGAGATTTAATGTAGAAGATTTCGTGTCAGCAATTATATTAGTTATAGGGTTGTGCTTGCTTGCCATCTCAAGCGTAGCCTCTATACTTCTTAATCGTTATTCTTCAGATGAAACAGCGCCTCAAGAATCGGCTGAAGCATAAGAAAACTGAATCCGACAAGGACAAGGGTTAATTTGGTAGTCAATTCGTTAAAGTTCCAATTGAATGTTTCTTGGCTACTTGAGATATGCATTGTTGGGGTAGTCTGTGACGTACTATTCGGACCGATAGAGACATTAGAACTGAATAAAGATGGTATTGGAAGAAGATAGGTGTAAACATCAGATTCAAGATGTCATTTCAATGTTGATGTGCCGACGTATGTTCCATCGGGTGCTTGTTTTAGCAAAACATAGCCATTCTGTTCTTCGCCTCCCTTGAGATATTGAGGACTTGAAGAATCAAAAACTGAACCAAAAAAACCTAATTCTCCGTAATATTGAAGCAAGTTGGTTGTATTAACTCCATATATCATAATTGATACAGTAATTGGATTTTCTGCGCTAAAAGTTCCTTTTGCCGTAAAGTTGTACGCTATATTCATTGTCAATGTTGGAATATCTTTGTTTGGTGATGGAAAAGTTCTAGTTTCTACATAAGGCGAGTAAAAGACATTACCGATATTTGTGTAAAAGTAGGCACTTAAAATCATGCTTACCCAAAGAAGTAGGAGAATCCCCGCAAGTACTTGCCTAGCGGTCTTTTTCCCCATGTTTTTCTTAGGCATACAAGCACCATTAGTACCTTCACTATCTCGGTTGATTTGTTTTTATGTTTTTGCTTGCGTTTTGTATTAGGGTTTTCCACTTATTCTTTCCTTCTATGGTTATTCCGCATGCTTCGCTTGGAGTTTTTCCGTTTAGGCTTTCGTGTGGTCTTATGTAGTTGTGGTATAGTTGGTATCCTGTTAGTATTGGTGTATCATCTGTTTTTAGTCCACGCATGGTTTTTTCTCTGTCTCTGACTTCGCCATTGAACCGTTCCATTTTGTTGTTGTTTTTGTCGCTAGTGAATTTGATGCTTCTTATGTGGTTTGTATTGGGGTATGCTCGCATGCTTGCTGAAAAATAAGCATGTAAACCGTCGGTTATGAGTGTTTGTGGTTTTTTGCCCATGAGGTAGCTTGCTCTTGTGAAGAGGGTTCTTGCATCATGTCTGTCTTTGCTTTCGGCTACTTCTTGTGCTATCCAGAACCGTGTTTCATCATCCATCATGGCGAATAGGTATTTCATGTCGCCTTTTACTTTTATCCATAGTTCGTCTGCTCTCCATGTGTCACTTACGTTTGGCTGGATTGTTTCAACGTATGTCTGCATTAGTTTGGTGTATTTGCGTATCCAGTTTAGGATTGTTCTGTAAGATACTTCTACGCCTAAGAGTTTGAGTGACCTCATTGTGTTTCTTAGGCTTTCACCTGAGAAGTATAGTTGCATGGCTGAGGTTATTGCTTGAGGGTTATGCTTCATGCGTTCAAAACCAATGTTGAAAGTGAAGTATTTTTGGCAGTCTTGGCAGTAGAATTTCTGTATGTTACCTGATTTGTTTTTGCGTATGCCTTTCTTTGTGAGGTTGCTTGAACCGCAATAGATGCACTCGGTAAGGTTCTCTATTTGAGTTATGCGTCTTACTGCTACCTCTGCCCTGAGTGATTTGGAAAAGTTAACTGCATGGATATGCTTACAGAGTACGTGGCGATACTTGTTATCTGGGCATTCACATAACCATTCGTTGTCAACCTTTGTTATGATGTACTCTCCGTTGTGAGATTGTGATTTTACTGTGTATGTGTAGTCGTCTATTCTTTTGATTTGTTCGTTAAGCTGTGCGATTGATTGACCTCTTTCTTCTCTTGTGGTTGTTAGTTGTACTGTCATATTGCTTACCAATACATTTACCTATGTGCTTACCAACTTATAAATATATTGGTAAAGCTATAGGTAAAGCTAATATAGTTGTTTGCCGATAGATACACCTAATAAGAGGTAAACATTATGGGTGAAATAACATTCCTAAACAAATCAACAACAAAAAGCGAATCTCTGAGAACAACCGTTCCTTACAGCATAGTTAAGCAGTTTGGCTTAACTGAATACGATAAGCTTGAATGGACACTAAAAGCTGAAGGTGGCGACTTAATCATTCAAGTTAAACCGCTAAAAGGCGAAATTAGGTAACTTTTTTGTTGGTTTACAAATATCTGGAAAGGCAATACCTGAATCGATTTAGAAATGAGGGCAAATTATACATCAATACCGTTTACAACCTTAGGTCATGCCCTCACGAGCCTATCCGTGATACACTTGAAGGAAAACATAGGTTAAAGATAGAGCCAAAAAGCAAGCCAGTAGTTTTGTCTAGCCAAGAATTAAAAAAGTTTTATCCAAACATAACCATTACCCAAGATATGCCAAATGCTTTGACAGTTATGCCTGAGGCACATGTTACGAGCGATTTTGAAATTACCAATGCTTTTGTTTTTTGCGCTAGTCTTGTAAGCGATAGGAACTTAAACAAAAAATGGAAATATAACAGTTATTTCCAAATAAAAGACCCCTATTCATTTGCACAAATCATTTTTAATAAAATCAATGAAAGATACTCTTCAGGATACTATTTACTTGAGAAAGTGCGATACGGTCTTAAGGAAATAGATATTTCAAGCAAAAATAAAAGTAGCACCCTTGACAGATACCCAAAAACTTTGATTGATTACTACTTTACAAAACCAATTGAGTTTAAAGATGAAAAAGAGTTTAGAATGATATTCGTTCCTGAATACAAATTGGAAATAGAACCTGTGGAAATAACTTGCCCCGAATTACTTAGATATTGCCGATTTTATCATAATATTTAGGTGACGATTTTTCACATGGACAACCAAATTAAGGAAAGTGACAAAGACTTCACAGCACCATTAACCTAAAAACCTAAAATTGATAAACAAGCCAACATAACATATGATATAGGGAAGCGTATTGACGGAAACAGTTCAGTTCACATCATCTGGAGAAGTGAAACATTGGCTTGAAAACCAAACAAGCTCAATCCTCACACCTGTACATGCCCAAGCCAAAAAATTAAGGGACGATATGAACATGGCAATTCAGGGCGTCGGGGATGTCAGCAAGATGCTCTTGGACAATAGTACAAGAGAAATCGAAAGAAGAAACATGAGAATTTACAATCGAGCCAGAGCCCTAAACAAGCTCGCTCATTTATTCCTTGACCGCCTCAAAAAACTAAATCTACCAGAAGAAATCTCCTATGATACCGTAAGTAGGTATGCTCAGGAAATTCAAAAGGTCTTAATGGTAACTGAGATAGATATCAAGAATTGGTTTCCAAGAATTTCCCCTTTCTTTATCATGGATAGAAGAAAATTTTTGACTGTATACGAAAGGGCTAAACAAGCGTATGCAATCCTCAACGATTTTGTTACAAAAGAGTACATTAAAACTAAAACTTTGGAAGAAGCCTTCCAGCTTCTAAATGAACTTCAAAACGTCCAAAAACAACTAGTCACCATCGGAGAAGAAAAAGAAAAAATAAAGAATGAGCGCATACCGATCGAAAAGGAAATCGCTGAGCTGGAGCAAAAAATTGGTGAGCTGAAAAATAGCGGACCGATTGATAAGCTGAACTTGGTGAACGCTGAGATAGACACGTTAAGCGGTGAATTGAAACATTCGCTGAGGCATCTTCAAAAACCTTTCATAAAAATGCAAGCATTAGCCACCTCGGGTGGTGGAGGGGGAATAACTCCAGATGAGCTTAGCAGGGTGAATCAGTATTTGGAGAAGCCTTTAGACGCGTTTACAACTGAGGAAAACGGTTATCCGATGCTTAGGGAGATTTTGGAGAAACTTGAGAGTTTAATGGCAGAAGACAAATTAAAATTAAAACAAGATAAAGCACGGAAAGCCGAGCAATCCCTAAATGAGATACTCAGGAAGGACTCATTGGCAAAGCTTCAAATTAGATGCGTGGAAATGGCAACCACAAAAGAGCAGCTGTTAGCTTCTTCAAAGATGGATGAGATAAAACGTAGTTTATCCGTGCTTCAGGAACAGGTTGACCAGCTTAAAGCTAGAAAAACAAGCATCGAAACACACGAAACAGTCAAAGAGAACACCTACAACGAGGCATTGGAGAAAATCAGCAATCTTAAGCGGTCAATTGAAAGAAACATTTACAGCTCAATTGAAATAAAGGTTCAAATTCCCTAGTTGCAGTGTTTTGTTTTGGATTTGTCTTTAGTTGTCGAAGAAGCCCTGCACATTCCAAGCAGCAGCTTCATTGAGACAGTGGACAGAGCCGCTTCCTTGCTACGCGGTGAAAGTGGGCGAGTCGGCAACTTAACAATAATAGACCGTTTAGTTAAACTTGAACCGTTAGGCGAAGCGTTAGTAATTGGCGACTTGCATGGAGACCTTGAAAGCCTCGTAGTTATCTTGCAAAAGAGCCGATTCATCGAGAAAATGGAGAAAACGGAGGAGGCAACGTTGATTTTTTTGGGTGATTATGGCGACAGGGGAGATAAATCAGCAGAAATCTACTATACAGTTCTGAAGCTTAAGCTTGCTTTTCCCGGGCAAGTTGTTTTGTTGCGTGGAAATCATGAAGCGCCAAAGGATTTGTTGGGTTATCCGCATGATTTGCCTGAGCAATTCCAAGACAGGTTTGGGGAAGATTGGGAGTTGGCTTATGAGAAAACGCGGGCTTTATGCGCTTACTTTTACAATGCGGTGTTTGTGGAGGACCGCTATTTGATGGTTCACGGCGGCGTGTCTCCGGAAATCAGCAGTCTCCAAGACATCGCTTTGGCTCAAGAAAACCGCAATTTGTCTTTGCTGGAAGAGTTGCTTTGGAGCGACCCCGACGAAGATGTGCAGGGCGTTTCTTTTTCGCCGAGGGGTGCAGGAAAGCTCTTTGGCAAAAATGTAACGGAAGAGGTTCTTGGAAAGTTGAACGCTAAAATCTTGATACGCAGCCACGAGTCAAGCGACGATGGCTTCAAAATTAACCATGATGGCAAAGTCTTAACTTTGTTCTCAAGAAAAGGCTCACCATACTTTAACAGGTATGGCGCGTATTTGCAGTTGCCGCTTTCAGAAAGATTCGAAAATGCTCAGCAGCTTGTTCCATGGATTCATAAATTTTAGCTGTATTCTAGTTGACTGCTTTTTGGTGCAACATTGATTAGGCTTGCAGAACATTATAAATTAATCAAGGCAAGAGGTTTAACAGTTGCAAAACGAAAACGCCATCGAAACGATTAACCTGACGAAAACATTTAAAACAAAAATTCAAAACTCCGAAACTGGATTTTTCAAGCGCAAAACAGTTTCCATAAACGCCATTGACAACCTCAACCTTGAGATTAAGAAAGGGGAACTTTTTGGGCTTCTTGGACCGAACGGGGCGGGAAAAACAACCCTGGTTAAAATGTTATGCACGCTTCTTCCGCCAGATCATGGGACCGCGTTAATCAATGGTTATGACATAATGAAGGAGCAAATGAAAGTTAAGCGGTCACTGGGCACACTGTTCAGTGTTGGAGAAAGAGGGTTTTTTTGGAGGCTCAACGGTTACCGCAACTTGGAATTCTTCGCCGCAATCTACAATGTGCCAAGACAAAAACGTCAAGAGAGAATTATGGAAGTTTTAAAGCTGGTCGGTTTAGAAAACAGCGCTTTTGACCTGTACCAGAAATATTCTGGGGGAATGAAAAGAAAGCTTTCCCTGGCAAGAACCTTGCTTCCTAACCCACCCATATTGCTTCTTGATGAGCCTACAACTGGTTTGGATGCTATTTCCGCGAGAAATATACGGGAATTTGTGAAAAACACGGTTAGCAAAGAATCAGGCAAAACAGTGCTCTACACTACGCATTACATTGAGGAAGCGGCTCAAATTTGTGATAAAATAGGTATCCTCAAGCAAGGAAAAATAATCGCTTGTGACACTCCAAATGCGTTGAGGGATAAGATCAAAAAAGAAGAGTTAATTTACTTAATAGTTGAAGAAATAACGCAGGCCCAAATTGAGAAAATACGTTCTTTGCAGGGCGTAATCAGCATAAGCGAAAAAACTGATGAAGACTTAATGCCCAATCAAAAAGGGTTGTGCCTTGAACTGAAAAATGTTGACCAGTTGCCACCAATCTTTGACTTTTTATTTGAACAAAAAATTAAGCTAGTAAATTTCAAGCGTGAAGAACCTACGCTGGAAGATGCGTTTATTGAATTAACTAAGAGGGCGTAAACATGTTTGATGAACTTGAAAAAATCTATTACTTCATGAAGCGCGACATCATCAGCTTTTCCACTTACAAGACAAACATGGTCATACTTGTTTTAACTGCGCTTTTCGGTGCATTGTCATTCGCGTATTTAGGCTCAAATGCGACCATGCAGAGCGTGCTTCAAATGTACCACATGAACTTAACCACGTACCTGCTTATCGGACTTGCCTTCAACACGTACCTTGGCCAAAGCCTAACCTTGGTCCAAAAAACCATCAACCCTTGGGCGCTGGAAGAGGTTTTGGTTTCGCCAACAAGCTTAACAACGTTCATCGTCGGCAGTTCTATTTGGGGATTCATCTGGAGCACTGGAGTCGTTGTTATCTATCTTGCCGTCGGCGTGTTTATTTTCGGCGTAACGTTAAGCGTTAACATTTTGGGAACAGTAATTGTCTTGGCGCTGGGCATTGGCACGTTCATTGGTTTCAGCATGATTGGTGCAGGAATACTGATTTTAACCAAGCAAGGAGATCCTGTGACAGCGCTCATAACAATAGCAACAAGCTTGTTTGGCAACGTTCTTTTTCCGCCTCAGGTCATGCCGGCTGCGCTGCAAGCAGTATCCTATGTGGTTCCGCAATACTACTTCTTCACGTGCATCAGGCTAATGCTTACAGGCTGGACAATCCAAATGATTCTTCCAGACCTGCTGATTTTAACGTTAATGTGCGCAATAATTGTTCCGTTAGGATATGCTATTTACGCATTGTGCCTAAAAACAGCAAGGAAAAACGGAACACTCTCATGGTTCTAAAAACCCTTTTACCATCTGATTAAGCCTTCGCGAATCAGCATTCTATTGAGGCTAAAACTTGCCAAACAGAACCGACCCCCTCCCCCTCTTTTTAGACCTAATTTAATAGCTAAAAAAGAGGTCTATCGTTGTTTTGGTTTTATCATCTGTTTAGTTTGCTGTCGAGTATTTTCTGCAGATTAACTTCGAAAGCAGCCACAGGGTTCTCAAGCTTCCATGCTTCAAGCACTAAGGGATTGATTTCGCCGACAACGCCCACGTCAACGCCGCCAACGATTATTTTGCCAACTCTGCCTTCGATAAAGCTTGAATGAGCGGCTTCTTTTATTTGCCAATCAACCCCAAAATTGCCGAAAAACGCGTCCAGAGCAGATTTTATTTCGGTGAAATTTGCGTTTGCGTGTGCTGTTGCGGCTGAGAGCCATTCTTCGTCTCGCGTTTTAGTCTCTTTCGCCTCATCCAGCAATGTAACCTTGCCTAGCTCGAATATTTTTTGGGGAAACTCTACGGATTGGTTGTTGCTGAGGAACTCCATGAGGCTTGGCAGCAGCCAGTTGCGCAGGCACGTCATGGTGACCACTTTGGGGTTGGCAACTTCTACTATCTTGGTTTTTTGGGCGTTCATTTTGTCGAAGAGGCTTTCCTGATTAGTCAATGTGTATGTTAATGTTTCTTGGTAGCCTAAACCAATCATAAGTTCGCGTGCGATGTCAATCAGCCGCTGGTCAGGCTTTGCGCGTCCGGTTGTGGGCAGTTCGCGCCAAAGTGGTTCAATGTTGTTGTATCCGTAGGCGATGGCGACATCCTCAATCAAATCGACTTGGTGCATTACGTCAATGCGGTAGCATGGGACAAGCACGTCTACGCTGTCTTTTTGGGTTTTTTCGATGCCTAAACCTGCCGTTAACAGAAGCTCAGAAATGCGCTGTGCCGAAAGTTTCAGCCCTAGAAGCTTATTTGTGTATTCAACGCTCAAAGACATGCGCCTGTTGCTAAAGTCAGGTGTTATTACCTTTTTTTCTGGGTACTCTGAGTCTTGTGGGTAATGTATTGTTGCCGTGTAAGCTTTGCCGCCGCGGTCAATCAGCGCGGAAGTGACCAGGTTAAGCGTGTTGAGCACGGTCTTGTGCATGGTGCCTGTAACTTCCACAAGCAGGTTGCGTGTTTCTTGGGTGACTTTGCCTAAGTCGTTGGAGTTTATGATTGGCGGAAAAGACAACACGTTACGTTTAGAGTCAAACAGTATTGGGTAGACAGGGTGCTTTTTGACTATGTCGCCGTATTCGATGCCTTTCGGGTGGCGCTCAAGGATTTCAGACAGGGTCAGTTTTTCCGTAAAGCCTAATGGGGCAAAACTCACTTCGTTTGGTTTTGCAACCGTGTACTCTAACGGCGCAGTTATCAGGTCTAAATTGTATATTCCTATGGATGTTTTTTGTCGGCTTCTGCCGTAAGTTTTGTCCAGCTTATCCTGTTGATGCATGAGTCCGCGGATTATTGCGTCTGTTAAGTGGATACCTTTTACGGTTGAGCAGCAGATGAATGGGCGGATGTTCCAGAGTTTGGCGTTAACGTTTACTTCTACGGCTGGTTTTCCCGCGGCATAGTGTTTGGGTCCTTTTTGTTGGTTTAGGTAGCCGCTTAGTGCTCGGCTTAAGCCTTCAACACTCCAGAGGTCAGGGCGGTTCGTGTCTTTCATTTCTATGCTGATGATGCCTTCGCGTTCATTGTAAAGCTTGACTTCGCCCTTGATGGAGGCTAAAATCTCGTCCAGCTTTGTCATGTCACCTTGCAACTCAATGCCAAGCAAGTGTTCAAGCTCTGCGTATTCAACGTCGATTGTGGGCATTTTAGGTCACCTGTTTTCTCCTTAGCCAATCAAGGTCTTGGCTGAAAATCATCCGAATATCATCGATGCCTGCACGCATCATAAACAAGCGGTCAACACCTAAGCCCCAAGCGATAACTGGCTCTTTTATGCCGAGGGGCAATGTGACTTCTGGGCGGAAGATTCCTGAGCCGCCGAATTCTGCCCAGCCGTAGCCTTCTTTGTAGGCGCTTAGTTCGACGCTGGGTTCTGTGAATGGGAAATAGTCGGGTTTGAAGCGGACTTTGTCTGCTCCAGCGATTTCCATTGCGAATTTACCGAGTACACCTAAGAGGTCTTTTAAGGTTAGGTTTTCATCTATGACTATGCCCTCAACCTGGTTGAATTCAGACAGGTGAGTTTTATCGGTTATTTCTGGACGGTAAACTCGCGCTATGGAGAAATGTTTGCTTGGAACTTCAAATTTTTTGCTCTCCAGTGTTCTTGCGCTGAGGCATGTGCCGTGTCCGCGGAGAATTAAACGCTGAGCCGTTAAGAGTGAGTATTTGTATTCCCATCCTGTTGAACCTGTTTTCCAGCCGTTTTCATGCGTCTCCTTTACATGCTCTACAGCTTTGGCGTGTTGGCTTATGTCGCCGTACTGCGGGTCTTGGATGTAGTAGATGTCGCTTGTTTCGCGCGCTGGATGGTCTTGCGGCGTGTAGAGTGCGTCGAAGTTGAAGAAGCTGGTTTCAACGTTTGTGCCTGTCATTTCTTGGAAGCCTAGGTTTACGAGTTTTGCGCGGACTTCATCAAGGAACTGCAAGTACGGGTGCTTTTTTCCTGGGTAGGTTTTGGCTACGGGTGCTTGGATGTTGTATTTTTGGAGTTTTGTGGTGTGCCATTTGCCTGTGATTATGAGTTCGGGCGTTAGTTGGGTGATTTCTTGTGGTGCTGCTTTGCTTTCCACTGCTACTTTTTTGCCTCGCGGGGTGATTTGGAGTGTGCGCGTGGTTTTGGGTTCGATTGTTAGGAGTGTGCGTTTTTTTAGTTGTTCGGCTGCTTCTTTTAGTTCGCTGCTTAAATCATCCAACGTTGCCTGCGCTTTGGTGCATAGGTAATTAAGCAGTGTTTCGTCGCAGCCTTCAGGAATAAACGCTTGATGCAAAAGCGGTTCGGCAATGCGTATGGTATTGTTTTCTGAGGTGTAGATTGCCCATTTTTTTCTTATTGCCCAGCCAAGCGCGATTTGGATGAATTGCGGTTCGATTCCTGCTTGTTTTGCTGTTGTTTGCAGGTCTGCTGTTCCGCCGAGTGCTGCCACGGTTCGGATTAGGTTGCGTTCAGGCAAACCGTTTTTGGCGTATTGCTGTCCTTCAGCGGTTGGTTTGATGACGTTTTGGTGTTCCGCGTGTATGGTGATGTAGTTTTTTTCTTGAAGCGTTAGCGCATTGCGCATGACTGCTGTATCTGGGAAACCGCAAGCATCAATCAATTGTTCTACTGAAGCTTTTCCGCCAAGTGATTCTAAAGCGGAGAGTAATCGTTGTTCTTGTGTTCTGAGCTCAACCATGTTGCTTGCCTTCGTTAATGTGAGTTCGAGTTTTGTTAAGGGATAGTTCTAACGTCACAAATAAAAGCATGCTGATTGCTTTGGTGGGGCTCAGGTGCTCGGCGTGGTCTATAGCCTCCTTACATAAGGTAGTGTTTTGACTTTCGTCCATTCCAAAAATGCGAGACAGCGCTTTCCTGAGTCTCGGCGAGCCAAGCAATCTAAACCTCAGTTCCTTAGGCTTCGTAAAGTTTTGACCTGTACAAGTGCTCTTAATTGCTGCTTCATAACGGATAAATCAATTTTAGACTAACCTATTCATGGTTGCTATGAGCAATAATTCAGAAATTCCCTGCTCTGCCTGCCATAAGTGGAATGCAACAGCAAAAAGTTTCTCCTGTAACCCCAACGCATGCCAAAAACTTACTGAATGGCTTTTTGACCACGCACAAATAAAGCGCGCGGAAACCATGCAGGTTGACGGAGTCCCACTCCAATACGTAGTTTAAAAATTTCCCAAAAACCGCTTCTCTTTTTCCACTGTGTTTTAGATTTGAAATTAAACATTGAATTTCAGTTTTGATGTTGTCATAGAAAAATAACAAGAATCACAATTTTCTTATTGTAACTTAATTAATAGAGAGATAGGATAAGACAGGATTGAGCTTCTTTTTCGAAACACTTAATTCTATTTTCTAAAATTACATTATAGGGAAATGGGCATCGATTCTAAGAGCAGTTACTTATTTTTCCTTCAGTTTCCGTCTCAGGAACCAATCGTCAAAGTCAGCTTACTAATACTAAGAAAAAGCCATGGCGCCAAAGCATCAAGATACTTCATTCTTTTTAAATTTATCTTTCCGCAAGTATAATGTTTTTCGTTACTATTGCATTTTTACCACTATTTTAACAAGTTTTATAAGTAAATTGGTAACAAAAAGGACTATTGAGCGAGAAGCACTTACGCTTTTCGTTCAATAAAATTTAAGGAAGAAAAAAGAAAAATGCAAATTGTTAAAAGTAAAACTGCAGCTATTACGATTGCTATATTCTTAATGCTTTCAATGTCAGCTTCAACGATGCTTGTTCCAACTGCTAGTGCGCATGGTCCAGGTGCAGGCGGTACTCCATGGAGCATTCCAACGTTCGCTTTCATTACTGTTGCACCTAACCCTGTAGGTGTCGGTCAGTCAATGACCGTTTATATGTGGCTTGACAAAGTAATAAACAGCGCAGCGCCGACTAATGACGTTCGATTCCATAACTATAACCTCACGATTACGAAGCCTGACGGCACAAAAGAAACACAGATTTTCGCTACTATCCAAGACACAACATCATCACAGTATACTCACTATACTCCTGACCAAGTTGGCAACTACACTTTCACCTTCACTTTCCCAGGACAAGTATACACATATACAGGGCTATACGCGGGCTTCTTCGGTCCTCCTTCGCAAAGTGATTACATAAACGATACTTATCTGGCCAGCTCTGCATCAACAGCGCTTACTGTGCAGCAAGAACCAATACCTACGCCCGTAAGTAGCTCTCCGATGCCAACTGATTACTGGACTCGCCCAATATACGGTTTGAACACTGACTGGTGGAGTATTTCGTCAAACTGGCTTGGCACTGGCTCTCCACAGTGGTACACCGAAACTTGGGGAAGCAACACATATATTCCTGATGCCGTGGGATCTCAAACTAGCCATGTCATGTGGACTAAGCCGCTTCAATCTGGTGGAGTTGTCGGAGGAAACGATATACCCGTTCAGGGAGCCGGCTACTTCGAGGGCACTGCATACCTAACAAGATTCCAGAATCCGATAATACTTGACGGAAAGCTCTACTACAACGAACCAAGAGGAGAATCGGGCTCCAATAGTGGACCACTTGACTGCGTTAACCTGCAAACAGGACAACTTATCTGGTCTCGCACTGATGTACCTTCGCTATCATTCGGCTACATCTATAGCATGTGGACTCCCGACTACCACGGAGTTTGGCCACCAATTTTAGTCGCAGTTTCAGGAGGTTACAACTACTTCACTGGGACTTTCCTCCCCACGACTTGGATGGGGTATGATGGAGACACAGGCGACCCGCTGTTCAACGCAACTGGCGTTCCCTCAGGCACATCAGTACTCGGTCCCTCAGGTGAAACATTGATATATGTCTTGGCGAACGATGGCACGCCTACTAATCCTAAGTGGTATTTGAGTGAGTGGAACTCGTCAAAAATAGGGGATTGGACTATAATGGGATCAGGTGCACTTACAGGCACACTCGATGCAAGCGCTGCAAGCAATTATGACTGGAACGTTTCGATACCATGGATGAACACTATGACGACAACAAATACACCGGTTTATGCGTTCTATGACGATTTGATGCTTTGCTACAATAGCACTAATGGTAACCTACCTTCAGCAGGCACATCATTTTATGCACAAAGCAGCGCTCCCTACACATGGTTTGCTGTCCAACTTAACGCAACTAAGGGTGCATTGGGTTCGGTGCTATGGCGGAATACATTACAGCCGCCAGCAGGCAACATCACTGTCCTTCCAAGCGGAGCCGATCCAAAGACTGGCGTCTTCGCTGAACTATACAAGGAAACTATGAATTTCGTAGGATACAGCATGACAACAGGCCAGAAACTATGGGGTCCAACTCCAGAACCAGGAGCCATGGACTACTATGGCAACGATTTTGGTGGCAATTTAGACGGTCAGTTTGCTTACGGCAACCTCTACAGCTGTGGATTCGGAGGAGTAATGTACTGCTATAACGATACGACTGGACAGCTAAAGTGGACTTACGGTAACGGCGGAACTGGTAACAGTACTAATGCTGGCTACTACAACCCATACGGTGATTATCCAACCATGATAGTTGCTATTGGTAACGGAGTAATATACACGGAGACTGCTGAGCACACTGCCACTGACCCGATTTACAGGGGTGCTTTGACGCGCGCTATTAACGCTACCGACGGAACAGAAGTCTGGACTCTTTCATGTTTCGGCTCAAGTTGGAACATTGCTATCGCAGACGGCTTTACAACAATGTTTAATGGTTATGACAACCAAATTTACAGTGTTGGCAGAGGACCAAGCGCTATGAGTGTTGCCGCACAATCATTTGGCACATCTATAGTGATTAGGGGTACAGTAACTGACGTTTCTGCTGGTACAAAGCAAACTGAGCAGGCAGCTGACTTTCCGAATGGTGTTCCAGTTGCATCTGATGCAAGCATGAGTGCTTGGATGAGTTACGTTTACCAGCAGCAGCCTGAACCAACCAACTTCACCGGAGTTCCAGTGACAATTAGCGTCTTAGACTCTAACAACAACTACAGAACCATAGGCACTGCCACAACTGACGCAAGCGGAATGTACACCCTCACATGGACACCTGATATTCCAGGCAATTACACAGTTACCGCAACTTTCGCTGGCACCAACGGTTACTGGCCATCATACTCAGAAACCTCTTTTGCCGTAGCGCAAGCACCAGCAGCAACTGCTACACCTACGCCTACTCCGACATCTGTCGCTGACATGTACTTTGTTCCTTCCGTCATTGCCATAATTGTCGTAATAATCATCGGCTTTGCTGTACTAGCAATCTTAACGCTAAGAAAACGGCCATAAAAACGCCAACACAAAAATCCACTTTCCCCTTTTTTAGTCTTAAAAAGTAATGGAGAAGAGATAAGGGCTGAGAAGGCTCTGGTTAAATTAACGAAAGGTAGTAGTCATAGTCAAGCATTTGCATTCTTTTCTCCTAAAGAGTGTTCCAGGCTAGTTTAACTAGTAAAGACTCTTTCACACCAAGAAAAACAAGGGCTAACGTACCTATTTGAACCCTAACGAAATTTACCAATAGTTTGCTGAGTGGTTATATTGATAAAATTTATACCCCCTGAACGCATTATTAAAAGGATTGAACTGTAATGTTGCCAAAACCGATGCCTATCTTGGAAGGGGAAGATGCTGAAAAGTTCTTTGAGCAAGATAAAGAACCTTTAAGTAGACGCCAGAAGGAGCATTTGAAGCAGTGTTTAGAGCTTTATAAGAAAAAGCCTATAAAGTAAAACGACTATTTTCTGCCACTTGTTTAGTCTAATGGTCAGGGCACAGGGCGTAAGCTGCATTGTAAACTCGCAATCTCACTTTTAGGGACTACGTTTGGCTAAGTTGTTGCTATTTTGCGAAGCGCGATTTTCTCTATGTCCATGCACTCGTCGCAGAGGTCAGAACTCGGTCTCCTAAAGTGTCTTTGAATGATGACGCGGGGGTATTGCGTGCAGTTTTTGCACCAATGCCATCTGTCAGGTTCGGCTCCCTTAACATATTCCTCCATTCTTAGCCTCCCAACATGATAGTTAGATTGCTACTGTTATTTTTAATTTGCGTGTTTGAGTGTTCTAGCAACCTTGCCTATGACAAATTAATGTGCGGAGGCTGGCCATATTATGGCTTGGCTACTTTCAGCTAGGCGGCTCTACCTTGCCTTGCCAGCCTTCTTAGCGCAAGCATCACTACAAAACTTCGATTTAGCATTAAACGTCGTATAAACCTGCTTACAAACCGGACACTTCTTTTGCATTCAAATCTCCTCTCGTTACCTATTACATGCTTCAATCATGGACTAAAAGCTTTTTCCCAAAAATTCGGTTTGTTTTTTTTTTTGTTTAGCTAGTTCTTGTGTCACAAATAAAAACATGCTGATAAATTTGGATATCAAAATTGAAGGAAGATTTAAAGATTAAACTATTGCAAACAAAGGCGCGAAAATGCTAACATAACAGTTCTTTTCTTTCGCTTGGTAGCTTTCTTTAATACAATTTTTAAATTTTAGATTTAATTTTATTCTTTCAGCTACTTATTTGCTATTAATAGATACACAGGTTTTAAAAATAGAAAGGAACAATACCTAAGTTCAGGGTTTAGCGTTGAGTGAATCAAATTCGGTGTTGCCACAATTTCTAAAATTAACAATAACTAACATGACAACGTTTCCCAATGATTTACGAATCTCATTCGAAAAAGGAATTAACGTTGTTTTTGGTGGAAACCATTCGGGTAAAACTACATTAGTTAACTCAATTAAATACGGGATATTTGGTTTGTCTTGGAGTACAGCCCCTGAAAGTGTTGAAAAAAGATATTTTTCATACCGAATAAAGGAAATTAGTAGAAAATCACTGGACATAAATTTGATTTACAATCTTAAATATCTAACATCGACAGTCAACAGGACTATATTTTCATCTGGTACTGCAGAGATAAAGTCTATAACAGGGTTGAACGAATCACCATTATCCTCAGCAGAGATACTCAATCATGAGAAGGATTACTATGAAGACCTTAGGGAAAACATGGGGCTGATTAATAGCGAGCAATTGAAATTCATTCCAACGTTAATTTTTGCAGATGAAAACCGGCAACTTGTCCTTTGGACAAAAAATTTAGAGAGCGTTGTCTTGGGCTTGCTAACTTCTAAAGAAAGTATTGAGCAAGTTCAATTTGTTGAATCCCAGCTCAATAAAGCCATTAAAGACTTGGGCAAACTTAAACAAGATAAAGATCAAATATTGAAGAGAAATTTGGAAAAGATCAAATTTTCGGACTATTTGAAGGAAAGCGTTGAAGCAAAGGAAAGAGACGGAAAAGATACATACGAAAAGGAATATAAAAAATTAGTTGTTGACTTAGACGATTGCAAGGTAAAATGTTCCAGACTTAAAGATGAATTACAGAATGAGCTAATAATAAGATCTCAATTGCAAGAAAACTTGAGTAATAACCAAAAGAAGCTATTGGAAATTAAATCGCTAAAAGATCAATTTAACGAACAACTTTTGAAAGGATTTCTTAATCCAAAAGACCCGAAGGAAACACATTTTGGAAGAATATTTTATTATGAGAAAAAATGCCCTTTTTGTTCTGCAGATTTATCGAGTGAGATAAACAATAGGGTGGAAAACAAAAAATGCCCAATATGTGGCATTGGCTATTTAATTAATCAAACGATCGATATGGACGATATCGATAGGAAACTTACTGATCTTGATAATGAAACAATTAAGACGCTTAGTACAAATAATGACATTCAGGAGAAGATCATAGAGCTAAATAAGAAAATAGAAGAACTATCCCAAATATCTAAAGAAGAAGAGGACAGGCAAAGAAACCTAATCCAAAAAATATCTGGATTCAAAGCAATAGAGGAGAATTTGCAAAAGAAACAAGTGATGACAAAAGAACTGGACGAAGTCTTACAAGATATTGATAAAAGTAAAATGTATTTGGCGAAAATAGAAGACGAAGTAAAAAAAGTAAACGAAGAAATCGAAAAAATAAACATGCTTCAAAACAAGATGAAGGACGCAATAAAGTTGGAGAACAATTTGTCATTAAGTAAAATACGGGAAATCTTCTCAAGTTTTATAGGGGTAGCAACTAATGGTGAATTGTCTGGACAACTTACTGATAACTTCATTCCTAGTCTAAATGGTCGCTTGATATTTTACCCCGAGCAAATATCCCAATTTGAAAGAGGCTTAATGGATTGTGCTTTTAGAATAGCGGTACTTTCAGTATTTGCCAAGAGAACCGGTACCATTCCATCGTTAGTTTTGGAAACGCCAGATGAGGTAACAGATGAAGCCTATATACCATACCTTGCTGAAGCAATTCAGAAGTTTTCTTCTAACATGTCTATTATAATAACAACCGTAAATAGCGAAATGATGAAGCAATTGCTTAAGGATTATGATTCTGAAGAAAGAAAGAAGCGGTTGATCAATTTGGTTTCGCAGGGAACACTCACGCAACGTAAATTTTACGAGTTACCGTTAAAGGAGTATATTGGTGATAACTGATGCAATATACAGATAATTATCATAAATTGAAAGACCAACTAACCTTATGGTTGCTTTTATATGAACTAAAAAAATTTGGCTTTAAAACACAGAGGCTTAAATTACAAAAGCTTGTTTATTTAAACGACATTTTTGGAACTATTCTAAAAAATAAACCAACAACCTATTCATTTATAGTTTATAAACGAGGGCCGTTCTCAAAAGAAATATACAATGATATTGAGCGTTTGGTTTCTATTGATATTGTAAAAGCCAAAGTTGACGAAATTGATAAATGGGATCCTAATCAAGACCGCTCATTTGAGTATGAAATTGAAGAATCAAGTATCGATAGAGCAAATGTAATTCTACGCAGATCGGAGTTTAATTCGTTAGATAAGTCGGTGGAACTTACAGTTCAAGCTCTCGGTTATCTTAGTGGAGAAGAAATAAGGCAATTAGTTTATAGCGAACCTAATTACGTTGCTGCAAAGGAAATAGGGTTCGGAACAGTAATAAACCCAGCTTATACGTTTGCCAGCAATTTTAGAGAAATGTCAAAGAGGCTGTCTTTAAGAGAATTTGGAATAGAGCTCCGAGATGAAGAAGTATTATGGTTGTATCTCAACTATCTTAGAACTGTAACTTTTCCAGAAAAATCGAAATTTATGGAAATCCAGTAAAATGCCAGCACTAAAAAGCCTCTATAGTGATGAGCTTGCGGAAATTGTTACAAGACGTTTTCTTCGTAAGTATGACTGGTTGATAAAACCATCAAGAAAGCACTCTATCGAATTACTGTTACTTCAACAGATAGTCGATTTTCTGGAAGAAATACCTAATTTAAAAAAAGAGGGCAAATCCTTAAGCTTAGCTCTAATTATAAAGAACGATCAAGTTATACTTGAACCTTCACTAATCAAACGTAACGAATTTCATATATCTGAACTTTCTAAATTCCAAGATTTAAGAAATATTGTCGATGGAAACCCTTTATGTTATGTTATGGACAAGAAAGGGCTAGTTACAATCGGACAAGTGCCTAAGGAATTATTAAAAAATAGCTCCCGTTTAACATTGCAAAATATATCTAACAAATTCAATACAATCGCTTTTTATCTGGGATCAAATATCTTAGAAATCTATGAGTCTGGAAAAATTCTAAGAATTAACCGGAAAGGCATATGGTTGAAACCAATTGAGTTGCCTTTACAGGAATTGGGTAAAATAGGCTTTCCTGGGGAACTCTTGGAATCAGTTTCCGAGATTTGTTTGAAAATGTCTTACATTAACAAAGGCTGTACTTTCGTAATAATAAAAAGCAATTGCCCTGAATATTGTCAACCTATGATTAGAGATTACCACTTCAGTAAATGTAAAATTGGTCAGTTATCACTAACACAAATAATTAATTTTGCAAGCATTGATGGGGCAGTTATTTTGAATATTAACGGGGAAATATTAGATATCGGTCAGAGGCTTATACCTCCACCAACAACTAGCTATGTCAAAGAGTCAGGTAGAGGAACTAGGCATAACTCCGCAGCGATGTATTCAAATGCTGTAGAATCAGTCGTTGTCGTTGTGTCAGAAGATGGGCCTATTTCCATTTATTATAAAGGCGATATATATTCAAGATGCTTCGGCGAAATCTTTGGCTAACTTGGTTGAATTAGGTGTAATTATAAACAAACAGTAATCCAATTTAATATTCAAGCAACTTAACAAATATCTTCAAACGATAGTAAGGCAATCAGGATATTGGTATTTGATTAAAAATTAATTCTAGTATTGTTAGTTGCGTTGTTGGTTCGTTTTGTTTATATATTGGTGTTATGACTATGCATGTGCAAAAAGAAGGAATATCTAAAGAATGGGTTCCAAGTCACCAAGAGGCGAATTCGCCGCAAGACAACTAAAAAGGAAACGGAAGAATTTCCGTTGGTCTGACCGTTACTTTAACAGGCGCATGCTTAGGCTAGACGAAAAAGTAGACCCCCTGCAGGGCGCACCACAAGCTAGGGGTATCGTTCTAGAGAAAGTAGGCGTTGAATCAAAACAGCCAAACAGCGCCATCCGCAAATGCGTCCGCACGCAGCTTATCAAAAACGGCAGGGTCATCACCGCGTTTTTACCCGGAGACGGCGCACTCAATGTTGTAGATGAACACGACGAAGTCGTCGTTGAAGGCATCGGCGGAACAAGAGGCGGCGCAATGGGAGACATCCCCGGCGTACGCTGGAAAGTAGTCATGATAAACGGCGTATCACTAAACGAACTCGTCTACGGACGAAAACAAAAACCAGCAAGGTAAACCGCCATGGCACAAACCACAGCACAACCACAAGAAATCAAACTCTTCCAAAAATGGACATTCAAAGACATCACAGTCAAAGACATCGGCTTACAACGCTATCTCAACTTAACCCCAATGGTCGCTCCGCATAGTATGGGACGCCACGAACACCAAAGATTCCGCAAAGCCAAAGTCAACATAGTAGAACGCTTAATCAACAGCCTAATGCGCTCAGGCAAAAACAGCGGCAAAAAAGCCAAAGCAACCAACATAGTCAAAGAGACATTCGAAATAATCAACTTACGCACAGGCAAAAACCCCATAGAAATCCTCGTTAAAGCAGTGGAAAACGCTTCTCCATGCGAAGACACCACACGCGTCAGCTACGGAGGAGTCGTCTACCACCTATCCGTCGACGTAGCACCACAACGCAGAATCGACCTCGCAATCCGCCACATAAGTGAAGGAGCAAGAGCCGCAAGCATAAACAACCCACGCAGCATCCAAGAAACTCTCGCAGACGAACTGGTACTCGCAGCCAACAAAGACATCAAAAGCGCAGGCGTAGCAAAACGCAACGAAATCGAACGCGTCGCACAATCAAGCAGATAAAACAAACAATGTTCCTTAATTTTCTGGAATCAATAAACCCTTAAAACAACGGGAAAGCGTACAATAGAGGCATGCAACAAGCCGAAAAGCTTGAACCGCTTGAATGCAAAAACTGCAAAATGCAAGAATACGCAATACACGCATCCGCGCCATTTGGGAGTAATTTTGAAAAAGCTTTAATAACTCTTGTAATAACGAAACACCTCTTCATAAGGAATCCAATGTTTGAAGTGAGGATAATTTGAAAAAGATAATAACTGCTTTAATTTTAGTGGCTTTAATCTTAGCTACGTTTAGTATGTTGCCGGCCCCCAGTGTGAGAGCGGACGCTTCGGAAGTTCAGGTTCTCAGTTACAGTTGGTACGTTGCTCCTGTGAACACTGTTCAAGCATTGTACATTGGTGATTTGGTTGCGGTCGGTGAGGTACAGAATGTGGGTTCAAACGTCATAGGTTACTTGTATGTTACAGGCATTGCTAACAATTCTACCGGAAGTGTAGCTTCAGCTGAGTCTCGAGCATTTGGAATCAATCTGGCTCCTGGGCAGAAGGCTCCTTTCTACTTGGATTTTACTCCTCAGAATAGCGTGACCCAAGACCAAAGCTGGGTTTCTTCGGTTACCAATGTTACCGTTTCAGTGGGTTACGTTAGTGATACTAGTGAAACTCCGTATTCAGGTCTTGTGATTCCAACTGGAGCTGTCACTTCTTACCTTGATAGTACTGGCACGTTCACTGTTACAGGAACCGTTCAGAACACTGGCGACGAGACGACCGGGAATGTCTGGGTTGTTACAACATTTTATAATGCTTCCGGAACGGTTCTAGGTTTGAATTACACAAATTTCTTATCTAACTCGCTTGCGCCTGGTAATTCTGTGCGGTTTACGGCAACGCCCACGGATAATACAGCTCAGTTATCCAGTGAAATAGCAAATTATTCTGTACTGGTTCAGTCCTCGCCGCTAACGGTAATTGCGACACCCACACCTTCACCGTCACCTTCACCAACACCTACCGCTACTTCCTCGACGCAGCCTACACAATCTCCAGCTCCGGTATCTTCAGGGTTGATATATGCTGTAGTAGGCGCGATAGTGGTAGTTGTAGTTGTCCTTGCCGCTTTGTTGTTACTTAGGAAGCGCCACAAGAATGCTCAGTTTGAGCCGCCGCCTCCGCCACCGCCGCCACCACCTCCGTCATAACTTTTTTCTTTCCATGTTAAGCTCTATTGCGGTATTGTTCCTTTCTATTTGAATTTCTGTATTGACGAACTATTTTGAATAAGCCCAGCATAATAGGTTCTATTTAGAAGCTTCCCCCTTCCATAAACTATCTAGTGCACTTAATTCCAACTCGAAAACCCCCAAACATGCTTAGGATTGACAGAATTACGCGTAGACATATGTCCACTATC
>Ga0208563_1000412_pt1 | contig 38259 bp, 31 predicted proteins | sample June2015DPH_17_1_2_FD_184717 | JGI IMG/M metagenome (GOLD analysis project Ga0208563, IMG submission 184717) | Peatland microbial communities from SPRUCE experiment site at the Marcell Experimental Forest, Minnesota, USA - June2015DPH_17_150... | ecosystem: Environmental > Terrestrial > Soil >... | reverse complement strand
TGACTTGAGGGAATTGGCGAAGAACCCTGTGATGCTCACGAGCATCGCCGTTGTTCACTACAATGGGAAACGCCTCCCGGAAGCACGTGCTGACCTGCTTGAGGCCGTGATCGACTGGCTCCTCAATGCCAGAGAAGCACCGGGCGGCAAGCCGAGGGATGCCAAGTTCCTTGAATCGGTCTACCGTCAGCTTGCGCTTGGAATGATGGAGAAGCCGGTAGGGCCAACAGATCGCGTCGAGAGAGGTGTGGCAGCGGATATCGTGGCGCGTCAGTTCCGTGGTGACAGGGCTGCTGCCCTTGCCTTTCTCGCCGAGGAAGAGACGGAGACTGGCATACTGGTGGCCCGTGGGGAGGAAGGGGTTGCTTTCTGGCACATGTGGTTTGAGGAATACCTCGCCGCCAGAGAGATTTCCGGCAGAATGGACGATGGCCCGAGAGGGTGGTGGGCCGCGTTAATGCCTCACCTAGACGATGTCGAATGGCGGGAGGTGCTATCCTTCGTGCCAGCCTGTCTGAGTCGGATGGGACCCGACAGAGTAGATCTGTTCTTTGCGCGGCTCGCCGAGTCGTCCGCCGGATCGGATCTTGCCACCAAAGCAAGACGCGTCGGCCTGGGCGACGGAATACTAGATGATCTGCGTGTTGTGGGCTATTCTCCGGAGAGGGTCTCCGAGTGGACAAGTCTCTTGAATGAGGTTCTTCCATTGTTTGGAGAGCATGGCGAAAGTTTGTCGCTCGAGGATCGCTACGATGCCGCTGTTGCCTTCGGACGAGGTGGCGACTCGCGACTGCGCGACTTCGAGGAAACATGGGTGGGCTTGCCCGGAGGTAGATTCTTGATGGGAGCACAATGTCGGGATGCTACTGAGCCAAACTTCGACCCCGAGGCCGCTCCGTGGGAAGGGCCAGCCGTGGATGTGGCGCTAAAACCATTCGAGATCCGGAAGTACCCCATCACTGTAGCCGAATTCACCAAATTCATCGCGGATGGCGGCTACCGCAGAGAAGATCTCTGGCCTGCTGAAGCATGGCATTGGCGAGTTGACAACGAGATTGAATTTCCGCAAGATTGGCACGAACAGCAGCAGGCGCCAAACTGCCCAGTCACTGGTCTGTCATGGTTTGAGGCTGTAGCATACTGCAGGTGGCTGACTTCTCTGGAGCTCATGCGAGATGTGAGGTATCGGCTCTGTTCCGAAGCGGAGTGGGAGTACGCTGCGCGCCGTGGACTTTCGGCTGGAGTTCGTTTTCCGTGGGGTGACAAGTGCAACAGTGGAGATCGCGCAGAGGCAAACATGGCTCGGTCAGGACTACGCAGGAAGACACCCCTGGGGATGTTCCCGAGGTCAAACACAGCCGACGGCGTCACAGACATGTTTGGGAACGTAGAAGAATGGTGTGCCGACCTGTGGACACCTGATCTTAGAAGTTACGCCAATGGGAATGTGGAGCCACCGGAGCTCACTGATAACCCGAGACGCGTGGTTCGCGGAGGGTCAACAATACGATTCGCTCGGCTTTGCCGACCGTCGTATCGGAGCAGGATCCGAGCGAGGAGTCGGTACCTTGTGGTTGGTTTTAGACCGGTACGCGTGCGGGGTTCTGAGGGGACATGATCGCGGCGCGTGGGAGACGGCAGGAAGGCCAATACGCCCATGAGTCGACCGTCTTTGATCTTGGGGGATGTCATGCGCGCACCTTCAGTCGGGTATTTTGAGCACAACGTGTTGGCTCGACGTAGCGAGTTCGACGAGGTCGAGAGTGTTGTGGAATTCGTAACCGCGTTCGTAGAGCGAGCGATCCTGTTCGGAGACGAACACTTATACAATGACCCATATGTTGTGGTGCAACTAGCCTCTGGGGCTCAAGGCGCGTGTTTCCTGCATCCGGAGGACCTAAATACGCAGGATTTGGATGCGTTGCCGGGAAAGTCCGCCTTTGACCAGCTTCATAGTGCCGCCCCGTACCTCAGGGTCGCCTTACTAGATGCCTTATACCACCACATCAATTGGAGAGATGGGATACGGCCGACGGTCGAATACGAGTTCCGCGGAACGGGCTCACAAAAGAGCTCCGCAAGGGCGCAGAGGCTCGTCAACCTCGCCGGAGTAGAGAAAGGCGGCAGAGTGGCCCTCATAGGGCTGATCGTTGACATCGCTCGCCACGTGCTTGGCTTGGGGGCGGAACTTCAGGTGGCAGACCTAGCGAAGGCTGGGATGGAAGTACTGGGCCTAAGAGTGCACCGCGATGCGACACCGCTGGTTCAATGGGCTGACACAGTAATCATGACCGGGAATACACTTAAGACAGATACGCTTGCTAGCCTCCTAGATGCTGCAGTGGGAAGCGCAAAACGTATCCTCGTATATGCGATGACCGGACATCACATTGCTCCCCGATACTTGGATTTCGGGGTTGACGTGGTGACCGCAGAGGAGTTCCCCTATTACTGGTATGCGACGTCGCCAAGTCGGATGCGCGTGTACGCCCGTGGTCCTCTGTAGTAAATGGGGTAGCTTCGAGAGCATGTTGTTGTGCTTGTGATGCGAGAATATCGGCCCCAGGAATCGCGGTTTGATGTGGTCTGCATCTCGAATCGGCGCGATTGCGTTCGCGATCTATGCCTTATCCCCAGCGGGCTCTCAAAGACTCGAGAGGGCACTGACAACAAGGCGGTCATTTCCCCGTAGCCATCCTCGCCACGAGCCCGGAATACGCTTCGATCGCAAGAAACGGCCCTCAACTTCAGCGCCCTCAAACGGAGACCTCGATTTGACACCTCAGGCCACAGTTTCCGAGGGTAGCAATCGACCTCGTTGCTTGCCTCGCGGGCAGGGGCTACGACGCTTCGTACTAGGCTTCAGAAGAGCGGTCGGAGCGTCCGCCTCAACAATCAGTAGCTGTGCCTCATGAGCAAAGCGTCCAGGTAACCAGCAAGCCATCTGAAGATACTAAAGGGAATCTGGGAGACAGAATGGCAACCGGCGAGAGGTCTCCCTTCAATTCTGGCCTTTGCGTGCCCGTTTGCCAGAGAGTGTCGGCAAGCCGGGACCGGTTCGGATGGTTGGACAGCATAGAGTATTGCCCGGAATTGACTTGAGAGGCGACGGTAGGAGTCGACCGACAACAGGGGTCATGCAGGTTTCTGTGCCCTCTCGATATGGTTCATCGGCGGTCGTTCGCCGCTGGCGTCTTGGCCAGAAACACTGCCTAGTCCCACTTCGTTGATCGCATAGCGAATCAGTTCGTTGGGATTGTATCGTGTCAGCTGGAGTGGGATGAATCATGGCTCCAAGTTAAGGCACATCTATTCGGGCTGGACGGTCATTCGATGCCCTTCAACATCTTTTTTGCTGAACGCGGCGCCCCTTCAAGGTCCTGCGTTTGATCTTCCGCCGTCACGTCTGAACCTTCTTGGCTCTCCCGAAATAGACGTCCGCCTGTGTTGAATTGGTGATGTCCAGGTAGCTTTGCTTGACCACGACTGTTCGGTTGTGCCCGAGCTGCTGGGCGACCCTATTCAAGGCAGTCTTTTCACCTGCGCCGCCGGCTTTCTCCTGGTGGTATTCAAGCGTGGCAAAGGTCTTCCGCAATCCATGGGTCCCAAGCGGGCGAATCCCAAGCTCAGCGCAGGCCGCACGGACCAGACGCCGGGCACGCGTCGGGAGGGACCGGCGAGCTGAGAAGACGTGCCCATCAGCCTGCCGTGCGGAGAACTCCTGGAGCTTCATGAGGAACGGCTGGTGCTCGGGGGCAATAGTCACCTGCCTCGGCCTCCCTCCCTTTGTGTGGTTGACACCGCCATGCAGGGTCAGGGTCATCGTGGCCGCATCCATGTCAATTCCCCGCAGGTAGGCTGCCTCCGACACGCGCAGGCCGGCGATCCGCATGAGCTGCAGAAGCCGCCCGATTTCGCCATCAGCCAGGGTTACGTGGGCAATAATGCGATTGGCATCCGCCTCCGAGTAGGCAACTGGCCGTGGCTTCGAATGGAAGCTCGTGGTTCCCACCTCGCCCGCGTAGGGCAACAGCTCGGGTGCGTCTTTCGAGAAGATCGCCGCTTGCCGGCAGGCAGCATCCAGCTTGCGCAACGATGCAGAGACGCGGGCAATGCGACCTCCGCTGTCCCCGCGCTCAATCAGAGCATCCACGAACGCATGGGCCATCTCAGGTGTAACCCGCTCCAGATCCCGCACTTCTGGCCAGGAACCGCGTATGAAATCCGCAAACTGGAATAGATCAGCGACCATGCAGCGCATGGTCTGGATCCCGCGGATATAGTACTCGCGACCACGCCGCTTGTCGGTGTCGCGCGAATGCCCTGGACGAAAGATCCCCTGAAGCGCCTTCATCATCTGATATCCGAGACTGCCGTTCTTGCCCATGTCGCCTCCTGGTCAGGTGAAACGAAAAGGGGTACCTGGGGGATCGCCGCGCTTTCCCTTGGTTTCCTATCCCTTGACTGCTCCGATCCGACGCTTGACCCCGTTGAGAAAACCATCCGGTTTCACTTGCCCAGAACATGGGAAGCCTCCTTTTGGAAGGTTGACCGCTTGAGGTGGGGCCCACGGGAAAAGAGAACGGCCGAACTCCCTTCCTCGTGGCTCCCGGCAGGTGGCGTCACACCTGGCCGGAAGTCCGTTTCGTCCTTAGTCTTCCTGCATTGTTCCTCCCTTCTGAACGGACGGCGCAGTCCTGAAAAGCCATCTTCCGATCCCCGAACTGCCACCTAGCGTTTCTCGTGCTTATTGGACTTCTCGCGTTTTCTGCCAACTAACGTTTTGCAGGCCCTCTACAAGTTCCGGGCCAGGCAATCCAAGTAATTGGAATTCGGCCTCATGGGCTCATGTTCCACAACCCTCGAGACCGAAACGGATGAGCAGGAACACTTCCACTTCTGTCGATCATGGACAGTTCCCGCCTAATTGCCAATGCCATCACATGCTCCCGCCCCTACCTGACGATCTGCCGGGCAATGGCAGCGAGCAGCTCACTCAGCTTCTCAGGTGGGAGCCCTTTCACCAGGGACCCGAAATCGCCATCGCCTTCTCCCCCTCCCTGCCGAGGTGATGAAAGCGTCGCGATCCGTGACCGAACCTCTTCCTTGCTGAGGACCGCGTAGATCGCGTCCGTGACGCGGATATCGTTGTGCATCAGGTTCATGCTCACCGCTTTGTAGTCCGCCATCGACCGGGCATGCTGCAGGCCGTAGACCGCGTGCCCGTGACGAAACTTGTGCGGCGATTTGGGCTGCATCCCGGCAGCTAGGTAGAGTCTCCGGAGCCTCTTCGTGAGCGAGATGTTCCGGTTGTCCCCGGCCGGGTTGGCCGATAGGGAATGCACTCCCCAACGCGAAAGCAATGAGGTGTACCACATCGCCGTTGGCGGAAGCTGCCGCCGCACCAGGTCATCCCACTCCTTTACGACCGAGAGAAGCTCCGGGATCTCCAGGAGAAATGTGATGGCCGCCTTGCTGTTCTTGGTCCTCACCCCAAGCGACGGCAGCTGCTGGATGGTCCGGCTTGCAAGATCGACGGCCCCGATCGGAAGGCTGGCAAACGCCGAGGCGCGCATCCCGGAAAGGAACAGCATTGCGACCGCCGCGCGGTCCCGCAAACCAACTACGCCCTCATCTAGAATCGCGGTTGTGGCCAGCATGACTGCCTCTTCAACCGTCACAAAGACATGGTCCCCGGGCTCGGAAGAACCCGCTGGCGGACAGAGCGCCTGGATCCAGGAGGCGGACAGGCCACGAAACTCCTTTGGGTGGGATGATTTCAACCATTGAAAGAACCTGCAAGAAACCTGGAAGATCTTCTTGGTCGTGGCCGGTTCCAGTGGCAGTGAAGAACGCTCGCATCGGATCCCCTTCAAATAGCTGGCGAAAGCCGGCTTGATCGCCTCGGCCGAAGCCAACGGCGTCTCCTCCGCCCACAGAAGGACGTGGCGCAGGTAGAACCAATAGCGTTTCACGGACTTGGGACTCAGCGAATAGACCTCTCGAAGACGCTCGAGAAAGGAGATGGCACGAGAGTAATTGGACCTGTTAATCATCCCGTCCTCCGCAATTGACTCCTGAGCTGCACAGGGGGCACTTTCCTCGTGAGAGAATGACCTTCCCAAACCGAACCCTCTCAATGTCGGTCATGCGGACAGGCCTGTCACATCGGAAGCAGTAGCCCTCCCCTGTCTGTAAGTGCGCGCTTCGCTTGACCGCGCGATTCGCCAAGAGCCACCTGCTTAGCTCCTTCCCGTTGATCCAGATGTGGCCTCGGCCGTCTCTCTGGTGAGGTAATCCGAGGCGCAACCAGGCGTGCAGCACCTTGGCTGGAATGCCGAGTTCCGCGCACAACTCGGAGGGCTTGTACAGCATGGGCAGGAGGCCGGGAGCCCTCACAATCGCGTCGTGCGGAATGTGGAGACGTTTGGTCTCTGTCGTGCTTTCCTTTTCTGGTTCGCCGATCAGCTTGCCAACTGGCTGTCCCTCGATCTTTGTACTGGCTGCTGATGAGAAGTTGGCCATGAGCATCCCCCTTTTGAATGATCTGGCCTGATCGTACATCGCATCAAGCGTCTGAAGGTGCGGAAATGTTGTGGAGAGTTTGCGAACTTGTTGCGAATCTCTGACTGGGTTTCACACAAGGGAGAATGCGAACATTTTTGGAGGCTTGAGTCGAGGCAAGAGAGGCACAGGCCCCGGTCGTCTCAAGCCGGGTCACAAGGATCAAGGGGGCACATGCCCTTGAGTGCTGCAACCCCTGGCTGTTCTTGGCTGGCGATCAATTTGGAGGAGAGGAATGACCAAAGTCGACTGGAGTCAGCTCCAGCAGATCTTCCGGGCCTTAACCAGCCCGCGCCTGCTGGATGACGTTAGTCTTGAGCTCCTGCGGACCGCCTCGGAATGCCTTGGGGCGCCCTCCTCAGGAAACCACGCGGAGTCTCTCGCGGCGGCCGTTCAGAGCCTGGGCTCCTTTTGGAGAAGCCGTCACTTGCCCCCGGTGATGGATCCGGGGTTCAAGAATGAGTGGAACATCTTCCTTGCGTTGGAGGTTGGCTATTTCTACCCGCTTCGCAAGGCCAAGCCCCTCCCCGCCAACCCTGGCCGCATTGGGGTTCTTCTGTCGGACCGGGATCATCTGGCAACGGTTCTCGCCGACGGAGACGCCCGGCTTGCCGAGGAATACGCCAGCGATAAATACGACCGCTTCTGGCGTGCAATCCTGCCGCAGGAATACACCTTACCCTACTGGACTGTCAGGACCCGGATCGAGCGTGGACTCAAGCTCTTGGCAAGTGACTTGAACCAGGGGGAGACCTTTCTTCAGGCTCCTCCTCCGCTCAGCGAGCATGAGAAAGCCGGGGCTCCTGAGATCTCCATTCCAATCGTAGAGCAGCCGGTGTCGGCAATAAGGAACCGCTTCGACACCGCCTCGGCGTCCTGTCCACCGATCGCTATTGCAAATGGATGGAAAGACCTAATCCAGCAGGTCCTTGTTCACCGAAGGATCCTCCTTTATGGAAGGACGCGGATCGGCGGGACAGAATTCTTGTCTTTCTTGATTTCCGAATTGAAGTCCGCTCGAATGATCCCGGTCCTCATCGACCTTCCCGAGTATGCACTCTACGCTCACAAGGAAAGCCTTTTGCCTTTCTGCGCCAGGACCAGGTTGCTTTGCAGTGCCTTCCCGGACGCCATGGCAAACACGGACCTTGAGGCAGAATTGGCCGAAGCAAACTTCCATGACAGGCTTGTGGTCCTTGCCGATGGATTGGACGACCTGCCAGACCATAAGATGCCCACTGTGCTGGGTAGACTGGCATCGATAAAGCGCGTCGTCCTGGCTACTAGGACACCGGGCATATTCCTTGCCGACATGGCGGCAATTCCTGCGCCGCCCCTCGGATGAGCTCCCAGAGGTGACTCTGGTCGAGCCTGCCCCGAGCCCAGCAGTGTATGGGCCCCTGCTCACCTCCGACATGATTTGTGTCCACTGAATCCAGGCCAAGTGATTTTTCCACGTCCAGACGGACGGGGTTCTTGGCTAGGACAGCCCCGCGGCCACACTCCGCTCCTCTCTCAGCGCACGCGCACCCACCAGAAAGTCTCCATCCTTGCTGCTCTGTGTGTGTCCCCCGGCCGCGATCAGATCCAGCTGTACTTCCGGCTCTGTCTCCAAACCAACATCGCCACACCCCACGTCATCGACTTCCTTCGCCAACTGCGCCGGCAAGTCCATTCCCCTGTCGTCCTGGTCTGGGACCGCCTGAGGGTTCATCGGAGCAAGGCCGTCTCCCAGTACCTTGAGCGGACCTCCAGCCTCCACCCGGTCTTGCTTCCGCCCTACGCTCCGGAGCTGAACCCGGTGGAGGTGGTCTGGGGATACCTGAAGACCAATCCTCTGGCCAATTTTGCCTTCCTCGATCTTCCCACACTGACGACAACCACCTGTCATTATGGCCGCCGGCTGCAGAGGCGCCAACTCCTGCTGCGCTCCTTCATCTGCCATAGCCCTCTTTCCTTACGCCTACGATAGGACTTTGGTTATGCAGTGATCAATAGCGGGCGCAACCTCTCCCTCTTGTATCCGCTTTTTCAATCCTGAGAGACGCTGTACTCAGTTGATGCAGAGAGTGAACCATCTGGAGAGTAACAAGTGGGGATATGGGATTTTGCGGGCCTACGAAGCACTACGCCCCTCGACGGCGGCCAAGACGCGTTCGGCAGTCATGGGGATTCGGTTCATGCGAACGCCTATTGCATCAGAGACCGCATTCATGATCGCCGCTGCGGTTGGTGACATCACGGGTTCTCCGATTCCGACGGCACCGAGGGGCCCGTAGGGCTCTGGGATTTCAAGTAGATTGGTCACAAGTTCGGGGACGTCAACCGCGGTCGGGATAAGGTAGCTTTCAAGCGAGCGATTCATCGTGCATCCGCAATCGACCAGCAGTTCTTCGGTGAGAGCATAGCCGATTCCCATTACGCAGCCTCCTACCAACTGTCCCGAAGCCCCACCTTTGCTGATGACTCGTCCAGCATTGAGCACGGCAACTAGGCGCTCAAGGGTAACCTCCCCCGTTTCTATGTCCACCAACACCTGGGCTACCTGGGAACCAAACGAGGACGGCCCGACACCAAAGTATTGCCCCTTTTCCGAATGCTCTTGGGGGAACTCCATCGCATAGAACCCATCGGCCTGCAATGGACGGTTGGCATTCTTGGACTTGCAGACCAGATCCGCCCAGGGTATGCTTAGCAATTCTCCATTCGCGAGCAAGTGGCCGTTTTGAAGCGACAGAATCCGAATCGGCAACCCCGTCTCCGCCGCAGCTGTTTCGAGCAAGCTCTTCCGGACAACCTTTGCGGCATTGAGAACTGCATTGCCGGAAACGTAGGTCTGACGACTGGCACAGGTCGGCCCTGCGTCGACGGTACTGTCGGTGTCAGGACCAATGACCCTGACCGAGGAGAGCGGTGCACCTATAGTATCCGCGACCAGGATGGCGAGGGCAGAATGCGCGCCCTGACCCATGTCCACCGCACCAGTGCGCACGACCACCGACCCATCAGGTGCGACTTCGAGCAGCACACCGGCATTGTCCGTGCCCCGTCCAAGCCCTATCACAAACCACGCCGACGCAATGCCCCAGCCGCGGCGAAGATTGGGCGCAGGCTGGCGCTTGAGCTTTCCTCGCGTCTCCCATCCTGACAGTGAGGCGGCCTCGCGTAGGGTTGCCTTCATCGCTCTTGCTTCCCGAATGGCGCCTCCCGCTGGAACCGCTTGACCGGTTTCTAACCCATTCACTAAGCGAATCTCAAGAGGGTCAATGTTAAGCGCCTTGGCGAGGGCATCCATTTGCGCCTCGTACGCCAAAGTGACTTGAGGCGCACCAAAGCCCCGCATTGCCCCGCAAATAGGATTGTTTGTGCGGACCGTGTAGGCTTCGAGCCGTGCGTTGGGAACGTAGTAGGGGCCGCTCGACATCGCTGCAGCAAAGCTCATGACAAAATGACCCGCGTTGGTGTACGGCCCAGTGTCGCCAATTGCCACCGCCTGCACTGCTGTCAGCTTTCCGTTTCCGTCGGCACCGCTTCGATATCGCACTATCAAAGGATGGCGTTTGACATGCGTGAGGATTGACTCCTCGCGTGTCCGGAGCAGTCTGACGGGACGTCCCGTCGCTTGTGCAAGCAATGCAGCGTGGATCTGGACGTGAGCTTCGTCTTTTCCGCCAAATGCGCCGCCGACATAGGGGGCAATTACCCGTACCTCGCTCTCTGGCACGCCGAGTGCTCGCGCGATCTGAGCGCGATCCCTATGTGGGGCCTGCGTAGATGCGTACACAACGATGGTCCCGTCGGGCTCCAAATAGGCCATCGCCGCCTCGGTCTCCAAAAAAGCGTGTTCGACCAGTGGCGTGTAGTAGACGTTCTCCACCACGACGGCCGCCCGGCTGAACCCCAACTCAATATCGCCAACATCATAGATTCTGTGTGCGATGATATTGCTATGACCCGGTAATACCTGAGGCGCTTCGGGTTTCATTGCTTCCACAGGATCGAAAAGACCAGGAAGCGGTTCGTAAGTGACTTTCACGGCAGCTAGCGCCGCCTCAGCGCTATCCTCATCGTCAGCCGCCACTGCCACGATCGCGTCTCCAAGGTAGTTGACCCGATCAGACACGAGGAGAGGTTGATCAGGCACAGCATAGAGGTAACTATTCTCCCCTGGAATGTCCTTGTGCGTCATCACTGCACGTACCCCTGGTAACGAGCGGGAATCAGTCACATCTAGATCCGTTATGAGGGCACGGGGATGACGGCTATAGAGGAGTCGCCCAATCAACATGCCGGGCATGCGGATGTCTGCCGTGTAACGGGCGCGCCCAGTTACAATATTCGTCGCCCGGATTGGTAAAGCCGGTTTACCGATGAATTCGCTCTCTGTCACGGCGCGCCCCATGGTGTCCAACGGCGGAACTTTCTTGCGCCGCGCAACGGATTGCATCAATAATCGGCTCGTACCCGGTGCAGCGGCACAAGTTCCCAGTCAAGGACAGTCGAATATCCTCAGGGCTTGGGTTGGGGTTGTGCAAAAGGAGGGCATATGCAGACATCAGCATCCCTGGGGTGCAGAACCCACATTGAAATGCCCATTTCTCGGCGAACCAACGTTGCAGAGGGTGAAGCGTTCCATCCGAAGCTAGACCCTCCACTGTTACTATCTCAGTTTGATCTGCCTGTGGTGCCAATACAAGGCAAGATGGGACGGCGTCCCCATTCATCACGACAACACAGGCACCACAGTCCCCCTGGCCGCATCCTTCTTTCGTTCCGACGAGCCCCATGTCCTCGCGAAGAACGTTGAGGAGAGTGCGGTGTGGGTCTGTGTTCAAAGTTACCGGCCGACTGTTCACCGTCAGGTGAATTTCAATCGCGCGCACAATCATTGTCTCCGCGGAGAATCTCAAGTGTGGATACCAGTGCCCTCCGCACAAGCACGCTAACCATTCGTAGGCGGTAGTCGGCGCTGGCACGAATATCAGATATTGGAGAAGCCTCCTGGCTGGCCACCTTGGCTGCTTGCTCTACCTGGTCCTCGCTGGCAAAGGTTCCCTCGAGAACCGCCTCTGCGTCGATTGCTCTAAATGGTGTGGGTGCGACAGAGCCAAGTGCAATCCGTGCCCGATCCACCCGACCGTATCTGTCAAGACTTAGCCTAGTGGCCACACTCACAACCGCGATCGCCATTGCGTGGCGCTTGCCCAGCTTGGTGAAGAAAGCAGCCGTCCCTGGAGGCGGCACTGGGACTCGCACCTCCGTCAACAACTCATCCTGATCGAGGACCGTTTGCCCGGGGCCGCGAAAGAAGCTGGGCAATGGCACAACACGCTCCGAGCCATTCCTAGATAGGACAAGGTTAGCGTCGTACACCAACAGCGGGAGAGGGGTGTCGCCAGCCGGAGATGCGTTTACAAGGTTGCCTCCCAGCGTACCCCGATTCCGGACTGGGGGACCGGCAATTGCCTGACAGGCTTCTGCAAGCGCCGGGAGCACCTCCCTCAATGCCCGCGACTCAAGGATCGCCGTGTGAGTTACACAAGCGCCGATCGCGACCTGCCCATTCTCGACGCCAATGTGCTTTAGAGGGAGGAGACGCATATCAAGCAAGGCAGAGGGCACGACCTCGCCTGCTCGCATACGAGGCAATAGGTCTGTTCCGCCTGCAATCGGCGTGTACCTACCCTCGCTCCCAGCCAGCGCTGCAAGTGCATCGTTGAGACTGGTCGGTGCGATGTATTCTGGCCGCGCCTTCACTCGTTGCTCTCCCTCCTCTTCTCGATCACTGGTGTCTCCATTCTGCAGCGCGTCCATCCGACGTGGTCCGCCGAAGGGAAGTGCGTGCCATGTGTGTCAAGGTATGTTCATGTAGATGACTCCCCCATCGTATCCTTGTCGTCGCGCAAGTTAGATTCACTCTTGCCGGGCGAATAGCTCCTCGGTTCGTCATCCTCTTGAACGGGTGGTTCGTAATTCGGGGCTTTGATCCACTCGTCACAGAGCTACTGGGTTGCGCTGACCCTCTCATAGATGTTCGTGTGGGACGATAGCCCGGTCCGTTGTGGCAACCTCCCACAAGTCGTGTTCCTCCGTTGGACCAAACACGGATATCGCCTCTCCTTCGAACCTCGGACCGACTCCAACACTCATGGCTATTGCGCGGGTGACACCTACAAACCAACCTGCATCTCCTCCCGAATGTCCTGTGACGCATTCTCCTCAGTCTAGAACATTAGGGTGCGTGCGGTTTGGCGCCAAACCCAGAAGTCCGTTCCAAGGCGAAGACAGCTCCGGCACCAGACACGAGTGAACAACTGCTGAGGCGGGCCCAGTTTTGAAGCCCAGCTAAAAGATTGCCAATTATGGAATCTTTGTGAAAAAGCGGAAGGTCGCGTCCTTCAGCTCAGGTGATATCAACCGCAATCTGCGCCGTTCGCCTTGAACGATGTGAACGGTGGCAGGCCGATTCCGTATTGGCTTGGCGTTCCCCATCCAGAAGTGTAGCGCATCGCGTGGAAACATATGGCCACGGACCACAAGGTTTAACCATCGTACCGGGCTGGGAAACCCAAAATCTGCGCCTCACCCAACCACAGCCGACCTTCATATTCCTTGCCTATCACGAGGCTAATGCGTTCGGGGTTAACCTTCAAATGCTAGACCTCGCTCAAAGCAGCGCAACCGGTCTTGATCGTGGCACAATGCCTCCCGAAGTGAAGAGGTAGGAAGGCCAAGTTCCACAACTCGACTAGCAAGGACGCCCAAAACCACCAAATTCGCGCCTCGCAAACTTCCAACCTCTTGAAGTGCCAGCGCGTTCGCGTCCACGACCACCAACTTTGCGCCATGCCCTCGCAACTTGGCCCACAGCGGCTCCGTATCCGGGTAAGGCTTACCAGCGACCAAGTCTCCGGCTGTCGGGACTTGTGCGGCGTTGATGACGACGAAGCCATCATGGCGGAGGTACTCACCCGCAGTTCTTGCGCCTTCAAGCAACTCCATTCCCACGACGACGTGCGCCGTGCCAGGCACTATCAGGGGTGCAAAGCATTTGTGGCGAAGACGAACATCACATGCAATTGGGCTCAGTCGCATGGCGGAGCATGGCCGGTCGATGACAGTGACCTCTTGTCCACACGCTGCGGCTGCCTCGGCTATAACCGTCGCCATCGTAACGATTCCCTGACCGCCCAATCCAACTATGCGCAAGTCGAATCCAGTGTCAGTGTTCATGGTGTGTCATCCTGGATGACAATCGCACCACGGGTGCAAACCCTCACACACAAATCACAGCCGACGCATGTGTCCAAGAGTATGATAGGCCGTGTGCCGCCTTTGGGATCCCGAGATCCTTCCCAACAAATGGCCGGGCAGCGCAACTCCATGCACTCACCACATGCATTGCAGTTATCTGCAATAAGTTTTGCCTTCCTTGGGATCACACCTTGCAATTCCTCATCGCGCATGCGGATGAGAGTGCAACGCTCCACGGCAACCACCACGGCCGGTTTCGGGCCTTTCAATGCGCGATATATTGCCTCTGTGGTTTCTGCAGGATGCAGCGGGTTCACTGCTTCAACGAAGGGTAATCCGACCTGCCCGCACAGCCCAGCCACATCGACTCGGGGTGCCTCATTGCCCGCAGCGTCTCGACCCGAGTTCGCTGTCGGCTGAAGGCCGGTATTTGCCAACGTCCGGTTGTCAAGTACAAGAGCTACAACCGGTGCCTGGTTATAGTAGGCGTTCACTAGCCCCATCAACCCGCCGTGAAGGAGAGCCCCGTCACCAACAACGGCTATGACGTGTACATCGGGATCCATCAACGCAGCCCCGCTCGCCAGACCGATCGCCCCCCCCATGTTGGTCGACAAGGCGAATGTCTTCGCTGGTGGAAGAGTCCCCATCCAGGCACAACCCGCATCGGCCACCGCCAGATACCTGCCCCCTATCTTGTCAATGGCCTTCCTTAGTGCATAGAAGGTACCTATGTGTGGACAGCCAGCGCACAACGTGGGGGTTCGACCGGGTTGCGGAGGTAACAAAGGGGGAGAAGGCGCATGAGGTTGCAACGGCTCTCCCACAACGTCCATTGCATGCGTGATGGCTGACTCCACAACGGGCATGAAGAGCTCGCCCGCAAACGGTATGGTCTCCGATAAGCGCCCCAGAATCTTCGTGGAATATCCCTTCTCGCCCACCAATGCTTGAACTCCTGCTTCGACGAATGCCTCACCTTCTTCCATTACGATGGCAACCGCCACGGATTGCAGAAACCGGCCAACTAGCTCCTTGTTCAGAGGGTTTATCACTCCGAGTTTCAAGAGGGAGACTCGCTCGGAAAGGCCCAGCAGACCGAGAGCCTCCTTCGCAAGGCTGTAACAAACCCCGCATCCGATGATGCCCACGGCTGCACCATCCCGGCGCTCCAAGTGATCGAAGTCCCTTTGTGCAAGCGCATTCCTTGTCTTCTGAAGGTTTGAATGAAGGTATCGATGTGATAGAACCTGTCGCCGCAGACCCGGCCCCGTCGGCAAGTCACGCTCAGGAGTTCCAAATTGGCAAGTGCGGTCGTGATGCTCCTGGGCACCAATGGTGATTAGACTCCTTGCCATCATCAGCTGATTCACACTACGCAACATGACAGGCACACTCATTGTCTCCGAGAGCTCGAAGGCATATTGAGCCATGTCCTTCGCCTCTTGCACGTCTGCAGGCTCAAGAACAGGGATATCAGCCATGGAACCGACGAGTCGCGAGTCTGATTCAATGCCCGATGTGTTGGCACCTATGTCATCGCCGCACAGCAAGACGAGCCCACCACGGACACCAATGTTGGCCGACCAACGTAACGCGTCGACTAGCACGTGAGTCCCCAGCATGTTCACACAACACAAAGCCCGTTGCCCGCTCATAGCGGCGCCCCAAGCCACTTCCATCGCAACCTTCTCGTTTGTCGCGTATTCAACATGAATAGCTCGCTCTCTGAGAGATGAGGATAGCGTCCGCAGTGTGCCAGATGCCGGGTTCCCAGGGAACCCGGCAACGAGGCGAACATCCGCCTCCAGCGCCCCTCGGGCCACGGCCTCGTAACCATAGGCAAGTACTCGAGATCCCACGCTGGATAGTTCAATGACACTTGACATGAATCGACTCCTGTGTCCCTATGCTTCGCCAGTCCAGTGGCCGTCAGGACTTCGCCCACCCACCACTGAGGTCACAAGGTGTCCACAAATCGCCGTGGCGACTACCCCCTAGCGGTGGGTCGACTTCTTTGGATACACCCGACAAGAACTCAGCGAAAAGGATTGGCAACGCTTGCCGAAGCGCTTGTCCGGCCCCTCTCCGTTCTTTTTCCGGCGCGGCTGACGGGCTCGATCAGTCGATCCAACATCTATCAACGCCATGCATCGCCAGTGGGTTCGGAGCGCTAATGACTCAGCCTGGAAGAGTGCGTCTCGGCCAGGGCGCTTCTGAGAATCGCCTCGCAAGCCTCGATGGTCATTGGCCGAGGATTCCCGCCGATGCCTGCCTCTTCCATGGTAAGTTGAGCGATTCTAGGTATCTCAGCTTCCTTGATCCCAAGCTCAGAGAGCGTTGGATACTCGATGTCTTCCAGGAGCCGGTCAACATGGGTGATAGCAACCTCTGCAGCATCCCGCGTAGACATGCCATCGGTGTGTCCACCCATGGCCTGTGCAATTTGCGCAAGAAGCGTCATGTCACCTGGAAGGAGGAATCTGAGCACATGGGGCAAGAACACGCCCACCACTAGGCCATGAGGAAGGTGATGGAGACCACCGATTGTATTGGCAATGCTGTGAACCGCAACACAGCCCCCAAGCCTCTTTGAGTACCCTGCCAGCAGACTCCCCGTGGACATGTTAGAGCGAGCTTCCAGGTCCCACCCATGCGCGAACGCCTTTGGCAGATTCTCTGAAATAAGTCCTACTGCATGCATCCCCAAGGCAACAGCGATGGGAGACCGGCGTCGGTGCAACATGCTCTCAATAGCCTGGGAAAGCGCGTCAATTCCCGAATACGCGGTAGGACGTGGAGGAAGGTCAAGAGTAAGTAGTGGGTCAACCAGCGCATATTCGGGTTCCATATAGCTACTTAGAAGCGCCATCTTGAGGCTGCGAGAGGTATCCGTAATGCTTGCCCAACCTGCAGTCTCGGCCCCGGTCCCTGAAGTAGTAGGTATAGCGATGACAGGCCGCGGGCTATCATGCGGAAACTTGGTTGGTATGCCTGCGTAGTCAGATACTTGACCGGGATTCTCGGCCATGATGTTTATGACCTTACCGCAGTCCAAAACACTCCCTCCGCCTAGTGCAACAATAGCATCAGCGGCCATCTCCTTCAGGCAAAGAACCCCGGCAGAGACATGCTTGTCAGTCGGTTCGGTGGTGACCTGATCGAAGATATCGACTGCTGCCCCTTGTCCGCGCAGCAGCGACACCACCTTCTCAGCCATGCCACACTGAACCAAGTTCGGATCCGTGACAAGGAGCACCTTTCTGCCGTCCAACCTCTTGATCAGACCACTAATCTCGTCGAGAACTCCGGGACCGTAGTCCATCCTCGTGCTGGTCGCGAACCAGTGTTTGCCCGTGGCAAGGTTCATGGCGTCACTGCCTTTCGTCAGACGACCGACGTTTGATGATCCCAGTACAGCACTGTTTCTCCCGTTTGTCAAGATGGCATTGAGGTTATGCTGGCTAAACTTGAAAAGTGAACTGTTTAAGCCTCAAAAGTGAACACCCCCTGATACCCTTCCCGAAACTGCCGGGAGGGTGTTATGGGCCAGGTGCATACACGATTCACGAGCGAGCAGGTTAGGTTCATGTTGGAGGCTTACGTCCGCAGCACGATGAGCCTGAAGGAAGTCCAGGAAACGCTGAAGGTGGGGAAAACCCGGTTCTTTGCCTTGGTCAAGGAGTATCGGCGGGATCGGCAGAGGTTCTCGATCTCCTACGAGCGCGAAAGCCCAGGTCGGCTCGGACAGGCGGCCGAGGCCCAGGTCAAGCACGAGCTGCTGCGTGAGAAGAGCTTGGTGGATGATCCGCGGTTGCCCATCCGCCACTACAACTATTCTGCTGTGCGCGACCGCCTGAAGAAGAACAGCGTGTTGGTCTCTGTCCCGACAATTATCCGCCGCGCCAAGGACCTCGATTGCTACATTCCCCACCGACGCAAGTCAGAGCCCCACACGCGGGAGGTCGCGACCACCTCTGTTGGCGCTCTGGTCCAACACGATGCTTCCCTTCCCTCGCTACCTCAATCGACAAAGCAAAGCGCCAATTTCCAGTTCGCTGCCCTGTCCGTCCAATCAGGAATCTGATCCTTGCTCAGGATCGAGATTGATTGGTCCAGTCCGGAGGTAGAGACACGGCTGCGTGGGACGCCAATGTCAGGTGAAGTGAGCTCACCCGATCAAGGAGGCCTTGTTTGCCGCTTCCGACCAAGGCAGGCTCTCATGGACTAAGGCCGCCTCGAGATCGGCCTCTGTCGACACGCCCCGAATGGGAGTGGGTTGCTCATGGCCCAAACAATCTGGAACAAATGGTGCTTATCGATAGCCCTGCCCGGCTGATCGCGTCGTCCCTGGAGAAACCTAGCCTCTCCCCACTGAGTGCGAAGATCTTGGGGTGTAAGGGATTCCTCGGCAAACGCGCAGCGCTGATACTCTTCCGCCCCAGACGGTCGTGCGAAGCCGAGGAGTTGAAGCCCGAGGCGCGCAATCGAAGATCCTCTACTAGCTCCCTCTTGCTCTCGAAGTCCAGCTTGATCTCCGCGCTGGTCACCCCGATCTGCTTCTGAGGCCTCTTGCCGCCCTAGGAAATCTGAAAGGGGCTGAATGTCTCCGGCATCTTTAGCAGGGTGAATACGGGGGGTACCGCGCTTGTCCATTTTTGGCTTTGAAGAACGTGATTCCAACACAATGGCTGTTTGCAAAACTTGAAAAGTGAACAGTTTCCAACTTCAAAAGTGAACTTTGATCCCCTCCAAGGGAAGGGTGGTGGATTGGAGCATCTGGTTCTTCCACCAAACGCGCACATCCAGGATCTGGCTGACCTCGTTCGGGATTAGGTGAAGCTCTAGCTCTTCGTGCACTTGGGCTCTGGGCACTTCGATCTCGCGGCCGAAGAGGGAGATGCGGCGGTAGGCGTTCACCATGCGGTGTTCCCGCAGACAGAAGACGTCCTTGGGCGATGTATAGGGCTTGGGCAAGGCGAAAGAGCGGAACAGGCTGTTGCCCTCCTTCAAGGCCCGGGCGAACCGGATGCTGGGGATTTCCCCAGTTGTAGAGTGGACTTGGTGGTTATTGACTACCCTGGAGCGGTAGGCCAGGGTACCGGTCGACCTCTTCCCGTAGGACGGCCCGGGCCTCTTCCAGGGTGGAGAGGTTCTCCAGGGCACAGGTGCGGACGATCCGATCCCCTGGCCTGTCGGCCTTAGGGCAGGCTGCATCCAGCCATAGGGACGCTCGACCTTGCCCTTGGCTTGAGGCGAAAGAGCGTGGATCACCTCAACGCCCAGGATCTGCATGACTTGCTTCCACTGGGGTTCGGCCTCATCGGTTTGGAGGACGTGTCTGCGCCACAGGCTATCCCGCCCCTGGACGAAGCGAAAGATGCGCAGGGAGTCGACATAGCCTGCCCAGGCGGGCTAGGCCAGGGTAACGGAGCGGGATTCCATAGGATTCCATGAGGATTCTGGCAGCCTGGATGTGGTTCCAGGTCGTTTCGACGGGGAAGAAGTCGGCAAAAAGCAGCTTGCGGCTGTAGTCATCGATGGAAGTGATGAGGGTCCACTTCTGTTGGGCATAGGGCGACCACAGATGGAGAGAGGCATCATGCTGGACCAGGGCACCGATGGAGGTGGTCAGGACTTCGCGGTCGTGGACTTTCCTCTTGGGCCTGGGTCGGTAACAGTCCAAGGCCTTGGCCCGCGCCGTGATTGTCGTCGCGGAGGCACTGAACCCTTTCTTCTTGAGGCGATCGCGCAAGGCGGAATAGTTGTAGCCCGAGATGGGCAGGCGAGGATCCTCAACCAGCTTCTTCTCGCGCAGCAGCTCCCGCCTGATCTCGGCCTCGGCCGCTTGCGTGAGCTTGCCAGGGCTCCTGCGGTGATAGGAGACCTCGAAGCCCTCAGGATCCCGCCGGTACTCCTTCAGGAGCGCAAAGAACCGGGTCTTGCCGATCTCCAGAGAACCCTGGATCTCTGTCCGGCCCATGTTTCCCCTCAAATACGCCTGCAAAAGGAACCTGACTTGTACACCCGTGAATCGCCTGCCCGCCCTGGAGGCTGGGCCAGGGTGAATCTGGCCCATCGCTCCCTCCCGGCAGTTTCCGGGAAGGGTACCAGGGGGTGTTCACTTTTCAGCTTTGAACGGTTCACTTTTCAACTTTGAATGACATTCCAACACAATGGCTTGACAAACTAACGCTTCCGTGCTGTACTGACTCTGTTGGACGTCAATCGTTTGACGAATTTCTAGGCGTAGGTATGGTCTTTCTGGGGCAAGAAATCAATGAGCACAGGACAGCAGGCAGTGTGACTCAGCTTAAGTCGGCATGACAACAGGTCCAAGAGATATGGTCAGTCCCGGTGCGGATCGCAAGAGTGAGTTCGATCGGATAACGGCGGCCTCGCGTTCGCCGCTCTATGTGCGAACGATTGAAATGCTTGAGAAAATGATCTACGACGGGCAGCTAAGCCCAGGGGACAAGCTCCCTTCGGAAGAGTCGCTTGCCAAGGCTGTGGGTGTGTCGCGGTCTACCCTGCGCGAAGCTCTGGGCTACCTTGAGAAGCACGGTCTCATCTCCAGGATGCAGGGCATAGGTACTTTCGTCTCCGTCCACGCGGAGCCCGGATTCGGCGGCGGTCTCGATCCACTGAGGAGCTTTCGAGAATTGGCAGCCAGGGCAGGGGTTGAGTCCAAGATAGTCTCCCGGGAGGTGGAGGTCGTAGAGTCAGGTACCCTGTTACCGAAGCCACTCGAGGTTGCCGAGAACACGACCGTGATCCGAGTCCAAACCGTCGAGGCAGTGGATGGTGTCAGTTGCATGTACCTTGACGACTACGTCATTGGCCGTGACGAAGAGGCCCAGGCTTTAGCAACCTATCAAGGACCGGTATTGGCCTACCTGATAAAGGAACACGATCCACCGCTCTCCTACACTCGCTCTGAGATTTTTGCCATTGAGGCAGATCAGGCATTGTCAGTCAAATTGAATGTCCCACCGGGCAAGGCAGTCCTCCACCTTAGGGAGACTCACTACGCAAGGAACAGAGAAATCATCGGCTTGGTTCTTGTATACATTCTGACTGACAGATTTCATTTCCTGGTTCATCGGCGTGTGCCCTAGCATTGGCATGTTGGCCAACTTGCGACGCGACAACATCCTGGCAGTATTTGCACGCGTGAGTTTGCAAGCCTTCAACTGGCGGCTCGATCAGTTGACACCTGTCACTTCAGTTTCTGTTGAAGTTCCCGGGTCAGCACGATCGCCAATCTACGGGTAGATCTCATCAAGTAGAGGCTGATCGTTTCCACGCCTTGGAGCCAATCCAGGCGTCGATGATCTGCGTTGGTTGACTATGTGGCAATACCTTTCTGTGATCGAGAAAGAGAAAGGACTGCCTTCGCTTGCCACTGTATCGGCGTCTATGAGTCCTTGATGGCTTTCGTTGAGGATACGAATATGTGTTTCGCCGATCTTTGGGGAGAATGGACTGCCCGAGGCCGTTTGGCCCCTTTCGCAGCTCAGTCGACTCGATACCAGAGGTCCGCTGCGCAGGCAGATGTGAGGTTGAACTCCATGCGTAGGAGGACTGTCGCCTTGTGTCCTACTATCGGACTTCAATCCGGTCGATCAGTCCACGTTGCGCAGCCCAGTCTCAAGCTGCCATCTCGGATGTGGTCTGCTTCGCGGAGTTCGAATTTCTCGTTAGCGTTACCCAAGGCGGCAATGCCTTCCTTCCTTGTGATGGGCTAGCGAGCCGAGAGCGGGCGCGTCAGTGCAGGCGCAGGGCATGAGCGTATCTGCTTGGTATTCTGTTGGAACAAACATGATCCCTACCACAGCTGATCGACCTTCACTTGAGCAACGGCAGGTTCTTGGCATCGGGTCGTGAAGCCAATACGACCCCTTTCTTGTTCGGGGACACGACAAGAGCAGGACAATCGCAGCGGTGCCTGCGCGAGAGTTCACGAGAGCCCATGCACCCGTGAGTTCCACTGGAACGGTAGCCGCATCATACTCAGCCGGACCTCATCCACTGCTGCGATCTGAAACCAACTTCTGCGGCTGGTGCTCCGCATAGTGCTTGTCAATCCTCAACCAGTAACTCTCTCAAATGCTTGTTGAGGAGGGCTTTCAGGGATGTTCTCGCGGGCCCTCAGGTGTTCCTATCTCACGACAAGTGGAGCGCTCTCCGCAGTTCGCTTGCTTCGGCATCAAACTTGTCCAAGAATCTGCGCTTTGCAGCCCCGTCGAGGAAGGAAGCTTCGAACGCATTTCTCGCCAAGCGCTGGATCTCAGCAGCGGTCAAGTCAAATGTGTCGGCAACCCGGAGAAAGTTTTCTACGAGGTTGGCTTTGAACATGGCAGGGTCATCGGAATTGATGGTCACGAATACCCCCGCGTCAAGCAACCGCTTCACGGGATGGAGCTTCATGTTGGGGTAGATCTTGAGAGCGACATTGCTGATTGGGCATACGGTAAGGGGCGTCTGAAGGTCGACCAGGTATTTGACAAGCGTGGGATCATCAACTGAGCGAACTCCGTGATCGATGCGTTCAACCTTGAGCGATTTGATCGCATCCCATACACTCTCTGGTCCCACATCTTCCCCGGCATGCGCCACCAAGTGAAAGCCAAGATCGCGCGCCCTGTCGAATCCCATCTTGTGACGACTGGCGGGGTTCCCTCTTTCGGCGCTGTCCAATCCAATTGCGATGATCCCTGCTTTCTGCCTGCTGGAATACGCCCTCTCGACAGTGAGTAGACCATCCCTTGCTTCCATGTGCCGTGCGATGTCCGCAATGAATTGGAGCTCAACTCCAAAACGATCCCAGCATTCCTTTCGCCCTTCGGCAAGCCCCTCAATGACCACTTCCCAAGGTATTTTCCGCGAGTCGTGGGCATAGAACGTAAAGAAGACTTCCCTGTACAGGATGTTCTGGCTTCTTGCGTCTGCGCCCAGATCTACTGTGACTCGCTTGAAATCGCTGGGCGTCCTCAGCGTGTCGGAAACGAGATTGAAGACTTCAATGAACTGGTTGAGGGATGTGAATTCGAAAAACCTGCGCGCCCCCATCTCGTCGTTGAACGGCATCTTCAAGCCGTGTTCGGAGGCGAGTTCAAGAGCGGTCCTTGGCTGGATTGATCCTTCGACGTGGCAGTGTAGTTCTGCTTTGGGGATGCGTTCGACGAACTCTCGCAGCTGTTGAGTAATCATCGGACACCTCACTTTGGGCCGGGATATGCCCAGGACGATTGGCGGATGTGCCGTTATGGGCTTGACACTTTGGGGGACGCGGCACTTGCGTGAGGCCACTGGCACTGGCGACATGATTTAGTGAAAGCAGTCCCATCTGTGACTGGTTGAGACAGGCACTGTTCTCAACCTTCCCCCGGTCGGAGGATAGTGGCTGCGGGCACATTCTGGGCCTCCCGAGACTCGAGCGGCACCGGATCGTCGATATTGGGCTACAGCCCGCGAAGTCACAACTTAGCACCAGCGTCGCAAGGACGGGTCCAATAGGGTCGATGTCCCGCCCCCTAGCTTGTGGTGACGTCAGATCAAGCCTTTGTCTGATGTCGGGAAACACCGTTGTGTGCATGCAGCAGGAAGACTGTTGCCACAAGGTTGAGTACCACTGAGGCTGGCTCATTTTCGGTGGACTCGGGTTGACCAAGGTCTTGCCTCCCGGAGGTGTCTATTCGCCCTGCGCTTACAATGCGCCCACAAGAGTCGCGACCTACAGAGCGGGTAACGACAATCTGCTCGAACAACCGCAGTGGCTCTCCCTGCGCCAACGACTCAACACACGGAATTCGCAAGGCCTAAGTGGCGCAAGAGCGCGAATAGCGGTTGGCCTTTTCGGGTAGCCCCTTCTTGGCTGGTCCGCTCAGGATGTCGCCATGCCGGCGATTCTAAGCTGACTTCTTCCTCCGCGCTTGTCCGATCCCACGGCTCTGCGGTATCCCTCCCGGGCGGCGTCGGGGTGGGTCCATCTATCAGGGCGCTATGATAGCACGTTCCGAAATAAGAGATGTGTCGGAGTGCCCTGCATTGCTCGGTCTCCTACCTAAGTGTCTCTCTAGCGGCTGATCGTATGGGTCGCGATATGACGCGGGACTTGAACTCAGAGGAATCCGCATGGCGTCGATTAGACTTCTCTCGTCCCAGGCAAGTAGCCAACTGCATACCGACTCGCGCGAAGGCGCCTCCAGTCCGTCGCGTTCGCCGAGATGTGGCACCAGATCATCGGGAACTGCAAGCATTGAGAGATGTGCGGGCGGGCGCAGGACGCAGCTTCATTGATCGGCTCGACCCATGTTAATCACGCATCTTTCTGGATTAGGTGACGGACTGCATGTTTCTTAGCTTCATCGGCGGACATGTCAGAGAGATGTACCGGTCCGCCTTGCCAAAAAGAACCGCCGCAGACCTCCGATGATCGACCGCTAAGCCACAGGAGCCACGATCCATATCCCGCGCAACTGGCACAACCGGCATCGATGAAGCACTTGACGACACGGGTTTGGTGGTAAGCGAGACCTTTCCACAGGTAGAATATTTCGACTTGCAGGTCGGCAGGGCGGGAAAGTAGTCTCTCTTCGCAGCCTGTGGATAGCCAAGCGCAACTCCCCTCAGAGTATCGCACGGATAAACGGCCAATGGCCGTAGAGCGCGCCATAGGACTGTCAATCCTTGTGCAAATCCAGTATGAAGCTGCTCTTCCGATTCCAGTTCCAAGACCAAACGCCCCAACGGCTGAGCTGCCAGCCTTGAAATGTCCACAGCCGCGTTCATGCCGATCTGATTGAGTTCAGATGCACGTCGAATACATCATCCGGCCAGGAATGACCACCAGGACTTTCATTCGCAACGTCGTGGCACACTCAAAGTATGGCGCTGAGGGTTCGCATCGTTCCGTCACATCAAACATACCTGTCCAAGAACCCCGGTCGGCCTACGAGGATCGCATTCCCAAATCAATGCGACCGTTTCCCCAAATCATGACTTGATCGGCCCATCTCTCACAGATGATGGGATCCATAACTGCTGGTCGGAAGAGAAGTCCTGGTTGAGGAGAGCAGCTTGCAGCATCAGAGCATCACGCGGTTGTGATTCTTGCCCGATGGGCTAGTATCGCGTGGCACGGTTGATGCTTAAGAGCGCCGATGTCCTAAGAAAAGCAGCTATGGCCGAAGGCCGGGGGTTCGGTCCGCAGAGTTCGTTCGCAATTGAGGCCACTGATATTTGCAAAATGATTTCGAGGGTCTTCGCGGTGCGTTTCGGCCCCGAGAGCCATGCACTATTTTGGACGGAAATATCATCGCTATGCAGCACAAGACCTCAGTTACCGGAACCAGGGGCAGCAGGCATCGGACGGTCCGCGCCCCCGTCCGGGAGTCTCATGCGCCGACCATGAGGGGTCATCGGGTGGGCTAGGCCTTTGCCTTGCGGCCCCGCTGTCAAGGGCATTCACGGCTTTCTAACGACTTCTTCTTGGTGGAGAAGATCCGAGCCATTGTCGGGTACTTCCTAAGGCTCTCCACAAGCCCATGACGCAGTCCGTGGATGAACTCAACCCAGGCTCGCGTGCGGAAGAAGGTGCTTTCGCTCCGGACGACACCGTCTCTGGATGAAAGAATCATACGCAGAGAGACGAAACCTTCTTTGCGGGCTAGCCCGGGGTAGTGAAGAGGGGAATTGCGGAATTGCATTACGATCCGGACCGACTACCTGGAGCATGCGGCAGGGGCGACTCGAAAGAAGCTAGCAAAGAGAAACCTGATGCCACAGGTATACGCGGTGAGGGTGCGTTTCTTTTGAGCGCATGGACCTGAGGTGAACATAGGCACCATGTTGGATTTGAGCCTTGACGGAGGTGGTCGAAATTCGACGATCGAGGACGTTCTTGCAGGGTCGCCGCCCCCAACAATCCGAGGATTTGGTGGTGCAATGACTGTCGTCAGTGAGATGCTGATGCCCTTCCACCTCAGACGATCGCCTGAAACCGACAAGTTGTGGCCCAAGGCCGGCAACTGGGGGACTTCGACCAAGTCCTTCTCACTCGGGAGCTCGCGATTGGTCTCCGCGTTGGCCGCTTCGGGGAGCTTGTAATGGTTCTTGCCACCGGAGATCTGAAACAGCTTTCGATATTGTCGGCACGCCTTCATGGGCGGAGAATCGGCTCTTTCCCCCTCGCCGAGGGACCGTGAACGTTTGCCGGCTGATGCTCACCTGCAAGTATCCAGGAGCGGAGGGAATCGAACTGGGCCGCACGTGAAACGCCCCGGAATTTGCCCCATGAGCGTCCAAATGTCGTTACGGAAAGGGCACCTTGGGTGTCCACTTTCCACGTTTCGTTGACGACCCATGACTTCCACCCATGACTTCCATCTTGACAAACGGGAGAAACAGTGCTGTACTGGGATCATCAAACGTCGGTCGTCTGACGAGGGCTCCCGCCGCGGTTTTTTGCATAGCGAGCAACCTCTCCCCGACCGTAACGTCCGCGGAACAATGCAACTGCCGCCGCGTATCCAATAGTGCTCACCGTGGGAGGCTTGACAGAACCAACAGGCTCATCAGAACGACATCCTCATGAGGTTGAGAGAGGGAGCGTCGCAGAGGCGGAATCGCATCTGGTCGAAGAGTGGGCTGTGGCAGATGCCTTTGATCAGGGCCAAGGTGAGCCGAACGGGAAGTCTGCCTACTCAGGGATGGGTTTCATGAAGGAGTTGTCTCACTGCCGCACATCGTGTCGGAAGGAGGTGACTCGAACAATACCTGGCCGAAACTGAATTCGAGAATGCCCGGAGAATGATCGGGCGTCGCCTTGTCCCGAGTTGAACTGGGTCCGCTTACCGAAGGAGGAACCAGCCATGTTCCGCTCAAACCGGAAGTCCCTCGCCTCCCTTGCAACGCTTGTCGTGTTGGCATTGCTCGCTACAACCTGCGGGCCTGCGACAGCCACTGCACCTACAACAGCGCCTCAGGCGACAGCGACGGAAGCAGCGGTGTCCACGCTTCCACCAACTCAGTCAGGCGCAGCTGTGAAGAAGGAGAAACTCAAGATCGCCGTTGCACACGTAGGAGCAATGTCGGATGAGGGTTGGACGTTGGGGCACCACTTGGCAATAGAAGCAGTGAAGAAAGCGTTCCCCGACCAAGTAGAAGTGATAGCCGAGGTCGAATCGGTGCCATGGTCTGATGAAGGGACTCGCATACTCGAGCAGTTCGTGGCGGATGGCGCTCAGATGGTCTTTGTGACATCGGAGTATGCGGACATCCTCTATAAAGTAGCAGACGCGCATCCCAATGTGATATTCCTTGAATGCAATGGACACCGACCGAGCGCCAATCTCGTGACATACTACTTTCAAACCAGGTTCGTGTACTATTTGAAAGGGCAGGCTGCCGGTCTTCTGACCAAAACGAACAACATTGGATTTGTCGGCTCCTTTGCCGACCTGCCCAGCAACGTCAATGCGTTCAACGCTGTCGAAATGGGGGCACTTTCTGTCAATCCGAAGGCGGTCACGCACGTCGTCAACGTCAACACTTGGTTTGACCCAGCTTTGGAGAGGCAGGCTGCCGAGGCGCTCATGGCCAACGGGGCGGACGTCCTCACCGGGTACATGGACGACCCTTCAGTTCTTCAGGCAGCGGAGGAAAAGGGGAATTGGTCCTTCGGGTACAATCTTGACCTCCGGAAGTACGCTCCGAAATGGTACGTGACGGGTGACATCATCAATTGGGGGCCTTCGTACATCAAGGAGGTCCAATCGGTCCTGGACGGCACGTGGAAGGGTAATCGTTTCTACAACATCCCTCTTGGCCCTGACGGTTTCTACCTGGACAAGTGGGGTCCCAACGTGCCGCAAGACGTACAAGCGAAAGTGGACGCCACAGAGAACAGGATTCTCAATGAGGGATACGATCCCTTTGTTGGCCCAATCTACGACGCGACAGGGACACTGCGGATAAAACAGGGCGATGTCTTGACGGAAGATTTCTTCTATACGCAATGGACCTGGCCAGTCAAGGGCGTAGTCACTACGAAGTAGGCAGGTAGTGCGCGTGGAGCCAGCGAGAGAGCAAAGCGCCATTGACGACGGCGCATTTGCTCCCTCGCTGCTGACTTCAATGGCCTCGCTGTTCCGAGATCCCCTTCCAGCGGGGTTAGTGGATTCGTAACGAGTACCGAAGCGAAGTTGTGGTACGGAACTGCTTCCGACCTCAAGCCCTCGCTGTTTGGGACCTCATGCCAGGCGACGAACCAACCTAGCGGAGCGCCTAGCCTCAAACCAACTCTCGGCTGCCGGATGGCATAGTAGTGCCCGGAAGTCTATCAAGATACCAGTATTCTAAGAGGGGTTAGGCGATGTTCAGATCCCAGAGACCTCCAGACGGCCCAATCGTTGTGCAGATGAAGAATGTTTGGAAACGCTTTCCAGGCGTCGTGGCGAACCGTGGCGTTGACCTGGAGTTGCGTGCAGGGGAAGTACATGCGCTCCTGGGCGAGAATGGGGCGGGCAAGACGACCCTGATGAATATCCTTGCTGGTCTCTATAGGCTCGACTATGGGGAAATCCGCTTGGAAGGCCGGGGCGTCAGCTTTCGCGGGCCCGCCGACGCGATTGAGGCTGGGATTGGAATGGTGCACCAGCATTTTAGGCTAGTAGATAAGCTCACGGTGTCCGAGAATATCCACCTTGGGTGGAAGGAAACTCCTTGGCGTTTCTCCAAAGCATTACTTACCAGAAGAACAAGAACAATTTTTGGCGAGCTAGGTCTGAATGTTGACTGCGACGCTAGGATTTGGCAGCTCTCAACAGGTGAACAACAACGTGTTGAGATTGCGCGCGTTCTAACAAGAGGGGCTCGGGTCTTGATCCTTGACGAGCCAACCTCCGTGCTTACACCCATAGAAGCCCGCGAGCTGTTCCGCACCATCCGCTCCTTGGCCGACGGTGGCAGAACAGTTGTGCTGATAACACACAAACTAGATGAGGTCGTGGATGTCTCAGATCGGGTGTCCATTCTTCGGGCGGGCAAGCGCGTGGCAACCAAGCCTACAGTGGATTGCGACCAACGACTTCTCGCGCAGCTGATGGTTGGAGAGGACGTGCTCTTAGAGCAACGACGCCAAACTCGAACACCAGGGGCGATCATCCTTGAGTTGGACGAAGCCGAGGCAGAGGATGACCGAGGCCAAGTTGCGCTTAAGCATATCACCCTTTGCATACGGGAGGGAGAGATAGTTGGAGTCGCAGGGGTTGCCGGGAATGGTCAGTCAGAGTTGGCCGAGGTGCTCACCGGCCTCCGCCCGATTCGCAGGGGCATTATCAGGGTACATGGTCAGGATTTGGCTGGTCGATCGCCGATTGCATTTGTGAGGGCGGGAGTCGGTCACATTCCGGAGGATCGAATCGGGAGGGGATTGGTCGAAGGCGCGTCAGTTATTGACAACGCAATTCTTCGTGAGTATCGCGATCCTCCGATTTCCCGGGGTTTTCGCTTGGACAGCCAAGCTGCATTTCAGTTTACTCAGAAGCTGGTTGACGAAGCTGGGGTACGTCTGCCAAACCTAAGACTGCCCGTCAACCACCTCTCAGGAGGGAATCAACAGCGTCTTCTAGCCAAGAGGGAGATTCGTGTGGGGTCCCATTTGCTCGTGGCCGTGCACCCGACACGAGGTCTGGATATTGGCGCCACCGATGAGGTGAGACGGTCACTTATACAACACCGAGGCACAGGTGGAGCTGTGCTCCTAATATCCGAAGACCTTGACGAAGTGCTGTCCCTGTCTGATCGCGTGGTTGTCATGTACGCCGGGCAAATCGTTGGTGAATTCACATCATCCAACGCTGATCGGGAAGAAGTTGGCCTTTTGATGGGCGGGTCGAAGGCGGAGGGGAAGGCAGCCATATGACTGGGTCCCTTTCCAGAGTGGGAGCATGGCGACTCCAGCGGCGGGCAACTTCAAGCCAATGGGCGAGGGTTATCTTTACTGTAATTGCTGTCTTGCTGGGGCTGTTGGTCGCAGGAGTCGTCATTCAACTCACTGGCCACCCAGCCGTGGTCATGGCAAGAAGGGCAGTTCAGGTGACCTTCGGCACTTCCCGCGGAATCGAAGAGGCAGCCGTCTTGGCAACTCCGCTCCTCCTGACGGGGCTGGGAGTGGCATTAGGTCTAAGAATGGGCCTCTGGAACGTTGGAGTGGAAGGGCAATTGTTCATGGGGGCTTGGGCAGCTACCGGGGTGGGACTCTTCGTCAGAGGTCCAGAACCATTGCTCCTCACCATGATGTTCGTCGCAGCGGCCCTTGCCGGCGCTCTGTGGGTCCTGATCCCCGCGTTAGCACGAGCCCAGTGGAACATAAGCGAGATACTCACCACTCTTTTGCTGAATTTCGTGGCCATCTATTGGGTCACATATTTCACAATGGGGCCCTGGCGAGATACTGTTGGGGCCGTATTGACCGCCACTTTCAAAGTACCGTATACCCTGCCGCGGCTTGTGGGTCCTTTGACAATTGGAATACTCATTGCGATCTTCATAGCGATCTTACTAAGCTTCGCACTGAGGCACACCCGTTGGGGCTATGAAATCTCCATTATCGGAGGGAATCGCAGGGCCGCCGAGTTTGCCGGGATGCCAGTTACACGCCACATTCTGACAACTCTTCTGCTATCCGGTGGGGTGGCGGGGATCGCGGGTGCGATTGAGATAGCTGGGACAATGCACCGCCTCTCCAGCACAATCTCTAACGGATATGGGTACTTGGGGATTGTTGTTTGCGCCCTGGGGAACGCCTCGCCCGTGCCAATGATCGTTATCGCTTACCTCCTAGCATCTCTACTAAACGCCGGCATCGTCCTTCAAACTCAGGGTCTTTCGGTGAATGCAATGTTGGCCGTAAACGGCCTTATCCTGATATTCGCAGCCGTCGGGGAAATGGCCTCACAATATCAAATCGTGCGCAAGGAGCCTGAAGAGATAAGCCCTGTACCTTCCTCGCATCAGGAATTTCCTGCAGCAAGTGAGGGGAAGGCGCGCCTTCGACACGGCGTCGACAACCCAGCACCAGGAGAGGATCGTGTCCCTACCGATGAGTAGACCTTACAGTACCACGTCTTACGGACGTAGTATGTATGAGGTGCGACTCGCACGGGAGGTTATCCGATGGAGGCACTAGCAACTACAGTGATCGGCAGCGCCATAGGGGCTGGCGCCGCGATCGTCTTTGCTGCCATGGGAGAACTTCTGGCAGAGCATACCGGTGTGATGAACATTGGACTTGAGGGTGTCATGGGCATGGGAGCAGTGATAGGGATTATCGCAGTCAATGGGTACCACACAAATGCCTACGTGGCCCTGCTTGCCGCGATAGTGGTGGGGCTCATCCTTGGTGTCATCTACTCCACCGCAACAGTTTTGATCAGAGCCAACCAGGTGCTTTGCGGTCTCGGCCTGTCTTTCCTCGGAACGGGGTTGTCTCGCGTCATGGGGTCTTCCTTTGCCGGAAGCCCTGCGTCAGATCGCTTCATGCCAGTCAAGATTCCGTTGCTTGGTGATATCCCAATCATCGGCCCAGCCCTCTTCAATCAGAACATTCTCGTCTACGCGGCTTATTTGATCCTCCCTCCGCTGATTACGTACGTTCTTTACCGCACTCGACATGGACTAAGCATTCGCGCTGTGGGCGAGAATCCCGCTGCGGCGGACGCATGCGGAATCGCCGTGCAAAGGCTCCGCTTCCTTTACACATCCCTGGGGTCCGGCTTCGGTGCAGCAGGCGGAGCTTACTTGACGCTTGCCTACACTCCGGCATGGACGGAATCCGTAGTTGCGGGGAGAGGGTGGATCGCAATTGCTCTTGTGATCTTCGGTGACTGGAAACCTCTATTTGTAATTCTAGGCGCCGTACTCTTTGGGGGTGTGACCTCATTGGGGTTTGTGTCCCAGGCTCGCGGGTGGCCAATCCGCTCTTCCTGGCTAGCCATGTTTCCCTACTTGGCCACGATACTACTAATGTTGCTGCCTCGTTTGTTCCGGCCCAGAACTAGGCAACAGAAGCTCAGCGGCGCCCCGGCTGCCTTAGGAAAAGGCTACTACCGCGAAGAAGGCTAGGTGCCGCCAGCGGCTTCGGGCCAGCGCGATCGCACCAGTGAGAGGCTTGTCGTGTGTAGCAATAGCTAGGACTGATGAATGATACATGATCGGCCCAAAGAGTACAGAATTCTGGGTCTCTTGACGGAATCGGTAGGCAGGGAAATGTATGAGCATGCGGGGCGCCCTCTAGATGAGCTAGAGCAGATGGCAAATTCGGTCGGTTCCGCGCAGGACCGTCAGCATGACCGATATGTTGCGATCTGTGTCAAGGAAGCAATTGCGGCGGCACGCGAAGGCAACTTCGGTGTGGGCGCATGCCTCGTGAATCCCGAAGGGGAGGTTGTTGTCCGGGGACACAACCGCATGTTTTGGCCTTACTTCCGTAGCGATATGCATGCCGAAATGATCGTCATGTCGCAATGGGAGGATGACCATCCAGAGGTCAAGGCCATGGACGGGTTCAGCCTCTTCACGTCGCTGGAACCTTGTCCGATGTGCACAGTCCGTCTCCTGAATTCGGGTGTCTCCCACGTGTTGTTCGGTGCAGTCGATCTCAAGACGGGGCTAGCCACACGGGCTACAGTGTTGGGACCTTCATGGGCTCTAATGAGTTCGGGAGACCTGTTTTCACAAGCCGACTGTTCAGATATCCTGAGAGACGTAGCGCTGGGTGTCTTCCTCGTAACCGGGAACGAGTGCGTGGACAAGCTGCGGAAGAGGCGGGGGCTTTGTGCCTAAGCAACTCCAGCAGATCATGAACCCGAACATTGCGGCGTTTCTCCGCATCCCTGCTTTGGCGGGCCTGTTTGCGAGATGAATGGGGAGCGATGTCATCCTAACGGCCCCGCGCAGGGAGCAGTTTGGGCCGAGATAGTGATGGGCCATGTTTTTCGACGAGGAAGCGAGAGGGATGGGCGTCACAAGCAGGCGGTTGGAGTCGTGCTGGCCCAATGCGCCTACATGCTCCTCGCAAGCCGACCGATAGTTTCCGGGTGGCCTATCATATCGGAGCTCAGTGGATGGTCGCGCTTTGCGCCAGGGTCTGAGCCTCAAAGAGACCTGCTGCAGCCACCCGTCGTAAGACCTTCCACATGACCTGGACGGACAAGCCGAGTTGCCAACATCCCCAGACATTTCAGCTTCCCCGATGCGTCGAGGAAGTTTTCGGGTGCAAGACATTCTCTGTTTGAGAGCCCTGCGTTAGAAGGAGGCCAACGAGGCAATGTGGAGATCCTACCATACCCCCGTATCTCTCAATGAGGCCCTGGTCCTTGTCGCCACCTACGGAAAGGGAGCACGTCTGGTAGCCGGAGCCACTGATCTTCTGCCTGAGCTCACACTGGGGAGTGGTCAGCCCTTAAGTGCTTTGATCGACATAACGCAGGTTCGAGAGCTCAATTACATCCGTCTTGATGAAGACAACTGGATCCATCTTGGCCCGCTTGTGACGCACAGCGACGTTGCGAAGTCGGCATTGATCCAAGATCGCGCCGTTGCGCTTGCTAACGCTTGCTACCAGGTGGGCTCGCCTCAGATTCGGAACCGTGGCACTCTCGCGGGGAACATCGTGACCGCGTCCCCGTCAAACGATGCCATTCCCCCGCTTCTTGCGTTGGGCAGTCGCGTGACACTGTCGTCCATAGATGGCAGTCGCGTGGTCCCCCTGCAGGATTTCTTCAAAGGCGTGCGGCAGACAGTAATTGATAGTCACGAAATGGTGACTGACATCGCTTTCCCTGCACCATCTGCCGACACCCGGACCGGCTTTTGCAAGCTTGCGCTGCGGCGCTCTCAAGCTGTATCGCTGGTCAGCGTAGCCGCCGTCGTTGAGTTGACATATGGGAAGGTCCGTCGCGCCGCAATTACGTTGGGTGCAGTCGCTCCCACCGTCATCCACGCGAGGGACGCGGAAGAGGCTTTGGTAGGTAGCAGGCTGACAGCTAAAGCGATCAGTCAAGTCGCACTCCTAGCCCGCGCGTCGGCCCAGCCGATAAGTGACATTCGCGCCTCTGCCTCCTACCGCACCGAGATGGTAGAGGTCATGACTGATCGAGTTCTTCGCTCTTTGGCTCAAGGGAACGAACGAGCGATGTCTGCAGCCGATGCCGTGTTTCTAAGGCGGCCTAGTCGCCAGACACAGGGTCCACGAGTCCCGGAAGCCGTCACTCATGGACCTGGGAGTCCAATCGCCATAACGATCAACGGAAGGCCTTTCGAAGTCACCATGGGTCGCAGCAGCACACTGTTACAGCTCCTGAGAGAGAATATGGGCCTGACGGGTACCAAAGATGGCTGTGCAGAGGGAGAGTGCGGTGCGTGCACTGTTATCATGGACGGCATGGCGGTCATGTCCTGCCTTGTGCCAGCGCCCAGGGCTCATGGCTCGGAGATCGAGACCATTGAAGGGTTGTCCAAAGGGGAAGAACTGCATCCCCTGCAGCGAGCCTTCATTGAAGAGGGAGCCATACAGTGTGGGTATTGCACTCCGGGATTGCTTATGGCCAGCTCAATCCTCCTAGAGGAAGTTCGGCGCCCAACAAGAAGTCAAATCAAACAGGCCTTGGCGGGCAATCTCTGCCGCTGCACTGGTTACTACAGGGTTGTCACCGCGATAGAGAAGGCGGCCGCCGTAAGAGTCTTGGTCTGAGACGAAGACGGTGTGTTGAATCGGAATCCGGTCGGTGTGCCAACGAGAGGAGGGAGTCAGAGTATGTCGGTGGTTGGTCAATCCATTCAAAGGGTCGATGCCATTCGCAAAGTGAGGGGGAGTGAGCTCTTTCCGGGGGACATAAGCTATCCAGACCAATTGTTCATGAAGATACTTTTCTCCGGCCGCCCTCACGCACTCGTCCGACGAGTCGACACCAGTGTTGCCGAGGCTATGGATGGGGTTGTCGCCGTTTTCACCGCCCGAGACGTCCCATCAAACAGCTATGGCCAGATGGTTCCGGACCAGCCAGTCCTATGTGGTCCAGGCTCTGATAAGCCAAACGCAGACCGGGTTCGGTTTATTGGGGATCAGGTAGCCCTGGTTGTCGCCGAAGACGAGTCAACTGCCGCGGAGGCCACAAGGCGGATCATCGTGGACTATGATGATTTGACCATAGTGACTGACCCAGAGGCAGCCATGGCCGAAGGGGCCCCGCTCATTCACCCAGACAAGGGAAGTAATATCTTCTGCCATTTTCGGATACGGACAGGCGACTTACAAAAAGCCTTTGCTCACGCCCATATAGTTGTTGAAGAGGAGTATCACACTCCGGCTCAGGAACATGCCTACTTGCAGCCAGAAGCTGGAACTAGCTACGTTGACCCCGACGGTAGACTCACAGTCGTTGTAGGGGGCCAGGGCGCCCATGAAGACGCAGTGCAAATCGCGCATGCACTCGCCTTGCCACTCGAGCAAGTGAGGGTAATCTATCCTGCGATTGGGGGCGGATTCGGAGGAAAGTGCGCAATCACAATACAAATCGTCCTTGCGTTAGCGGCCTGGAGGTTACATCAAAGACACATCGACAGACCTGTCAAGATCGTGTGGTCGCGAGACGAGTCAATCAAAGGTCACTGCAAGCGTCATCCCTTCCTGATCCGGGCAAAATGGGCGGCCGAGAAGAATGGCAAGTTGGTCGCCGCGCAAATGCATCTCATCCAGGATGCGGGTGCCTACTACACTATATCGGACCGGGTCCTTGGTAACGCGATACAAGTGTGCACGGGACCATACGCGATCCCCAATGTCAGCGCAGATGCCTATTCCGTCTACACGAACAACATACCAGGTGGCGCCTTCCGTGGTTTCGGCTCAACCCAAGCCATATTTGCTGCCGAGAGTCAAATGAATAGGCTTGCGGAGGCCTTGCGGTTAGATCCCGTTGAGCTCCGTGTCCGCAATCTTCTAAGCGATGGCATCCTGCGACCCCTCGGTTCTCCTCTACCGGCTGGAGTAAGCATTGGCGAAGTCGTCAAGGAGTGCGCCAAGAAGGCAGGTTGGAGCCGCACAAAAGCGGGATGGCGCCGACCCAACCGCAAGGCCCTTGGAATCCCATCAGCTCCACACCTTCGCCGAGGGATAGGTTTCGCGTGCGGTTTCAAGAACGTAGGCTTCTCTTATGGGTATCAAGATGAATGCACTGCGACAATTGAACTGAAGGGGCAGGCCGAAATCGAAGAGGCCATCGTGTACCTGTTGGCGTCAGAAATTGGTCAAGGCATCCACACAGTGATCATACAAATGGCCGCTGAGGCGCTTGGCCTGTCAATCGAAAGAGTTCGCCTAGTAGCATCAGACACAGCCCTCGCGCCCGATGGTGGTATGACCGCAGCATCAAGATCAACGTTCATGACCGGGAATGCGATACGGGGAGCTGTGAAGGTGGCGCTGCAGAGTTGGTCCAAGGAGGACCGCCCAGCGATCGGAACCTTTACGTACTTTGCGCCCCGGACAACAATGTTTGACCCTGAAACGGGAAAGTCGGAACCGAGCTTTGCCTATGGGTACGTGGCCGAGGTCGTGAAACTCGAGGTTGACACAAAGACCGGACATATCCATGTCCTCCAAGTCATTTGTGCAAATGACGTGGGAAAAGCAATAAACCCACGGTTGGTGGATGGCCAAATCGAGGGTGCGATATCCCAGGCGGCTGGCCATGCCTTTCTTGAGAACCTCTGCAGAAAGGATGGGTCAGTTCTGAATTCGAACCTTTCGACCTACTTGATCCCAACGGCACTCGACGTGCCTGAGGAGATTCAATCAATTGTGCTGGAACACGCGGATCCACGAGGCCCCTGGGGGGCTCGAGGCGTGGGGGAGATGGCCTTTCTGCCTTTCACAGCGGCCGCCTTGGCCGCCGTTAGAGACGCCACGGGAGTCACTCTCAACGAGTTCCCGGCCACTCCTGAAAAAGTGCTTCTCGCCTTGCACGACAAGACAAGCCCAAAGAGAAGACTAGGAGGGGAAAGATAGATTGAGGGGGGTGATTCCTTCGAAGAGACCGACTTGGCCCGCGAACAGGCAGGGGCTATCCCCGACAAATCACTTCCGCGCGCAACGACGACTGCATTGATGGAACTGGCATGACCGTCGCTTTTCGGCTGGAATCGGGCAGGTCGACACGGTAGATCGGGGCACTTTTCTTCGATCTTGGGGTTTCCATCGGGTCGTTCGCAGTACGCCAGTTCCCAATCCAGTGCGCTGGCCAAAAACCTCATCCCTCCGGAAATCGGATGAAATTGGACTTGGAATACACTCTCTTGGCAGATTCTGACAGCCTATCAAGGGATGGTGTGCATGTTCTTGGCCAAGTGGCGAATCCGTCTCACCCAGTCCATTATGGGCTACCTCAGGCTCGCGTTCCTTGATCTACCCCAGCCGCCATTGGGCTATTCTCCTTACTGCGCTTGATGCCGCGCGCACCAGGGCTGAACTCATCATCGCTGAGAATGGCCTCTCCAGCCAGCAGCTCATTACCCTTAATCGCCAAGCCAAGGAAGCGCCCTTAAGTCAAGCGGACCGCCTCTGGCTCGTTTTCCATCAAGTTATTTCCGTAGTGGGATGGCAATCCTCGTCATCCCATGCATTTGAGATGCGTTGACAGACGCGCCCGACAAGAGGTACCCTTCGAATTACACTTACGGATCAACCTCGTTGGGCTCGAGGATACTGAACCACGGATGGCACCCTCAAACGGCTGGAAATCCTGTTTGAGGCCCCCTCCCCCGGATTGGGGCTTCCATGATGGGGCCGCTGTCAAGCCCCTCGCTTGTTAGCGACGCTCTGCCCTGCCGGTGTCGTTGCCGGCCTCGAGGTTCTCCGGTGTGTTGGCGGAGCCGTCGAGCTGGGCGCCGCGCCCCAGGGCCATGCGAGCAGTCACTTCCTTCGAGCGTCAGGCGGAATTTCGCCTGCGACTAGCTTCCATCCGTGCTGGCTCAAGCCGGCCAGACACCTTATGCTTCGTTCGCGCAAAGGCGATTCGGGAAGTCTTGGTGAGCGGCCCCATCCCCGGCCTGCAGCCAGCCTGCCCTGGGGCCAGTCCGGGGGGCAGGCTCATAATCGGTCCCTCATCGGAAACCCGCTTCAATCAACGGGCAGCTCAGACCAGCCAGGCCAAAGAGGGCGACGCGCTTGTCCGATCTCTCAAACGACTCGCGCCCTCAGCACTGCCCCTTGCGGGATGACGCCCGTCTCCGAGTAGCGCCACAGGTCGATCAGCAACCTTCGCGCAACCGCCACAATCCCGATGCGTCGAACTCGGCTGCCGCCATGGGCAAATCGTTCCTGATACCACAAGGCCAGCTTACTGTCCGGCTGATGTCGTAGCCAAGCCCAAGCCA